>Ga0209254_10004617_pt1 | contig 12629 bp, 12 predicted proteins | sample FrelakmetDIP11DI_FD_187148 | JGI IMG/M metagenome (GOLD analysis project Ga0209254, IMG submission 187148) | Freshwater lake sediment microbial communities from the University of Notre Dame, USA, for methane emissions studies - DIP11 DI (SPAdes)... | ecosystem: Environmental > Aquatic >...
CGAGCGCATCGTCATCGAGACCCAGGAGCCCGGCGTACGCATCATCGACAAGACCGGCCCGCTCGCAAATCCCGCCGATCGCGATCATTGCATCCAGTACATGGTTGCGATTCCGCTCATCCATGGGCGCCTCACGGCTGCGGACTACGAGGACGCGGTCGCGCACGACCCGCGCGTCGACGCCTTGCGCGCGCGCATGGAGGTGCGCGAGGACCCGCAGTTCACCGTGGACTACTACGCGCCGGACAAGCGCTCCATCGGCAATGCAATCCAGGTCTTCTTCAAGGACGGCACGCGCACCGGGCGCGTGCAGGTGGACACGCCTATCGGCCATCGGCGCCGGAGGGCGGAAGGCTACCCCGTGATGGTCGAGAAATTCCGCAACTCGCTACCGCCGGTCTTTCCGGAGCAACAGTGCGCGCGGATCGAGGCGCTGTTTGCGGATCCGGCGCGGCTCGATGCGATGGCGGTCGATGACTTCGTCGCGCATCTCGTGCGCAACTGAAGCCAGCTGCCCATAGTCTCAGTCGTCGAAGATCGTGAGCTGGCTGCCGTCCGCCTGGCGCCCCCGGCGACCGGCCCGGCCGCCAGCGGCCTTGCGGCCCCGAACCGGCTGGCGGGTGCCGGCCAGCCCCGCGATGTAGAGGGCCAGGGCCTTGAGCGCCGGACGGCGCAACGAGTACAAGATAAACCGCCCGTCAGGGCGCGCTTCCAGCACCCCGGTCCGGCTCAACTCCTTGAGGTGGAACGACAAGGTCGAGGCCGGGCAGCGGATGGCCCGGGCAATATCGCCCGCGGCGAGCCCCTCCGGGCCTGCGTCGGCCACCCGGTCCAGGATCTGCAGCCGGGTAGGCTGGGCCAATGCGGCCAATATCGACACCTGTCGCTGGGCTTGAGTCTCGGCCATGGCTCATGGAACCCAATTTCTTGACATAGCGCAAGAATCCGGTCCGCGCACCCTTCCATCGGCTAGAAATCGCGCTATATTCGCGGCGTATCGGTTTGATGTTACGGGGATCTTCGAACCGATACGGGGTGTCCTCTGTCCAGGGTTCATGACGTTTCGATTGAATTAGAAACAAACTGCATCTGTCAACGAGCCGAGGGCACTGTGAGCGAAGCCGCCTGGGAGAGTTTGCACAAAGCCACGCTTGAGCTGGCCAAGCCTTCTGCGCTCAAGCAGCGCCTGACCGATGCGTTCACCCGCCATCTGCTCGACCTGCCGACGCAGGAGATGCCGGGTGAGCTGCGCCAGGACTTCGAGGCGCTGCGCCAGTCGATGACGCGCATCAGGCCGCAGCAGGGCGAATGCCCGGTGGCCGCCACCGTGCGCAAGATGTCGATCGGGGAAGCGGACGCCTGCGCCTCACGCATCGTCGCACTGCTCGATACCCTGCACCGCACCAGTCTCGCCGCGGGCCCGCGCTCGGTCGGCCAGACCCAGGCGCGTCAAGCCGGCGACACCGCGTCGTCGCGAGTACCGACGCTCATCAGCGTCAATCGAGCTTGAATTCGATTACGTCCCAGCGCGTCGTATCTTCGTGACGCGCCTGGCGGCGGATCGCATCTACCATCTCACGCCCGTTCCAGGGCACCACTTCGTCCGCCATTTCGCGCAATTTCGCCGGCACCGGTTCGGTCGTGCCAAATGGCTCGAGCACCACCAGCGGCTTTTCCGAGGTCTGGGCGTAAAGGCACTGGTACTCGATCGCGCCAGGATCGCGCAGGTACAGATCGGACAGGATGACGACGACTTCCGCCTCCGTCATCTGGCGCCGCAGATCCTCGCGGATCGCTTCCTTTTCCTTGCTGCGTGGCGGCTTGTCCGGCGTCGCGAGGTTCTTGTAGTAGAAGTTGGGCTGGCTCTCGAGGTACTCGAAGACGCGGAAGTAGGACTCGTCAGGCGCAAACAGGTGCGTGACGAAAAGCCGGATAGGATCGTTCTCCTGCGCCAAGTTCGCCGTCCTCCTTGCAGTGCAGCGCCTAGAATACGCCTTTGGGCTGGCCACGGGAAACGCCGCTGCTGATGCGATTGCTCCTCTACAACATCCGCTACGCGACCGGCACGGGCGCCGCGTTCCACCTGCCGGTGCCAGGCGCGGGATACCTGCGCAGCAGCCGCCAGATCCTCGAGCGCATCACGGACTTCATCGCCGAGCGCGATCCGGACATCGTCGGGCTGATCGAGGTCGACACGGGATCGATTCGCAGCGGAATGATCAACCAGGCAGAGTTCATCGCCAGCCACCTGTCGCACTTCTCGACCTACCAGTGCAAGTACGGCGAGGACTCGCTCAACCAGTTCATGCCGATCGTGCGCAAGCAGGCCAACGCTTTCCTGGCCGCGCCGCGCGTGCGCGGCGAGCGCTTCCATTACTTCGAGACGGGCATCAAGAAGCTGATCATCGAACTCGAGCTCGAGAGTGTCGCGGTGTTCCTGGTGCACCTGTCGCTCAAGTTCCGGCACCGCCACTCCCAGCTGCGCCACCTGCACCAGCTGGTCCGCAAGCAGAACAAGCCCGTCATCGTCGCAGGAGATTTCAACACCTTCTGGGGCGAGCACGAGATCTACCTGTTCATGCAGGCCGCGGGGCTGCGCAGCGCCAACGTCGCCGGGCTGCCGTCCTACCCGAGCCGCTGGCCACGCAAGGAACTGGACTTCATCCTCTACGGCAACGGCATCATCCCGAGGGGCTTTGACATCCCCGTGGTGCCGCTCTCGGACCACCTGCCGCTGGTGTTCGACTTCGATATCGACCCGGAACTGCTGCGCGCCGCCGACACGCGAGCCGCCGCCTCCGCGTGAACCCGCTCGCGGGCGCATAATCGGGTATCACCCGGTCACAGGTGTCGAAGGATGACAAGCCCCCCGCAGCACTGGCGCCTCGAGATCGACGCCAATCGCGTCGCCTGGCTGACCTTCGACCTCGCTGGCAGCGGAACCAATACGCTCGGTAGCGCACCGATGCGCGAACTCGACGCCCTGCTCCGCGAAGTCGAGGCTGCGCAGCCGTTTGCGCTCGTGATCCGCTCCGGCAAGGAAGGCGGATTCGTCGCCGGTGCCGATATCACGGAATTCACCGGCCTCACGGACCTCGAAGAGGCTTACCGGCTGGTGCGCACCGGCCAGCAGGTTTTCGATCGCATCGAGGCATTGCCGATGCCCACCGTCGCCGCGATCCACGGATTCGCACTGGGCGGCGGTCTCGAGCTTGCGCTCGCCTGCGACTACCGGGTCGCTGCCGACGACGGCAAGCTCAACCTCGGCCTGCCGGAAGTCATGCTTGGCATCCATCCGGGCTTCGGCGGCACCGTGCGCGCGCCGCAGCTAATCGGCGCGGCCGCGGCGCTTGATCTGATGTTGACCGGCAAGTCCCTGCGCGGCGACGCGGCGCTGAAAGCCGGCCTTATCGATCGCCTGGTGCCCCGCGAGCAACTGGCCGCCGCCGCGCGCGAAATCGCATTGCAGGCGCCTCGCCGCCACCGTCCGCCGCTCGCCCAGCGGGCGATGTCCTGGCCACTCGTGCGCGGATTCGTCGCGGCCCAGGCGCGCAAGCAGGTCGCGCGTCGCGCGCGGCCGGATCACTACCCGGCGCCTTTCGCCATCCTCGACCTGTTCGCGAACCACGGAGCGAGCGGCGCGGGCGCATTTGAAGCCGAGGCACGCTCGATCGCGCGCCTGTTCCTGTCCGAGCAGTCCCGGAACCTCGTCCGCGTGTTCTTCCTGCAGAACCGCATGAAGGCGATGGGCAGCAAATCAGCTCGCAAGCTTGCCCATGTCCATGTCGTGGGCGCGGGGGTCATGGGCGGCGACATCGCGGCCTGGTGCGCGTCGCGCGGCCTCACGGTCACGCTGCAGGACCGCGAGATGAAGTACGTCGAGCCCGCGCTCGCTCGTGCGCGCGAGTTCTTCACGAAGCGCGCCCGCGACCCGAAGAAGGCCGCCGAGATGGCAGCCCGGCTCGCACCGGACGTCGAGGCAGCGGGCGTTTCGCGAGCCGACATCGTCATCGAGGCGATCTTCGAGAATGCCGATGCCAAGCGCGAGCTGTACGCGAAGCTCGAACCACGCATGAAAGCGGAGGCGATCCTCGCGACCAATACGTCGAGCATCGTCCTCGAGGAGCTCGCGCGCGGGCTTGTGGATCCCGGACGCCTGGTCGGGCTGCATTTTTTCAACCCGGTCGCGAAGATGATGCTGGTCGAGATCATCCGCTCCGGCCAGACGCGCGATGCCGTAGTGGAAGATGCGCTCGCGTTCACGCGCCGCCTGGACAAGCTGCCCCTGCCCTGCCGCAGTTCGCCCGGATTCGTCGTCAACCGCGTGCTGATGCCCTACATGACCGAAGCCATGCTGGCCGCGGACGAAGGCGTGCCGCTCGCATTGATCGACCGTGCCGCCGTCGAGTTCGGCATGCCGATGGGGCCGATCGAACTCGCCGACACCGTGGGCCTCGACGTCGCCTCGCATGTGGGCCGGATCCTTGCCGAGGCATTCGGGCTGCCGGTGCCGCGCGGCACCGCTGAACTGATTGCTGCGGGCCACGTCGGCCGCAAATCGGGTCGCGGTTACTACTCCTGGCAGGATGGCAAGCCGGTCAAGCCTGCGGCGGCAGGACGCGCTCCGGATGACCTCACCGATCGGCTCGTGCTGCAGTACCTCAATGAGGCCGTTGCATGCCTGCGCGAGAATGTCGTCGAGGACGCAGACCTGCTCGATGCGGGCATGATCTTCGGCACCGGGTTCGCGCCCTTTCGCGGCGGGCCGCTGCACTACGCGCGCGCGCGCGGCGTGCCGGCGATCGTCGCTCGTCTCGAGGAACTGGCGGCCAAGCATGGCCCGCGCTTCAGGCCCGACGCGGGCTGGAGCACGCTCGGGGAGCATCGGTAAGGCTATGATAGGATTCGCGCGCGATGGGGCCGGTACCTCCGGCGGATGCGCATTGAGATGACGCAAGACAAGCCGGTAGAACTCGAAATACTGCGCAGTTTCAGCCCGCTCGACGGCCTGAAGCGCGAGAACCTGCACGCGCTCTCCCGCAAGACGCGCCTGCAAGAGCTCGATTCCGGACGCGTACTGTTCAAGGAAGGCGAATCCGACAAGCGCACGATCTACCTGGTCGGCGGTGAACTCGAACTGCGCGTCGGCGACCGCACGGTGTCCATGCTGCGCGCCGGCACACCGGATGCCCGCATCGCGGTGGCCCCGGGCCAGCCGCGGCGCTTCACTGCCCGCGCCCTGACGGACATCACCTACGTCGCGATCGACTCCGACCTGCTCGATGTCATGATCACCTGGGACCAGACCGGTTCCTACGAGGTCAGCGAGATCTCCGGCAGCGCCGGGACCGACGCCGACGACTGGATGACGGTGCTGCTCCAGACGAAGGCCTTCCACCGCATACCGCCCGCGAACCTGCAGGCGCTATTCATGCGCATGCAGCACGTTGCCTGCCGCTCCGGCGAGGTGGTCATCAAGCAGGGTGACGACGGCGATTATTTTTACGTCATCACCAAGGGATCGGCCGTCGTGACGCGCGAGACGCCCATGAACCGCGATGGCCTCAAGCTGGCCGAGCTGGGCGTGGGCGAGTCCTTCGGCGAGGAAGCGCTGATCTCGGATGCGAAGCGCAACGCGACCATCACGATGCAGACCGATGGAGCGCTGGTGCGCCTCGGCAAGGACGACTTCAAGGAGCTCCTGAACGAGCCCCTGATGCACTGGGTGGAACTCGCTCACGCGCGTGAGCTCGTCGGTCGTGGCGCCAAGTGGCTCGACGTGCGGCTGCCTTCGGAGTTCGAGACCTTCCATCTCGACGACGCACTGAACGTGCCGCTCTACTTCATCCGGTTGAAGGTGAAGACGCTCGATCCCAAGACTCCGTACATCGCCGTCTGCGATACCGGCCGGCGGAGCTCGGCGGCCGCGTTCCTGCTCTCGGAGCGGGGTTTCGACGCCTACTGCCTGCAGGGCGGAATGAGCGGAAATCAACTCGGACCGGAGTAATCGGAAAATGGGACGTTCACCATTTTGGAAATGGTGAACGTCCCATTTTCCGCCTACATCGTGTGGGTGGCCTTGTCTCCGCCGAGCGCGCCGGCGAGGTAGGACTCGATCTTCTTCTGCGTCGAGCCGCGGTCCTGTTCGCTGAACTGCACGCCGATGCCGGCCGTGCGCTTGCCCTGGGCGCCCTTGGGCGTCAGCCAGATGACGCGGCCCGCGACCGGAAGCTTCTCCTCCTCGCCCATCAGGTTGAGGAGCATGAAAACCTCGTCGCCCAGCCGGTAGCTGCTGTTGGTCGGTATGAACAGCCCGCCGTTCTTCACGAATGGCATGTAAGCGAGGTATAGCGCGCTCTTGTCCTTGATCGTCAGGGTCAGCAGGCCTGGCTTGGTGGATGGCACGCGCATTTTTTGACCCGTTGACTCCCCCGCCCGTCACGCCGGCCTGCCGACCAGGACTGCCAGCGAAATTGCCAGCCCCTCGAAAAGGAGCTGTGCATTCAGTGGGCCTCCCGCCAGCCGCCGCGCTTCGCGTAACTGGTCCAGGAGGTCATAGCCCGCCCGAATCTTCGTTTCGATGCCGGGCTGCCGCAACCATGGTAAACGATTATTGTTAATCAGATCACTTCCCAGGGCGGCCTGCTTCAGGCTTTGCGTCAGCCAGCTCTCGAGCCAGGCGAGCCGCGCCCCCGGCGAGTCCCGGGCACAGGCATCCGCAAATGCGACGAAATCGAGTCTTCCCTCGATCGCGGCGCCGATCGCACTCTGCATCTCGGAATCGAGCGCGGCGAGCCCGGCCGCCGCGTATTCCGCAGCGAGAAACGGCGCGCCGCCGGCGAGCGCCAGGAGTGCCGGCATCCCTTCGCCGTTGGCCTGCCGTTTCAGCCACTCGAGCGCGTCTCTCTCCTCGGGAACCGGGAGCCGTAGCCGCATGCAACGGCTCAACACGGTCCGCGGCATCCGGTCGATGCGACCTGCCGCCAGCACGATATACGTCTCTGCGGTGGGCTCCTCGAGGGTCTTCAGAAGGGCGTTGAAAGCCTTGGTGTTCATGGCTTCCGCCGGCGCGATGACTGCCACCTTGACGCCACCCCGGTAACTGCGCATCGCCAGTGCCTGCGACAGCTGGCGCATCTGCTCGATGCTGATTTCCTTCTTGTCGGGCAGGACGCCGATCCAGCGAAAATCCGGGTGGTTGCCCGCAAGGAACAGTCGGCAGTCGGCACATTGGCCGCAAGCGCCCGCAGCCGGCGCCCGGCACAACAGGCGCGCGCCGAGCCAGGTTCCGATTTCCGGCTGGCCGCAGCCAGGGCTCCCGGTGATCAGTAGTCCGTGAGGCAAGCGGCCCTGGTCCTGCAATGCCGACAGCCTTGCGCGCAGCGGCGCGAGCCAGGGACTGCCTGCCCGTTCGAGCAGCGGTCGAACAGGCGGCGTGAGTGCGAGGTCTTCTGCAGCTTCGGTCGCGGCCATGGCTAGCCAGAGCCCACAGCGAGAGCGGCATCCAGCAATGCGGCGACGCTGGCGGCAACCTGGGCCTCCGGCCGCGTTGCATCGACGACGTGAACGCGTCCCGGCTCGCGCGCCGCGATCGCCAAGTACGCCGCACGCACGCGCTGGAAGAAACCCGCATCCTCCGCCTCGATGCGATCCTGCCGGGCGCCGCGCACCACGAGACGCGCACTCGCGACAGTCGGCGGCACGTCGAAGACGATCGTGAGGTCCGGCTCGAGCCCCGGATGCGCGATACCGGCAAGCGCGCGAATCCAGTCCAGGTTCACGCCTCGGCCAGCGCCCTGGTAAGCCTCGGTCGCATCGGTGAAACGGTCGCAGAGCACACTGCGCCCGGCCGCGAGCGCCGGCCGGATCACGCCCGCGACGTGGCTTGCGCGTGCCGCGAACATGATGAGGAGTTCCGTGGTCGCATCGAGCGAGCCCTGCCCGGGTTCGAGCACGAGTGCGCGCAGTTTTTCGGCGAGCGGCGTGCCGCCTGGCTCGCGGGTCACGAGCGGCTCGATGCCACGCGCGCGCAGGTGAGCGGCCGCATGCGCTATCTGGGTCGTCTTGCCGACGCCCTCTGCCCCTTCGAAAGTGATGAACTGCCCGCGCACGACTTCAGCGTACCGGAACGCCCCGGCCCGCGCGCAGGTTGGCCAGGTGGCGCTTGACGTTGGCGTTGTGCTCCACGAGCGTGTCCGCGAAGTAGTGGCGCCCGTCGCCGAGGCCCGTGGCAACGAAATAGAGCGAGCGGGTCGTCGCTGGCCGCGTGGCCGCGTCGAGCGCCTGGCGCCCGACCAGCGCAATCGGCGTCGGTGGAAGGCCCGGCCGGGTATAGCTGTTATACGGCGTATCCGCGACCAGGTCGCGGCGCCGCAGGTCGCCGTCGAATCGCTCGCCGAGGCCGTATATGACGGAAGGATCCGTCTGCAGGCGCATACCCTTGCGCAGGCGGTTGACAAATACCCCCGCAATCAACGGACGCTCGTCCGCTGCGGCCGTTTCCTTTTCGACCAGGGAGGCGAGAATGAGCGCCTCGTAGGCGCTGCCGAGCGGCAGGTCCGGAGCGCGGTTCATCCAGGCGTCCTGCAGCTCGCGTTCGAGCCGCGCACGCGCCTGCAGGAGCAGCGCGCGGTCACTGGTGCCGCGAGCGAACCGGTAGGTGTCCGGGAAGAACAGGCCCTCCGGGTGCTTCTCCCGGATTCCGAGCCGCGCCAGCACTTCCGAATCCGCCAGGTTCGCCAGCTCGACATGGACCCGCGGATGCGACTGGAGAACCTCGAGGGCCTGCCGGAAGGTCCAGCCCTCCGGGATCGTGACCGTGTGCAGAATCACGTCCCCGGCCGCGAACTGGTCGAGCAGTGTCGCCGGTGTCGTGCCCGGGAGCAGGCGATACTCGCCCGCCTGGATGCGCGTCGCGAGACCTGCGCGGATGCCATGCCGCAACCAGATGCGGGGCCGGTCGAGGAGACCCGCCTTCTCCAGCTCGCGGGCGACCGCGCCGAGCGACGCCCCCGGAGGGACCTCAAAGGTGACGGGCGCGGTAAGCGCAGCCATTGGCGAATGCAGCCACTGGCGTTCGTAATGGCGCCAGCCGAGCCAGGCCGCAATCCCCGCCAGTGCGAGGACCGCGATCGCCGGCACCAGGCGGCTCAGGCGCGCGCGAGCCACGCGTTGAACTCGCGTGCCGCCGGATCCTCGGCGAGCGGCCGGTCAGCGAGCGCGCAGACCTGCCAGGCACCGATGAGCGCGCTGGTCAGCAGCAGCGCCGAGGCAGCCTTCACGTCCGCTCGCACGAGCGCGCGCACCTCGACCGGCGTGCCCTGCTCCGACTGCCAGGCACAGAACGCGCGTCGCATGACGCCGGCAACACCGCATTCGTCCAGTTGCGGCGTGGTCCAGCGCCCCTCGAGTTTCGCGAACAAGTTCGCCTGGGTCGCACAGATGACACGCCCACGGTCGTCGCACATGAGGCCCTCGTCCATGACGCCATCATCCCACTCCGCCCGGGCCATGACCTGTTCGAGGCGATTGAGGTGCTTGAGGCCCGCCAGCAATGGATTACGGCCGAGGCTGGTGCGGCACCAGCCGACGCGTGCGCCAGCCGCGCGCGACGCGGACTGTATCGGCCAGTCCCAGGCGATGACGATACGCCGCGGCAGCGCCTGCCGCGGCGGCCGATAGCCGCGCTCGCCGCTCCCCCGCGTCAGGATCAGTTTCACGATACAGCGCGAATTGATACTGGCCGCGGCAATTTCGTTGCGCAGCTGCCCGCTATCCGGGGCCGGAAAGCCGAGACGCCGAGCGCCTTCGCACAGGCGCTCGAGGTGCCAATCGAGCAGTCGTGGGCGGCCGTCGATAACGGCGATCGTTTCGAACAGACCGTCGCCGTAGTGCAGGCCGCGATCGAGCGGATCGATGCACTCGCCCTCGCGCCCGTCCACGAGGATGCGCATCAAGCTTCGCTTCCCAGTGCGCGCAGGAGGCCGCGCGCCTTGGCGCGGGTCTCGTCGAGCTCCCGGTCAGGCTCCGAGTCCGCGACGATACCTGCACCGGCACGCAATTCGATGATTCCGTCCTGGACGGTCATGGTGCGGATCAGGATGTTGAGATCGAGACTGCCGTCGAGCGCCAGGTAGCCCAGGGCGCCCGTATACGCACCACGGCCCTTTGCCTCGAGATCTCCGATCAGCTGCATGCAGCGCACCTTCGGGCAGCCGGTAATCGTGCCGCCGGGGAACAACGCGCGAATGACGTCGCCCGGTTCGACATCCGCGCGCAACTGCCCGCTGACGTTCGAGACGATATGGTGCACGTGCGCGTAGCTCTCTACGACCATGAATTCGTCCACCTGCACGGTTCCCGCCTCGCAGAGCCGGCCGAGGTCGTTGCGCTCCAGGTCGATGAGCATCACGTGTTCGGCCTGCTCCTTCGCGCTGCCGGTCAGCTCGGCTATCGCGCCGGCGTCGCTACTGCCCTGCCGTGGCCGCGTGCCGGCGATCGGCCGCGTGTCGATCCTTCGCCCGCGGACGCGCACCAGGCGTTCCGGGGAACTGGAGAGCAGATGAAACCCGGGCATCCGGGCGAGGCCCGCGAATGCCCCCGGGTTGGCCTTCCGCAGGCGTCGATAGAGGCCCGTGATGCTCCCTCCCGGCGGCATAGGGATCTGCCAGCTGCGGGCCAGGTTGGCCTGGTAGACGTCGCCCGCCGCGATATGCGCCAGCGCCCCGCGGCATGCCGCCAGGTAGAGGGCCGGATCGTCCTCTTCGACATTCACAACCGCCGGGTACGGCCCATCCTCAGGCAAGGGCTGGCAATGCGTGAAGTCAGCAACCAGCCGATCCACGGACCGCTCTGCACCTTCCTCGCCGATCGCAATACTCCTGCCTGTCGCATGGTCGTGGAGGATCGCCGCGGCGACGCGCACGGCGCTCGCCACGAGTTCAAGCGGTGATCCGGGAATTTTCAGGGTCGGCTCGACCTCGGCGGCAAGCTCGTATCCGAGGTACAGGAACCAGCCCCCTGCGAACGGCCAGGGCGGCGGCGGCGCTGGGCCGCGCTCTTCGCGCCACCAGGAATTCAGGCGTGCACAGAAACCATCACCCTCGCCCGGACCCGTGATCAGGCCGTGCCGGTCCAGTTGCAGTGGCTCTCCGGGAGCGGCCAGAAGCAGGCTGAAGCGGCCCAGATCCCCGCCGGGTGCGGCGCTGTCGAGGAAGGCCGGATAAAAGTCCGGGTTCCGGCCGTGAAGGGCCAGCATGCGGTCCAAGGCGTCGGGAACGAACGGCAGTTCCTTCAAGACGGGAGTCCGCGGCAGCATGCCGGCCGGTCTCGCGTCAGCGCAGCGCGCGGAAGATCAGCGTCCCGTTGGTGCCGCCGAACCCGAAAGAATTGCTGACGGCGATGTCGATCTTCATCGAGCGGGCCGTGTGCGGCACGTAGTCGAGGTCGCAGCCCTCGCCGGGGTGGTCGAGATTGATGGTTGGCGGCGCCACCTGGTCGCGGATCGCAAGCACGCTGAAGATACCCTCGACCACGCCGGCGGCGCCCAGCAGGTGCCCGGTCATCGACTTGGTGCCGCTGACCGCCAGCTTGGCGGCATGCGGGCCGAAAGCGTTCTTGATTGCCCTCGTCTCCGCCACGTCGCCGAGTGGCGTCGAGGTCGCGTGGGCGTTAACGTGCTGGACCTCGTCGACATTGATGCCGGCATCGCGCAGGCCATTCTCCATCGAGAGCCGCGCACCGGCCCCGTCTTCCGGCGGAGCGGTGATGTGGAAGGCGTCGCCGCTCATCCCGAAGCCGGCCAACTCCGCGTAAATTCGCGCACCACGCCTCCTGGCGACCTCGTATTCCTCGAGGACCATGGCACCCGCGCCGTCGCCCATCACGAAGCCGTCACGGTCGCGATCCCAGGGGCGGCTCGCCCTGGTCGGCTCGTCGTTGCGTACCGACAGCGCGCGAGCCTGGCTGAAGCCGCCGACTGCGGTCGGCGTCTGCGCCATCTCCGCGCCGCCCGCGATGACGACGTCCGCATCGCCGTACTGGATCGTGCGCATGCCGATCCCGAGGGCATGGGTCGAGGTCGTGCAGGCCGAGATGACGGCGAGATTCGGCCCCGTGATGCCGTACATGATCGACAGGTGCCCCGAAATCATGTTGACGATCGATGCCGGGATGTAGAAGGGCGAGATCTTCTTGGGCGTCTTCGTCTCGAGGTACTTGGCGTAGTTGTCCTCGATCGTCGCGAGGCCGCCGATACCGGCGCCCATGATGAGGCCGATTCGAGAGCGGTTGGCGTCGGTCACTTCGAGGCCAGCATCCGCAATGGCCTGCACGCCGGCCGCAACGCCGTACTGCATGAACAGGTCCATGCGGCGCGCTTCCTTGGCCGGCATGTACTTCGACACGTCGAAGTCGTGAATGCTGCCCGCAAAGGTGCACGGGAAGCCCGTCACGTCGAAGCGAGTGATCGGGCCGATGCCGCTCTTGCCCGCGAGCGCCGCCGACCATCCGTCGGCAACCGTGTTACCGAGCGGCGACAGCATGCCCATACCCGTGACCACGACGCGCCGCTTGCTCAAGTGGCAGACCTCAGGCTGGAGAGCGGCCACGGCGCGAGCCCCGGCCGTGGG
>Ga0209254_10004618_pt1 | contig 12628 bp, 3 predicted proteins | sample FrelakmetDIP11DI_FD_187148 | JGI IMG/M metagenome (GOLD analysis project Ga0209254, IMG submission 187148) | Freshwater lake sediment microbial communities from the University of Notre Dame, USA, for methane emissions studies - DIP11 DI (SPAdes)... | ecosystem: Environmental > Aquatic >...
CGCGCCGCAAGGCTCGATACTGGGCTCGTGGCGCACGATTACCCAGGCGGGATTCCCACCCGCTAGAACACGCGGCCTTGCCAGGCCGCACTGTCCCCGTTTTCCGCCTGCCGATTTCCGCCGGTCCCCGATTTCCGCGCCCGGCCTCGCGAGGCTTCGCCTCAGTCCGACAAGGCATGAGGCGGCAAGGGTCGGGGGGTTGGGCGGCCCCGGTTGAGCGACGGAAGGCTATGCTCCCGGTGGTAGCCGCACGAAGCGGCGTGTGGTTTGTGCCAAGATGTCAACCGGGGCCTGCGGTCATGATAGGACAAACGGTGCGCGAGTGCTGGAGTGGAAGGTCGTCCTGTACATCGAAGGGATCGACCGGCTGTACCTGAACCTGTATCTTCACCAAGAGTCCACAGTCGCCTCCTGCGCCCAGGATTGTCCCAACTGTTCGACGGCTGCCCCAAGGCAACCAACCGACCCGTCGCCACAGCTATGCACTGCGTGGAATAGGCCTTGGCCACCTTGTTCGAACAGGCCAAGCTGGAGCCCTGCAAAGTTTGACTCATCTGTGCAGATGGGGGTTGCCCAAGGAACCCTAGGGCACCATGCCTCCGCGTGTACTTGTCCTCCGCTCAACGTGCACGCACCTCGATCCGGCGGTAGCGAACTGCGCAGTCCGCACCCGCCGCGTTAAGAGCGGCCGTAACGGTGTCCAGGTACCCATCGAGAGGCTGCTTCTCAGGCGGCGGCTTGCTGTAAAGGCTGTCCTTACACCAAGTGGCCACCAGCAGGGATGGACCAATCGGTTTTTCCGCCACCAACGGTGCGATCTTCAGCTCCCCACGGGCCGTGATGGCGTCAGGCTCGCCCTCATATGGCAGAATGTGAAACGCCTCTCCGCTGGCGTCCAAATAGGCTAGGCTGATCCGCCCATCCCGATCCGATCCGCTTTGGATGCGAATATCGATCCGGTCCCCCACGCGGTAGTTTGGCGGGTCCCGAGCCAGGACAATGCGGGGCGCGAATTGCTGGGCGGCCGGGTCCGTTCGTCTAAACAGCCGGGATGTGACGGCGCACAGGGGCCAGGGCTGGGTCTCGACGGCGACAACGTCTACCCTTCCAACATGGACCTCACGCAACCTGTCGTACAAGGCCGTCTTTTCTCCGCTGCGCACCTGGCCCATGACGACGAGCGTTCCCTCCAGGGACACCCTCGCCCGGAGCGCAGCACAGTCAAAAGACCTAAGGATGTCGCTGATATGCACCGACGGCGCGGTTTCCCCGCGCGGTCGCTCACCTGCCCCCTCCCTCATGGCTTGCAGTGCGTTCAGCCGAGTGTGTGCCGCCCCGACCCCCGAGTCCAAGGCACTGGCATACCATCGACTTGCCGTATCGACGTCCGGTTCGGAGATGCCGGATCCATCCTCGGACCAATATAGCGGGTCGTACGCCTGAGCAACGTGGAAAGCGGCAGGGCCGTAACCCTCCTCCGCCAGCGCTTTGACCAGGGCGAATGCCTGGCCGAGCTTGCCGGAGGTACGCAGTAGCTCGGCAAGTGCCCAAGTCTGGGCCACCGGAGGTGCGTTCCCCCCCCCGATGCGGGACTGGACCAAGGCGAATGCTTCATCCAGCCGGCCGGATTGGAGTAGCCCGTCGAGATCATCCGCAGCGTGGCTTGCCGGCGGGCCCGCTGGACGCTCATCCTGACGGTCCTGCGTGGAGGCCGGAGATAAACCTGCCACCGAGTCCGGTCGGGACTCATCCGGCCTCGGCGCCGGCTGCCCGCGCTGCGGCTCGCCAGTCTCGGGTCCGGTCAGCGTGAAGTCTTCCGCGGGCCTCGGGACGTCGAGGGGCCGCAGCAGCCAGTAGAGTCCTGCCCCTGCTGCTGCCAGCAGCGCCAGCGCCCCCAAAGCTAAGAGGGGCACACGTCGCTGGCGTTTCTTGAGATCTGAGGGGCCGAGGTTAGCTCCCGTCCTCCGGGAAGCCGCAGGATGCAGCCTTCGGCTGGGGGGTACGGAACCGGTTTGGGCAAGCACCGTGGGTGCAGGCCAGTTGTCCAGGATCTCCTGCACGCTGGTTGGGCGATTAACGGGGTTCGGTTGCAGCATGGCGGTCAACCACTCCTGGAACTGTGCCGGGACGCTGGTGAGATCCGGCAGCCGCCCGCGGCACGCGATCGCTGCTGCAAAGCTGTCCCCCATATCGAGTGGGCGGCCCTGCGCGCTGGCAGCCAGCGTCAGCCCCAGGCTGTAGATGTCCGAGCGGGCGTCCACAGCCCCCTCGTACAGTCCGAATTGCTCGGGGGAGGCATAACGGAATTTGCCGGCGAAAGACGACCCAACGATCGTCTTGGCTCTCGGATCTGTCAGCTTGCTGAGACCGAAGTCAATGAGCTTCGCGGCTTCGACCCGGTTGCCCGGTAAGATCACATTGTCGGGCGAGAGATCCCGGTGGACGACACCCTTTCGGTGGGCCTCGGCGAGTCCGGCACACAGTCGGTCACGAAGCGCCCAAACCTCCTCAGGAGTGCAACGGCCACGCGACAGGCGCTCTGAGAGGGACGGACCCTCCACATACTCCATGACCAAGTACTCCCGCCCCTCACCATCGCGCACGTACCCGTCATAGGAGACGACGGCATCATGGCGGATCTCGCGTAGGACCGAGGCCTCTCGGTAGAAGAGCTGCATGACCTGCTCATCGCTGGCCATCGACCGATTAATCACCTTGATGGCGTGCATTGTCTGCATCCGGAGGTGGCGCGCCAAGTAGACATCACCCATGCCACCGCCGCCGAGCCAGCGCTCGATTTGGTAGGTGTTGACTAGCACGGTTCCAGGGGCGAACAGCTCCGGGGGGCATTTATGTTCCAAGACCCACGCGTTGCTTTCGCCAGCCATTCCATCGTGCTCCACGATCCGGGTATCCTCCGAACTCATCACCTGCCTCCCGCCAACAGCCATCGGGGTGGCATAGGCTCACAGACCAAATAAAATGCAACTAAGACGCTCACGGGTCAGTCCAACGGCGTGCATCATCGTGGGCCCTCCAGGGGCCGCCGTGTGTTCAAACGAATGGTTCGCGCATACGCGCGTCGCTCGGCAGGCGGCCGCCCCCCGAACGATAAGCCGCTGCTCGGCACGCCCAGGCTTCCCGGAAACCGGCGTCGTCGATTGGTCTTGGATGCGCCGCCGATGGGATTGGTCGGGGCTAGCCGCGCAGATTCGTCATCCAATGCCATTGTTCCCAAAACGGGATCTGGAAAAAGCCCTCAACCGTTACATCGACGGCCCGTCGCCCTGGGTTGGTGTTAACCCCAGCCCCTTCGGACTGAACCCCCTGGCCCCCGCGCGGGGACCCATGAGGCTTCGACCCAGCACACCACTGGCCTGATGGTGATTGCTCCGAGCGGCCTTGCGGCGTCCCCACTCGGAGGCTGGGTCAGTTTTCGGCTGCCCGATTCAGCGCGGACACCTAGCCCATGACGGCAGAAACGACGCAGGCGCTGACGCCGTTATTTTCCGCGGTGACGACGAAAACGACGCGCGGCCAATGCGCGTCGTTCGCCCTCGGCTCCCGGAACTTCTGGCAAGGCGCGCCCGGCGTCCGCGCGGACTGCCCTGCTGCCAAAGCTCTGCTGAACGGCGCGATTCTCGCCCAGCGAGCTGCGTCGGTCTTGCCTTGCCGATACCCTAGAAGAGCTCTACTGGCATTCTATACGGGGCCGTTCTCAGTTACCCTCCAGCCGGATAGCAAGATGGGCTGAGTCCAGGCTTCCATAGTCCTTGCCTCACTCTCCCGTTTACTGACACGCCATCCGGACCCCACCATGCAATATGACCGCAGCCGGGAGAACCGCCGCGCTTTACTGCGAAGCACCCTGGCGCCCCTTCGGCCCATCCAGGTCATCGCCGCGCCGGGCGATGTTCTGGAGGGTGATGGCTCATGCGGACCACGGCATCGACGCCGGTGAAGGACCCTTGCCGCTCGGGTAGCTCTAGCAGTCTCGGGCGAGTCTCCGCCTTTCATGTCCGGGCGCAATCCGTGCTCGGCGGCGCACTCCTGCGAAGGAGACCTACACACGAGCGGCGCACGGCGGCCAGCGAAATGATCGTGGCGGGATGATCATCGGGGGACCGTGAAGCTCCCCGGCGCCAACACCCGTCCCTCGGGCGCACCAGGCACCATACAAGTTCTAAAGTCGTACTGCGCGAGACAGCTCTATCTGATTGTCTCATAACAGATTTGTGGAGGACCGTCGTCCGCCTTCCCGTTGCACCAAGGACTATGCTACCATCAAAATTGTGCGGGTTGTGGCCAGTTGTGGTTGCCGCCTCCGATACGCCTATAAATTGTGGTGGGGGATTAGGTCATGCGCAGGGCTCTCAGTCCAGTTGGCTTTCTGTCAATTTGTCTATTGGTAACCGCAGCCACTGTTCAGGCGGAGAGCTATCTTGGCTCGGGCGCCAGCGAAGACCAGATCAAACGGGCACTCTTGAACACACGTTCCTTGACCCGGCAGAGGTCCGAAGCCCCGAGCGTCCCCAAGGGGCAAGCGCAACCTCTGCGAAGATCTGATGCGGCAGCGCCGTCGGCCGAGAGCGAATCCGCGAAGAAGCACAGCGCCCCTCGGGGCCGCGTCGCCGCCCCGCCCCCCCAGCAAGAAGCCCAAGCGAGCACCGGCGACGAGGCGGAGGGACCTGCGTCCTTCCAAATCTTTTTCGACTTGAATTCCGCAGCCCTGCGTAAGGATGCCTATCCGATCCTCGACCGCCTCGGCGCGGCGTTGAGCGCGCCTGAGCTCAAAGACTACCGCTTCGTGGTGGAGGGCCACACCGATGCTCTGGGGTCGGAGCAGCATAACCTCGAGCTCTCCGAGAACCGCGCCCAGTCTGTTCGCGAGTACCTGGTCGAGAAGCACCATGTGGATCCCGCACGCTTGGAGGCCATGGGCCGCGGCGAGACCGAGCTCTACGAGCCAGACCGACCGACCTCCGCCAAGAATCGCCGGGTCCGGTTCGTCAACGCGGATTCCGGCTCCTGAGCCCCGCTCCCGAGGGACTCGGCCATGTTTGCCAAGGGCTCCCCGGCACATTCGTGCATATCCGGTTACAAATCTCTGAGGGCACGGCACACATTGGGCCATCGAGGCGCGAGGCGGAGGCGTCCGCCAGTTATTCCGTCTGCTCGGGCGGCGCGACCTCACATCTCGCCTGCCCCGTTCGTACAAACTTAAGTGGCTCAATATGTGTTTCGGGTTGGTGGAGAAAAATGACCGTCTACGACCACTCTCTGCTGCCTGCAAAATCTGATTGCGCTACTGAAACAGGTGGTTACGAAGTCCTTGTTTGCCCGGAAGGTGGGAAGGTGGTAGTCCGAAAGTCCACCAACCTGGAATCCATATAGAGCCACTTAAGTGATTTCCGCGACCGCTACAGTAGTCCCAAGCTTCATCTCGCGAATCGCGCGGTTTACGGCCGCGGGTTTCGCCTCGTTTCTCGATCGCCGCGAGGGGGTTGATGTGCCAGTACTGACTGGGAATGATGGGCTTGGGAGGGTCGTAAGATGCGGCGTTTCTTGACCCGGCGGGGATATCTCTGGACGGTGGGGATCTGCGCGATCTGCTATGCGGCGTCCCCTCGAGCACAGGAAGCGAGACCCACCTTCCCGCGCTCCGCCCAGCCGGACGTGCCGCTGGAGCAACTGACCCCGCCCAGAGACCCACGGCCAAAAGCCGAGCTGCGGGTGCCGGAAGGTGCGCTCACGGCGGCCCCGGCGGGCGCAGAGGAGGTTCGCTTCCTCCTGACCGGCCTCGACATCGACGGGGTAACGGCCTTTGGGGCGGAGGTGATGAATCCTCTACTCGCCGGCCTGGTCGGAAAAGAGGTCTCGCTCGCCGACGTTTACGAGGCGGCGGCCGATATCCAAAAGCGATATCGCCAAGACGGCTACTTCCTGTCCCGGGTCATGATCCCTCCCCAGGTGATCGAAGGGGGCCGTGTCCGGATTGTTGTGCTCGAAGGTTACGTCAGCGACATCGAGTACCAGGGGGACGTTGGGCCGGTCCAGGAGCTGATTGAATCGTATTTGGACCACGTACTCGCCGAGCGCCCGCTCAAGCTCGCCACCTTGGAGCGTTACCTACTGCTCGCCAAGGACATCCCTGGGGTCAACGTCAACGGCGTCCTCAGACCCTCGCCCGATGAGGTCGGCGCCGCGCAGCTCGTGGTCACCGCCGAGCGCAAGCGCTTCGACGGACTCGTGATGATCGACAACATCGGCAGCACCTTCACCGGCGAGTGGGAGGTTGCCGGTAGCGTCGCCGCCAATTCTTTCACCCGCTTCGGGGAGAACCTCACGCTCGTCGCCCTCCTGAGCGATCCCGGCCAGAGCCTCAGCAACGACCCGAAAAACCAAAAGGTGTTCCAAGTGAGCGGCTCCCTGCGCCCCGATGCGCGGGGGACTTACGTCAACCTGCTTGGATCCTATGGCGATTCGAACCCGGGCGCCCTTCTTAGCGAATTCGACTTCGACAGCACCAAGCTCCTCGTGAGCGCCGTTGGCGGCTACCCCCTGATCCGCTCGCGCGACCGCAGTCTAGCGGTGGAGCTTGGGTTCGACTACATCGACAGCAACACCGACGTCTTCGACAACGTCAAGTTCTCCCGCGACCGGCTCCGCGTGCTCCACGTCGACGCACTCATGGACTTCCGCGACCGCTGGGGTGGGGCGAATAACCTCGTTGCGAGCCTGCGCCAGGGGCTGCCGATCCTGAATGCCAGTGAATCCGGGGACGAGTATCTCTCGCGCCTCGATGGCAGCGGGGTCTTCACCAGCGTGCGTGCCGGCGCCTCCCGCTACCAGCCGGTCTACGGAAAGGTCGGATTCTTTGGTGAAGTCGCCGCCCAGTATGCCTTCGACGACCTCCTGTCCGATGAGGAGTTCGATGTCGGGGGCACCCGCTTCGGGCGTGGTTACGACCCCAAGGAGCTGAGCGGGGACCACGGGGTTGGCTTCACCGGCGAGCTGCAATACACCCAGACGGAGGGAAACCGCTTCGTCGACCGCTATCAGCTCTTCGGCTTCTACGACGTTGGCAACGTCTGGGACCGCGGGACCGATCTCTCCGCATCGCTCGCCTCCGCCGGCGCGGGGCTGCGTGCCTGGTTCGCGCGCGACATCTCCATCGCGCTGGAGGTGGCCCAACCGCTCACCAGGGACAGCCAGCGTGCGGACGACACCAAGGATACGCAGCTCCTGTTCCGCGCCTTTGCTCGGTTCTGAGTGAAGGGTCTTTGCCAGGGGGATCCGAATACCAGGCGTCACTGATCACGGCGCGTCGCCAACCCATTCAATGGACCTGAGTTCCGTGCGCAGCGGAGCTCCGGCATCGGCTCAAACCATAAATTGCACCGACAAGCTCGGTGCGGAGGAGCGTGATGAGACAGCCCGCCGAATCTTGCCGCGTTGACTGCGCTCGCAGCGCACATCGGACCGCCGCCTTTCGCCGCAAGGCCCTATGGGTGGCGGTGGTTGCCTGCATGGGCAGCCTTGGGCCCCTGCCCGGCTGGGCGGGCCCCAACGGCGGGATCGTCATCCGGGGCGATGCGAGCATCAGCCAGACGCCGGGGGTGACGACCATCGATCAGCGTAGCGGGCGCACGGTCATCAATTGGAACGGCTTCAGCGTCGACCGCGGCGAGCTGGCCCAATTCAAGCAGCCGGGCAAGGACTCGATCGCGCTGAACCGCGTGGTCGGCGCGGATCGGTCCAACATCCAGGGGAACATCAAGGCCAACGGCAACGTCTGGCTGGTCAACCGCAACGGCGTGCTCATCGGCCCCGATGCCAAGGTGGACGTCCACGGCTTCATGGCCACGACCGCCGACATCGACGACGACCATTTCATGGCCGGGCGCAACGAGTTCTCCAAGCCCTCGCCCAACAAGAAGGCCACCGTCGTCAACCAGGGCACCATCACCATCGGCGAAAAGGGGCTCGCCGCCCTGGTCGCGCCACATGCCCGCAACGACGGCGTCATCCAGGGCAAGCTCGGCACGGTGGTCATCGCTGGCACCCCCACCCACACGGTCGACTTCTACGGCGACGGCCTGATCCAGTTCGAGGCCACCTCTGAGGTCACCGAGAAGGCCGAGCCCGAGCGCGCCCTTGCCGAGAACAACGGCACCATCAAGGTCAACGGCGGCACCGTGCTCGTCACGGCCAACGCGGCGGCAAAGATCGTTGACGACGTCATCAACGTCTCCGGCGTCGTGGAGGCGCGCAGCTTCAAGGACCAGGGCGGTCGCATCGTCCTCGACGGGGGCGACACCGGCATCGTCAGAGTGGCCGGCAGGCTCGACGCCTCGGGCGCCGAGCGGGGCGCGAAAGGGGGCAAGATCAAGGTCTCCGGCGAGCGCATAACCACCTCGGGCGAGCTGCGCGCCAAGGGCTCAGAGGCCCGGGGCGGCGAGATCGAGGTCAAGGGGAAAAAGGGCGTGGCGCTCGGCGCGCCGGTGGACGCGAGCGGTACCAGCGGCGGGAGCATCCGCATCGAGGCCGGTGGCCTCTCGCTGGCGGAGCCGGTCCTCGCGCGCGGCAGCACCGGCCCCGGCGGGGAGGTGACGCTGCGGACTGACACCACCTCCGTCGAGACCACCACCGCCGTGGTGGATGTCTCGGGCACCGAGGGTGGTCGCATCTCCCACATCGCCGGGCAGCAGATCACCACCTCCGGCACCTACCGGGCGGTGGGCACCGCCGGCAAGGGCGGCCAGATCGACCTCACCGCCCCGGCCACCAAGCTGCTCTCCACCAAGCTCGACGCCTCCGGCCAAACCGGCGGCGGGCAGGTGCGCCTGGGCGGCGAGTTCCAGGGCGGTAAGGACCTGGAGGTTGACGAGCTGCCCAACGCCCAGACCCTGGTCACCACCGACGCGACCAGCATCAAGGCCGACGCACTGGGCCCCGAGGGCGACGGCGGCCGGGTGATCCTCTGGTCCGACCAGCAGTCGGTGTTCCTGGGCAGCATCTCGGCGTTGCCGGGGAGCGACGCCGGTGCCGGCGGGTTCATCGAGGTGTCGTCGGGCGACAGCCTCACCTTCGCCGGGACGGCGGTGTCGGGGATCGGCGAGCGCAAGGGCACGGTGCTGCTGGATCCGAAGAACATCACCATTTCCGTTAGTAGCGGGAGCATCACGGACGCTACGTTCGAGATCAATCCCGATCTGGACTACACGATTTCTCCAGCGGCCCTTGCGGGCCTCTTGGGTAGCGCGCAGGACGTCGTCCTGCAGGCCAACAACGACATCACCGTGCTCGATCCAGTGACGGTCTCGGCGGGTGGTGCCGGAGGGGATCTGACCCTTGAGGCCGGCCGCAGCGTCCTCTTCAACGCCGACATCTTCACCGACGGCGGCGATCTGAACGTGTTCGCGAACCAAACCCTCGCCGCCGGCGCGCTGGACTTCTACCGGGATCCCGGTGCCGCGGTCATTGCGATGGCCGACGGGACGACCCTCGACGCGGGCGGCGGCACCATTCGTCTGACCATGCAGACTGACCCCACCAAGGCGGACAACACCACCGGCGACATCACACTCGGAAATCTCAGCGCCTCGGAAGTCCAAATCACCAACTTCGGAATCGGGAACGTCAGGCAGAATGCCGGTTCGGGCATTTCGGCAGGGGGGTTGCTGCTGACCGGTGAGGGCAGCTTCCTGCTCGATCAATCGAATGATGTCGATACGCTGGCAGCGGCTACCGGCATATCGAGTACTCTGGACTTCTGGGATACGGACGGCTTGTCTGTCGGTAGCGTTGCCGGTACGTCGGGAATCGAGACCGGTTCTTTATGGATTGAGGCTCATGGTGTGTTGGCGGTCGATGCCCCCATCGCTGCGAATTACGTCGCGCTCAACGCCGGTAACAATGCTGCGACGGGCGTGGCTGGCGACGTCGTCCTTCACGCGGACATCACGACGGGTGGTACGATCCGCCTCGCGGCCGACAACGACGTCGTTCTCGCCGGCGGAGCGATTAACTCTAGCTGCTGCGTGGACCTCTACGCCGACTGGGACCTCGATGGACAGGGTCAGATCGACAATCTCGGCGCGTCGACGATCACAACGAGCAGCCTCTACCTGGAGGCTGGAGATGGGATCGGTATCAGTGCGCCCATCGCGACCCTCGCCGCTGATGGAGGGGAGGGAGGGCCGGAGATCTGGTTAACGGCCACAACCGCAACGGGTCCCATCCGCGTGGACAATATGGGAGCCGTCGGGGCCGAGACTGCCACGATGTACCTTGACGGCGGGGAAGGCGGTGCCTTCTTCACGGACGATTCGATCGAAGTGTCGAATCGCGTCGGGAGTATTGCGGTGTTGACGCCGGTGGAAGGCGCAGATGTGACTCTGACCGCCAACGACTTCGAGATCTCCGACTCGGTGACCGCGACCTCCGGACTACTGACCTTGTCGACGCCGAATCCACTGGCGTTTGTGGACGTGCCTGCCTCGATTGCTGGACAGGCGGAGATCGATTGGTCGGAGCTTGATTGGCTCTCGGCGGGGCAAGCCGTCTTCGAGGGGGCCGGCATCCACTTCGAGGCCCCGACGAACTTCCGCAGCTTCGACAGTGTGATTCTTCGAAGCATCGGCAGATCTGCCGACGCCACGATTGATGTGACTCAGGCCCCCGGTGCTGAGATAGACGCAAGAGCGCTGGGGATCGAGGTCGGAAACCTGGCCGTAGAAGGCGCTGCTGGGGACGTCGTGCTGACCGAAGCAAACTTTGTCGATCGGCTCGCGGTGGGGCGGGCGTTCGATGTGGGACCCGGTGTCGGCGTCCTGGCGTTTACCAATACCTGGGATCTGAATATCGGGGTGGTCAACCCCATCGGCATCCTCGCGGACAATGTTTACCTCTCAGTCGACGGCACCATTACGGTTGACGAGCCGATTACGGCGACGAATGGCGTAGAGCTAGTCGCCAGGCAAGTCGATGGCGGCGAAGGGATGTCTCCCGGGGATGTCCTCGTCAACGCGGCAGTCACCGCGGGTGGCGATATCTTGATGCAGGCCGACGATTTCTTCGGCAACGCCGGCGCCGGAGCCATCACGTCGGTTGGGGGGCGCGTCGAGGTGGTGGCCGGAGTGGGTGCCCTGGCCGTCGGCGACCTGAGCGGCACAGCATCGGTGAATGCGGCGATCCTTTCCCAGATGAGCTCAGGCGACTCGTTCGAGTTCCCGTCTGTATCCATTCGTGCGACCGACAGTTTCGACAGCACAGCCCCCGTCGCATCAAGCAACGGGATTGTCAGCGTCAATGTTGGCGTGGACCTCGCGGATCCGGGGAGCTTCGACAACTACGACCTGCTGCCCGATGCGCTGAGCGTCGGGGCAGCCTTGTCTGCGCCGAACGCTGAAGTCGTGTTGGCTCTAGCCGGCGAGCTTGAGCTCAGTCGCTATGTCCGGTTCCTGGACACCCCGGGTCTTACGGTTTTCGCGCGGGACCTGACTGTTCAGGCCGAGGCAGACCTGAGGGCAACAGGGGTTGATCGAGCCTCGCTGTTCGCGCTGGGCGGCGATGTCAGTCAGTCAGGCACGGCGCCGATTGCGGTCGACGAGCTTGGCATTTTCAGCGTAACGCAAACACCGTCTAGCGCCGTTAATCTGACGGCCAACAACCGGGTCAACAAGCTCGCGGTCGGCCGGCTGCGCGATAGCCAGGGCGAGTCGGTATTGACCTTCTCCGACGTCTCTTTCGCCAACAGCACCGATTTAACGATCGGCCAAATCGACGGTTTGCTGGCGCCTACCCTCTCCTCGGCGATTGGAGCCACGGCCGGCCGCATCCAGGTCACCGTGCAAGGCGCGCTCACGCTTGAAGCGCCGGTTGTCTCCTCCGCGGCGGGAACATCCACCGTCCTTGTCGCCAACCGCTTCATCAACACATTGGGTGACAGTGCCCTGGACCCAGGAGATGGGCGTTACCTGGTGTACTCGGACGATCCGAGGACAGATGCTCGCAACATATCCGTCGATCAGTTCAACAAGCTCTATGCCTTCCCGTTCGACCCTACGGACCCCGAGGGATTGAGCCGTAGCCTACCGGCGGACGGCAATTACTTCCTCTACGCGTTCGCTCCGACGCTCAGCATCGTCGCGAATGATGCCTCTCGGGAGTACGGCGACCCGAACCCGCAGTTCACCTACACGTTCAGCGGTCTGATCGACGGAGACACACTCGTTGACGCACTGTCGGCGATGCCGTTGCTGACAACCACGGCCGTGCTCGCGAGCAATGTCGGCACCTATTCGATCGAGGTCGGACCTGGAGGTTTGTCGTCGCCGCTGAACTATGCGGTGGCTCCGATGGACGGCGATTTGCTCGTTACACCGGCGCCGCTCACCGCAGTCGTCAACGATGCCAATCGCGAATACGGCGACCCCAACCCCGTCTTCAGCGCGGCGTTCGCCGGCTTCAAGCTCGGTCAGGACGCCTCGGTGCTCGGCAGCCTCGCCTTTGCGACCGACGCCGCGCTCGCCTCCCCGGTGGCGGGCAGTCCCTATGCGATCACCCTGAGCGGCTTCGACAACACCAACTACGTGCTCGCGGGCGTGACCGACGGGGCCCTGAC
>Ga0209254_10004619_pt1 | contig 12627 bp, 10 predicted proteins | sample FrelakmetDIP11DI_FD_187148 | JGI IMG/M metagenome (GOLD analysis project Ga0209254, IMG submission 187148) | Freshwater lake sediment microbial communities from the University of Notre Dame, USA, for methane emissions studies - DIP11 DI (SPAdes)... | ecosystem: Environmental > Aquatic >...
CTTGACCCTCCGCCTACGCGATAACGGCGGGTTAGGGGTCGCGGCACCCATCCGCAGTTGGGTGCAGATCCGCGGCGCTATGCAGCGGGATCCCCAGCGGCGGCCAATCCCTTGGGCTGCGCCGCGGTCGTTGCCCCCCGTACCGCCCTCGGCGCCAGCAGCATGTAGAAGGCCGGGACGACGTAGAGGGTGAAGAGGGTTCCGATGCCGAGCCCGGAGGCGATGACCAGCCCGATGTCGAAGCGGCTCACGGCGCCGGGGCCGCTGGCAATGAGCAACGGCACCATGGCCACGACCATGGACACCGTGGTCATGAGGATCGGGCGCAGGCGAATGCGTGCGGCCTCCTCCACCGCCTGCGCCTTGGGAAGCCCTCGCTCGCGCAGCTGATTGGCGAATTCGACGATGAGGATGCCGTTCTTGGCCACCAGCCCGATCAGGGTGATGAGGCCGACCTGCGTATAGATGTTGACGCTGGCAAAGCCCAGGGTCAGGAAGGCCACGGCCCCGAAGATGGACATGGGGACCGAGACCAGAATGATCAGCGGGTCGCGCCAGCTCTCGAACTGCGCCGCCAGGACGAGATAGATCACCAGCAGCGACATGAAGAAGGTCAGCACCAGCGCGCTGCCCTGCTGGGCGTACTGTCGGGACTGGCCCACGAAGTCCCAGGCATAGCCGCGCGGCAGGACCTCGCGGGCCTGCTGCTCTAGGTAGGCGATGGCATCCCCCAGGGTCACCCCAGGTGCCATGATCCCCTCCAGGTTCACCGAATTGAGCTGCTGGAACTGGCTGCGCTGGCTGGGCTCCACCTGATCCTCGAAACGGACCAGGCTGCCCAGGGGGACCAGGGTCCCACTCGCGGCCCGCACGTAGTAGTCATCGAGCATGGCCGGGGCGAGGCGGTCGGCGCGCGCCGCCTGGGGTATGACCTGGTAGCTGCGCTCCGCCAGGCTGAAGCGGTTGACATACCCCTCGCCCAACATCAGAGAGAGGTTCCGTCCGATCTCGCGCATGCTGATCCCGAGGTCCCCGGCGCGGTCACGGTCGATGAGGATGCGGGTGCGGGGCCGGGAAAACTCCACGGACTTGCGCAGGAACAGGAACTTGCCGCTGCCCATCGCACGTCCCACCAAGTCGCCGGCCACCTTGTCCAGCTCGGCGTAGTCGGCCTCGGTGGTGAGGACGAACTGCATCGGGAAGCCTCGTCCGGCCCCGGGGAGGCTGGGACGCGGAAAGACGGCCACGTCCACCCCGCTGATGGCCTTGAGCTTGCCCTGGAGCTCCGGCATGACCTCCATCTGAGAGCGGGTGCGCTCCGAGGCCGAGGGCATCTTGAAACCGCCAAACGTGACGCTGGGGTCGCCCCCCATACCCACCAGGATGAAGCCCTCCTTGTACTCCGGCATGGTCTCGAAGACCTTGAGGATCTCGTCGACATAGGTCGTCGCGTAATCCACCGTTGCGGTCTGGGGGCCCAGGGCCTGGAAGAAGAGGATGCTCTGGTCCTCCGTCGGGGCCAGCTCGTTGCGGCTGGTGGTGAACATGAACCAGATGCTGACCAGAACCACGGCGGCAAAGACCAGCATCACGGAGGGGTAGCGCAGCAACCCGTGCAGGGAGCGGCCATAGGCAATGGCTAGCCAGGTGAAGAAGCGCTCCACGCTGCGCTCGAAGCGCCCAGCCTGGCCGCCTGGCTTGAGTACCAGGGCGCTCAACATGGGCGACAGGGTCAGGGCCACCACACCGGAAACCAGCACGGCGGCGGCCAAAGAGAAGGCGAACTCGGTGAACAGGGTCCCAACCAGCCCGCCCATGAAACCGATAGGGGCATAGACGGCCACCAGGGTGGTGGTCATGGCGATGATGGGGACGGCCAGTTCCCGGGCCGCCTTAATGGCGGCGGTCGTGCGGTCCTCACCCTCCTCGATGTGGCGGTGCACGTTCTCGACCACCACGATGGCGTCGTCCACCACCAATCCGATGGCCAGGACCATGGCCAGCAGGGTCAGCAGATTGATGGAGTAGCCCAGGGCCAGCATCAGGAAGGCCCCGCCGATGATGGACAGGGGTACGGCGACCGCCGGGACGAGGGCCGCGCGCATGGACCCCAGGCTCAGAAAAATCACCAGCAGCACGATGAGCACCGCCTCCCCCAGGGTGGTGAACACCTCTCGGATGGAGTCGCGGATGAAGCCGCTGGCGTCGTACGGGATGAAAACCGACAGCCCCTCCGGGAGCTGGGCGCGGATCTCCGGGAGGAGCTTGTGAACCTCCCCCGCCACGGTCAAGGGGTTGGCGCCCGGCGCCTGCTCGATGCCGACGAAGATGGCCGGGATGCCTTTGTAGAGGGTGGTGGTGTCGTAGTCCTGAGCCCCAAGCTCGATCCTCGCCACGTCCTCCAGCCGCACCAGGGTCTGGCCATCGGTACGCAGGACCAGGTTGCGGAAGTCCTCCACCCGGCTCACATCGGTGTCCGCGCTCAGATCGACGGCGAAGTAGCGGTCCTTGAGCCCGCCGACCCCGGCCAGGTAGTTGTTGCCGAGCAGGACCGCCTCGACGTCGGTGGGGGTCACCCCCAGGGAGGCCATGCGCCTTGGGTCGAGCCACACGCGCATGGCGAAGGTCTTATTTCCGATCAGCCCCGCCTTGGCCACCCCGGGGACGGCCTGGAGCTGGGGCTGTACGACCCGGAGCAGATAGTCGGTGATCTGGGACTGGTCCATGTCCTTGCTGTAGAAGGCCATGTACATCAGGGCCGTGGCATCGCCCGTGGTGGAGTCGATGACCGGGTCCTCGGCCTCCCGCGGCAGGACGTTGCGCTGGCTCGCGACCTTGGCCTGGATCTCCGCCACGGCCGACTTGGGGTCGTAGTTGAGGACCATGTGGGCCTCGATGGTGGACTGACCCTGGACGCTGGTGGACGTGAGGTAGTCGATGCCCGCCGCCTCCGCGACCGCCTGCTGCAGCGGCGCCGTGATGAAGGCCTTGACCAAATCGCCCCCGGCGCCGGGGTAGCTGGTGGTGATGGTCACGACCGTGTCCTTGGTCTCGGGGTACTGGCGCACCTCCAGGGCGGCCAGGGAGCGCAGGCCAAGCACCAGGATCAGCAGGCTGACCACGCTGGCCAGCACCGGACGGCGGATGAAGATGTCGGTGAAGTTCATGGTGGCTCAGTGCACCATCAGGGACCCATCGGCGCCGTGGCCGCCGGGAGAACCGAGTTATCGATCTTGACCTCTTGGCCGTTGCGCAGTTTCACCTGTCCGACGGCCACCACCTGCTCCCCCGCGGCCAGGCCGGTGACAATCTCCACCCGCCCGCCCTGGGCCCCACCCGTGGTCACTGGGCGGCGCTGGACCTGGGGCTTGCCGTCCTTCTCCTCGATCAGGAAGACGCTGCTCCCGTAGGGGGCGAAGGTAATGGCGGTGCGGGGCAGGGTCAGAACCCCCTCGCGCGCCGGGAGCAGGGTGGCCACCTCGGCGAACATCCCAGGACGCAGGGCCCCGTCGGCGTTCGGCAGGGTGGCGCGGATCTTGAGGTTGCGCGTCTTCACGTCGACCCCGGAGTCCAGCGCGCTGATGCTGCCCTTGAACTCCCGCCCCGGGTAAGCCGCCACCGTCGCTACCACCGCCTGGCCCACGGAGACCTTGGTCAGTTCCCGTTCCGGCAGCATGTAATCCACATAGACGGGATCCTGGGTGTTCAGGGGCACGATGGGAGAGCCCGCGGGCAGGTAGTCCCCCAGATCCACCTTGCGGATGCCGAGACGCCCGGCGAAGGGGGCGACGATGCGCTTCTTGGCAATGGTCGCCCGCTTGGCCGTCACCGCTGCCTCGGCGCCGTCGAGCTGGGCCTTGGCCTCGTCGTAGTCCGACTGCGAGGTGGAGCGGTCCTTGAGGAGGGACTGGAGACGTTTGACCTTGATCTGGGCCAGGTCGCGCTGGGCCAGCAGACCTAGCAGGTCGGCCTGGTCCACGGCGTCGTCGATCTGGACCAGGACCTCGCCGGCCTTCACCGCCAGCCCGGAGTCGAATTTGATCTCCCGCACCAGGCCGGGGACCTCGTTGGCCACGTCGATCCCCTGGATCGCCACCAGGCTGCCCACCGCCTCCAGGCTCGGACCCCAGGTCTCCGCCTCCACCCGAGCGGAGGCGACCACGGGCGGCGGGGGCGGGCCCTGCAGGGCGGCCTGCTGCTGTTGCTGGATCTGCTTCCAGCCGAAGATGCCCCCGAGCACCGCCGCCAGGAAGAGCAGGACGAGAAAGAGGCGGAGGATCATGGGGCCAGTATCCAGGCGGCGATGCGCGTGCATCCGACGATGCCCGATTATACATGCGGGGCGACGGCACCGATGGCAGCGCGCCCATGTCGCCGACATGGTCTCTCCATCAAGCGGAAGGGCGCCGTTCGCCCCGGACAAGTCTCGGTCGAATCCCGAGCCCCAGATGCCCGGTGGCCGGCCTCGGTCAGGTCGGGACCTTGGCCTGGGGCTCCCCGTCGCCGGCCGGGTCGAGCTCGCAGCGGGCCAGCTCCGGCAGGTGATCGAAGTGTCCGGTGATCCCGTTGCGCTCCAGAGCCGCGGACATGGCCTCGATGCGCTGGTCCATGATGTGGATGTGGTCGAGCATGCGGTTGATGGCGTTGGCCACGGGGTCGGGGGCGTCGCGGGTGGCCCCGTAGGCGTCGAAGCCGATGCGCTTGGCGGTGTCGGCCCGTCTCTGGGTCTGGGCATCGTCGGAGCGTTCGATGATGCGCCCGGGGATCCCGACCACGGTCGCACCCGGGGGGACGGGCTTGACGACCACGGCATTGGACCCGATGCGCGCCCCGTCGCCGATCTCGATGGGCCCCAGGACCTTGGCCCCGGCCCCGACCACCACGTCGCGGCCCAGGGTTGGGTGACGCTTGCCCTTCTGCCAGCTCGTGCCGCCCAGGGTCACACCGTGGTAAAGGGTGCAGTCGTCACCGATCACTGCCGTCTCGCCAATCACCACCCCCATGCCGTGGTCGATGAAGAAGCGCCGCCCGATCTGGGCCCCGGGGTGGATCTCGATCCCGGTAAACAGGCGAGCGATGTTGGAGAAGAAGCGCGCCAGCCACTTGAAGCCCGCATTCCACAGGGCATGGGAGGCGCGATGCATCAGGACCGCGTGAAGCCCGGGGTAGGTCGTGAAGACCTCGAAGCTGGTTCGGGCGGCCGGGTCGCGTTCGAACACGCACCGGATGTCCTCTCTCAACCGCTCGAACATAATTGCCAGACCCTCACTGCTCGCCGTCCCCGGGCTCGGGGGACGACAGTGTACCCAAAGCCTGCCCACCCTGGGCGCCACCCGCGCCTGGACCCTGCCTCCCGCGCAGCTTGCGGCCCTGGGCCGCGCTCAGGATGCCGCGCAGGATGTTGACCTCCACCCGGTCCGGGCGGGCGCGATTGAACAGCCGGCGCAGGCGCTGCAGCAGCCGGTGGGACTGCTCGGGATGGCTGAAACCGAGATCCACCAGGGCCTGGGCCAGGTGGGCGTGCAGCCCCTCGATCTCCTCTGCCGGGGCCGGCTCGGACTCCGGACCTTGGGGCGCATCCTGGGCCGCAGCATGAAGGGCAGTGAAGATCTCATAGGCGAAGACCTGGGCTGCGGCCGCCAGGTTGAGGGAGCTGAACCCCGGGCTGGTCGGGATATGCGCCAGAAAGTGGCAGCGCGCCAGCTCCTCGTTGCTGAGCCCCGAGGACTCGCGGCCCAGGATCAGGGCGACCTCCCCCAGAGCCGCCTCGGCCGCCAGGTGCGCGCCGCAGGCCCGCGGGTCAAGCTGGGGCCAGTCGAGGTGGCGTAGGCGGGCGCTCGTCCCGACCACCAGGCGGCAGCCGGTCAGGGCTTCGGGCAGTGTCGGGTGAACGGATGCGGCGGCCAGCAGGTCGTCCGCCCCGCTGGCCCGGGCGATGGCCTCGGCGTCGAGGGTACAGCGCGGACTGACCAGATGCAGGCGCGTCAGACCCATCGTCTTCATCGCCCGGGCCACGGCCCCGATGTTGCCTGGATGAGTCGGCTCCACGAGGACGAAGCGGATGCGGTCCAACGGGCTTCCAAGACCCCCATCACCAGCACATTGACTCATGGCGCACCGGGACCTCTTGTCAAGCTTTAATACATCAGGCGCCTAGAGTATCGTTGCGCGCCATGCACCCGACCCTCAATATCGCCATCCGGGCCGCGCGCAGCGCCGGGCGCATCGTCATGCGCTCCTACGAGCGCACCGACCGGCTCACCATCGAAAGCAAGAGCCCTAACGACTTCGTCAGCGAGGTGGACCGCGAGGCCGAGGCGGCCATCGTCCAGGAGCTGCGCAGCAAATTCCCGAACCACGCCATCCTCGGCGAGGAGGGGGGACAGCAGGGCGGACGCAGCACCGAGTTCGAGTGGATCATCGACCCGCTGGACGGAACCACCAACTACCTGCACGGCTTCCCGCAGTTCTCCATTTCCATCGCCATGAAGTACCGCGGCCAGTTGGAGCACGGCGTGGTCTACGACCCGCTGCGCGAGGAGCTCTTCACCGCCACACGCGGGGGCGGGGCCCACCTCAACGACCGCCGCCTGCGGGTGACCAAGCGCACGGGCATCGGCGGCGCCCTGCTCGGTACCGGCATCCCCTACCGCGACCTAGTCCACATCGATGCCTACCTGGGCATGCTCAAGGCCCTGCTCGCGGACAGCGCCGGGGTCCGCCGGCCGGGCTCCGCGGCCCTGGACTTCGCCTACGTGGCCGCGGGTCGGCTGGACGGCTTCTGGGAGCTGGGCCTGTCGCCCTGGGACTTCGCCGCCGGGGCCCTCCTGGTCACCGAGGCCGGGGGGACCGTGACGGACCTTGCGGGGGGAGACTGCTATCTGGACACCGGCAACGTCGTGGCGGGTAACCTCAAGCTCCACGCCGCCATGATCCAGCGCATCCGCCCCTTCCTTGGCCCCAACCTGCGGGCCTGAGCGCGACCCGGGCGAAACGCCCCGATTCTAAATCTGGGCGAGACGCGCGCGGTCCCGGGACGCCCAGACTCCTCTAGGGCAGCGCATCCAGGCCCTCGCCCTCCTTCTTGACCGGCAGCATGTCGGCGCGGCTGACGCCGAGGATCAGGGCTGCCGCGCTCCCGACGTAGATAGAGGAATAGGTCCCCACACCGATGCCCACCAGCAGGGCCAGAGCAAAACTGTTGATGGCCTGGCCGCCGAAAACGTAGAGAGAAAGGAGCGTGATGACAGTGGTGCCGCCGGTCATGATGGTTCGCGACAGGGTCTCGTTGACCGAGAGGTTGACGACTTCCTCCGGGGTCCCCTTGCGGATCTTGCGGAAGTTCTCACGGATGCGGTCGTAGATGACGACGGTGTCGTTGAGCGAATAGCCAATGACTGCCAGCACCGCCGCCAGAACCGTCAGGTCGAACTCGATTTGGAAGAGGGTGAAGACCGCCAGCACGACGACGACGTCGTGAACGGTGGCGATGACGGCCCCAATGGCGTAGCGGTACTCGAAGCGCAGGGCCACGTAGATCAGGATCCCGATCAGGGCATAAAGGACAACCAGTACCGCCTGCTCCGTGAGGTCCTGGCCTACCTGAGGCCCGACGAACTCCACGCGCCGTAGCTCCACCTGCCCTCCGGCCGCCTGGCTAAGGGTGGCAAATACCTCGTCACTGAGGGCCTGGGCGTTGGCCTCCCCCTTGGGCTGGAGGCGGATCATCACGTCGCGGGCGGAACCAAAGTGCTGCACCGTCGCCCCACCAAAGCCCGCGCCGTCCAGAGCGGCACGGACCTGGTCGACGTCCGCTGGCTCCTTGTACCCGACCTCGATCAGGGTGCCACCGGTGAAGTCCAGTCCCAACTCGAACCCGGGCCAGACAAAGGAGGCGATGCCGATCAGATTGATCAGGCTGGACAGGACTACCGCATGCCACTTCCAGCGCATGAAGGGGATGTTGGTCTTCTTGAAGAATTCCATGGCGCAACAGTCCTCTAGACGGAGAGATGGGCGTGGCGCTGGCCGCCGTAGACGAGGTTGACCAGGGCGCGGGTAATGAGGATAGCGGTAAACATCGAGGTCAAGATGCCGATGGACAGGGTCACGGCGAATCCCTTGACCGGTCCGCTGCCTAAGCTGAATAAGACCACACCGGCGATCAGGGTGGTGACGTTGGAGTCGAGGATCGCGCTCCACGCCTTCTCAAAGCCGGCCTGGATGCACGCCTGGGGCGAGCTGCCGATGCGTATCTCCTCGCGGATGCGCTCGTAGATCAGCACGTTGGCGTCCACTGCCATACCTATCGTCAGGAGGATCCCGGCGATGCCGGGGAGCGTCAGGGTCGCCTGCAAGAGCCCCAGGATGGCCAAGAGCAAGAGAACGTTCACCGACAGGGCGATCACGGCGAGGATACCGAAGACCCGATAGTAGACGGAGATGAAGATGGCTACCCCGGCGAAGCCAATGAGAACGGCGCGCAGCCCTTGGTCGATGTTGTCCTGACCCAGGGACGGGCCTATGGTGCGCTCCTCGATGATCTGGATAGGGGCCGCCAGTGCCCCGGCGCGCAGGAGCAGGGCCAAGTTGTGGGCCTCCTCCGGGCTGTCGAGCCCCGTGGTCTGGAAGCGCCGCCCGAAGGGCTCCAGGATGTTGGCGATGCTGATGACCTCCTCGCTCAGCTCTTGGCGCTTGACCAGCTCCCCGTTGGGGCCGCGGCTGGTGACGGTGCGGTTCTCGATGAAGACCACCGCCATGGGCTTGCTGACGTTCTCCGTGGTCACCTCGCGCATGCGCCGCCCGCCCTGCTCATCCAGGGCCACCGTGACCATGGGCTGGCCGTTACGGGAGTCGAAGCCCGCGGCGGCGTCGGTGATCTGGTTGCCGGTGACGATAACCCGGCGACTCAGCAGCACCGGGGAGCCATTGCGCTCCCTATAGAGCCTGCTGCCGGGCGGGACCCGACCCTCCACCGCATCCTGCACATTGTGCTCGGTGTCCACCAGGCGGTACTCCAGGGTCGCGGTGGCCCCCAGGATCTCCTTGATCCGCGCCGGGTCCTGGGCACCGGGGAGCTGCACCACGATGCGCCGGTCGCCCTGGCGCTGGATGATGGGCTCCGCCACCCCCAGGGCGTTGACGCGGTTGCGAAGCGTCGTGATGTTCTGCTCCAGGGCAAAAGTCTGGGTCTGCTGGACCTCCGCCGGGGCCATGACAGCGATCAGGGTGGCCCCTTCTCCCTCGCCCACGGCCTCCAGATTCAGGGTGCGGAACTCGTCGTCGATCAGCCCCTGGGCTTTGTCCCGGCTCTCCGTGTCCGGGAACTTGACGACGATGCGCCCGGCATCCGTCCCCACGCTGACATAGCGAACCTTCTCCTTGCGCAGCAGGGTGCGGATGTCGTTGGTGTAGCGCTCCCGGGCCTGGGCCACCGCGGCCTCCATGTCCACGTCGATCAAGACATGAATGCCCCCCCGCAGATCGAGCCCGAGGAACATGGGCCGCACCCCCAGGGCCCTGAGCCACCCGGGCAGGTCGGGGGACAGGGTCATGGCGCCTTTGTAGCGCTCCGAGAGGGCCCCGTCGATGACCTCCTGACCCTTGAGCTGATCGCCGCTTGTCTTGAAGCGAACCAGGAGCTTACCCGCGCGGGCGGGCTCGATCGCCTTGACGGGGACCTTGGCGTTCTCCAGGGCCGCCTTGATTTCGCCGGCGCTGGCATCGTTGACCTCGCCCCCGCGGGCGGCGGTCACCTCGATGGAGGGGTCCTGGGAAAAGACGTTGGGCAGGGCAAGGAGCAAGCCGCCCAGGACCACGGCCAGGAGTAACAGGTTCTTCCACAAGGGGTATCGATTCATCGGGGTTCCATTGGGTCGAAGGATCGCGCGGGGCCAGGCGCAGCGACGTTCCGGTTACGGCCCCCGGTTCTGGCCCCCGGCTGGCCCGGGATAGCGGGTCGGGGGGCCGGTCGGGCGCGGGAGAACGGGCCGGCGGCCGCCCTCAAAGCTCCTTGATGGAGCCCTTTGGCAGTACGGCCTCCACGGCCTGGCGGCGAAGCTTCACGTTCACGCCGTCGGCCACCTCGACCTGGATGAAATTCTCCCCCAGGTCGGTGATGCGCCCCACGATGCCGCCAACGGTGGTCACCTCGTCCCCCTTGGCCAAGGCTGCCACCAGCTTGGAGTGCTCCTTCTGGCGCTTGACCTGCGGGCGGATCATCAGGAAGTAGAGCAGCACGACCAGGCCGATTGGGAATAGGAGTTGCAACATGTCGCCCTGGGCCGGGCCGGCTGCCGTCTGGGCAAGGGCATCGGAGATGAAGAAACTCATGGGTCGATCCTCGGGTCGCGAAGGGCCGCAGCGGCGGCGGGCCTGCTGCCACAAGCCGCGGCGTGGGCGGATAAAATAAGCGGCGCATTATGTCACAGCGGGGCAAAACATACAGACTGTCTGCGACTTGCGGCGGCGGCCGTACGCCCTAGGCAGCCCCACCCGCCCGCAGGCCGTGGAAGTCGGCGACGAAGGCGGCAAGGCGCCCAGCCTCGATGGCCGCGCGCAGCCCCTGCATCAGCTCCTGGTAGTAGTAAAGGTTGTGGATGGTATTGAGGCGGGCGCCCAGGATCTCGTGGCAACGGTCCAGGTGGCGCAGGTAGGCGCGGCTGTAGTTGCGGCAGGTGTAGCAGCCGCAGGCGGGATCGACCGGCGACTCGTCGGCCTGATAGCGTGCGTTGCGGATGCGCACCACCCCGGTGCGGGTGAACAGGTGGCCATTGCGGGCATTACGTGTCGGCAGGACGCAGTCGAATAGATCCACCCCGCGGCAGACCGCCTCGACGATGTCCTGGGGGGTGCCGACCCCCATCAGATAGCGCGGGCGGTCCGCCGGCAGCCGCCCGGACAGGAACCCCAGGACCCGCAGCCGGTCTTCCGCCGGCTCGCCCACCGAGAGTCCGCCGATCGCAAAGCCCTCGAAGCCGATCTCCTGCAGCCCGTCGAGCGACCGCGCCCGCAGCCCCTCGAACATCCCGCCCTGGACGATGCCGAACAGGGCCGCGGGATTGTCGCCATGCGCCGCGCGGCTGCGCGCCGCCCACCGCAGGGACAGCTCCATGGAGTCCCGCGCCTGGTCCTCGCTGGCGGGGTACGGGGTGCACTCGTCGAAGATCATGACAATGTCCGACCCCAGAGCCCGTTGCACGGTCATGGACTCCTCGGGACCCAGGAATACCGGGCTGCCGTCGATGGGGGATCGGAACTTGACGCCCTCCTCGGTGATCCGGCGCATGGCCCCCAGGCTGAAGACCTGAAAGCCGCCGGAGTCCGTCAGGATGGGCCGCGACCAGTGCATGAAGCTGTGCAGGCCACCGAGGCGCTCGATGATCCCCGGCCCCGGGCGCAACATCAGGTGGAAGGTGTTGCCCAGGACGATCTGGGCACCGATCCCCTCCAATTCCTCCGGGGTCATGGCCTTGACGGTCCCGTAGGTGCCCACCGGCATGAAGGCCGGTGTCTCCACCTCGCCCCGGTCGAAACTGAGCCGCCCCCGCCGCGCCGCCCCGTCCGTGGCCAGCCGCTCAAAGCGCACGGGGGCGGCCCTCCAATCCCAACGGGTCGCTCGCACGCGACCCTTCCAATCGCAAACGGTCGCTCGTCCGCGACCCTTCCAGCCAGAGGCAGAAGCCGTCCAGATCGGCCACCTCGGCATCCGGCGGCGGCAGATGCGCGGGCCACTGCCGCTCGAAGCGGTTGACCCAGACCGTCCTGATCCCTAGGCCCCGCGCCGCGACCACGTCCAGGGCCGGGTCGTCCCCCAGGTGGATCGCCTCCCAAGGTTCCGCACCGGCGAGGGCCAGCGCGCGCAGGAATACGGCCGGGTCTGGCTTGGCAGCACCCACCCCGGCGGCGGTCAGGCTATGGTGGAACAGCCCCCGCAGGGGCGTCCGGTCAAGGTCCGAGTTGCCATTGGTCACCGACACCAGGCAATAGCGCCCGCCGAGGACACCCAGGGCCGAGGCCACCTCCGGGTAGGGCTCGACCCTGTTGCGGGCCTCCATGAAGACCGCCACCCCCTCATCGGCCAGGCCTTGCGGATAGTCGAACTCGCCCAGGAGCAGGCGCAGGGACTCGCGGCGCAGGGCCGTGACGTCGTGGGCCAAGTCCGCGCGCTCGCGCATCAAGGCGAGCCGGTGTTGGCGCAGGCTGGACGGGTCATGGACCTCGGCTAGCCTTGGGGCCACCGCGGCGAGCCAGGCCAGCAGTTGCGCCTCGGCCAGGCGGATGGGTGGCTCGCAGGGCCACAGGGTGTCATCGAGGTCGATGGTGAGGAGCTTGACTAGGGCGGGTGCGGTCATGGCGGCGCGCCGGCAAAGGGCCTCATTGTGCCCGCGGCCGGGTGCGAAAAGAACTCCCTAGAACCATCGGGACCGTGGACCTTGGTCCCCGGACCTGGATCGCCCGGGAATCGGACGTGTCAGCCCACGCGAGAAGCCCCACAGCCTGAATTGGACAGGGTGCCGTGGATTCCGCGGCACCGGCGCCCACTCTCAGCGAATCGCAGCGCCGCTTGGGATGCGCAGAGTCACCACCAGCCCACCCAGCCCCCTTCTCGGCTCTTGCTCCCCGCCT
>Ga0209254_10004620_pt1 | contig 12626 bp, 12 predicted proteins | sample FrelakmetDIP11DI_FD_187148 | JGI IMG/M metagenome (GOLD analysis project Ga0209254, IMG submission 187148) | Freshwater lake sediment microbial communities from the University of Notre Dame, USA, for methane emissions studies - DIP11 DI (SPAdes)... | ecosystem: Environmental > Aquatic >...
AGCCATGAGGATGAGGGGAACGGCAGGAGCAAGCCCGATCATGCCGTCCTTCAGACCGTGCAAGACGTTTTTCGATCCAGCCCCCGAAAGGAACCCCGCCCCCAACCCGCCGATCAGAAATAAGACCCCCACCAGGGGTAGTGAAAAATCGGAAATAGCCGGGATGAATGGAGCGAGCAGCATATCCACGACAATAAGCAGGATAAAAACCCCGAAAAAGATCATCGCCCGGTTTTTTTTCGGGTCAGGGGTAGTGAGGGAAACATCATTTAGTTTATATTTCTCACGTTCAGCCTTGTCTTCACCATAAACCAGGGAGGCTTTGGGATCCCGGTCAATCTTGCGCGCATATGCAACCAGAAACGAGGTAAAGATGAGATAGATAATGATAAATATGATGATTCGGAACCATGCTCCCGAAAATATTGGTAGTCCGGCCAGCTGCTGCGCCACACCCAGGGTGAACGGGTTGGAGATTGCTGCGGAGAAACCCATGTTGGTCGCGAGGATCGATAATCCGAGACCAACCAGGGCATCCCAGCCGAGGGAGTAGGAAAAAGCGATCATAACCGGTACCAGCAGGATGACCTCTTCGAAGATACCGAGTGTCGCCCCGAGGAACATAAACGCCAAGGCTACCATCCATAAGAGCAGGTATTTACGGTGACGGAAGCGGCGGATCACCCGATCGATGAATGCCCGTAAGGTCCCCGTCTTATCAAGCACCGCGAAAGCACCCCCCGCGAAAAAGAGCACGACGATGATGACGATGATCGTCAGCCCGGCCTCACTGCCAAGGACAGCAATGGGTGCGAGGAACCATTGCCAGATGGGATAATCAGGTTTTTCAACATATTGAAAAGAATTGGGATCGATGGTCATCCGGCCGTCGGTTTCAATGTGAGTAAATTGTCCCGATGGTATAGCCAGGGTAAGGATCCCCGCAAACATCATCAATACGAACAGGATGATCAAAGACTGAACAAATGCGCGCCTGCTGATCTGGGCTCCAGCTTTTTGGTCCATGGTTAGAATCCCTTCTGGGATGAGTGGATGTTTGAATTGGAAATGGAGTTTTCTGCTTTATTGTTGGCTGTAATGGTGATTTCTCCGGTGTCAGATTTTGTGTTGACCCGCCAGGCGGACAGGCAGCAGCGCTGCGATGTGTTGCATCGCGATCCTACTGGCCTTTTCTTCCAGGCTGCTGCTGCCCGAATTGATTATAGACCCGAGATCGAATGGTGGCCCAAAATTTATCCGCAGAGCACCGTCTCCTTCATATATACCAACCGGATAAATATATTCAAGCCGCTGGCTGAGCTCCAGCATAAATTTGCCCGCGCCGGGGGGAAGCTCACCCAGCACTCCGCCGGGGAAATCCCGTCCCTCGGGGGCGAGTGCCACAAGGGTGGATGGGTTGGCTTTTATATGGTGAAACACCCTGCGGACTGCTTCGGTTCGTGCGGGCGCGTCTGCCGTTTCAGGTGGCATGGGTGGTGTCAGGGTGAAACCGTAGACACATGCGATCCTCTTGAAGACCCATTTTGTAACTGCGCGTAAGGGTCGGCGCAGCGGGTTGCCCGGGAAGGTCCACGCCCCGGTCATGATCCAGTGCATCTCGGTCGGGATCGATGATGCCAGCCCGGCAACCGGGAAGAGGATGGATAATCCTTCCCGCGAGTAGTGATTGAAAACCACCAAACCGGGTCCTGACTGGGGAATATACTTACCTCCGGTGACCACGACGGGAACACCCATTCCAGATGCGAGCCGAACCGCATCTTTTTGGAAGGATCGTTTTCTTCCCAAAATTGCGGAGAGGGAGAAAATCAGGATAAAAAGAGGGTCTATTTGATAATGTCGGTTCACAGGATTTTGCAACATATTCTTTATTCTGTTGGTATGGCTAAAAATGTCAAGGAAAATGGAGTAGTCTTCAACCGTTTATGATATACTTTTCAAGCTCCCTAATTTCGTTTTGGTCTGGAAAGGTGACCCATGAAGACCGTGATCCTGATGCGCCATGCAAAATCCAGCTGGAAATTCCCCGAACTGGCTGATCGCGACCGTCCGCTGACCAAGCGCGGCGAACACGACGCACCCCGCATGGGCAAGATCTTGAAAAAAGAGGAGATCATCCCGGATCGTATTCTCAGCTCCACCGCTGTCCGAGCTGCTGCTACAGCTGAAGCAGTTGCCCTGAAGCTGGGTTACAAGGAAGAGATCACCTACCTCGATTCCCTCTACATGGCGGAACCCGTCACCATCATCGAAGCACTGCAAACCCTCCCACCCGAGGTGAAAAGAGTGTTGGTCATCGGGCATAACCCGGGTATGGAAGGCCTGGCGCAGATCCTGGGCGGCAAGGTCGTTTCACTTCCCACCGCAGCCATAGCAGAGATAAAGATCCCTATCAAGGAATGGACAGAATTGAATTACGGGGTGGAAGGCGAACTGGTCGGTTTATTCAAGCCCGAGCATTAAAACTTTTATACACAAAAACCGGTCAGGTTTCCTGACCGGTTTTTTTATTTTCTCCTGCCGAGTACCACTGCAGTAACAGCGGTACTGATTGCGAGCAGCAGGAGGAAAATCTCGGCTGCCGGGCGGAAAACCTGGTTGGATGCCGTTTGTGAAACAGCATCCTTTAATTCATATTCAAGGACCTTCCCCTGATCTTCTGGCGCTGGGATGCCCAGGATCGGGCTGTCTTCTGCGAAGGCTTCCGGTGTTGCTTCAGCCGGTGGTTCCGATGGAGGTGCGTTCGAAACCTGCGATTCTGCAGTCGGTGGTTCTGCATATAGCGGTGCTTCAAATTGCGGTTCGGCTGGAACTGCCATGTTCGTGCTGTTTTCGTCCGTGGATGGGGGAGGGCCGCCACCCTTTCCAAAAATCTCCAAAGTGGGGGTAACCCACTGGATGATTTCACCCGTATTTTGGTCTGCAGCCCGTTCTGCCATCATCGCTTCACTCGCAGCGGCCGGGGCGGCAGCCCCGATCGAAACACTGCGCATTATTACGGTCGCGTCAAAGGCCAGCAGGATCACCAGCGCCGCGGAGGCAAGCCCTGAGACCAACCGCAGGGGGAGCAGGAAGGGCGATGTTTTTCGTACAGGTACAGACCCTGGTGAAAGTGTGTAGCTGCGCCGGATCTTGTGGCGTGGCAGCGATCGTAATGCAGCCTTGAGCCGCTGGAGTTGTTTCCATTCTTTTTGAAGTTCGGGATTAATTGCGATCCGCCTTTCCAGCTCGGTCCGTTCCTTTTCGGGCAGGTGGCTATCCAGCAGGGCGGAGAGCTGTTCGCGATCGCGGTCTGATACTTGGGGGTTCATTCAATATCCTCATTAATCAGACGGTATCGTGAGGGTAAAAGTTCCTCGAAGGCTTTCAGGCAGTCGCGCAGCTTGAAACGGGCACGCGCCAACCTGCTTTTTATCGTTCCCAGAGGCGTTCCAGCCGTTCTGGCGATTTCCTCGTAATCCAAGCCTTCAATATCTGCGAGGATCACCACAGCACGAAAATCTTCCGGCAGCCTGTCCAGGCAGTGCTGGATGGCATGTTCCAAATCAGCTTTCTCCATGTCCGATTGCGGATCGACTGCATTTGGGTCGGCTGCCCAGCCGGTTTCCTCCATAGGTTCTCCCTCGCCATCATCATCCCCATCCAGCGAGATAGTCGGGCGGCGTTTTTGACGGCGCAGCTCGTCGTAACAGGCGTTCGTGACCATCCTCAGCACCCAGGCGCGGAAGGATCCTCCACGGTACTGGCGCAGATTCTTATAGGCAGAAATGAATGCAGTCTGGGCGGCATCCTCGGCGGAGGGCACATCTCCCATCATTCGCAGGGCAACATTAAATGCTGTCTCCTGGTATTCGATCACCAGGCGGTTGAAAGCGTTCAGATCGCCTTCCAGGGCGGACCGGATCAGCGCGGGTTCATCCATGATTTCCTATCATTATAGCCGAAGCAGCAATCGCCTTTGAATGGACCTTAATCCGGATGAATTCGACAAAAATCCTGTTGTCGTGCATAATATTGTTGTTGGAGTAAAAATCAATTCTGATCAAAGGCTGAAATCTTAATGAAAAATGTCTCGATCGGTAAATTCCGCGGATTGCAGCAGTGTGCAACTGACCGGGGGGCGATTTCGGTACTCGCGCTCGACCACCGTACCAACTTGCGAAATTCCCTCAACCCCACGGATCCCAAATCCGTAACCGACGAACAAATGATGGATTTCAAATGCGACGTAATATCCTCGTTGGGTGGTGCCTGCTCCGCTGTCCTGCTTGATCCGGAATTCGGGCTGGCAAATGGTATCAGCTGCGGGGCGCTTCCCGGTCACACAGGCCTGATCGCTACCCTGGATGCAACCGGTTACACCGGTGAAAGCCGTGCCCGCCACTCGAACTTGCTGGAGGATTGGGGGGTGAAGAAGGCCCGGCGCATGGGTGCCAATGCGGTCAAACTCCTGGTCTATTACCATCCCGATTCCCCCACGGCTGCCGAGATCGAATCCCTTGTTTCAAAGGTGGGGGAGGAATGTGTCCAACAAGATATCCCCTTCTTTTTGGAAACATTATCCTATTCGCTTTCGACTTCATCCAATAAACTCGCGCCCGATGAACGCCGACGCGTGGTGATCGAAACCGCCCGCCGCCTCACCCCATTGAATGCGGATGTGCTCAAAGCGGAATTCCCGATGGATATCTCCTCCGAAGTCAATGAAGTTTCCTGGGCAAAAGCCTGCGCGGAGTTATCCCTGGCAAGTGCGATCCCGTGGGTGCTCCTTTCTGCTTCCGTCAGCTTCGAGATCTTCCTGCGCCAGACCACCATTGCCTGCAGCAAGGGAGCCTCGGGGGTAGCGGTCGGGCGGGCAGTCTGGCAGGAGGCAGCCACCATGGATGGTGAAGCAAGGCGCAATTTCCTGCACACCAAAGTGGTGGAACGGATGAACCGCGTGACCGCGGTTTGCAACGCACTGGCTAGACCCTGGACTGATTTCTATAAGATGAAAAAACCCTCAACAGATTGGTACCGGGCTTACCCGGAATAGCAGATTGTTCAAAGATAAAAGATCTCCTCATTAGAGGGGATCTTTTATTCACAGATTTGTTAGGGGTTCAGCTGGAGTTGGATGCTGGAAAGCGCGATCATCCCCGGGATTCGCCCATCGCTGTTCTGGTGCATGGTCAGCCGCACCCGGGTGGGAGTATTGACAGTGTAAGGGATATCCAGGCTGAAGGGAGTGTGGCTGAGGGGACCGGTGGGTGGCTCCACCTGGAGCATTTTTGTTGCCAGCACAACGCCGTTCTCTGCTACCAGCTCAAAAATCACTGGCTGGCTGGTCATTGGATGGGCCACACCTTCGAGGTGCAGGTTACCTCCGCTTACGATGCTCTCCGGTTTCAGGTTTCGGATCAGGTAGGGTTCCTGCTGGAAGCCGGGGGGTGTGGTGATATTATCTCCCATCTGGATCAGCACCAGGTCCAGTGTGGATAGCGCCATGATTCGGCCGAAGCGATCCTTCGCGCTCATCATCAACCGCACGGTCTCGGCTGCCCCTGGAATCTCAAAGGGAATCTCCTGAGAGGAATAGATCTGCTGGTTGATGTACTGGCGGTAATCTTTGGTCAGGCGGGTGATATAGCGCCCGTCTTCTCCGATAAGGTCGATATATAGCATCCCGTCCTCCCCGGGGGACATACCCATTTGGACATTCAGAGGGGAGGCGATCTTGGAAAGCGGACCGGGTTTTGCAATGCGGATAAAAGTCCACGGAGGTGTTGGCGTCAGGCTGATGGTGGGGGTCTTGCTCGGCCGCCGGGTACGGGTGGGAGGGTAAGTCTTGGTCGGGTACCGAGTACGGGTGGGGGTCAGACTGATTGTCGGGGTTGTGGTGATTGTGGGGGATTGGGTAGGCGGACTTGTTCGGGTCGGGCGGGGTGTGTTCGAAGGCATCCGGGTGATTTCTTCACCAGATTGTGTGGGCAGCCGAGATTCCTCCGCAGCCAGCGTTGCGGTGCTTGCGGAGAGCCCGCCCGGGGTGAGCAGCACCGATCCGGGAACCCCCCGCGGATTGCATCCTACCAGCCAGATCAGCCCTGTGATGCAGGGTAGATAAAACCCAACTACGATAGGGATGTGTTTTCGTGGTTTAAGATTTGACTGGCTCACAGGGGGTCACTGATTGAGGCCGGTGAACCTCCTCCCCACCCGGTGGGGAGGAGGAAATGATGGTCAGGCTCCATAAATTTCGGTGTATTTGGTTTCAATGTATTGCAGGTAGGGCTGAGGGTCGATCTTTGAGCCGGTTACACGCTGGACCAGTTCCTGGCATTCGAATTTTGCCCCGTGTCGGTGAACTTTTTCCACCAGCCAGCCGAGCAGCGGTTTGAATTCAGCCTTCTCGATCTGTTCGTCGAGGTTGGGGATATCCTTGCGGATGGATTCCCACAGCTGAACCGAAACTACATTTCCGATGGCATAAGTGGGGAAATAACCGATATAGCCGCTCGACCAGTGCACGTCCTGTAACACGCCGCGGGCATTATCCGGTGGTGTGATCCCGAAATATTCCTTGAACTTGGCGTTCCAGTAATCCGGCAAATCTTTCACCTGCAGCCTGTTCTCGATTAGCGCGAGCTCGATCTCAAAGCGCAGCATCACGTGCAAGTTATAGGTGGCCTCATCGGCTTCAACCCGGATGAACGAGGGCTCCACCTTGTTGACCGCTTTGTAAAAAATGGCCAGGTCCACGTTCCCAAGTTGGGTGGGGAATTGGGATCGGAATTTCGGATAATAATGCTTCCAGAAAGGTTTTGAACGACCGACCAGGTTCTCCCAAAGGCGGGATTGCGATTCATGCAGCACCATGGAGTAATTGAAAGTCAAAGGGGTGCGGTCAAGAGCGGGATCTGCACCCATCGTATAAAGACCGTGCCCGGCTTCGTGCATGCAAGAAAACATTGATGAAGTGGCCAGGTTTTCATAAACCCGTGTGGTGATGCGGATATCACCCAGGTTGAAGCCGGTGGAAAAGGGGTGCACGGCTTTATCCAGGCGTCCGCGGTTCCAGTCGTACCCGAAATCTTTGATCACCTCTACGCCAAAATCCCACTGGTCCTTTTCCGGGAAACGCCCGTGCAGGAAATCGTCCTTAATTTGTGGTTGCTCAGAGATCCATTTTATCAACTCCACCTGCTTTGGCCGCAGGGCAGCAAAGATCTCAACCACGTCTTTTGTTTGGAGTCCCTGCTCGAAAAAATGAAGCAGCGGGTCATAAACATGATCATAGGGTTTGAAAAAATCGGCGTACTGCTTTCGCATATCAACGATCTTTTCGAGGTGGGGGCGGAAGATTGAAAAATCGTTGTTCGCTTTGGCTTCCTCCCAAACATTGTGCGCCGTCGCTGTGGTCATGGCGAAATCGCTCACCCAGGCTGCCGGCACCTTTAACTCCCGGTCCAATTGTTTCCGGCTGACTTTTACGAGGCGGGCATCATCGGAATCCGGGTCAATACCCGCAACTGCCTTTTCCGCTTCTTCCAAAAGCCGGATGGTTTCCGCCGAAACCGACAGGTTGTGAGCTTGTTCTGCGATCCTGGACATGACCTGGCTGCGGCCTTCAGCTCCGGCGGGTGGCATATTCACCTGCTGGTCCCATTCCAGCAACGCGAAAACGGCCAAATAATCGGCGATCTCGTGAAGAGCTTCTTTAAATTGCTGCAGTTTTTCTGTCATGGAAGTTTTCCTTTTAAAAGAAATTAAACGATCCGCCAGCGCAAGGGTTTCCCTTCCAGAGCGGCGATGACTTCTGTGGAAATATCCATGGCTGCCCTCAGTTGGGCTTCGCTGGTTTCTGCTCCAATGTGCGGGGTCCCGACCACCTTTGGATGGCTGGTCAACCCGGTTTTCCCGGGGGGTTCAGTCGAAAACACATCCAGGGCTGCCCCGGCTACCTTCCCGGAATTCAGTGCGTTCAATAGCGCTACTTCATCAATCACACCTCCCCGCGCAGCGCAGATTATTCTGATGCCGGGTTTCATTTTATTAAAGGCATCAGCGTTAATCATGTTTTTTGAATCCTGGGTGAGGGGAATGTGAAGGCTGATGAAATCCGATATTTTAAGGAGTTCTTCCAGGGAAACCGGCATCCCACCGCGCATTTTGATCTCCTCTGCGTTCAGCAGCGGGTCAAAAGCGATGACCTCCATCCCGAATACCCTGGCACGCTCTGCAACCGCCGCGCCAATGCGACCGAAACCGATCACACCCAGCGTTTTGCCGAAAATCTCTGTCCCGCGTAGTTCTTTCTTCAACCAGTTGCCCTCTTTCATCCCGGCATCCGCCCGCGCAATATCACGCACGAGGGAAAGCATCAACCCTAGGGTCAACTCTGCTACTGCAATTGTGGCTGCCAGGGGGGAATTGACCACGGTCACGCCCTTATTCTTGGCTGCATCCAGGTTGATATTATCAACCCCAACCCCGGCCCTGCCGGCCACTTTAAGTTTCCCAGCGGCGGCAAAGACCTCCGGGGTTAGTTTTGTCCGGCCGCGCACGATCACTGCGTCGTAATCACCGATCTTCTGGAGCAGTTCTTCGGGGGTGATATCCTTGAGGTTATCCACCTGCCCGGATTTCTCCAGGATTTCCCGGCCTTCTTTTTCCAGCCCGTCCGTGAGCAAGATCCTGAATCCAGTCATCCAGCACTCCTTTAATAGTTGGTCGAGGGAAAAATTCCTCTGTTTATTTTACCTTCATTTGATTTTCGCCGGATTGGATTCTGCTCACTAGTTGGTAAATTATGGATATGTGGATGTTAGAATCAATTCATGGTCTGGCAAATTTCCCCCCGTTTATTGAAATCCGAACCGCTGCGCCGCTGCGGGTTTCCTGTCTGCCGGGCAGCCTGCTGTCTCTACGGGGTCTGGGTTGATATGACCGAGCATGACCGCATTCTCGCCTCTGCTGAGCTGGTCGGATCCTGCCTGGCTCCGGACCACCGCGAGAGCAGCACCTGGTTCGAAACTGTTTATGAAACGGACCCGCATACGCCCTCCGGCGAGGTGATTCACACCCGGGTATTGGAGAGTGCTTCCCATTATGGTGGATCGCGCTGCGTGTTCTTGCGCGAGGATTCAAAATGTGCACTCCAGGTTGCTGGGGAACTGCTCTCAAGCGATCCCTGGGGGCTGAAACCCCTCTATTGCATCCTTCACCCGTTGGATTTGGACGAAGAGGGCAGGATCACACTCGATGAAACTGCACTGCTCGTTGAAGAGGCTGCCAGTTGCCTGGTCCGCACGGATGAGGATATTCCTTTGCTGATGACATTTGAACCCGAGTTACGTTACTTTTTGGGGGATGACCATTATGATCAACTCCTCTTGTCTATTAATTAAATAAGCCGGAGGATACTCCGGCTTCTCTTTCTTTCAAATTATGTAACTTATTCGTATCTCAGGGCTTCCACGGGCTCCAGGTTGGCTGCCCGGTTGGCGGGGTAGATCCCGAAAAACAGGCCGACTGCGGTCGCAAAAATGGTCGCCAGCAGGATTGCATCTAGGCTAACTGCCGGGGTGAATGCATTCCCGGTGGCTTCTGCGATCTTGCCGACAGCAAAAGCGATCAACCAGCCCAGTGCGATCCCGATAATACCTCCGAGCAAACTGAGCAGAGCGGATTCGGTCAGGAACTGGATCAGGATATCCCGCTTGCGCGCGCCGATCGCCTTTCGAAGACCGATCTCCCGAGTCCGTTCAGTGACTGAAACCAGCATGATATTCATGATTCCGATCCCGCCCACCAGCAGCGATATCGCCGCGATCCCGCCCAGGAAGATGGTTAATACCCCGGTGATAGTCTGAGCCGTGTCGACAATATCCTGCTGAGTCAGCACGGTGAAATCATCCACACCGATCTCCGTGCGGTGGCGTGTTCGCAGGATCTGCGACACTTCATCACTCGCAGAGGTAACCTGTTCCGGCGAGACTGCTTGTATAAAAACGACGTCGTACTTGTTGTTATTGCGATGGATCAGGCGGGCTTGGGCAGTGCTCAGGGGAATATACACAATGTTATCCTGGCTGCCCCCCATACCACCACCCCTGGATTCCATCACCCCGATGATCCGGAAAGGTTGCCCTTCGATGCGGATGGTTTCACCAACAAGTCCATCCGTTCGCCCGAAAAGTTGTTCAGCCACGTCGGGGCCGATCACCGCTACCGATGCGTTCCCGAGCATATCCTGATCTGAGATAAAAGAACCCTCGGTCAATTTGTCATTGCGGACACTTTCATGGGCGGGGGTGACCCCGCTGACTTGAGAGGTTATCTGCTCGCCGCTAAAGGTGACGTCAAAATTCGACATAATAATTGGAGCGACGAGCGCTATGGAAGGTGCTTGCAGGGTGTCGCTGATTGCGGTTACGTCTCCTTGGGAGAGTGGTTTGATGTTCTTAACATCCTGTTCCTGGTTGCCGGGGAAGACAAAAAGGAGGTTGGTACCCACACCATTAATCGCTCCAGTGATGGTATTCTGAGCCCCGTTTCCGACCGCCAGCATGGCGATCACTGCTGCCACGCCAATGACGATCCCGAGAATGGTCAGACCGGTACGGACTTTGTTGGCGCTGAGGCTTTCAAGTGCTTCGAAAATGGCTGCCTGGAGATTCATTTGATCGCCTCCACTAATCCATCTTTAAGACGGATGACACGCTGAGTTTTTTCTGCAACATTTGGATCATGGGTGATCACGATCACTGTTGTTCCCCGCTCTTTATTCAATCTAAGAATCAGATCCAGGATCTCCTTGCCGGATTTTGAATCCAGGTTCCCGGTGGGTTCGTCCGCCATGAGGATAGCCGGGTTGTTGATCAGCGCCCGGGCGATGGCAACCCGTTGCTGCTGCCCGCCGGAGAGCTCCATAGGCCGGTGGTTGACTCGATCCCCCAACCCGACGGTTTCCAGGGCTTCGCGGGCAAGCCGCAGTCGCCCTTCTTTCACGCCGGCATACCGGAGTGGTAACTCAACATTGGAAAGCGCGGAAGAACGGGAGAGCAAATTAAAGCTTTGAAAAACAAATCCCACCTTCCGGTTGCGGATCCCGGCCAGCTGGTCGTCGCTCATCGTTCCTACGGATTCTTTATCAAGGAGATATTCCCCACTGGTGGGCAGGTCCAGGCATCCGAGAATGTTCATCAGGGTGGACTTTCCGGAACCGGAAGGACCCATGATCGCGACCATTTCACCTTTATAGATATCGAGGGTGACACCATCCAAAGCGTGTACTTCGATCTCACCCATTTTGTAGATCTTTTTCAGATCTTTCGCTTCAATTACTTTTTGTTTCATTTCAATTCCTGAATTTGCTATTCGCTGTCACCGAAGGGACTCCCTCCAGCTCCGGGAGGACCCCCCTGGGTGTTAAAGAAGTTCTGAGGGGGATTGAGGATGATCAAATCGCCCAATTTCAATCCGGAGTCGACGATTTCGCTGTAAGTATCGGAGGATACCCCGAGGGTTATAAAAACCTTCTCAGGTTTACCATTTCTTAAAACATATACGATTCTTTTCCCACCTTCCAGGCGAACTGCGCGGTTGGGAAGCAGCAGGACGTTTTCCAGGTTGTCGACGATGATATTAACTGCCGCAGTCATACCCGGTAAAACATATTCATCCGGTTGAGTAAGTTGGGCTGTAACCTTGAAATTTGCCACACCCTGCACCACATCCGCAACCTTGGCAACTTCGGTGACTTTGCCGGGGTAAGTTACTCCCGAAACAGCATCCAAAGTGACGGTTGCCTCCTGGCCGGGTTTGATCCGGCTGATATCCACCTCGGATACACTCACATCCACCAGCATCCTGCCCATATCATCGATTCGAATAGCTGTGGGGCCGGGTGATGCCTGGTCTCCGATCTTAATATTCATGTCAGTGACTTCACCTGAAATGGGGGCGATCAGGGATGCGGTGTCGATGGTGGCCTGGAGGGCATCCACCTGGGCTTGCGCGGCTGCAATGTCATCCGCATTGGGGCCGTCCTTCACCCGATCATACGCCCGCTGGGCGTCTGCAAGCTGTGCTTCAGCAATTGCAAGTTTGGCGTCATTTTTCTGAACTTCCAACGCGGAAGGCTTATCTGTAAGGTAGGTGTAATTGGTCTTGGCCTGGTCGTAAGCGGTTCGGGCAGCCGTGAGACGGCTCAACGCAGCAATATAATTCGGATCGTCTTTCTTAAGGTGATCGAACATATCAAAAAATGCTTCAGCATTTACCAGGTTCCCATCGGCGATGGTTAAACCAGAATCTGCATTGTCTACCATATCATCCGAACCACGGCGGGTCACATAAGTGAGCACCCGGTTCTTTGCAGTTTTTAGTGCATCCTTTGCAGTGACCAGGGCTAGCTCCGCCTGGGCTGCTGCTGTGTTGGAGGCTTTCACATCCTCCAGGGTGCGCTTCGCGGTGATGAGCTGGGCTTTTGCCTGAATGACATTCTGGGGCAGGGAGGTTGTCGAAAGTTCTGCCAGGATGTCACCCTTTTTCACCTTTTGACCAATCGCGGTGTTGATCTTGTCGATCGTCCCGGTAGTTTTCCAGGCTAAGTTGGCTGTCTG
>Ga0209254_10004621_pt1 | contig 12626 bp, 7 predicted proteins | sample FrelakmetDIP11DI_FD_187148 | JGI IMG/M metagenome (GOLD analysis project Ga0209254, IMG submission 187148) | Freshwater lake sediment microbial communities from the University of Notre Dame, USA, for methane emissions studies - DIP11 DI (SPAdes)... | ecosystem: Environmental > Aquatic >...
AAGCATATCGGATATAGCCCCTGCCTGTCAAGCACTTGAGTGCGTCAAACTCAGGTTTCAGGCGGTGGAAAAGACCGGCCAAAATCTCTACAATGACAAAGTAGAACTTTCGGGTTGGTAGGAACGATGTTTCCGGAACCCAAAAGGTCTCAGACCCCAACTGGAGGTAGAACAAAATGAAAGTCAAGCTGATCTTGCCCGCCCTGACCGAAGCCACCAGCCCCTTCTGGCGACCGATCAAGTATTCGCTCTTCCCGCCGCTCGGGCTGGCGACCCTGGCGGGTTACCTGGGTGAAAACGACGAAATCACGCTGCAGGACGAGCACGTCGAGACGCTCGACCTGGACGACCAGCCCGATCTGGTGGTCATCCAGGTTTATATCACCAACGCTAACCGGGCCTATCGCCTGGCAGACCATTACCGGGGCAAAGGCGCCTATGTCTGCCTGGGCGGGCTGCACGTCACCGCGTTGCCCGAGGAGGCCGCCGCGCATGCCGATAGCATCTTCCTCGGCCCCGGCGAGGCCACCTGGCCAGCCTTTTTACGGGATTACCGGGCCGGCTGCCCGCAGAAACGCTATAGCTCCTCCGAGCGCACGCTGCAAAGCCTGCCCAAGATCCGCCGCGACCTGATCAAGCGCCCGCTCTACCTGGTGCCAAACTCGTTGGTGGTCTCGCGCGGTTGCCCGCACCACTGCGACTTCTGCTACAAAGAGTCCTTCTTCGCCGGCGGTAAGTCCTTCTACACCCGTTCGGTCGACCAGGCGCTGGATGAGATCGCCAGTTTGCCGGGTCGCCACCTGTTCTTCCTGGACGACCACCTGTTCGGCAACCCGCGCTTCGCCGCCGGGTTGTTCGACGGGATGCGCGGGATGGGGCGGGTTTGGCAGGCTGCTGGGACGGTCGGGGCGGTCCTGCAGCCGGGTTTGCTCGAAAAAGCCGCCGCCTCGGGTCTGCGCAGCCTGTTCATCGGCTTCGAGACGCTCAACCCTGAAAACCTGCGCCAGCAGCGCAAAGGGCAGAACGTGGACCGGGATTATGCCGCCGCCATCCGCCGCTTGCACGCGCACGGCGTGATGGTCAATGCCAGCTTCGTCTTCGGCATGGACCAGGACGACGAGACCGTCTTCGAGCGTACCGCCGCCTGGGCGGTCGAGCAAGGCATAGAGACTGCCACCTTTCACATCCTGACCCCCTACCCCGGTACGGCGCTCTACGACCGGATGCAAGCCCAGCGGCGCATCACTTCCCACAACTGGGACTTGTACGACACGCGCCATGTGGTCTTCCAGCCGGCGCGCATGTCGCCCGAAGCGCTGGAAGCCGGCTACTGGCAGGCTTATCGCGACTTCTACCGCTGGTCGGCCATCTTTCAAGGCGCCTGGAGCAAGCCCGACTTGCCCGGGCGCCTGCGCCACCTAGCTTACGCCGGCGGTTGGAAGAAATTCGAGCCGCTCTGGGACCTGGTCATCTGGCTGAAGCGGGTTTCGAATTTCTTGCCGCTCTTAGAAACGCTATTGCAGGGGAAACAAAGCACCTTGCCCGAAATGGCTGGATCAGAAGGGGTATTCAAGCCGCAGATCTCTGAGGTGGCAGGACATGTTACTGAATAATCGAGTAACATGTCCTTCAGAATGGATCGTGAATTTTTATTTCTCCAATGTATGAACATTTCGTTTCGAATAATTCCGACGGGGGCTGAGAATTAACAATCAGGATTATAATAAGATAACGCATTCCCCGTGACGGAGCAAAGCCAACTTGTATAAGCTTCATTCCAATCAAGCGACCGAAAACCTGCGCCGCCTCTTCTCCCCGCTCGACTTCAACCTGGCAATCCCCTCGATCCTCTCCGGAAATACCCCTGGCCAGCTCTATGTGGACGACCCGCAGCAACCTGCCGTTGCCCTGGCGTGGTTCAAACACCACCTGTTCCTGGCCGGCTCGCCTGCCAGAGAAGCGCTCGACCAATCTCTGGCACAGGTGCTGTGCGGCGAGTTGCTCATCCAGGCCCGCCAGGAGGGGTTGAGCGCCTTCGGTTTGCAGACTGCCGACCCGGCTTGGGAGTCCCGCCTGGAAGCTATCCTGCCTTGCCTGGATCCGGTGCATGGTGTGCGCCAGTATTATGCCTGCCGCAAGCTGAACCAGCCCTGGCAGCCGCTGCTCCCGCCCGGCTACCAGCTGCGCCAGGCTGACGCCTCGTTGCTGGATACAGCCGGCTTGTCCGGCGTGGACGATTTGCGCATGGAGATGGTCTCCGAGCGTCCCTCGGTGGAGGATTTCTTGCAACGCAGCTTTGGCGTCTGCCTTATATATGATGAAACGATCGTTGGTTTCTGCCTGTCGGAATACAATTTCGCCGGGCGCTGCGAAGTAGGCGTCTGGACGGCTGAGTCGCACCGCCAGCGCGGCCTGGGCAAACTGATGAGCCTGGCGTTGGTCGAGCAGGCCCTGCAACGCGGCTACTTCGAAGTGGGCTGGCATTGCTGGGCAGATAACCAGCCTTCGGGGGCCTTGGCGCTCAGCGCCGGTTTTGTCCTGCAACGCGAATTTTCGGTCTATTTATTTTTGCTGGAGGATTGACGTGCGACTGCTATTTGTCGCCGATGGTCGCTCGCCGATCGCCCTCAATTGGATCGATTACTTCTTGGAGCAAGGGGACGAAGTCCACCTGGTCTCCACCTTCCCCTGCGCGGCTGACCCGCGTTTGGCTTCTTTCACCTTCATCCCGGTCGCCTTCAGCGAATTGAAGAAAACTTCCTCCCCAAGCGGCACTGCAGCGCTCCGCCCGGTAAAACCAATCTGGGGTGCACCGGCGGTCCGGCTGCGCACGCTGGTGCGCCAGTGGCTCGGTCCGTTGACCTTGAACCGGGCAGCCCGGCGCCTGCGTACCGTGTTAGACCAGGTGCATCCCGACCTGCTGCACGCCATGCGCATCCCGTATGAAGGTATGCTGGCTGCCTTAGCCGAGCCAGATACGCCCCTGTTAATCTCCGTCTGGGGCAACGACTTCACGCTGCACGCCCCTTCCACACCGCTGATGCGCCGCTACACCCGCCTGGCTTTGCAAGCCGCCTCCGCCCTGCACGCCGACTGCCAGCGCGATGTGCGCCTGGCGCACAAATGGGGTTTTGACCCGGCGAAACCTGCTATCGTGCTGCCGGGAGCTGGTGGGGTGCAGCCCGATTTGTTTTTCCCGCCTGCCATTCCAGTTACAGACCCGGTCATCATCAATCCACGCGGCATCCGCTTCTATGTAAATAATGCGGCCTTTTTCCAGGCCATCCCACTGGTTCTAAAAAGCCAGCCGCGGGCGCGCTTCCTGTGCCCGACTATGGCAGACGAGCCGCAGGCCCACCACTGGCTGGATGAGCTGCACATCGCCGGCAATGTCGATCTGCTGCCAGTGCAAAGCCGCTCTCAGATGGCAGAGCTGTTCCGCCGCTCGCGCCTGGCTGTCTCGCCCAGCATGCACGATGGAACACCCAACACCCTGCTGGAGGCGATGGCTTGCGGTTGCGTGCCAGTGGCGGGAGACCTGGAGTCGCTGCGTGAATGGATCACCCCCGGTCAAAACGGCCTGCTGGTCGACCCGAACGATCCGCAATCCATCGCTCAGGGTATCTTAACTGCCTTGGAAGATGAAGCTTTGCAGCAGCGCGCCCGCTCCTTGAATGCGGAGCTGATCGCCGGGCGCGCCGAACACGACAAAGTCATGCGCTTGGCGCAGGTCTTTTATCGTTCGCTGCTTGATTAGGCAAACGTCAGGGGGATAGGCTGGCTGCCCTTTTCGGCGGGCTTTTCTAAAGCCAGCTGTTCGAGCTCGACCAGCCGGCTGCGCACTGAGCGGGACGTTTTGAGGATCGCCAGACCGATTGGCAGCGTGGCATCCCCTTTTCGCAACATGAACGGCACCCCGCGGTTGATCGATTCGAGCACCAGATCCCTGGATAAGGGGATGATTGCCTCGGCCTCCTTCCCGAAAGCGTGCGCCAGCTTCTCGGGTGTGATGCCAACCCGCTGGTCATGCTGGTTGATTACCAACATCACCCGTTGCAGGTCCAGGTTGAGCAAAGGAACCAGGTCGACGAACTTGCGCGTCCGCGCGATAGCAGGGATATCCAGCGTGGAAACAAGCAGGATCAAGTTGCTGACATCCAGCGCCGCCATGGTCACCTCGCTCAGCCGGTGGCTGGTATCCACAATCACATAACTAAAGTGTTTGCTCAGGTAAGTCAGCAACTGGCTGAAGTGCGGACCTGTAACCAGCTCAGCCCGTTCCGGGCGCGGCGGGTGCAAAATCTTGACCCCGCTGGAATGGGTCGTCAGGACTTCGTCAACCATTTCGGGATCCAGCTCGGCGACGCGCGGCGCCAGGTCCAGGACCGTAAGCTTGCTGACCGAGTCGAACAGCACCGGGATATCGCCAAACTGCAGGTCGCCGTCGACGATTACGGTGGACGTATCCTCATTTTGTAAAGCCACTGCCAAATTAGCCGCGATCACGGTACAACCAGAGCCGCCGCGCGGGCTGTATACGCTGATGATCTTACCGCCCATGATCGAGGCTTGCATGCTGCGCGACAGCGGGACAGGCGGCAGTTTTTCGCGTTGCAGGCGCGCCTGTTCGCCCGCTCTTAACACAGATTGCACCAGGTCGTCGATCATCGGCGGCTTGGAAAGGAAATCGCGCGCCCCAGCCAGCATCGCCCGGCGCATGTAGTCGATATCGTCCTGCACGGTCAAGATAATCACTTCGGCGGAAGGCACATCACGCTTGATGATCGCAGTCGCGGCGATGCCGTCCATATCCGGCATGTTTACATCCATGATGATCACATCTGGCTTGAGCTCGCGAGCGAGATGGATTGCCTGCACCCCGTTCGAAGCCGAGCCGATCACATCGATGTTTTCCTGGAAACGCAGTGAGCGAGCTACGGTTTCGCGCGTCTGGGCGATGTCATCCACCAGGATCACCCTGACCTTTTCTTGCATAGAGGCTGCTTTCAGCGGAGGCAATCCCTCGGTGGCAGGGAATGCGGGAGCGACCTCTGGAGCCGAGGGCGGCACTGTTGGAACTGTTATCGTTGGCGCTGGCGGTGGGTTGCTGCTGGCTGCAGGGGGCGCTGGCGGTTGCGCCTCAGACCGAACAGCCGGAGCCATCGCCTCGGGCGCCGATCTTTTCGGCTGACCAAACAGTTTGTTCAGGAAGGTGGGTTTCTTTTCTGGCGTGGGCTGAACGCCTGGAATGCCAGCTGCCCTATCCTGCCCGCCGGGCAAGCGTGGCTGGAGTTGGGGGAGCTTATCCGGGTAATATTGGGAGACAAAAGAGCGTTGGAACTCATCGTAAGGCTGCCCACCTCCGAAAAGACGATAGAGCAGATCCCAGGCGCCCGGGTAATTCAAGTCTTGCTGCAAGATTTCATCGATCAGCCGCGCCCCCAGATGCTTATCGCGCTTCTGATAAGCTTTTTGCGCCTCAACCAGCAATTTATCCAGTGTTTGTTTAGCCATCGAGCTTATATGTGGATAGCCTGTCCAGAAGCCGCATGGGCGGCTTCCATCAATACCTCGCTCAAAGTAGGATGTGCGTGTACATTGCGGGCGATCTCGTGCGGCGTCAGCTCCATCATCTGCGCCAGGGTCAGTTCGGGCAGCAGCTCAGTCACCTCTGGCCCGACCAGATGAGCGCCCAGGATTTCGCCGTACTTGGCGTCGGTGACGATCTTGACCCAACCGGTAGTTTCGCCCAGGCCGAGCGCTTTGCCGTTGGGCTGAAACGGGAAGCGCCCGACCTTTACATCAAAGCCACGCTCGCGCGCCTGGGCCTCAGTCAGCCCAAAGGAGGCCACCTGCGGCTGGCAGTACGTGGCGTGCGGCATCATTTCATAGTTCAGGGTGATGGTCTCGACGCCGGCGATATTCTCGGCGCAGATGATACCCTGGGCTGAGCCGACATGCGCCAGCATCAGCTTGGCGGTCACATCGCCCACCGCCCAGATGCCCGGCACATTCGTGGACATCCGTTCGTCGATCTCGACTGCGCCGCGCTCGCTGAGCTTCACACCCACTTCTTCCAGGCCCAGCCCGCGTCCGTTGGGCTTAAAACCAATTGCTACCAGCGCCTGCTCGGCTTCCAACGTTTTTTCGCCCTGCTCGCTGGCAACCTTCACCTGGACGCCGCTCTCGGTAGCCTGAATCCCCAGAACGCGGTGACCGGGCAGCAAATTGATCTTTTTTCGTTTGAGAGCTTTAGCCAGCTCTTCGCTGGCTTCCTCATCCTCTAGCGGAATTATCCGTGGCAGCATCTCGACAATGGTGACTTCCACGCCGTAGGAATGCCAGATGGTGGCGAACTCGACGCCAATGGCGCCTGCCCCGATCACCACCACCGATTTGGGCAGCTTTTCCTGCAAGATCGCTTCCAGATAGGTAACGATCTTTTGACCGTCGATCGTCCAGCCCGGTGGTACTGCCACGCTGGCGCCAGTCGCAACAACGATATGCTTGGTCTTCAGCTCGTTGGTCTTACCGTCTTTGTCGGTCACGACCACTGTGTCCCGGGCGCGAACGCTGGCTGCCCCCATGTGCACGTCGATGTTGTTCTTCTTCATCAAGAAACCAACACCCTTGACCAGCCGTTCTGAGACCTGCCGGCTGCGCTTGACCGCCACGCTGTAATCCAGCGTCAGGTTCTCCATCGAAAAACCGAATTCCTTACCGCGTTCGCGCAAAGTATGCGCCACATCCGCGTTCTTAAGTAATGCTTTTGATGGGATGCAACCGACGTTCAGGCAAACGCCTCCCAGCCATTGTTTATCCACGATTGCAGTCTTTAACCCTAACTGAGCGGCGCGTATCGCACACACATATCCACCCGGACCAGCGCCGATTACCACCACATCATATTCACCCATTCTGACTCCTGCTTCGGTTGCCGGATTAGCTTTTCCGGCAGATCGGATTTTTTAATTTAGGATCAACCTGCCATCATTATACTGGTCGTGATAGAGCGGGTCAAGTGAGCAGAGTACTATGCTGCCCAGGCATACACGCCCCAACTCTTTCCATAATTGATGGATTTCAGACCGGCAGCGGCGTATTCCAGGATGTGCCGGGAGAATAGCCCAGTTCTTCGTCCATTCGCTCCCGGATCAGGCTGAAGATAGTAGCCAGTGGCAGTTGGGAAGAGCAGGCCTGCTCGCACATTCCGCAGCCCGCGCACGAGACCAGCCAGCGCACCACCGCCTGCCGCGTGATGTGGCCATCTGCCCCGCGCTCAGGGAAATCTACCGTGCAGATCGGGCAGGCGACCATACAATCCTGGCACTCGCCGCATTGTTCCAGCTGCGTGATTAGCCCTTCGAGATCGTGCGGCTGGTCTTCCGCCAGGTTTTTTACCACACGCTCCAGCGTGCGCTGGCGGCGTTCTGTAAGCTGTTCCAAAGCGCGTTCGTGTTGCCGAACCACCTCGCTACCCGCCTCGCCGCTGGTGATCTGGTCCAGGTGCAAGCGTTCGGCTGTACCGGTATCGCGAGCCTGCACCAGGATATGCTGGTGCACCGGCAACCCCAGCAGGTTGATATTCAGATCGGCGAGCTGCGCACCCGGTACGGCGCATATCTGGCAAGCCATGCGATGCCGGTAATCCAGAATGCCTCCTTGCCGGGCAAATTGAACCGCCCCATCGGTCAGGCTGTCTTGGGTTCTCCCCCGCTCAGCTCGCCACTCGAAATCTTCAAGCGGCAATGTGCCCAGGCAGTCAATGCAGATAGTCAGCAGGTTTTCGAGGTTAACCGGAACGTGCTTGGCAACCTCGACCAGCGCCCGCAGCTCGCACGGTCGCAGCAAAACGCCCAGGCGTTTTCCGGTCTGTTCGTCGATCACCCTGGGTATCTCGCGCGCCAGGTTTTCGGTCATCAGCGGGCTGAATGGATTGACTTCCCCGATAAGCTCTGCCCTCTCGATCAAACGAGCTTTACCATTCGTAGGTTGGTCGCTGCTCGCCGCAACCAGCATGCCATCCAGCCCGGCTTGCGCCCAAATTGCGCCCAAGAAGTTCTGCACTGTTCCTGAAGGGTCTCCATTGGCGAGAATGATCCTCTGGGTATTCATCGGAACCTCTGATATTCTCGTTCTGTTAACCTGCCTCTCATCACCTGAAGTTATTTTACATCTATTTCGGCGGCTTCCATCAAGATATCCGGGATTTGCCAGCCTTTCTGGTCCGCCAGGGACCGGTAGGCGCGCCGGTAAATCAAACGGACTAAGATTTTCGGGCTGCCGGTTTGCGCAGCGTTGAAGACATAGCGGCTGGTATCCGTAGCAAAGGCTGCCAAGCGGTTATCGCTCACCAGCCGGGTCTGGTTCCAATAAGCTCCGGTCGGTGAGACATCCGTCCACAGTTCAGCCAGCACTTTGGCAAAGGCTTTGCCCGGCAAGCCGGCATAATAGCCTTCTTGCGGGTCGCCCACTCCACCCCAATCCGGCACTGTTCCACCCTCTGCCAGGGACAGAGTATTCCCAAGCTCATCTCTGGCTTCGACCAGCAGGATCATCTGCCTCAAGGGTGAATCGCTCGGGATATGGTGACCGGTATTGTCGTTGTTGAGACTGACCTCTACGATGACCTGCTCCCCCTGCAGCCAGGCTGAAACCTGCATGGTTAGAGCATTCTGTAACAGCTCCAGGCTGGTTGCACCTGGGAAAGTGTGGGCATGGATTGCACCAGCCGAGCGCTCAACTCCACCTTTGCCGGGTGCCACGTTGGTCAGCGTCTGACCATTCAATACGCTTGGCGCAGGTGTATGGCAGGTTTGGCAGGTCTTGCCGGTCTGCGGGCTGCTGTACGGGCTTGCCAGCCACTCGCCATACGAGTTATATACCACAATATCCCAGAAGATCCCATAATGACAGGGCGCGCAAAACTGGCTCTGGGCAATCAGGGGCAGTTTCGTATCTTCCTGGGGGACATTGTCGTCATCAAAGGTGCCGAAGAAAAGCTGGTAGCGGTTTTCATCTTCGGGGAAGGGTCTGCGGATGTCTATTGAAAGCACACCCGGACTGTTTGGATATGGTAGGTTGGTTTGGGGGTCCAGGCGGACACCGGCGATCTTATGGCAAAAATCGCAGTGCACACCAAATTTATCCACACCCGCCACCTGGTTGGGATCGACCCCATAAGGGTCAGCGATTGCCGCGCCGGGGATATGGCAGGCAGCGCAGTTGCCGGCGCTGTTTGGAAAATTCAGCTTGTAGCCGGGCCCGTAATAAGGCTGGCTCGGGTCGGGTGGGATGGGCGCCTTGCCGTAATCGCCCTGCGAGTAGCGCACCGGTGGGCTGGTATGACCTTGCAGATCGGTTCCATTGTACATGCTCAGGAAGCGCGGGTTGAGCGCCGCTTTCCCGTGCGCGTCGTTGTCCAGCCAGATCTGAGTTACGCCCGGTTTACAGGAGTAGCAGGAGTTTTCACCCGTCGGTGGCACCCAGGCGTAGTCCGGATTGTCGTTCGTCTGGTAAAGGCGGAGTCTCAATTGGACGTCCTGAACTGGAGGTGTTACAGTTTCCTGTTTAGCGCAGTAATACAGGTCTTTCCAGGCGCTTACCGTGACCGCTTTGCCTGTTTCCAATCCTCGTAGAACGAAGCGACCCTGTCCGTCGCTGGTGGTAAAGTCCTGGCTGGTCTGGACCCGCACTGTGGCGCCTGCCACCGGCTTCCCTGCCTGGTCCAGCACGCTGCCTGAGATACGACCTTGTTCGAATTGGGTGGGTGCAACGGTTGGGATAGAGCTTGCCGGGGCCGGAATGGTTGGCGAAGTCACAGGGAGTCGCTGGCAAGCGGATACTGCCAGAGCTATAAACCCTCCAGCCATGAGAAAACCAAAAAGGACCGGTAATTTCATCTCTAAACCCTTCATCCGGATCGCAAACTGCGCTTTTTACGCAGCCAGCCGACGCCTCCCAGGGCAATCAAGCCGATGGCTACCGGGAAGTTCAGGCAGCGCAGACCGGGACGCCCGGTTTGGGTTTCCGTGGTAGGTTGGATTGGGCTGGTTTCCGTAGGCAAGATAGATTGGGTGGGACCCCCGGGTGCATTTCCAAGGACCTGTGTGGCAGTCGCCTCCGCCACGGGCGTGGGAACCTGGGTAGGCTCGGAGGCGGGTTGCGGTGGCTGCCCGTTCAGGTCCAGCCGGAACACACCCCGTCCTTCGCTGGCTGCATAAAGATGCAGCCCATCGCTGGAGAGCGCCAGCGCGTTTACGGCTTTCATCTCCAGCCCGTTATTGACCGGCAGCCAGATTGCCCCGTTATCCGTCGAGCGATATACGCCGCTGAACAGGTCCGCCAGGTAGATCACCTGTGGTTTCGTGGAATCAAAAACGATATCCACGACCGTTGCTTCGGGGTTTAGACCGGATGCGACAGCTTTCCAGCTAATGCCGCCATCCTCGCTGCGCAACAACCCGCCAAAATTCCGCCCGGCAAATATTAGATTTGGATTATCCGGCGAATACTGCACGGCAGTGGCGGGTTTTCCTTTGAATAAATCCGCTGCTACGGTTTGCCAGGTTTTTCCACCGTCGCTAGTCTTGAGCAAACCCTTATTGAAGCTGGCAGCGAACACAGTGAGCGGGTCTTGTGGGTGGATAGCCAGTTGGGCAATAGCGGCGTCCTGGGTGTTGGCATCGTTTGCTGCCGCTAGGCTCTGTCCACTATCTTCAGATATAAATATTCCGTGCGCCGGGTATTCGACCCCGAATGCTCCGCAGCTGACAAATCCCGCTGTGCCAGCATACACTACCTGCGGATCGGATGGTGCAAACTCAAAAGCTCGCCAGGCAGCATTATCCTCGAAGTTCTTCACATCCGACCAGCTCGCGCCGCTGTTTGAAGAGTAAAGCGCCAGGCGCGAACAGGTCTGTTCGGAGAGCAGTTTATTTGGTTCAGCGGGGTTTACTGAGACCGCATGCCAGTCATTATCTTTGTACGCCCCGCTGGCTATGCCGCTCCAATCCTCCCCCCCGTTCTGGCTGACAAAGATACCGCTGCGCGAGGCAGCGTATACCCGCCCCGGCTCTTGCGGATCGACGGCGATATCGCGCACCATCGCCCCGGTGTAGCCTTTGCTGGCGATTTGCCAGGTGGCTCCGCCATCTTCACTGACGAAGTTCCCCCCGCCATAAGCGTTAACAAACACCCGGTCGGGATTGCGCGGATCGACCTGGAAATCGATCGGCGTCCCCACCGAAACGCCTTCGGGTCCCCAGCGGGCAGCACTGGGGGTCATCTGCCGCCAGTTATAACCGCCGTCCTCACTGCGGTAGAACTCACTGACATTCCCGGCATAGACAATCTTGGGATTTGAGCTGGAAAACTCAACCGCGGCGATCACATATGCATCCAGCGTCTTCTTCCAGGTGGCGCCGCCGTCAATGGTCAGGTAGACGCCTGAGCCATCCGGGTAAGCCACTGCGCCTACGCCGGCCAGCAAGATATCCGGATTCGTAGGGTGCATGAACAACGAGCCGATATACAGATTGCCCAGGCCGTTGTTCACCTGCTGCCAGGTCTGCCCGCCATCCAGGCTCTTGATTACCCCCACGCCCCCCGGAGTTCCAGTGGCATAGTCGGAGTTGGCAGCCTCACGATCGAAGATCCCAGTCGAGACATATATCACCTGCGGGTCGCGCGGATCGATCCAGATGTAGCGTGCCAGGTTGTCGCCTTCCCAGATTCTTTTCCAGTTTTGACCCCCATCGGTAGTTTTGTAAACCACGCCTTTGGTCAGGTCGAACTCGTGACCCATCTTGGGCTTGCCGCTCCATTCCCAGCTGGAGATTTCGCCAGCCGCGTAGACGATATCCGATGAGCGCGGGTCGACCGTAAATCCACGCAATGTCAGGCTTTTTTCGGTGATGCCATTGTCCAACTTTTTCCAGGTCTCACCGCCATCTGTGGATTTGAACGCCCCGGTTTGTGACTGCGTGCCGGTCCAGACGATGTCAGGGTTGAGCGGGTCGATGGTCAGGCAGAAATCGGGGATCAGCTCACCGGTCTCCCCGATGCGAGTAGTGATCCCGTTATTGACCGGATACCAGGTTTCGCCGCCGTCTTTGCTTTTGAACACTCCGGCCCGGGCATCGGTCACGAACATCACATCCGGATTGTCTGGGCGCATGCGCACATCATAGCCCAACCCGCCCAACGGCCCGCCGGTGCGCACCCATTTCAGCTGGCTGGGCGAGAGCCATCCTCCTGGCTGAGACGTCCCGGCTCCGGAAGTCGGCGTGAGAGCCGTGCTGGAACGATCGGTCACCACCACATCATCGATCCAGACCGGCTGCTCCGCCAGCGATTCGAAGGCCACCCCTCCCGCGAGTAGCGGCTCGGGGTCAGAGTATGCGACCATGCGCTGTCCATCGACGAAAATGCTGATCAGATTACCAACAGCCGAGATTTCGATGGAGTGCCAGCCCTGAACGGGAGAGACAACGCGCGCCAGATGGTGCTTGAAGGTCTGTTCGTCCAATTGCTTGGACAGGTAAATCCCCTGGCGGTTAATCCCGATGAAATAGCGCATTGGCCCAATCTGGCGGATATTAGCATGCAGGGCTGAATTGCCCCCT
>Ga0209254_10004622_pt1 | contig 12626 bp, 8 predicted proteins | sample FrelakmetDIP11DI_FD_187148 | JGI IMG/M metagenome (GOLD analysis project Ga0209254, IMG submission 187148) | Freshwater lake sediment microbial communities from the University of Notre Dame, USA, for methane emissions studies - DIP11 DI (SPAdes)... | ecosystem: Environmental > Aquatic >...
GATTTGGTAACCCCCCACACCTAGTGCCCATCGTTTACGGCTAGGACTACCAGGGTATCTAATCCTGTTTGCTCCCCTAGCTTTCGCTCCTCAGCGTCAGTACAAGCCCAGGAAGCCGCCTTCGCCACCGGTGTTCTTCCCGATATCTGCGCATTTCACCGCTACACCGGGAATTCCACTTCCCTCTGCTTGACTCTAGCCTGCCAGTATCGAGTGCAATTCCTCGGTTGAGCCGAGGGCTTTCACACCCGACTAAACAGACCGCCTACGAGCTCTTTACGCCCAGTGATTCCGGACAACGCTTGCCCCCTACGTCTTACCGCGGCTGCTGGCACGTAGTTAGCCGGAGCTTCCTACCGAGGTACCGTCACGGACAAGTCCGCTTCGTCCCTCCTGACAGGACTTTACAACCCGAAGGCCTTCATCGTCCACGCGGCGTCGCTGCGTCAGGCTTTCGCCCATTGCGCAATATTCCTCACTGCTGCCTCCCGTAGGAGTCTGGGCCGTATCTCAGTCCCAGTGTGGCCGTACACCCTCTCAGGCCGGCTACCCATCGTAGCCTTGGTGAGCCGTTACCTCACCAACAAGCTAATGGGCCGCGGGCTCATCCCGAAGCGAAGCAAAAGCAACCTTTCTTGATCTCGTCATGCGGTGAGACCAAGGTATCCGGTATTAGCACCGGTTTCCCGGAGTTATCCCGGTCTTCGGGGCAGATTACCCACGTGTTACTCACCCGTTCGCCGCTAACCTGTCCCATCTCCGAAGAGACGGGGTCGGTCCGCTCGACTTGCATGTGTTAGGCACGCCGCCAGCGTTCGTCCTGAGCCAGGATCAAACTCTCCAAAGAAAATGCAGTCCTTGCGGACTTACATGCATGGAGTGTGTATCCAGGCTCCATACTGACCGTTATCCACCTTGCGATGGATATGAACGGAATTGATTGGAGCTCAATTCTCTCTCTGTTACGCTGTTTAGTTTTCAAGGAACACGGTTCAAGCACCGAATTACACAATGCTAAAAAGTAGCACCCACGTTATAGTCTGTCAATGAAGCGGCATTAAAAAGGCCGCTGCTCCAGCGGCGCCCAGACTTAAGACCCTCAACGATCCCTAAGTATCCGGAATACCGCCTCCTTTATCAATCGGGATTAACCCGGCGGCTTTGCCGCACAACTCATAATAACACCCGAAAAATGCCATGTCAAAGGGAGTTTTTTACGCCCTCCAAGTCTTTATCCTGCGAAAATGGCGTTTGCCCTTCTGGATCACAACTCCGTCCAGCTCTTCCGCGCTCAGCTCTATCTCCGTATCCTCCACCACCACATCCCCCAGCTTCACGCCGCCCTGGGAGACGAGGCGCTTGCCCTCGCTGCTGGAGGAGGCCAGGTCAGCGAGGACCAGGAGGCGCGGCAACCATATCCTCCCTTGCTTGAACTCGCCGGGGCCTATGGTCACCTCCGGGATATCTTCGGGCTGCTCCCTCTCCACGTGCACGCGGTCGAAAGCCTGTTCCGCCTCGCGCGCCGCGGCCTCGCCCCAGTAGAGGCCCACCACCTCTGCCGCCAGGCGCCTCTTGGCCGCTGCCGGGTGCAGAGTAGCGGCTTCCAGCTCGCGCAGGATACCGTCCACCTCGTCGGGGTCCAGGGCCGTGGTGAGCCGGAAATAATCGGGCATGAGCTCGTCGGCCAGGGACATGAGCTTCCCGAACATCTCCTCCGCGGTATCGGTCAGGCCCACGTAATTGCCCAGACTCTTGGACATCTTCTTGAGACCGTCCAGCCCCACCAGGATGGGCAGGGTCAGCACGCTCTGGGGTTCCTGCCCCAACACCCTCTGCAGCTCCCGCCCGGCCAGCAGGTTGAAGATCTGGTCGGTGCCTCCGATCTCGACGTCCGCCTTCAAGGCCACGGAGTCGTAGGCCTGCATCACCGGGTAGAGGAACTCATGCAGGCCGATGGAGATATTGTCCTTATAGCGCTGCGAGAAGTCGTCCCGCTCCAGCAGGCGGGCCACGGTGAAATGCGCGGTGAGGCGCAGTAGCTCCTCGAAGTTGAGAGGCGCCAGCCAGCGGCTGTTGTAATCCAGCACGGTCTTATCTTTGTCCAGGATGCGGAATGCCTGCTCCGCATAGGTGAGCGCGTTGGCCTTGACCTCCTCCACCGTAAGCTGAGGCCGGGTCACGTCCCGCGCCGACGGGTCACCCACCAGGGCGGTGAAGTCCCCTATGAGCAGGATGGAGGTGTGGCCCAGTTCCTGGAACTGCCTGAGCTTGCGCAGGGGCACGGCATGGCCCAGGTGCAGGTCGGGCCGGGTCGGGTCCACCCCCAGCTTTATCTTAAGGGGGCGGTCCTCCTCTATGGCCTTCTCCACCTTGGCCTCTAGGTCCCCTTCGGGCAGGCATTGCGCCGTCCCCGAGAGGATGACCTTCATGTGTTGTTCCAGGTCCCTGACCAGCGACATACGCTGTCTCCCTTCATGTCGAGACAAGGATACTTCAAGCACGCTGTCCCGGTAAAGCTCGCCCGCCTCGCCCGCGCGCATCCGGGCTATCCGCTCGCGCCGGTCCATTCCCACCAGTGCGGCCTCCTGGCATACTTCCTCGGAGGAGGCGAGAGGAAATAGCCGCTTGATGGCGAAGGAAGTTCCAGGTTAAAGGGAACAAATCGCCCTTCCGAGGATGTCTAATAAAGAGTTAAAATCGTAGCAGGAAATGGATGTGGCACTTACCGGTCCGGGGTGATCGATGCGAATATTCTTGCGCATAGCCATTGTCTTCGTGCTCTGCCTGGGGCTTCTGACGGGCGGCTTCTTCTTCTGGTTCTACACCGGCATGGGGCTTCCCCGCCTGGAGGACCTGGAGAACCACCAGATGGCCCAGACCTCCAAGATAATCGCCGCCGACGGCACGGTCATCACGGAACTGCACGGGGAGCAGAACCGCGAGAACGTGTCTCTGGATCAGATCTGCCCTGACCTCAAAGACGCCGTCATCTCCATCGAGGACCAGCGCTTTTACCAGCACGGTGGGGTGGACTGGGAGGCCATCGCCAGGGCCTTCTGGACCAACGTCGTGCAGGGAGAGGTGGTACAGGGCGCCTCCACCATCACCCAGCAGTACATCGATATCGCCCTGACCGGGAGGGAGAGGACCTACTGGAGAAAGATAGAGGAGGCGAGGCTGGCGAACCAGCTGGAGCGCCGGTACTCGAAGGACAAGATCCTCGAGATGTACCTCAACGAGGTCTACTTTGGACAGGGGTGCTACGGCGTCAAGACGGCTTCCCAGACCTTCTTCGGCAAGCAGCCCTCCGAGCTTATGCTCGAGGAAGCAGCGCTGCTGGCGGCGTTGATCAGGATACCGAATTACTACTCACCCTATATCAACATCGAGGCCGCGAAGCAAAGGCGCAACGTGGTCCTGGACAAGATGGAGGAGCTGGGCCATATCACCCTGTCCCAGTGCGCGGAGGCCAAGACCAAGGAAGTGGTGGTGCAGCCCGTGCCGGAGGAGGCTCCCAGCCCCATCGCCCCCTATTTCGTGGAGTACGTTAAGAAGTACCTCTACAACGTCTTCGCCGCCGACCCCGATCTGCGAGCCAAGTTCGGCGATCTCTCCCCGGACGACATCATCTTCCGCGGAGGCTTGCGCGTCTACACCACCATCGACCCCACCCTGCAGAGATACGCGGAGGAGGCCATCGCTGACACCCTCGACCAGCCGGGCGACCCCAGCGCCGCCATCTGCGCCGTGGACCCGCGCAGCGGGGAGATAAAGGCCATGGTGGGAGGAAAAGACTACAGCGAACAGCAATATAACATCGCCGCGCAGGGCGGCCGGCAACCAGGCTCCGCATTCAAGCCCTTCGTGCTCACCACCGCCATCAGCAACGGCATATCCCCCTATAAGACCTACGACTCCTCCCCCACCACCCTCGAGTTCCCCGACGGAACGAAATGGAAGGTGGGCAATGCGGAGGGGTCGAGCTACGGCTCCATTAACGTCTATACGGCAACAGTGCGCTCGGTTAACGTGGTTTTCGCCCGCATCATCAGAGACGTGGGCCCGCAGAGGGTAGCCCAGATGGCGCAGGCAATGGGCATCCAGTCCACGATACCCCCATATCCCTCCATAGCTTTGGGCACCAGCGAGGTCAACCCCCTGGAGATGGCGAGCGCCTTCGGCACCCTGGCCAACAGCGGGACCTACGTCGCGCCCATCTGCGTCACCAGGGTGACGGATGCGGAGGGCAATATTATCTTCGAGAACAACCCCAAGGGAAAGCACGTGGTACGCGAGGACGTGGCCGCGGTGGTAAACTCCATACTCCAGGACGCGGTTAGGTATGGGACGGGCCGCGCCGCACGTATCGACCGCCCGCAGGCAGGGAAGACCGGCACCACCGACGACTATGCAGACGCCTGGTTCTGCGGCTACACCCCGGACCTCTCCGCTGCCGTCTGGGTCGGCTATCCCCAGGGGAGGGTATCCATGCGCAGCGTACATGGGATAACCGTTTACGGCGGCACTTTTCCCGCCCAGATCTGGAAGAAGTTCATGGAGAAGGCCCTGGCCGACGTGCCCCCGACAGACTTCCCCGAGGCGGAGTTCGGGAGCGAGGAGGAGGAATCGGAGTGGGTTTCCGTGACCGTGTGCACCGATAGCGGCATGAAGGCGACTCCCTTCTGCCCCCACACCGAGTCCAGATCCTTCCGGCGGGGAGAAGAGCCCACGTATTCCTGCACCATACACAACACACAGACACAGAAGGTCACTGTGCCTGGGGTCGCGGGGATGACCGAGTCAGCCGCCGTGGCAGCCATCCGCGGGGCCGACCTCAGTCCGACCGTGAACTACGCATATTCGAGCGTGGTGGCCAAGGGAATCGTCATCACGCAGTCGCCGCTGGCGGGCACGTCCGTGATCACCGGATCCTCGGTGGCCATCACCGTGAGCCAGGGATCCTCACCGCAGTCGAGTGTGCCAGGCGTGGTGGGTATGAGCGAGACCGCCGCCAAGGAGACCCTCTCCGCGGCCGGTTTCTCTTACAAGGTAGTCTACAGCCCGGCGGGTGCCTCGCAGGTGGGGATCGTGATCAGCCAGTTCCCGGGAGCGGGAGCCTCGGCCGCGCCCGGCGCCCAGATAATCATCACCGTCGGCAAAGCCGGAGGCTGAAGCGTAGCCCTCCCTACTCCAGCAGCTTGCGGAAAGATTCGCTGCAGCGTAATTTCTCCAGGCAGATATCACGCATGGCGTCTTCCTTCAGCGCAGGGTCCAGGTCCAGAGCCTTCTTGAGATAGCCCATGCAGGTCTGCTTCTCTCCCCGCAGAGCGCTGAGGCAGGCCAGGTTGTAGTAGGGCCAGGAATATTCCGGGTCCACCTCGATAGCGCGCCTGAAGAAATCATCCGCCCCATCGAGCATGCCCTGCTCCATGAGCGCCGCGCCTTTATTACTGAGGGCGTACTTGTTCTCGGGGTTGATGGCGAGACATTTGTCCAGGTATTCGAGCTCCGTCTCCACGTCCCCCATGCACCCCAATGCGTAGCCTTTTTCGAGGTAAGCGCCGTCGTTATCGGGGTCAAGCTTGATGACGCGGTCGAAGTAGGCTGCCGCCTTCTCATACTCGCAGTTGTCAAGGTGTATGGAACCGAGGCTCACCAGCGCTTCCAGGTTGTCCAAGTCGAGCATGAGGATCTCGCCATATATCTCCACCGCCTTGGGGTCATCAAGCATTTCCTCGTACACCCCCGCGAGCTCAAAGAGGACATCGGTGAGCTTCTCCCTCTCCCCCTTGTACAGGCTGACGGCGGTCTCGAGGTTTCGGATGGCCTCGTCGTAGCGCCCGCGGGCCACGAGCAGCCGGGCTTTGTTGTAGTAGGGATAGCCGAAGTTCGGCTCCAGTTGCATGGCCCTCTCGTAGATGGACAAGGCCATCTCTTCGTCCCCGAGCTCATGATAGGCAATGCCCAACTCATTCAGGAGGTCTATGTTGTCGGGATCCCTGTTCAGGGCAGCCGTATAGCATTTAACCGCCTCCTCGAAATCGCCCTTTTCCATCATCACCAGGGCCATGCCGTCGTACGAACGCGGATCGCCGTCGTTGAGCGTCCTCACCCGCTCGAAGCGCAGCATGGCCTCTTCCAGCTCCCCTTTCTCATACAGGGCTATCCCCAGCTGGTACTGGCCCTCGATATCATCGGGATAATCGTCGAGAAAGCGGCGAAAGCGTTCTATGGCCTCCTCTATGCGGTTCTCGGCAAGCAGGCGTTCCCCTTGCTCGAGCAGTTGGTAACCCTCACTCATTCAGTCCTCCGCTCCGCCCGATGTGCTTGTCGCCCCTCGCGGGGGCGTGTTGCTTCAATCTACCTGTAATGCATTCCGCCTTCTTTTTCAAGCAAGGCTTACACCCTGCCGGCGGGACCAATTGATCAGCTCTTGCTGCGTGCCCCCTTCTTGCTGGCGCGCGAAACCCTCACCAGCCCTGATACGGGCAGGATGCGCACCCCCTTTTCCTCCAGGCGGTCGAGGATCAGGTTCATGCCCAGCGAGTCCGATACGATGTGCCCGGCGATGATCACGTTTATCCTCTGTTTTTCCGCCTCTTCCTTATGTTTCTCGGAGTAATGCATGGCCACGATGGTCCCGACCCCAGCGGTTGCCAGCTTCTCCAGCACCTCCTGGGGGCCTTCCGTGCCACCGGTCATATCCACCATGACCTTGCCAGCCCGGTTGTCCTTGCCGCCCACGATGGCCACGGGACCGGATTGGGTGCGGGCTGCGGCCTGGTACTCCGGTATCTCCAGCAGGAGGTCGACAACGTCTCCCACCGTGTGCGGTTTCTTGCGGGTGAAAAGGTCCGTGAGGAAGGAGTGCACCTGGTTGTCGGCCACAGTATGCATGCTCATGAAAGGGATGTCGAGAAGACGGGCCACATCCAGCGCGCGCTCGACGTTGCGGGGCAGAAACGCGCGGTATATCTCCTGCATGCGCTTGTTTATCAGGGCCTCACCGATGTTTATGGGCACACCGTGGCGGTACCACTCGTCCGCCTGCAGGGCCATGACCTTGTCCAGGTTGATCAGGCCCTGTCCCTCGGGATGGTGGCTGATGATCAAGTCCACCGCCTCGCCCTTCTCGCGCAGGCGGTCGGCCAGGAGCACCTCCGGGACCTCCATATCTATGCCCACCAGGACAGCTTTCACCTCCATCCCGGGGTCACCCACCAGGATGCGGGAATCCGGGAAGGGGTTATCGAGGCCGCTGGCATCGAAATACTGCTTCTCCTTCTCCGATAGCTTCTCGTACTTCTCCCGGTTGCGTGTCAACAGGCGCTTTATCTCCGCTTTGCCGCGTGGGTCCTTATCTATGCCCATCTGCACGGCCAGCTTGTAGATTTCCTCGAGCTTCAACTCAAACCTCCTTATAAGAAATGCCTATAAACATGGGAGCCGACGGCTCAGGGAGCGAAGAGCGAGCCCTGGTCGAATTCATCGCCCTCGTCCTCGCGGGAGAGGAGACGTCTCACGCGCAGGATGAGATCGTCGATATCCAGCCCCGTCTCCTCGCGGATGGAGCGCCTGAGGATCGGCCCCACCTTCTCCATCTCGTGCATCATACGCTCCAGCATGCCCACAGCGAGGGAGGCCTCGAACTCCTCCTGTGAGATGGCCAGGTCCTTGATGATCGCCTCCTCGGTGCGGGAAGCCACTACCGGATCGCTGCGGCCCTCCACGTAGACATTGGTGCGGCGCGCAGGGCCCCGGTCGTCCCCTATGGGCTCCAGCCCGATTATCTTGTCCGAGCGATAATATTTGCCGTATCCCAGGGGTATGATCTCATTCCGTTTTATCTCCATGCCTGACCCCTTCCGTGTTTTCGCCGGTCCGTACCGGCGCGCCATCATCCCGGTGGAAGGCCGCCTGCGCCTGCAGAGGCTTAGCCATATTATATGAGCTTTGACACCCCCGGGGTAGCGGTCCTGTCAACCTCTCCTGCGCCCCTCCCACAGCCATGCCATCAGCTCGCCTGCATCCATAGCGTTGAGCACATCTCCCCTGCCCAGCCATCCCCTCCTCGCCGTGGCGACCCCGTAGAGCATGAAACCGAGGTGTTCGGGGCAGTGGGCATCGGTGCCCAGAGCGATCTTCACCCCTAACTCCCTGGCCTCGGCCAGGTGCTCATCGTTCAGGTCCAGACGGTCGGGGAAGGCGTTGAGCTCCAGGGCGGTCCCGGAATCGCGCGCCTCGAACATGACCGCGCGCATATCCACGTCATAGGGCGGGCGCTGCCCTATCAATCTGCCCGTGGGATGGGCTATGACCTTGACGTGGGGGTTACGGATGGCGGAGATGATGCGCCGGGTGATGTGCTCGCGGTCCTGCTTGAAACCGCTGTGCACGGAGGCGACGACCACGTCCAGGAGGGAGAGCATGGATTCGTCGTAGTCCAGTCCGCCATCGCTGTCGATGTTGAGTTCCGTTCCCGCGAGGAGGGTGACAGGCGAGTCCCCGGCGCGGTTCAGCTCCCTTATGGCCTCCACCTGCCTCTCCAGCTTTGCCCGATCGAGACCTCCCGCCACCCTCAGGCTGGCGGCATGGTCGGTTATGGCCAGGTAGCGGTAGCCCCTCTCCTCCACCGCCCTCCTCATCTCCGCGAGGCTGGCGATGCCGTCGCTGGCCTCGGTGTGCGCGTGCAGGTCTCCCAGGATATCGCCGCGCTCCAGCAGCGCGGGCAGGGTGCCCGCCCTTGCCGCTTCCACTTCCCCGCGGTTCTCCCTTATCTCCGGCGGCGGCAGTGCCATACCCAGGGCGCGGTAGACCTCCTCCTCCGTCTCGCCCGCCAGACGTCTGCCCCCGGCCACCTCGAACACGCCGTACTCATTGATCTTCATGCCCTCTTTTTTGGCGATCTCCCGCACACGCACGTTATGGGATTGGGAGCCGGTGAAGTACTGCAGGGCCGCGCCGAACTCTCCGGGCTGGACCACCCTCAGGTCCACCTGAAGTCCGCTACGGGTGACGATGGAGCTCTTGGTATCCCCGCGCAGCTGGACCTTGTCCACGTTGGGTAGCGAACAGAAGGCCTCCATGACCACCCCTGGGTCCTTTGAACTGACCAGGATATCGATGTCCCCGATGGTCTCCTTCATGCGCCGCAGGCTTCCTGCCGGAGTGATGGTTAGACCAGGGATCTTCTCCCGCATAAGCCCCGCTATCTCTTCCTGTATGGCATAGGCCTGATGCAGGAGCAGCCGCCCTGAGGTCGCCTGCATGTGCTCTATGCCCTCGAGGATGCCCCGTTCCGCCTTGGGGCCGAGGCCGGGGAGCCCGGCCAGCAAATGCTCTTCCGCTGCCTGGCGCAGCTCGTCTATGGTGCGCACACCCAGCTCGTCATATACGAGCTTTGCCCTTTTAGGCCCCAGGTTGGGGACCTGGAGCAGTGATATGAGCTCGATGGGCACCTCTTCTTTCAATTGCTCCAGTTTTCTGATACTGCCGCCATGCTTGAACTCCAGTATCTTCTTGGCGATACCCTCCCCGATGCCGGGGAACTTGCGCAGCTCCTTGACCTGCTCCATCTGCAGTAGCTCCTCTCCGTGCGATTTCACCACCTCCGCGGCGCGGTGATAGGCGTTGACCTTGAACCGCACCTCGCCCTTGATCTCGGAGAGCTCGGCCAGCTCTTCGAAGGCCTTGGCGAGATCGTCTACGTCGTGCATTATCTCGAACCCCTTAACTCCGCGGTGAATGCCTGCCCTTAGTATATCCCCGCAAGTGAGGTTGTTATCAGGTAATGGGAAGCGGGATCGGGTCTTGAAGGGCCCCTCGAAGCGACGTTGGCTTGATGTAATGGGAAATGGGATCAGGTCTTGGCATTCCGCCCGGACCTTTGCGACAGGAATATGCGGAAGATAGCGAAACGCAAGACCTGACCCACACCCTACGGGAAAAGAACGAGGCCTGTGTGGACGGACCTGCGGGTTTTGGAGCGGGGCGGGGGTGCGCAGATCTGCGGGCTATTCTCCCAGCCAGGCGCGGGCGGAGGAAAGGGCTTTCTCCACCTGGGCCGGGGATGTCCCGCCAGGCAAGTCGCGCGCCTTAACGCATGCCTCGAGAGAAAGATGCCCGTAGACGTCCTCCCCGATCAGCTGCTCCACGCCCTTGAAGTCCTGCAGCGGCAGTTCCTCCAATCGGACATCCCGATCAAGGCAGATACGGACCAGCCTGCCCGCCGACTCATGCGCACGCAGGAAGGGGACCCCTTTACGTACCAGATAATCGGCGAGGTCGGTGGCGTTGGTGAACCCTACCGCAGCCTCCTCGCGCATGCGCTCTGAGTTGAACGTCGCCGTCACCAGGGCGCGGGCGGCCACCTCGAGCATGGAGCCCAGCTGGTCCGTGGCATCGAACAACCCTTCCTTGTCCTCCTGCAGGTCGCGGTTGTAGGACAGGGGGAGACCCTTTAGCGTTACCATCAACGCCACCAGGTGGCCGATGACCCTGCCCGCTTTGCCTCGCACCAGTTCCGCCACGTCAGGATTGGCCTTCTGCGGCATGATGGACGAGCCGGTGGTGTAGGCCTCGTCCAAGGCCACGAAGGAAAAGGGCGATGTGGCCCAGAGCACGAGTTCTTCTGCCAGCCGGCTGAGATGTACGGCGGTCATGGCGCATGCGTAGAGGTGGTCAGCCACGAAATCGCGGTCGGACACCGCATCCATGGAGTTCGCGCTTATGGTCCCGAATCCGAGCTCGTCCGCGATCATCTCCCGGTCCAGGGGGAAGGTGACCCCGGCCAGTGCCCCGCTGCCAAGGGGACAGCAATCGAGGTGGTGCCGCGCCTCCTCCATCCTCAGGGCGTCGCGTTTGAACATCTCGAAGTAGGCCAGCAGGTGATGGGAGAGCAGCACGGGCTGGGCCGGCTGGAGATGGGTGAAGCCGGGCATGATCGCGCCCAGGTTCGCCTCCGCCTGTTCCAGGATAGAGCGCATCAATTCCTTCAGGCGCTGTCCGAGGCGGGCAGACGTATCCGCAAGATAGAGCCGCAGGTCCGCTGCGACCTGGTCGTTGCGGCTGCGCCCCGCCCGCAGCTTGGCCCCTGTGTCACCGAGCCTCTCCACCAGCGTCCGTTCCACGGCGCTGTGGATGTCCTCGTCGTCGCCGAAAGGAAAGGTCCCCTCCTCCAACTCATCCCTTATCTCCCGCAGAGAGGATACGATGCTCTTCCTCTCACCCTCCGAGAGCACGCCGCATCCCTCCAGGGCCAGCGCATGCGCCTCGCTCACTGCGAGGTCGTAGGGCGCCAGGCGCCGGTCGAAGGAGAGGGACGAGCTGAAGGCATGCACGAGCCCCTCGGTCTCCTTCTCAAACCTGCCTCCCCAGAGCTTCATCTTTTCTATCTCCTCATGTCCGCGGTCAATCTTCTCTGCCCTGCTTGATCCCCCACACCTTGAGCGGCAGCCCCCACAGCTCGATAAAACCCTCGCTGGAGCGGTGGCTGAACTCGTCGGCGCGGTCGTAGGTGGCCAGTGAATAATCGTAGAGTGAGTACTTCGACTGCCTGCCGACTACGCTGCACGTGCCCTTGAACAGTTTCACCCTGACCTCACCGCTCACCTTCTCCTGGGTCGAGGCGACGGCCGCCGCCAGGGCGGTCCGCAGCGGATCGTACCATAGGCCGTAATAGACCAGCTCTGCGAATTTCGCCTCCAGGAGCGGCTTGAAATGCAGGGTTTCCCTGGTCAGCGTCAGGGATTCCAGCGCGCGGTGTGCCTCGATGAGAACAGCAGCAGCGGGTGCCTCGTAGATCTCGCGCGACTTTATCCCCACCAGGCGGTTCTCCACCATATCGATACGGCCTACGCCGTGTGCCCCGCCCAGCTCGTTGACCCTGGTGATGAGCTCTACCAGGCCCATCCCCTCACCGTCCAGCGCGACCGGCCGGCCGGCGGAGAAGGCGATCTCGAGGTAGAGCGGGTCGCCGGGCGCTTCGGCCGGAGACACCGTCCATTCGTAGGCGTCCTCACGGGGTTCCACCATGGGGTCCTCGAGCACCCCGGCCTCGCAGCTCCTTCCCCACAGGTTCTCGTCCACGGAATAGGGGCTCTCCAGGGTCACCGGCACCGGTATAGCGTGCTCCTCCGCGTACGCGATCTCGTCCTCACGGGACATGTTCCATTCCCTTAAGGGAGCGATGATGCTCAGGTCCGGCCCCAATGCCATGGTGGTGAGGTCGAAGCGTACCTGGTCGTTCCCTTTTCCCGTACATCCGTGGGCAACAGCCGAGGCGCCCCGGCTCCTCGCTTCCGCCACCATGACGGCCGCGATGACCATCGTGGCGAGAATTACTAAATTGCGTGTTCGATTATCTTGATGAGTCATTCGCAAGAACGCTGACCGCCGTCGGCGACCTAAAAAATGCGGGTTACGAAGAGCCGACTGCCCTCGGCCATGTCGGCGACACGGGCTGTGAAGTGGTGGGGAATAGCCCGAACAATAATCCACGTGGCGGGACCAGTCTAGACTCCGTCCCCTTGGGTTGCCACGCGTTTCGATCGCCAAGTGATACCCCCAGGATAACCGGGGTCAGGGAAATGTCAACGATTTTTGTCAGGCCGGAGGCCGGAGGCCGG
>Ga0209254_10004623_pt1 | contig 12625 bp, 11 predicted proteins | sample FrelakmetDIP11DI_FD_187148 | JGI IMG/M metagenome (GOLD analysis project Ga0209254, IMG submission 187148) | Freshwater lake sediment microbial communities from the University of Notre Dame, USA, for methane emissions studies - DIP11 DI (SPAdes)... | ecosystem: Environmental > Aquatic >...
GCAGCCGGGGCTTCGGTAACCACGGGCGCCTCAGTAACAACCGGCGCTTCGGTTACTACTGCTGGTGCTTCCGTGGCTGGAACAGGTGTGGCGGCTGGTGCGCAACCTGCGGCAATCATCGAAAAAATTACCAGGATGCACATCATTGGCCAGAGCAATTTTTTATTAGACATCTTACTTCTCCTTATACACTGAACTAGATAGTTGAATTAGACGGTTAGGTTTCTGAGAAATTATCGGAATTCTTCGCTTTGCACCTCCTTATCGTTTAATCATTCAAGCATCGAATTGACACCGTTTCCCTATCGATAACGGTGAGAGGTAATTGCACATGTTGAACGGGCCTGTCCGGGTCTGCCAGACGGGAAAGCAGCAGCTCAGCCGCAATCCGACCCGAGTCATCCAGTGGTTGGCGGATGGTGGTCAATCCGACATAGTCGGCCATTTCCAGATCGTCGAAACCAATAACCGACAGATCGTCGGGGACCTTCAAACCATACTCCTGGGCGACTTTTAACACGCCCATAGCCTGGATATCGGCTGCTGCAAAGATGGCAGTGGGGGGATTCGGTAAATTTAGCAGCTCGCGCACTACCCGCCGGGTGGGTTCCTGGTCATAAGGCGTTGAGCGGACATATTCCTCGGGCAGGGTAATACCAGCTTCCTCTAACCCTTGACGAAATCCGACCAGGCGTGAGATTACCGGACGGATCGCGTAATCGGGTGGATCGATATCGCCGATAAATGCGCACCGTTGGTGTTGTTTTGTGACCAGGTACTCAGCTGCCATTTTCCCACCAGCAACATCATCGATTTCGATGCTGCAGAAATCTGGCTGTGAATATTCGATCAGGACGGTCTCTGGACCATACTTGGCCAACCTGTTAGCGCCTTCGTCATCGATCGGTAAAGACATGATGATCAGCCCGTCCAGGTTGCCGGTGATTGGTAAGCTGGCGAGATAACCCTGCAGCCGGTTGAGTGATTCCACGGTATAAATGACCAGTTCGTAGTTCGTGTTGACTAAAGCCGCATCGATACCGCGTAAACGTTGGACAAATGAAGGAGCAGTAATAAAGGGCGTTAATACCCCAATCCGCCGGTTGCTTTGCAAGGCGCGTGCTCGGGCTTCCGCTTTTGGTACAAAGCCTAATTGATCGATAACCGCCAGGACTCTGGCACGCGTTTCCCCGCTAACACGCTCGGGAGAGTTCAGCACTCGCGAAACGGTCGAGATGCTCAAACCCGAAAGTTCGGCTACATCGTAGATCGTTGGAGTGCTTTCCTTCGCTTGTTTCATCTGGAATTAGTGCGCTTCGATAGCAAAACCCTTTTCATATAGACGGAAAGTGCTTTCATAAAAGCACTTACATATAATTTAGCATGAAATTATCCCCCTGTCAATAGGTATTAATCAAACATTAACCAAAGGTATTCGTAAGGCTCCAGCCTCACAGACAGATTTTGCCCAGCCGGAACTGTATGTGTCCGATTTGACAATAAATCCCTCCCGTTCATCTGGACTTTTTCGCCCATCCCAATCTCAACCACCTGCCGGGCGGGGGAAAGGTTATTCAACACCAGCACACGCCCCTCGATATCCATACGCCAATAACAAGCAACCGCAGCGTTATTTGACTTCGCCCAGTCGAATCCGCCAGCGCCAAACACAGGATGTTGTTTGCGGATCGTAATCATCCTGCGAACGACTTGATATAGCGAGCCAGGCTTCGAATATTGGTCCTTCACGTTCACTTTTGCCGGTCCATATGCTGGCTCAGAAATGATTGGGGAAAACAACTTTTCCGCGACCGCGGATGAGAAACCTGCGTTCTGGGTATTCTCCCATTGCATGGGAGTGCGTACACCGTTGCGGTCAAACAGCCAGATATTATCCCCCATCCCGATCTCATCGCCATAATAGATGATCGGCGTACCCGGCAGGCTGAATAGCAAAGAATTCGCCAGTAGGACCAAACGCCGGTCATTGCCAAGCAGAGGCGCCAGCCGGCGGCGGATACCCAGGTTCAGACGCATGCGCGGCTCAGGAGCATACTCCTGCCACATCCATTGTCGTTCTTCCTCGGTTACCATCTCCAGTGTTAGCTCGTCATGGTTGCGCAAGAATATGCACCACTGGCAATTACCTGGGATCGCGGGAGTGCGCTCCATAATCCACTTCAGAGGAGTAGGATCGTTCTTTCGTAGAGCCATGAACACGCGTGGCATAAGCGGGAAATGGAAACCCATGTGAAATTCGTCGCCCTCTCCAAAGTAAGCCCGCGTATCCTCAGGCCACTGGTTGGCTTCACACAGCAAGATCCGCCCAGGGTAATTCTCGTCCATAAAACGTCGTAAATACCTCAAGTACTTGTGTGTCTCTGGCAGGTTCTCACAGTTTGTGTGCTCGCGCTCGAAAAGATAGGGCACTGCATCGGCGCGAAATCCATCTACCCCCAGGTCTAACCAAAATCGAATGACACTTAACATTTCCCGTTGCACGGCAGGGTTGTCGAAGTTCAGGTCGGGCTGAGAGGCGTAGAAACGGTGCCAATAGAATTGCCCGGCTTGCTCATCCCAGGTCCAGTTGGATTCTTCGGTATCCAGGAAGATGATCCTGGCTTCACGATACTTCTGGTCGGTGTCACTCCAAACGTAATAATCCCGGTAAGGCGAATTTGGATCCTTGCGAGCGGACTGGAACCAGGCATGCTGGTCTGAGGTATGGTTAAGCACCAGGTCGGTGATCAAACGCATGCCGCGCGCATGGACAGCCCCTACCAGCGTCCGAAAATCATCCAGTGTACCGAAAGTTGGCGCAATTTCGTAATAATCCGAGATATCGTAACCATCGTCCTTCAAAGGGGATGGATAGATTGGCAGCAGCCACACACAATCGACACCCAGATCCTTGAGATAATCCAGTTTTTGGATCAACCCGGGAATATCACCATGCCCATCGGCATTGCCATCACAAAAAGCGCGCAAATAGACTTCGTAGAATATCGCATTGATATACCAAAGAGGATTTTGTTCAGCCATATGGAATCTCCTGCTTATAAACAGCCGGATCATTTTTACCCGATAAACACCCCCCCAAGTGCTAAAATAGACCCATAGACAAGGAGCGACCGTTGGTAAATTTCTTTCACATTGGTAAAATCCATAGTCCCTTTACAGACTTGTCTGGCATGCCGATCCAGCCCACCAGCGATGCCAGCGCGGCAGGCACGATTGAAATATTGCCGGAATATATCCCCGGCCTGAAAGACTTGGAGGGTTTTTCACATATCATTCTACTATACTATCTGCACCAGGCAGGCCCGGCCAAACTGGAAGTCACACCTTTCCTGGATTCGCAGCCTCATGGCATCTTCGCCACCCGCGCCCCCACCCGCCCCAATGCAATCGGTTTATCTGTGGTTAAGCTGACCAGGATCGAAGGGAATATCCTGTACGTGGAAAACCTGGATATCCTGGATAGCACGCCATTGCTGGATATTAAACCCTATATCCCCGAGTTCGATTTCCAACCGGAAGTACGTGTCGGTTGGTTGGAACAGGCCAGGGGAAAAGTCAAACAGACAACCTCAGATAAGCGCTTCGAATAATGTCTGCTGACCCAACCTCCATCCTTAAATCGGTTTTTGGTTACGATAGCTGGAAGCCCCTCCAGCTTGAAATTATCCAGAACATGCTGCAGAAACGCGACACGCTAGGGATCCTGCCCACCGGCGGTGGAAAGTCGCTCTGCTACCAGATCCCCGCCCTGATCTTCCCCGGTTTAACGGTGGTAGTTTCGCCTTTGATTGCTCTGATGAAAGACCAGGTGGAACAGCTACACGAAATCGGCATCCCGGCGCTATTCTTGAATAGCTCGCTTTCGCCGGAAGAGTACAAAGCCAACATGGATGCAGTGCGCAATGGCCAAACCAAACTGCTCTATGTCGCGCCGGAAACATTGCTGACTCCGCGTTTATTCAACCTGTTGCATTCTCTGCCCCTCGACTGTCTGACCATCGATGAAGCGCACTGTATCTCCGAATGGGGGCATGATTTCCGTCCTGAATACCGGCAATTGGCAGAAGTGCGTCCCCATTTCCCAAATGCGGTCTGCTTGGCGTTGACCGCCACGGCAACTCCCCGTGTCCGTAAGGACATCCAAACTTGCCTGGCATTCGAAGCTGCCAATGAATTCATCGTCAGCTTCAACCGTGAAAATCTTTTTATCGAGGTACAGCAGAAGATCAATCCACTTCAGCAGACACTTCAGTTCCTGGAAGGCTTTCCCAACCAATCCGGGATTATCTACTGCTTCACCCGCCAACAGGTCGAATCGCTGGCAAATTCATTATCCAGCCGAGGATATTCAACCCGCCCCTATCACGCCGGACTGGAAGATGACAAGCGCAAGAAAAACCAGGAGCTATTCATCCACGACGATATCCAGATCATCGTCGCCACTATCGCCTTCGGGATGGGGATCAATAAATCGAATGTGCGCTTTATTCTGCACCACGACCTGCCCAAAAGCATTGAAAGCTATTACCAGGAGATCGGGCGCGCCGGGCGGGATGGGCTGCCGGCTCATTGCCTGTTGCTGTACAGCTATGGAGACGCTCAGAAGCTGCGCTTTTTCATCGACAAAAAAGAAGAAGCCTTGCGCCAGATGGCTTCCAAGCATCTGGAGGCGATGATAGACTACGCCGAGAGTGCAGTTTGCCGCCGGGTACCTTTGCTGGCATATTTTGGCGAGCGTTATCCCACAAAAAATTGCGGGATATGCGACAACTGCCTGGCTGGCGAGAAAAAGCAGGCCGATATCACCATCCCTGCTCAGAAGTTCCTCTCCTGTGTTAAGCGCACGGGCGAGAAATTCACTGCTAGGCATGTGATCGATGTATTGTTAGGCAAGAAAACCGCGAAAATTACCCAATATGAGCACATGAAGCTGTCAACGTATGGGATCGGCAAAGAGCTCTCCCTGAGGCAATGGCAGCATCTCGCCCGCCAGCTCGTCCAAAAAGGCTTCTTGAGCCAGGGCGGCAAGTATGGGAGACACAAGCTGACCCCCAAAGCATACACCATTCTGAAAAGCAAACAGCCGGTGTTTGGAACCTTACTGGAAAACGAGACACGTACTATATTCATCGAAAGTCGACCTGTGGAATATGACCAGGAGCTATTCGAAATCTTGCGTAGGAAACGCAAAGAGTTAGCCGACAAGGCGCAGCTGCCGCCATATGTTATCTTCTCGGATAAGACACTATCTGAAATGGCTTACTACTACCCCATGAACGAGCAGAGCATGCGCACCATCAGCGGGATAGGTAATGTGAAGTTCACTCGCTATGGGGAAATATTCCTCGAACTGATCCATGAATATTGCCAGGCCAGAAATTTAATTGAAAAACCTCGGCCGCCAGGACGCCCGGCCAATCGCTCAAACCCACCTGAACTCAGTGAGAGATCTATCCAGGTAAGCGAGTCCTATAATGCCGGACGCACCATCCAGCAGTTATCGGCTGAGCAACAAGTCCAGCCCGACACAATTTTACAACATCTATGGAACTATGCAAAAGCAGGTAAAACCCTGCGCCAGAGCGGGGAATTTCTGGCTTTGTCCCGGCTACCTCTTGACCAGCAAGCCGCCGCATTGGAAGCATTTACGAAACTTGGCGCAGAACGCCTAAAGCCGGTCTTTGAAGAATTGAGCGGAACGATCAGCTATGATGAGCTGAAAATCCTCAGATTACAGTACCTGAGTTCTCTGACTCCATAAACCTGAAAAAACCGGTTCCAGTCGGCTGGCTAAATGCAGCATTATATTGGTGGTCACGTCTCTTATTGCTGCATCGCTTCTGTAATGACACTCAATACCTGTTTATTACCGGCGCTGGCCATCGACCCATGGCCTTTCCCCGGCAGAAAAGCTAGGTAAGGGCTATATCCAACTCCTTGTAGCGCCTGGAACATGCGTAATCCCATCTGGCGTAGCCCCTCTTCGCTGCCACACAGCAAATAAAAAGACACATCTTCCCGGATCGGCTTGCGATCCACATAGGTAAACGGGGTGAACTTATTCCACTCTTCCAACGGCGCCCTTTCCAGTGCATCTTGCGAACCGAGAGAAAGAATATCATAAGCCCCGTCCAGACCAACAAAAGCATCCGGAAGCGCCGAGCCTTCCTTCACCAGGCAGTCGCCCTTGAAATCATCGCCCGCCAGCATGATTGTCAGACCAATCGCGCCGCCGGCGGAATGTCCCGCCAGCACCAGCCGTGTGGAGCTTTTCGTGCCATACTGTTCAGCTTTCGCTCGAGCAAAACGCACCGCACAAGCGGCATCCTCCAAACCACCCAGCACCTTATCCGACGGTGGATACGGCTGGCTTGAACGATACGTGGGCGTGAAGACGACCGCTCCATTTTGGGCAATCGCCTTGCTGATAAGTTGAACCGCGCTTTTTGTCGAATCGCCGCCGTGTTGGACAACCACAACCGACCAATCTCCAGGCTCGACAGGTGAATATACATCGAGTTTTCTCTCGCTGGTGTAAGGGATATCCGTCACAACATTAATCTCTAGCTTCTTGTTTAACAGTGGGTTGAGCGTCGGCGTCGGCAGATCGGGCGTGGGCTGGTAAGTTGGCGTAGGGGGCAGCAATGGCGTTGGCGCTGCTGGCTTTGGTGCAGTTGGTATTTCCAGTGATGGCTGGGGGATCTCAGAGGCAATAACTGGGGAATTCGAGACCGCGCAGCTGCTCACTATGAAAGACAGGGTAATGAGCAATCCTATTGAAATTAGGTTCACCTTTTTCATTCCTGGTTCCTTTCATGGATTATTCAAAATTTTACTCCTTTTAGAAGATGCTGTCTGTCATTTCGGCGACAAAATACAAACCTGTTTATATATTTTTAACCAAGATAGCCTATAATTATCATGATCATTATTCGGATCAAGTTATTTTTTGACAGAAAAAGGAGGTTACGATGTCCTTTGGATATTATATTAAGCTCTACCTGGCGACCCTGGCAGCCTTCTTCGCTATCGATATGCTCTGGCTTGGACTGGTTGCCCGCAATATTTATAGCAAATATTTAGGATTCCTGCTCAACCCGAAACCGAACTGGGCTGCAGCCATCGTTTTCTACCTGCTTTTTATTGTAGGCATACTGGTCTTTGCAGTCTTGCCTGGACTGGAGGCGAGGTCCCTTACGAAAACGCTCCTGCTGGCAGGTTTTTTCGGATTGGTAACTTATGCCACCTATGACCTGACCAATCTGGCTACGATCAAGGACTGGCCGTTGACCATCACCATCATCGATATGATTTGGGGTACCGTGTTGTCCTGCCTGGTTGCCTGGGTAAGCTTTCTGGTTGGCAATTGGCTTAGGTAAGAGAACAATTACTGGCGCTCACTTTGTAACATGGAAGAATTCGCTTTCACGCCAGAAATTATGATAGGATTCTGATCATGCTGGCTGGTCAATTGATCCTTTTCTTGATCGGTACCGGGCTGATCGCCTATATCTCGCGCCGCTCTTTACGCCAGCCTCGCTCGCACGGCTTCTACCGATTCTTTGCCTGGGAAACCATCCTGATATTATTCCTGCGCAATATTCCAGTCTGGTTCAACAATCCCCTCGCCTGTTACCAGCTCATCTCCTGGTTCTTGTTGATCATCTGCTGCGTTCCAGTGATCTTAGGGGTGCGCATGTTGAAACAAGGGGGTAAAGCACAGGCAAAGGAATCGACTTCGCAGCGACAGGATGAACCCTTGTTCGAGTTTGAAAAAACCACCTCACTTGTAACGCGTGGAATATATCGATATATCCGCCATCCGTTATATAGCTCTTTATTATTGCTGGCCTGGGGCATCTTTTTCAAGCGCCCGGATTGGACCGGGCTGTTTTTAGTGTTGGCAGCCAGTTTGTTCCTGGCCATCACTGCCAGCATAGAAGAGCAAGAAAATATCTGCTATTTCGGTCCGGCATACCAGGAATATATGCATCACACCCGCAGGTTTATCCCGTTCTTGTATTAGCCTGGATAGGAGGCAAGTATGTTGCTTTTAAATCCACACCAGCCTGACCGGTACTACCCCGATCAGCAGTCTCGGGAGTTAATGCTCAAAACCATCGCCTTTTTCGAAGGCAAAGGTCTGCGTAAAATTAAGGAAGATGACCTGGCGCGCACCTGGTATGGCGATTTCCTGGAATTCCAGAAACAGGAAAAGTTGTTCGCTACCCTGCTGACCCCCTCTGCGTATGGCTTTGCTGAAAACTGTCGCTGGGATACCTGGCGCAATTGTGAATTCAATGAAATCCTGGGTTTTTATGGTCTGGCCTACTGGTATACCTGGCAGGTATCGATCCTGGGGCTCGGTCCAATCTGGATGAGCAGCAACGAACTTATGAAACGAAAAGCCGCGGATTTGCTCCATGAAGGGCATGTTTTTGCCTTCGGCCTCTCGGAGCGCAAGCATGGCGCGGATATCTACTCAACAGAAATGCAGCTCAAGCTCCAACCCGATGGAACCTACCTGGCCGAGGGCGAGAAGTATTACATCGGGAATGCCAACCGCGCCCCCATGGTTTCTACCTTTGGTAAGTTTGCAGATAGCGGTGAATATGTATTTTTCGCTGCTGACTACCGGCACAAGGATTACCAGCTGATCCGCAACGTGACCGCCAGTCAGAACTACGTTGGGCAGTTCAAATTGCAGGACTACCCAATCACACAGGCAGATATCCTCTCCACCGGCCAGGAAGCCTGGGATACAGCATTGAACACGGTGAATGTTGGCAAATACAACCTGGGCTGGGCTTCCATCGGTATCTGTACCCACGCTTTCTATGAAGCCCTCCAGCACGCCGCCAACCGGCGTCTCTACAATATGGCAGTGACCGATTTCCCGCATGTGCGGCAGATGTTCACCGACGCTTATGCCCGCCTGGTGGCCATGAAGCTCTTCAGCCTGCGCGCGGCCGATTATCTGCGCAGCGCTTCAAGTGAAGACCGCCGCTATCTGCTTTATAATCCGATGGTCAAAATGAAAGTCACCACCCAGGGTGAGGAAGTGATCAATCTGCTTTGGGATGTGATTGCTGCAAAGGGTTTCGAGCGAGACACCTATTTCGAGATGGCCGCGCGTGATATCCGTGCCCTCCCCAAGCTGGAAGGGACGGTGCATGTCAATATCGCCTTGATCCTCAAGTTCATGGCGAATTACTTCTTCAATCCGGCGGAATACTCGCCTGTGCCGCGCCGCGACGACCCGCAGGATGATATCTTCCTGTTTCAGCAGGGTCCGGCTCGCGGCCTGGGCAGCATCCGCTTTCACGATTATGCTGCGGCCTATGATCGCTACGACCTGCCCAATGTGCAGCTCTTCAAGAAACAGATTTCTTTGTTCAAAGAGTTGCTGGCCTACGCTACCCCCAGTGAAGCCCAGCAGAAAGACGTGGATTTCCTGCTCGCCCTGGGCGAGATCTTCGCCTTGGTTGTTTATGGACAATTGATTCTAGAAAATATCACCATTTACAATGTGAATGCAGACTTACTGGACCAGATTTTCGACTGCCTGGTGCGAGATTTCTCCCGCCATGCCCTGAACCTGTTCAGCAAGCCCACCAGCACCCAGGCGCAAATGAATTACAGCCTGTGCATGCTCCAGAAACCGGCGTTGGACGAGAAACGCTATATACGTGTGTGGGAGGAACAGGTCTTAGCGTTGCAGGGTGTGTATAAGATGAATCCTTGATCATGGGGGAGGAAATAATAACTAGCAGGCTTCCGTCTCCCATTGTTGGGAAACGGAAGCCTGTGGTTTAGAGAAAATCGGTCAGTCCCGATTCAAATCTTTCGAATATCAATTTGGGTTTGCAGGTTGATAATTGATTTGCGCTGACTGCTTGCAGCCATTTTCAAAAAGGGCTTCGATATAAAGGATTGTTGTAGCGGTTGGAATGCCTGGAAGTGCAAAATACAAATAGAAGTATCCTGCTGTGTCCAGCGTCAGGTTGCTGGGAACTCCCAAGCCTCCATAGTAGGTGTTCACACTGGTCGGCGGGGAAGCGGATGGTGTATAGTGGACATAAGCTTCGTTTCCACCCGGGCAACTGCCACATCGCCCCACTCGGATGAACTCGAGCGTGATATTGCAAGAAGCCTGGGCATGCGCGGGGAGAACGCCCGCCTGGATTACTGGTTTGCTCCATTTACTCGGAAGGAATGCTGCCGCGGCAAGGGCGCCACTGCCTGCAGCCAGGGTTTTCAAAACCTCCCGCCGGTTTAGTTTCTTGCCAGTATTATGAGCCAACTGCTTCTTCGTGATCATAAACGCGCTCCCGTCTTAACTATCGCCTTTATAATGACCAACTCTATAATTGTGATTTCGTCTTGATTATAGTGTACCGAGATATTAAAGTCAATCTTCTTAGTAGCCGCCATCCAACCCGGGTTTCCCAATCGCCCATGCGGATAAGCGGTAGATGCCGGGGATAATCTCCTGCTCTTCCAACTCGAACACCACCGATTCCGCCCCCGCAGCTGCAGCCTCAGTCCGGACAGATTGCTCGAGCGTCTCGCGTACCGACTGGAGCGCTTCGCCGCCACGCCCGAATTTTTTTTGCGAGTTGGCCACCCGCGCGAAATAGCCTGTGATCGCGCTTCCTTCAATACAGGGGATGACTTCACCTTCATGCCGGACCACGATATTCCCCACCACCGTGCCAGCTGCATTGGCAACTTCAAAATGGTCTGGGATGATCATCTCTGTGCTCAACGCTTCGGCAACTGGCGGTAAGAACACCCTGGCAGGCGCGCCAATCCCAACCATGGGTATCTTCAGTGATATGCGGCTTCCAAGGTAAGGGTCCTCAGCAGTTATACTCTCTTCGAATAACCAGCGATCCAGGTTGCGATATTGGCTATACACATTTGCTTCAGTCAACGCTTTTCCCGTCAGGTATTGGATGATCTCGGCTACCAGCCGGGCTGTGATCAGACGTTTAATTCGTCGGACGAAGTCAGCTGGGCTTTCGGACCAGATATTGGCCGCCGCCCGCGTCATCACCCAGGCGCCATCGGTGTCCCAGGGAGTGTATTCCCCACTCACGTGCAGCAAATCGGTGGGCGTCAGACCAGCCCGGTCGATGATTCCCTGATTTACCAGCTCATCCATGTCAATTTGAACCGCTGAGTAGGCTCCGACCTGCTTTAACAGGTCCTGAAGGAATTGCGGTCCATCGCGCAGGATGCAAATTGCTTCCCGGGTGCGCGGATCGCTGATTGGACGGATTGGTTCATTGCGCAAAGCCCAATATTCGAAGCGATCGGAGTATAAGATGCCTCTGCGCGGCTGCAAACGCGCTAGCAAATCCTTCTTTACCGAAGGGTAGAGAGCACACATCCGCGAGATTGGCAACACTCGCTCTGGACCTATAGCAAGCTTCTGCCAGTGGTCGAATTTAATCAGGCTGTCTCCGCCCAACCCAAACGAACGCGCCCGGATTGTCCTGACACACGTCCGGTATTCTCCCACAGTGGCAGATTGTTCCATAGCCTGGATTCTGCCGCCATCGATCAACGTCAGATCGGTGGTCGTCCCGCCCATATCTACCACCAACGCCTTTTCCACCCCCGCCAGGAACTGGCCTCCTAACGCACTCGTAGCTGGTCCGGAATGTACCATTTCGACTGGTCGTTGCCGGGCAAATTCGGCTTTTACAATTGAGCCGTCACCGCGCACCAGCATGATCGGGCATTTCAAGCCATGCCGGGTCGCCATGCTTTGCACAGCTTCCAGGAAATCGTGCAGGTTCGATAGCAAAGCTGCGTTTAAACTGGCAGTGGTTGCCCGGCGGATCGAATCAAGCTCACTGGACAAATGGTGTGCCTGGACAACGGGCAGGTTGACCATCTGGTGGATGATCTCGGCCGCGCGCTCCTCGTGGCTGGAGTTCATCGGACCGGCGTAAGAGGAGACTGCCAGGGCGTCCACATCATTCCTGGCTAGCTCGACGGTTCGCTTTAACTCCGCTTCATCAAGTGGGACTTGTTCGACCCCCTCCAGGTCATGACGGCCGGGGATAAAGGAAAAATACGGAGTACCAAATTGTTGTCCGAATCCAAAGCGCTCCACCAGTTCAGGATCATATCCAAGTAAAAATAGAGCTACCGGTCGCCTCTTCCCTTCAGCGATCGCGTTGGTCGCCAGTGTGGTGGAGAGGGATACCAGAGCGATTGGACCGGGATCCGGACTGAGCAGCTGGTCAAATACCTCACCAATACACAGCTTCAAATCATGGTGCGTTGTAAGCGCCTTGGTTGATTTTAAAATTTTGCGCGAAGCCGGCTCCAGCAGAATGCCATCTGTGAAAGTGCCGCCGGTATCGATGCCCAAAAATAATGGAGTTGATTCTGCCATGCTGATTTTTCACCAAAGAAAGAATAAGCCGATTTTACCCCAATATTCCAACCTCTAGGCTATTACCCTAAGGACGGGTACAATTAAATGCGCAAATGATTAACCAGGCGAATTCTAACGAAGAAGATTCGGGGACTGCCATACTGCATCGAACCCCACAGAAAAGGCCTGCTAAATCCTGGCAAGACTGGC
>Ga0209254_10004624_pt1 | contig 12625 bp, 8 predicted proteins | sample FrelakmetDIP11DI_FD_187148 | JGI IMG/M metagenome (GOLD analysis project Ga0209254, IMG submission 187148) | Freshwater lake sediment microbial communities from the University of Notre Dame, USA, for methane emissions studies - DIP11 DI (SPAdes)... | ecosystem: Environmental > Aquatic >...
GCCCCGTCGTGCTCCCCGACACCAGAAGAAGCGCTGCCTCGGGCATCTCTTCTCCTAATAGTGGAGCTGCGGCACGGCGGGCCGCGGCTCGGCCGTGGCGCCGCTGATCTGGGCTCCTTCCACGATTACCTCGCGCGGCATCTCCTGGGGCGGATTCTCGCGATAGAACCATTCCGTGACCCTGCCGTCAGGCGTCGCGAGCCCGGTGTCGGGGTCGATGCGCGCCGCGATGATGCCCTGGGGCGCGCGGAACTCGGCCTGCGGAAGGCTCTTGAGCGCTTTGCCCATGAAGTTCATCCAGATCGGGAGCGCGGTGACGCCGCCGGTTTCGTTGCTGCCGAGATCCTTCGGCTGATCGAACCCTACCCAGGCGATCGTAACGAGTGACGGCTGGTACCCGGCAAACCAGGCGTCGACGTGATCGTTCGTGGTGCCGGTTTTTCCGGCAATGTCGCGGCGCCCGAGGGAGCTCGCGCGCGCCGCGGTGCCGTAGCGCGTCACGTCCTGCATCAGGCTGTTCATGAGGTAGACGTTGCGCGGATCGATGACCCGGAGCGAGGCATCGCCGGCCTTCGTCGGCTGCGCTTGTGCGAGCACGTTGCCGCGGTCATCGACGACCTTCTCGATCAGGTAGGGCTCTACGAGATAGCCCCCGTTGGCGAACACGCCATACGCGCGCGCCATCTGCCACGCCGTCACCGAGCCCGCGCCGAGCGCCATGGTGAGATAGGCGGGGTGCTTGTCGGCATCGAAGCCGAACTTGGTCACGTAGTCCTGCGCGTAGCGCGGGCCGATCGCTTGCAGAATGCGGATCGACACCATGTTCTTCGACTTGGCGAGCGCCGTGCGCAGGCGCATCGGACCCTCGAACCGGCCGTCGTAGTTTTTCGGCTCCCAGATCTGTCCCCCGGTCTGTGACGCGTCGACGACGATGGGGTCGTCGTTGATGATGGTTGCGGGTGTGAAGCCCTTCTCCAGCGCGGCCGAGTAGACGAACGGCTTGAACGCAGAGCCCGGCTGGCGCCAGGCCTGCGTGACGTGATTGAACTTGTTGCGCGCGAAGTCGAAGCCGCCGACGAGCGCACGGATGGCACCCGAGTCCGGGCTTATCGCGACCAGCGCGGCTTCCGCCTCGGGAAGCTGCGCGATCGACCAATTGCCTTTTTCGTCCTTGACGAGGCGCACGATGGCGCCGCGAACGATCCGTCGGTTGGGCGGCGCCTTGTCCGAAAGCGCGCTCGCCGCAAACTTGAGGCCCGCCTCGGGCACCGTCACCGTCTCGCCGCCGCGCCGGTAGGCGCGCACCCGCTTCGGGCTCGCATCCAGCACCACGGCCGCCAGGAGATTGTCGCTGTCGGCGTACTCCTGAAGCGCTTCCTCGAGCGCCTCGTCGCCCGCATTCGCGGCGATCGCTGCAAAGCCTTCGGGCCCGCGATAGCCGTGGCGGCGATCGTAGTCGAGCACACCCCGGCGGAGCGCCGCGTACGCAGCTTCCTGGTCGGCGCGTGTGATGGTCGTGTAGATGCGCCAGCCCTCGGAGTACACATCGACGCCATAGCGCTCGAACAGGGTCTGCCGCACCATCTCCGCCACGAACTCGGCGTGCATCGCGAAGTCGTCCGACTCGCGCTTTACGGGCAACGGAGCGCCCTGCGCCTCCGCGTCCTGCGCCTCGGTGATGGTGCCGAGTTCGCGCATGCGTCGCAGCACGTAGTGCTGGCGCGCCTCCGCTCGCTTCGGATTCACCACCGGGTTATAGGCAGACGGCGCCTTCGGCAGGCCCGCAAGCATCGCAGCCTCGGCCACGCTCACCTCCGCAAGCGGCTTGCCGAAGTAGGCCTGGCTCGCGGTTGCAAAGCCGTAGGCGCGCTGCCCGAGGTAGATCTGGTTGATATAGATCTCGAGGATCTGATCCTTGGTCAGCGTCGACTCGATCTTGAACGCGAGCAGCGCCTCGTAGAGCTTCCGCACCAGCGTCTTTTCGCTCGTGAGGAACATGTTCCTCGCGAGTTGCATGGTGATCGTGCTCGCCCCCTGGCGCCGGCCGCCGGAGACGAAGTTGGAGTACGCGGCACGCATGACGCCGACATAGTCCACACCCTGGTGCTGATAGAAGCGCTCGTCCTCGGCCGCGAGAATTGCGTCCTTCATGATCTGCGGAACGTCGGCGATGCTCACGAACGAACGCCGCTCCTCGCCGAATTCGCCGATCAGCGTGCCGTCGGCGGTGTACACGCGCAGCGGGATCTTCGGCCGATAGTCGGTGAGTGCATCGAGCGGCGGGAGGTTGCCGTAGGCGAGCAGCACCGCGAATGCGAGGACCGCCAAGCCGACGGTGACGAGCCCGGCAAGGACGGCGAGCGGGAAGCCAATCCAGCGGAAGAAAGTCAAAGGTGGACCGAGTGCGGCGTTTGTCCGGAAGGAACCGGGAATTATAACTCAGGGGTGTTGTGTCGCCGGCAAACGTGACGGAGTTTGCTTTACACCCCTGTACCTTGTCCCTAGCATCTCAAGCAAAACCTCAACATCGTTTCACAATCCTTAACAAGGGGAATCACTTGCGCCTCGATCTTTTCAAGCCCAAGTCCCCGCCTCTGCTCGGTGTGGACATCAGCTCCTCTGCCGTGAAGATGGTGGAGCTTGCCGATGCCGGCAAGGGCGCGCGTCGCGTCGAACGCTACGCCATCGAGCCGCTGCCCAAGGATGCCGTCATGGACGGCAACATCGCTAACCTCGACGCGGTGTCGGAGGCGGTCCGCCGCAGCTGGAAGAAGCTCGCCACCCGCACCAAGAACGTGGCGCTCGCGCTGCCCACCGCAGCGGTGATCACCAAGAAGATCATCGTCCCCGCGGGGCTGCGCGAGGCGGAACTCGAGGTGCAGGTCGAGGGCGAGGCCAACCAATACATCCCGTTCGCGCTGGACGAAGTCAACCTGGACTTCCAGGTCGTGGGCCCGGCGGCCTCCGGCCCCGAGGAGGCCGAGGTGCTGATCGCGGCCTCGCGCAAGGAGAAGGTCGAGGACCGCGTTGCGGTCGCCGAGGCGGCCGGCCTGAAGGCCACCGTGATGGACGTCGAGTCCTACGCGCTGCAGACCGCCTTCGAGCTCATGAAGTCGCAGCTTCCGAACGAAGGCCGCGACCAGAACATCGCGGTGGTGGACATCGGTGCGACCGTGATGCACATCACGGTGCTTCGCAACGACCAGGCCGTGTACACGCGCGAGCAGCCGTTCGGCGGCAACCAGCTCAACCAGGAGATCATGCGCCAATACGGGCTCTCGCCCGAGGAGGCGGAGAACGCGAAGCGCTCCGGCGGGCTGCCCGACAGCTACGAGGCCGAAGTGCTGCGGCCGTTCCTCGAGAACGCTGCGCTCGAGATCCAGCGCGCGGCGCAGTTCTTCTTCACCTCCACGCAGTACAACTCGCTCGAGCACCTCGTGCTCACGGGCGGCTGTGCGACGCTGCCGGGGCTGGATGAGGTCGTCACCAGCCGCACGCGCATCAACACGCTCGTCGCCAACCCGTTCGCGAACATGTCGATCTCGCCGCGCATCCAGCTCAAGAAGCTGATCGCCGATGCGCCGGCGCTGATGGTCGCGTGCGGGCTCGCCATGCGGAGGTTCGACGAATGATTCGCATCAACCTGCTGCCGCACCGCGAAGCGCGGCGCAAGGCCAACCGCCGCCAGCTCGCGATTCTCGCGGCGGGCGTGGCGGGCCTCGCGCTCGGCGTCGCCGTGCTCGTCCACGGCGTGATCTCCGGCTACATTGTTGTCCAGGGCGACCGCAACGAGTTCCTGAAGAAGGAGAACGCGAAGCTCGACAAGGAGATCGAGGAGATCAAGAAGCTCAAGGAGGACATCGCTTCGCTGCTCGCGAGAAAGCAGATCATCGAGACGCTGCAGGTCGAGCGTTCGCAGACGGTGCTGCTTCTCGACCAGCTCGTGCGCCAGACGCCTGACGGCATCTACGTCAAGTCGCTCAAACAGGACGGTCGCAAGGTCAATGTCACCGGCTACGCGCAGTCGAACGCGCGGGTCGCGACGCTCATGCGCAACCTCGACGGTTCGCCGAACCTGGAAAACGCGCAACTCGTCGAGACCAAGGCCGCGGAGGTGAACAAGCGTCGCCTGACCGAGTTCAACCTCAACTTCAGCCTCAAGCGCGTCGCGAGCCAGGACGCGCCGGCGGGCGGGGCCAAGCCGGGCGAACCGCAGAAGCCCGGGACGCAGAAGGCCGATGTGCAGCCGATGCCGGCAGCGCCGGCCGCCAAGGGCTAGGGGCGTGCCATGAACGCGATTCTCGATCAATTCAAGAACCTCAATGGCCGCGATCCGAGCGCGTGGCCGCCGGCACCCAAGGTCATGCTCCTCGGGCTCCTGTGCGGCGCGATTCTCGCCGCAGGCTACTTCCTCGACTGGCAGAGCCAGCTCGAGGAACTCGAGGCCGGTCGCCAGCAGGAGGTGAAGCTCAAAGAGGAATACGTCGACAAGAAGCGCCAGGCCGTGAACCTCGAGATGTACCGCCAGCAGGCGCGCGAGATCGAGAGCTCGTTCGGCGTGCTGCTCAAGCAGCTGCCGAATCGGTCTCAGATGGAAGCGCTCTTGGTCGACATCAACCAGTCGGGTCTCGGCCGCGGGCTGCAGTTCGATCTCTTCAAGCCGGCACAGAGCGAGACGGTGAAGGACTTCTACGCCGAGCTCCCGATCTCGCTCAAGGTACAGGGCACCTACCACGACATGGGCGCGTTCGCGAGCGACATCGCGCAGCTCTCGCGCATCGTGACGCTGAACGACATTGCTCTCGCCATCAACAAGGACGGCACGCTGGTCATGGACAGCACTGCGAAGACGTTCCGCTACCTCGACGACGAGGAGCTTGCGGCCCAGCGGAAGGCCGCCAAAGCAGCCAAGGCAGCGAAGAAATGAAAGCGCGCACGAATCTCATCGGCTTCGCACTCGTCGGGGTCGCGGTTGCGCTCGCCGGCTGCGAAGGGGGCGAGCATCAGGACCTGAAGGCGGAGCTTGCCGGGCTCACCAAAGGGCTGACGGGCAAGGTCGATCCACTGCCGGTGGTACGGCCTTATGAGCCGGTGCCGTACCAGGCATACGAGATGCCCGATCCTTTCGGCCCCGCGAAGATCCAGCTCGCGACGAAGAGCGCGCAGCAAGCAGGGGGCTCTTCGCTCGCACCGGACTTGAATCGGCCGAAGGAGCCGCTCGAGGCGTTCCCGCTCGAGTCGCTGAAGATGGTCGGCATGTTGCATCAGAAGGGTCACACGTTCGCGCTGGTGAAGGCCGACGCGGCCGTCTACCGCGTGCGCCCGGGCAACTACCTGGGCCAGAACTTCGGCGTGATCACGAAGATTTCCGAAACCGAGATCAGCTTACGTGAGCTGATCCAGGAAGCCGCAGGCGACTGGAACGAGCGCACCAGTGCTCTGCAATTGCAGGAAGGGGAGGGCAAGAAATGACGCGCGTTGCTCGATTCATCGGTTCACTCGTGTTCGCCGGCTTCGCGTTCGGCGCACCGGGCATTGCGCTCGCCCAAGCGGCAAACGCGATCGAAGGCTTCAACGTCGTGAGCCAGGGCGGTCAGACGATCGTCAAGGTCACGATGAAGCAGCCGCTCGCCGCGCCGCCGGCCAGCTTCACCGTCAACCAGCCGGCGCGCATCGCCCTCGACTTCCCCAAAACGGCGAACGCGCTGTCGCGTACTAGCCAGGAAGTGAACGAGGGGGACCTCCGCAGCATGAATCTCGCCGAGGTCGGCGATCGCACGCGCATGGTCCTGAACCTGCGCCAGGTGGTGCCGTTCAAGACCGAGGTCGACGGCCGAAACCTGCTGATCTCGCTCGCGCCGGCCGCCGCCGCGCCGCCGCGCACCGCCGCAACGACGCAGACCCGGTTCGCCGAAGGCAGTGCCGACGTCAAGCACGCCTTGAAGAACGTGGACTTTCGGCGCGGGCGCGTCGGCGAAGGCCGGATCGTAGTCGACCTGTCCGACGCGGCCACCGGCATCGACATCCGCCAGCAGGGACAGACCCTGGTGGTCGACTTCCTGCGCGCCGGCCTGCCGGAAAACCTGCGCAAGCGTCTCGACGTCACCGACTTCGGCACGCCGGTGCAGTCGGTGAACACCTTCCCGCAGGGCGACAACGTCCGGATGGTGATCGAGCCGAAGGGCCTGTGGGAGTACAACGCCTACCAGAGCGACACGCAGTTCGTCGTCGAGGTGAAGCCGGTGCAGCACGACCCGAACAAACTGACCCAGGGTACGCGCGGCGGCTACCAGGGCGACAAGCTCTCGCTCAACTTCCAGAACATCGACGTGCGCAGTGTCCTGAACGTCATCGCCGACTTCACGGACCTCAACATCATCACCAGCGACACCGTCCAGGGCAATCTGACGCTGCGCCTCAAGGACGTGCCGTGGGATCAGGCGCTGGACATCATCCTGCAGACGCGCGGCCTCGACATGCGCAAGAACGGCAACGTGATCTGGATCGCCCCGCGGGACGAGCTCGCGACCAAGGAGAAGCTCGAGCTCGAGGCGAAGCAGCAGATCGCGGACCTCGAACCGCTGCGCACCGAAAGCTTCCAGCTGAACTACACGAAGGCGGACGCGTTCGCCAAGATCCTCACCGATGACAAGCAGCGCATCCTGTCCAAGCGCGGCAGCGCCGTGTGGGATCCGCGCACGAACCAGCTCTTCATCCAGGACATCCCGTCCCGGCTCGAAGAGGTCCGGCGGATCATCGCCAAGACCGACGTCGCGGTGCGCCAGGTCATGATCGAGGCGCGCATCGTCGAGGCAACGGACAAGTTCAGCCGCACGCTCGGCTTCCGTCTCGGCTACAACGATATCACCCCGCTTCCCCCGGGGCCCGGTGCGAACCTCGGCGGCAGTGGCATCCGCGGCACCGTCGGCGGCGGACTCGCCTCGACCGGCGGCAACACCGGCCAGACCTTGACGGCGCCCGATTTCTTCCGCGACTCGATGAACGTGAACCTGCCAGCCACCGCGACCGAAACGTTGGCGGATCGCGGCAAGTTCTCGCTCATCCTCTTCAACAAGTCGGCGACGAAGTTCCTGAACCTGGAGATCACCGCGCTCGAGTCGGACGGCAAGGGCAAAATCATCTCCAGCCCGAGGGTGGTCACCGCCGACCAGGTCGAAGCGGTCATCGAGCAGGGTACGGAGCTTCCCTACCAGCAGGCCACGTCGAGCGGCGCGACGTCGATCGCGTTCCGCAAGGCCAACCTGGCCCTGAAGGTGAAGCCGATGATCACGCCGGACGGCAACGTGATCATGGATGTGGACGTCAACAAGGACGCGGTCGGCGTCCAGACGCCGGCCGGTTACGCGATCGACACCAAGCACGTCAGAACCTCCGTGCTGGTGGAAAACGGCGGCACGGTGGTGATCGGCGGCATCTATACGCAGGAAGAGCGCTCCACCATCAACAAGGTGCCGTTCCTCGGCGACCTGCCCGGCGTCGGCTTCATGTTCAGGAACCGCCTGAGCGTGGACAACAAGACCGAACTCCTGGTGTTCCTCACCCCGCGGGTTGTCGAAGAGCGCGTGTCGCTCCGCTGAACGCGGCGTACGGAAAGAATGGCCGGGCAGAAGCCCGGCCATTTTGCTTATTGGGCAGCATCGGCTCTCTTCAGTTGTCACTCTACGAGAGGGCATGGCCGCCTCGTGCTCCCCGAGCCCAGGAAATCGCCGCGGCGCGACGGCGATTTCTTTCTAGAATGTCGGGATGACGGAGCGCCGCAACATCTTCCTCGTCGGCCTGATGGGCGCAGGCAAGACGACCGTCGGACGGCTGCTCGCCCGACGGCTCGGCAAGCAGTTCCACGACACCGACCATGAGGTCGAGCGGCGCACCGGCGTGCGCATCCCCGTCATCTTCGAGATCGAGGGCGAGGCGGGTTTCCGTGCCCGCGAGGCCCAGGTCCTCGAGGAGCTCACGGCGCTCGACGACGTCGTCCTCGCGACCGGGGGCGGCGTGGTCCTCGATCCCGCGAATCGCGAGCATCTCAAGCGGCGCGGGTTCGTGATCTACTTGCGCGGCGACCCGCGCCAGCTTTGGCAACGCACCCGTCACGACAAGGGGCGCCCGCTGCTGCAAACCCCCGATCCCCTCGCTCTGCTGAACGAGCTGTACGCCATCCGCGATCCGCTCTACCGCTCGGTTGCCGATCTCGTCGTCGACACCGGACGACAGAGCGTCGGGGTGCTCGTCGGCCAACTGCTTTCCCTGCTCCCCGACGCATGCAAGCTGTCCGTGTAGCGCTCGGCGAGCATGCCTACGAAGTCCTGATCGGAGCGGACCTCGTCGGGCGTGCCGACCTCCTGTTGCCGCACTTGCCGGCGAAGCGGGCGGTGATCGTCACCAACGAGGTGGTCGCCCCGCTCTACCTCGAGCGCGTCGCCGCGCCGCTGCGGGGGATCGGCGTGGAGGTCACGACCGTCGTCTTGCCCGACGGGGAAGACCAGAAGACGCTCGGAACGGTCGACCGGGTCTACGGCGCAATGCTCGCGGCGCGCTGCGACCGGCGAACCGTCGTGATCGCGCTTGGGGGCGGGGTGATCGGCGACATGGCCGGTTTCGCGGCAGCCACGTTCATGCGCGGTGTGCCGTTCATCCAGATCCCCACGACGCTCCTCGCGCAGGTGGACTCGTCGGTGGGCGGCAAGACCGGCGTCAACCATCCGCTCGGCAAGAACATGATCGGCGCGTTTCACCAGCCGGTGTTAGTGCTTGCTGACAGTGAAACGCTCGCCACGCTTCCTGCGCGCGAACTGTCGGCGGGGATCGCCGAAATCGTCAAGCACGGCCTGATCCGCGATCTTGGTTTCTTCGAGTGGCTCGAGGCGAACATGGAGCAGATCGTTGCGCGCGACCCCGAGGCGCTCGCGCACGCCGTCCGAAGGTCCGTGGAGATCAAGGCCGACATCGTCGCGCGCGATCCGACCGAGCGCGGCGAACGCGCATTGCTCAACTTGGGGCACACCTTTGGCCATGCCATTGAGGCCGGCTTGGGGTTCGGGACCTGGCTGCACGGGGAGGCGGTTGCCGCGGGCATGGTGATGGCGGCCGAGCTGTCCCGCAGGCTGGGGCACCTCTCCGACGCCGACGTCGGGCGGATCCGCAACTTGTTGAACCGCGCAGGACTTCCCGCTGCCGGACCTGCGCTTTCCGCTGCCCGCTACGTCGAGCTGATGAGCGTCGACAAGAAGGCCCAGGCGGGCCAGATCCGCTTCGTCCTGCTCTCGCGCCTCGGGGAAGCGCACATCCGGGAACGAACCCCCGCGGACGCGCTCGCCGGGACGCTGGACGCATGCACCACCGTGGGCTGACCTGGTCTGCTGCACCGCGGTAGCCGCTTGAAGGGTCGGGGGACGGCGCGTATATTCCCAAGGCTCCCCCAAGGGACAGGGCTGGCGACGGGCGCCGGCCCTTTTTGCCCCGCGAAACGCGGTTCGAGGTGCCTTGTGAACCACCCGGCCTTTCCGCACGCTCAAGGTCTCTATGACCCGCAGAACGAGCACGACGCCTGCGGCGTCGGCTTCGTCGCCCAGATCAAGGGCAAGAAGAGCCACGCCATCGTCGAGCAGGGGCTGCTGATCCTCAAGAATCTGAACCACCGCGGCGCGGTCGGGGCCGATCCGCTCGCGGGCGACGGTTCCGGAATCCTCCTTCAGATTCCCGACTCGTTCTTGCGGGAGGAGATGGCAAAGCAGGGCGTGACCCTGCCCCCGCCCGGCGAATACGGCGTCGGGATGGTCTTTCTGCCACAGGAACCGGCCTCGCGCTTTGCGTGCGAGTACGAGATCGAGCGGGCCATCAAGGACGAGGGCCAGACGCTGATCGGCTGGCGGGACGTGCCGCGCGACTCGAGTGTGCTCGGCGAGTCGGTGAAAAAGATCGAGCCGGTGATTCGGCAGGTCTTCATCGGGCGCGGCCCGGGCCTGACCGTGACCGACGCGCTCGAGCGCAAGCTCTACATCATCCGCAAGGCCTCCGGACATGCGATCCAGGCGCTCCGGCTCGCACACGGCAAGGAGTTCTACGTGCCGTCGATGTCCGCGCGCACGATCGTCTACAAGGGGATGCTCCTCGCGGGCCAGGTGGGCGCGTACTACAAGGATCTGCAGGATCCGCGCATGGTTTCGGCGCTCGCGCTCGTGCACCAGCGCTTCTCGACCAACACCTTTCCGACCTGGGAACTCGCGCATCCCTTCCGGCTGATCGCGCACAACGGCGAGATCAACACCCTGCGCGGCAACGTCAACTGGCTGCGCGCGCGCCAGGGGGCGATCTCTTCGCCGGTCCTGGGCAAAGACCTCCAGAAGATGTGGCCGCTCATCTATCCGGGCCAGTCCGACTCGGCGTCTTTCGACAACGCGCTCGAGCTCCTGGTGATGGCCGGGTACTCGGTCGCTCACGCCATCATGATGATGATCCCGGAGGCCTGGGAAGCGCACACCCTGATGGACCCGGCGCGGCGCGCCTTCTACGAATACCACGCCGCGATGATGGAGCCCTGGGACGGCCCCGCCGCGATCGCGTTCACCGACGGTCGCCAGATCGGCGCGACGCTGGATCGCAATGGCCTGCGGCCGGCGCGCTACATCGTCACCGAGGACGATCTGGTGATCATGGCCTCCGAGGCGGGCGTGCTCCCCGTGCCGGAGGAGAAGATCGTAAAGAAATGGCGGCTGCAGCCGGGCAAGATGTTCCTCGTCGACCTCGAGGCCGGCCGCATCATCGACGACAAGGAGCTCAAGGACTCCCTTTCGGCGGCGAAGCCCTACCGCGAGTGGGTGGAGCGCATCACGGTCAAGCTGGATGACCTGCCGGCGCCCGCGGAGAAGCGGGAGCCGGCACGCGAGTCGCTGCTCGACCGTCAGCAGGCGTTCGCCTACACGCAGGAAGACATCAAGTTCCTCATGACCCCGATGGCGTCGAACGGCGAGGAGCCGATCGGGTCGATGGGCAACGACTCGCCGCTCGCGGTACTGTCGGACAAGAACAAGACGCTCTATCAATACTTCAAGCAGCTCTTCGCGCAGGTCACCAACCCTGCGATCGACCCGATCCGCGAGGAACTGGTGACGAGCGTGGTCTCGTTCGTCGGTCCGAAGCCCAATCTCCTCGGCATCGACGAGATGAACCCGCCGCTGCGGCTCGAGGTGAGCCAGCCGGTGCTCGACTTCGAGCAGATGGAGACCATCCGCAACATCGAGAAGTACACCAACGGCAAGTTCAGAAGCTACGAGGTCGACATTACCTACCCCGTGGCGTGGGGCAGCCTGGCCGTCGAGGCGCGGCTCGCGAGTTTGTGTGCGCAGGCGGAAGACGCGGTGCGCTCGGGCTACTCGATCCTCATCATCTCGGATCGCAAGATCGAGCGCGACCACGTCGCGATCCCGGCGCTGCTCGCGCTCTCCGCGATCCACCATCACCTCACCAACAAGGGGCTGCGCACGTCGACCGGCCTCGTGGTCGAGACCGGCAGTGCCCGGGAGGTGCATCACTTCGCGCTCCTGGGCGGCTACGGCGCCGAGGCGGTGCATCCTTATCTTGCCTTCGAGACGCTGCACGACCTCGCCGCGCAGGGAAAGCTTCCCGCCGGCGTCGACGGCAAGAAGGCGTGCAAGAACTTGGTCAAGGCGATCGGCAAGGGGCTGCGCAAGGTCATGTCCAAGATGGGCATATCGACCTACCTCTCCTACACCGGCGCGCAGATCTTCGAGGCGGTCGGCCTCGCGCGTGCGTTCGTCGAGAAGTACTTCGAGGGCACGACCTCGAATGTCCAGGGCATCGGTGTGTTCGAGGTCGCCGAGGAGGCGCTGCGCGTGCACCGTCTCGCGTTCTCCGATGATCCGGTGCTCGCACAGTCGCTCGACGCGGGCGGCGAGTACGCCTTCCGGGTGCGCGGCGAGGAGCACATGTGGACGCCCGACGCGATCGCGAAGCTGCAACACGCGACGCGGGCGAACACGTATGCGACCTACAAGGACTACGCGCGCATCATCAACGACCAGTCGAAGCGGCACATGACGCTGCGGGGCCTCTTTGAGTTCCGCTTCGACCACGCGAAGCCGATCCCGATCGAGGAGGTCGAGCCGGCGAAGGAGATCGTCAAGCGTTTCGCGACCGGCGCGATGTCGCTCGGCTCGATCTCGACCGAGGCGCACACCACGCTCGCGATCGCGATGAACCGCATCGGCGGCAAGTCGAACACGGGCGAAGGCGGCGAAGACCGCAAGCGTTTCGCACCGGTCAAAGCCGGCGAGACGCTGCAGTCGCGTCTCGGCAAGGACCGCATCGAGCGCGATCTGCCGCTCCAGGAGGGCGATTCGCTCAAGTCCAAGATCAAGCAGGTGGCGTCGGGGCGTTTCGGGGTCACCGCCGAATACCTTGCAAGCGCGGAGCAGATCCAGATCAAGGTCGCGCAGGGCGCGAAGCCCGGCGAGGGCGGACAGCTGCCGGGCAAGAAAGTCTCGGAGTACATCGCCGAGCTGCGTTACTCGACGCCGGGCGTGGAGCTCATCAGCCCGCCGCCGCACCACGACATCTATTCCATCGAGGACTTGGCGCAGCTCATCCA
>Ga0209254_10004625_pt1 | contig 12621 bp, 13 predicted proteins | sample FrelakmetDIP11DI_FD_187148 | JGI IMG/M metagenome (GOLD analysis project Ga0209254, IMG submission 187148) | Freshwater lake sediment microbial communities from the University of Notre Dame, USA, for methane emissions studies - DIP11 DI (SPAdes)... | ecosystem: Environmental > Aquatic >...
GGCGACGCTGGCCGAGCAGGGCCTGGACGCCGCGATCGCCTCGGCGATCGCTCTGCACACCATCGGAGCGGCCGGCATGACGGTGCTCGAGAGGTGCCTGTATCTGGCGGACTACTGCGAGCCGGCCCGGGACTTCCCCGGCGTGGACGACGTGCGCGCGCTGGCGGCCGAGTCGCTGGACGCGGCCGTGGGGGCCGCCGCCCGCCGCAGTCTCCTCGATATCGTCACTCGGGGCCGCGGGGTGGTCCCGGGGGCGCTCGCGTTGTACAACGAGATCCATGCCGCAACGTAAGGGATACCGCAGCGACCGCCTGAACCGCCGCCGCCGCTCGCGGGTCGAGCGGTCGCAGGCCTGGATCCTGTACGTGCTCGCCGGCGCGGTGGCCTTTGTCGCCGTGCTCGGAGCGTGGTACATGGCCGGGCGGTTCGCCGGGGAGGAGGCGCCCGCCGAGAAGAAAGGCTACCTGGCCGCGATCGAGCTCACCGTGCCCGGCCAGGAGGCGCCGGTGGCGGGGCTGCTCGTAGCGCAGGACCCATCCGGCGGCGACCCCGGCGTCTACGTGATCCCTCCCGATCTGCTGCTCGAGGGCGCCAACGGCGAGTACGTCTTCGCCGGCGACGCCATGGCCGCCGGCTCACTCGCCGCCGATCTCGGGCGTGTGGTGGGCGCGCCCATCGACGCCGTCTATCGAGTACCGGTCGCAGATCTCGGTCGCTGGGCGGGCGCCGGCGGGCTTCGGGTCGCGCTCGAGGACCCGGTGGCCGTCGACATCGACGGCGAGTCGAAGGTGTTCGAGGATGGGGACCTCGTCCCGGTCGCCGAACTGCCGGCGATCTTCGCCGCGACCGGGACCGACCGTCTGAGCACGACAGCCCTGCAGACGGCGCTCGTCGCCGCGACTCTCGACGCCGCGGCTCTGCGTCCGGCCGGAGAGCGCTCCCCGATGGCCGGCGCGGTCACCCCGTCGCCGCAGCGGGGCCCGGCGCTGCCCGTGGTGCTGCGGCGCATCGCCTCAGGCGCCGCTCAGGTGGCGCTGTTCCCTGCTTGGACCCGGGTCGCCGAAGGGCAGTTCGCCTTCTTGCCCGACGCCGAAGCCATCATGGCCGGGATCACCCGGCGGTCGCCCTCGTACAACGCCGACGTCACCGTCCAGGTGCGCAACGGCAGCGGCAAGGTCGGCGTCGGCGAGGCCGTCGTCGAGCGTCTCTCCAGCCTCGACGTGAACCTGCCGGCTCCGCTCAACGCGGACAGCTTCTCGTACCGTCAGACGCAGATCCTCGCCGGCCCGGACACCCTCGCGGTGGCCCGCGACATCCGTGCTATACTCGGCCGCGGCGTCGTCCTGGATGGTCCGAACCTGCCGAAGGCGACCGTCCAAGTCATCGTGGGCGACGACTTCCACGCCCCGCAACCCAGCCCTGAGGAACAGCCGTAGCAGCTCGTCCAGAAGTAGACGCCAGCGAGCACCTGGCGCGCGAGATCGTCGCCCTGGCCGCCGGCAAGAAGGCGCAGGACGTCGTCGTCCTCGCCATGGATGAGGCCGTGTCGTACACGGACTACTTCGTCCTCGTGACTGGCGCGAACACCCGGCAGACGCGGGCGATCGCCGACGCGATCCAGCAGCAACTCCGCGCGGAGCGGCGCCCGGCGCGGGTCGAGGGCGAACGCGAGGGTGAGTGGATCCTCATCGACTTCATCGATGTCGTCGTGCACGTCTTCACCCCGCCTGCCCGCGACTTCTACCGGCTCGAGACCCTGTGGGGCGACGTCCCGCGGCTCGACGTCCCGGTGGAGGGCTGAGCGGCCGCGCAGCGAATGTGGCGCGAACGACACGACCACCGGGAGGCCGTGATGCGTAGATCGTCCGGCGCGACGCTCGTTGCGCTCCTCATCCTTCTGACTCTTGGCGCTGTGCCGGCGGTAGCGTTCGACCGCGCCGCCAACGAGGCGAAGATCCTCCAGTTGCTGAACCACGCCCGCACCCGTCGCAGCCTTGTCGCCGTCACGGTCGTGAGGCCGCTCGACCGCGCGGCGCTCCTCCACTCGCGGTACATGCTCTCGCGCGACTACTTCTCCCATTCCTCGCTGGCCGGCGCGGGAGTGGCCGCAAGGACGCGGGGCGCCGGCTACTCGGTGAGCGGGTACGGGCAGTGGTTCGTGGGTGAGGTGATCGCCTGGGGCACGGGCACGCGCGGCACGCCGGCGAGCGTCTTCAAGGCGTGGATGAACTCGAGCACCCACCGCCAGGTCATCCTGACCGCGCGCTGGCGTGACGTGGGCATCGGGTGTTCGCGCGGCACCTTCAAGGGCCGCTCCGGCGTGGTGATGTACACGGTCGACTTCGGGCGGCGCGTGCAGTAGCGGCCGCGCGCCGCCGCCGCGGCCCGCGGCGCGTCTCCTCCTCTTCATCCGCATTGACCGGCCGTCCCCGGCGGGGGTAGGATACGAACAGATGTTCGTATCGAACCGGGCAATCCTCCACCTCGACATGGACGCCTTCTTCGCTTCGGTCGAGCAGGCGCGCCGCCCCGAGCTGCGCGACCTGCCGGTGATCGTCGGCGGCGAGCGTGGCGAGCGTGGCGTGGTCTCGGCCTGCTCCTACGAGGCGCGCGCCTACGGGGTGCACAGCGCGTTGCCCATCACGCAGGCCGAGCGGCTCTGCCCGCACGCGGTGTTCCTGCCCGTCGACATGGCGGCCTACCTCGCCGTCCACCGGTCCCTGATCGAGATCCTCGGGTGCTACACCGACCTCGTCGAGACGGCGTCCATCGACGAGGCGTACCTCGACGTCACCGGCAGCCGGCGGCTGTTCGGCCCGCCGCGCACCATCGCCCACCGCATCCAGGAGCGGGTCTACGACGCGCACGTGCTCACCTGCTCCATCGGCATAGGGCCCACCAAGCTGCTGGCCAAGCTGGCCGCCGGCATGCACAAGCCGGCCGGCATCGGCGAGCTCACCGCCGCCGACGTGCACGGCCGCCTGCGCGACCTGCCGGTGGGCGAGGTCTGCGGCATCGGGCCGGTCACCCAGGAGCGCCTCGCCGCCCTCGGCCTCACCACGGTCGGGATGCTGCAGGACGTGCCGTTCCCGCTGCTCGCCGCGGCGTTCGGCAGCGGCGCCCACGGGCTGCGCCAGCTCGCCCTGGGGCGCAGCTTCTCGCCGGTGCGCAGCGAGCGGCCGCTGCCGAAGTCGGTCGGCCGCGAGGTCACCTTCGGCGACGATGTCAACGACCTCGAGCTGCTGCGCGCCACCCTGCTCTCGCTCACCGACCACGCCGTCGCCGAGCTGCGCCGCCAGGGCCTGGCGGCGCGCACGGTGGCGCTCAAGGTGCGCTTCAACACGTTCCACACCGTGAGCCGGCGCCGCACGCTGCCTCGTCCGGTCAGCGCCGTGCGGCCTCTCTACGAGACGGCCACGGCGCTGCTGGACGAGCTCGACGTCGGCGCCCGCTGGGTGCGCCTCGTCGGGGTCAGCGTGAGCGGCTTCACGCACAACGCCTTCCAGCTCACGCTGGACGACGGCTGGCGAGAGGTCGCGCTGGGCGAGGCCGTCGACAGGGTCCGCGAGAAGTACGGCTTCAAGGCGCTCGCGCTGGCCGGCGGCACGCCGGCCAGCCGGCACCTCGACCACGCGTCGCCGGCGCAGTCGTTCCACCCGGACTCCGGGGTGGCCCCCGCGCCGTCGTCGTGCGGGCCTGCTGCCGCGGTCCTCCAGGCGTCCTCGCGCGAGCCTGCCGGAGGCGCGTGAACCAACGGGCCCTGTGCTAGACTTCATCCTTCCGACAGGACACGACCGGCCGCCTCGCGCGCCGCGGGCGTGGCCGGCGAAGGACACACGAGGAGACCCCGGATGAACGACCCAGCCAAGATCAGGAACATCGCTCTCGTCGGCCATCGCGGTACCGGCAAGACGTCGCTGTTCGAGGCGCTGCTCTTCGACGCCGGGGCGATCACCCGACTTGGCTCCGTGGCGGACGGCACCACGATCTCCGACTGGGACGACGACGAGAAGAAGCGCCAGATGAGCCTCTCGGCGGGTCTGGCGCACGTCGACCGCGGCGGGCTCTCCTTCAACCTCATCGACACGCCCGGCGATTCGAGCTTCCTCGCCGACGCGATCGCCGCGCTGCAGGTGGTCGAGACCGCCGTCGTCGTGGTCAACACCGTGCTCGGCGTCGAGGTCCAGCACGAGCGACTCTGGGATCGCGCCGCCACCCGCGGGCTCGGCCGGGTCATCGTCTGCAACATGCTCGACCGCGAGCGCGCCGACTTCGAGCACGCCCTCGGTCTGCTGAAGGACTCGTTCGGTGCGCAGGTCGTGGCCGTGCAGCTGCCGATCGGCAAGGAGCACGACTTCGCCGGCGTCGTCGACCTGCTCACCATGAAGGCGTACACGTACAAGGGCGGCAAGACGACCGTGGGCGACGTCCCCGCCGACCTCGCCGACGCCGCCGCCGCGGCGCGGGAGAAGCTGATCGACGCCGTCGCGAGCACCAACGACGATCTCGCTGAGAAGTACCTCATGGAGGAGGAGATCACGGCGGACGAGCTGAATAGTGCGTTCGCCGCCGCCGTGGCCACCGCGCAGCTCTTCCCGGTCGCCTGCGTCTCCGCGACCGCCAACGTCGCGGTCGACCACCTCTTCGACGTGCTCGCCCTCGCGCCGTCGCCCGCCGACGTCGCGACTCCACTGGCCCTGAAAGGCGAGGACGAGGTCGAGCTTGCCTGCGATCCCGCCAAGCCGGCGGTCGCGTTCGTCTTCAAGACACTCGCCGACCCGTTCAGCGGCCACGTCAACGTGTTCCGCGTGTTCCAGGGCACTGTGAGCAGCGACTCGCAGGTCGTCATCTCCCGCGACGGCCACAAAGAACGTCTCGGCCAGCTGCTCAAGACCATGGGCAAGGAGAGCAAGGCCTCCGAAGCGCTCGTGGCCGGCGACCTTGGCGCCATCGCCAAGCTCAAGGACGTCGTGACCGGCGACACGCTGTGCGCCGACGCCGATGCGGTGAGCATCCAGGCCATCGACTTCCCCAGTCCGCTCATGAGTTTCGCCGTCACCGCGAAGAGCAAGGGCGAGGAGGACAAGGTCATCACCGCGCTGCGCCGCCTCAGCGAAGAGGACCCGATGCTCGAGGTCCACCACGACGACCAGACCGGGGAGATGATCGTCGGGGGCATGAGCCAGGTGCACGTCGAGGTCACGGTGGAGCGCATGAAGCGCCGCTTCGGGGTCGAGGTGGAGCTCAAGCCGCCGCGGGTCCCCTACCGCGAGACCATCAAGGGCACGGCCAAGGCCGAAGGCAAACACAAGAAGCAGACCGGTGGCCGCGGCCAGTTCGCCGACACCTGGATCGAGGTCCACCCGCAGCCGCGCGGCGAAGGCTTCGAATTCGTCAACAAGATCGTCGGCGGCGCGATCCCCCGCAACTTCATCCCGGCGGTCGAGAAGGGCGTGCGCGCCGCGATGGCGGACGGCTTCCTCGCCGGTTATCCGGTCGTCGACGTCAGCGTGAAGCTCTACGACGGCAAGTACCACCCGGTCGACTCGAGCGACATGGCGTTCCAGATCGCCGGCTCGATCGGCTTCAAGGCGGCCGCCGAGAAGGCCCAGCCGGCGCTGCTGGAGCCGATCATGAACGTGGAGATCACGGTGCCGGACGAGAACGTCGGCGACATCATCGGCGACCTCAACTCGCGTCGGGGCCGGGTGCTGGGTACCACTCCCAGAGGGCACAACAACGTCGTCGGCGCCGAGGTCCCTCTGGCCGAGATGCTCACGTACGCGCCCGATCTCACCTCCATGACGGGAGGGCGCGGGGACTACCACATGGAGTTCCTGCGCTACGAAGAAGTCCCCGCCCACCTCACGCAGAAGATCGTGGACCAGGCGGCGAAGGACAAGGAAGAGGCGCAGAAGGGATGACCCGAGGCGTTACGACAGTATCGAAAGAGCACGGCGACGGAGGCTTCTGTGACTGATTTCGGCACCATGCGCGTGAAGAGCGGTCTGGCGGACATGCTCAAGGGCGGCGTCATCATGGACGTCACCAACGCCGAGCAGGCGAAGATCGCCGAGGACGCCGGCGCCTGCGCCGTGATGGCGCTCGAGCGCGTACCCTCCGACATCCGCGCCCAGGGCGGCGTCGCGCGCATGGCCGACCCCACCAAGATCCAGGAGATCCAGGCGTGCGTCTCCGTGCCGGTGATGGCCAAGGCGCGCATCGGCCACTTCGTCGAGGCGCAGATCCTTCAGTCCCTCGAGGTCGACTACATCGACGAGAGCGAGGTGCTCACGCCGGCCGACGAGGCCAACCACATCAACAAGTGGAAGTTCGACGTGCCCTTCGTCTGCGGCGCCGTGAACCTCGGCGAGGCGCTGCGCCGCATCAGCGAGGGCGCGGCCATGATCCGCACCAAGGGCGAGGCCGGCACCGGCGACGTGGTCGAGGCGGTGCGCCACATGCGCACCATCATGGGCCAGGTCCGCCACCTGCAGACGCTGGACGAGGACGAGCTCTACGTCGCCGCCAAGGAGCTGCCGGCGCCCTACGAGCTCGTCAAGTGGGTGGCAGAGAACGGCAAGCTCCCGGTGGTCAACTTCTCCGCCGGCGGCATCGCCACCCCGGCCGACGCCGCGCTCATGATGCAGCTCGGCGCCGAGGGCATCTTCGTCGGCTCGGGCATCTTCAAGAGCGAGGACCCGCAGAGCCGCGCCAACGCCATCGTCAAGGCGGCGACCAACTACCGCGACGCGGCCGTGCTGGCCGAGGTCAGCATCGGCCTCGGCGACGCGATGCCGGGCATCGACGCGGCGCGCATGCCCGAAGAAGCCAAGATCCAGCATCGCGGCTGGTGAGCCGGGGAGCGACGTGAGCCACAGCGGTAAGCAGCGTCTCGACTGGATCCTTTCACCCGAGCCGGCGCTCGAGCTTCGCGGTCCGGGCGCCGGCCTGGCCGTGGGCGTCCTCGCCCTGCAGGGCGACTTCCGCGAGCACCGTCTCATGCTCGAGGGGCTCGGCGTGCGCACCTGCGAGGTACGTAGTGCGCCCGCGCTGGCCGGTCTCGACGGCCTCGTCATCCCCGGCGGCGAGAGCACCACGATCCACAAGCTCATGACCGTGCATGGGCTCACCGGGCCGATCCGGGAGTTCGCCGCGGCCGGCGGCGCCGTCTTCGGCACCTGCGCCGGCCTCATCACCGTGGCGGCGGGCACCGTGGAGGGCGCGCCGCCGACGCTCGGCCTCATGGACATCGTCGCGCGGCGCAACGCGTTCGGCCGCCAGGTGCGCAGCTTCGAGGTGGACCTCTCCGTGAAGGCGCTCGGCGACGCTCCCGTCCGCGCCGTCTTCATCCGCGCGCCCTGGGTCGAGAGCGCCGGCGCCGGCGTCGAGGTCCTGGCGACGTACCGGGACCGCGCCGTCGCCGTACGCGAGGGTGGCATCCTCGCCACGGCGTTCCACCCCGAACTCACCGACGACACGCGTCTGCACGAGCTCTTCATCCGTATCATCCGCCGCCGGCAGGGCGAGGCGGCCGCACCCGCGGGCGCGGAGTCACGCAGTGTCGGCGAGTTCGGCCTGACCGCGTCCGCGGCCGGCCAGCGCTGAAAAGGGAGGTGGTGCCACAGTGTCCGGACACTCCAAGTGGGCGACCATCAAGCACAAGAAGGGCAAGACAGACGCCAGGCGCGGCAAGCTGTTCTCCAAGCTCTCGCGCGCCATCACGGTGGCCGCTCGCGAGGGTGGGGCTGACCCTGCCATGAACATCTCGCTCGCCAACGCCATCGAGAAGGCCAAGGCCGAGTCGATGCCCAAGGACAACATCGAACGCGCGATCCAGCGCGGCGCGGGGGGCGCCGACGGTGAGACCTACGAGAGCATCGTCTACGAAGGCTACGGCCCCGCCGGCGTCGCGATCATCGTCGAGGTGCTCACCGACAACAAGAACCGCTCGGCCGCGGAGGTGCGCAACATCTTCAGTAAGCACGGCGGCCAGCTGGCGCAGCCGGGAGCGGTGGCCTGGGTGTTCGAACGCCGCGGCTCCATCGTCGTCGACGGCGAGAAGTACGCCGAGGACGACATCATGGCCGCGGCCATCGACGCCGGCGCCGAGGACGTGGTACAGGACGGCGACCAGTTCCAGGTGCTCACGGAGCCGGCCGACTTCGCCGCCGTGCGCGGCGGGATCGTCGCCGCCGGCATCGAGTTCGAGCAGGCGGAGCTCACCATGATCCCCAAGAACACGGTCAAGCTCGAGGAGAGCGACGCGCGCAAGACCATGAAGATCGTCGACGCGCTCGAAGACAGCGACGACGTCCAGGAGGTCTACGCCAACTTCGACATCCCCGAGGACGTCCTCGAGGCTCTGGCGGGCTGACCGATGACGGAGGCCGGGGGGCGCGGCCGGACGGCGGAGCGCGGAACGGTGGGCAGGACGTGATCGTCCTGGGCTTCGATCCGGGCACCGCGAGCACCGGCTGGGGGGTCATCGAGCAGGAAGGCAACCGCCTGCGCTCCCTCGGTCACGGCTGCATCGTCACCTCGGCGAAGGACCCGACGCACGTGCGCCTGCGGCAGATCCACGATCAGGCGCGCGGTCTGATCACGCGGTTCGCTCCGGACATGGTGGTCCTCGAAGACCTCTTCGTGAACGTCAACGTCAAGACCGCGCTGGCGGTCGGCCAGGCCAAGGGCGTGCTGTATCTGGCCGCCTCCGACCTCGAAGCGGCGCCCTGCGAGTACTCGCCGCTGCAGATCAAGCTGGCGGTGACCGGCTACGGGCGCGCGAGCAAGATCCAGGTGCAGGAGATGATCAAGGTCATCCTCGGCCTGCCGCGGATCCCTCAGCCCGACCACGCCGCGGACGCTCTGGCCGTCGCGATCACGCACACGCACCACAACGGACAGGCGTTCCAAGCCGCCAGGGACCGGCCACCAGGCGGCCGCCGATGATCGCCACGGTGCGCGGCCGGCTCGCGATGGTCGACGGAGAGCGAGCGGTGATCGAGGTCGGCGGCCTCGGTCTTGAGGTGCTGGCCTCCGGACGCACGCTGGGCAGCCTCAGCCCTCATCTCGGCGACGAGGTCGGCCTGCATACGTACCTGCACGTCCGCGAGGACGCCCTGCAGCTCTTCGGGTTCCGTGACCCCGGGGAGCGGACGTTCTTTCTCTGGTTGACCGGCGTGAGCGGCGTCGGTCCCAAGGTCGCGCTTGCCGTGCTCTCGGGGTATCCGGTGGCGGAGCTGGAGCTGGCCGTGGCGCGCGACGACGTCAAGAAGTTCGAGAGCATCCCGGGCATCGGCAAGAAGCTCGCGCAGCGCCTGGTCCACGAGCTCAAGGACAAGGTCGGGGAGCTGCCGCCGGCGGGCGCCGGCCAGGCCGGTGGTACCGGCGGTCCCGCCCCGACGGACGGCTTCCTGGCGGCTCGCTCCGCCCTCCAGAATCTGGGGCTGACGCTCCGCGAGGCCGAGGAGGCGCTGCGCGGGGCGCCGGAGGACGCGCCGCTCGAGGAGCTCGTGAAGTACGCCCTCACGCGCAAGGCGGGTGAGTGATGGCCAAGCCGGACGAGCGCATCGGCGACCCCAACGAGCGCGCCGACGACCGCGACCTCGAGTTGGGCCTGAGGCCGCGGCGGTTCGCCGACTTCGTCGGCCAGCGCGCCGCCAAGGAGCAGCTCGAGATCTTCGTCGAGGCCGCAAGACAGCGCGGCGACACGCTCGACCACGTGCTCATCGCCGGCCCGCCGGGCCTCGGCAAGACGACGCTGGCTGGGATCATCTCCCAGGAACTCGGCGTCGGCATGCACACCACGTCCGGGCCGGCGCTCGAGCGCAAGGTCGACGTCGCCGGGCTGCTCACCAACCTGCAGGAGGGCGACGTCCTCTTCGTGGACGAGATCCACCGCCTCAACGCGGCCGTCGAAGAGGTCCTCTACCCGGCGATGGAGGACTACGAGATCGACATCATGATCGGCGAGGGGCCGGCGGCGCGCAGCATCCGCATGCAGGTGCAGCCGTTCACGCTGATCGGCGCCACCACCCGCACCGGCCTGCTCACGACGCCGCTGCGCGACCGCTTCGGCGTGTGGCAGCGCCTCGAGTACTACGAGGTCGAGGAGCTGGCGGCCATCGTGCGGCGGTCGGCAGGGATCCTCGGCGTGCAGATCGACAAGGACTCCGCTCTCGAGATCGCCGGACGCGCGCGCGGCACGCCGCGAGTGGCCAACCGGCTGCTGCGCCGGGTACGCGACTTCGCCCAGGTGCGCCACGAGGGCGTCATCGAACACGGCATCTGCCTTGCCGCACTCGAGCTCTTCCAGGTGGACGCGGAGGGCCTCGACAAGCTCGACCGCGACATCCTGTGCATCATCGCCGAGAAGTTCGACGGCGGGCCTGTAGGCCTTGACACGCTGGCCGTAGCGCTCGGCGAGGAGGCCGACACGGTCATGGACGTCTACGAGCCGTACCTGATCATGCAGGGCTTTCTCAAGCGCACGCCGCGCGGGCGGATGCTCACGCGCAGCGGCTTCCTCCACTGCGGCCTCAAGCCGCCGGCCGGCCCGGGCACTCTCTTCGACGCAGGCTGACGCGCTGCGACCGTCGGGCGATCCGCCCGACCGACGCGGCGCGAGCTCGCCGGACAGCCAAGCTATACTCGCCCGATGACCGACCTGCTCCTCCACGCCTGCTGCGGACCGTGCTCGAGCGGCGTCGTGCCTGCGTGGCGCGAGCGAGGCGTCGAGCCCGTCGGCTGGTTCGAGAACCCGAACGTCCAGCCGGCGGCGGAGTTCGAGCGCCGCCTCGAGAGCATGCGTCGCTACGGGCGCGCCGCCGGTCTCGAGCTGATCGTGCCCGAGCGTGGGGAGGAGGCCCCCGCGTGGCGGGCGTGGCGGCAGGACCTACGCGAGGCCGCGCCCGACCAGAGGTGCGCGGTGTGTCTGGGACTCCGCCTCGGCGCAGCCGGCGCGGCGGCTCGCGACCTCGGCTTCGCGCGCTTCTCGACGACGCTCACGGTGAGTCCGTATCAGCGTCACGACCTCATCCGCGCAGCGGGGGAGAGCGCGGCCGACGAGCACGGCGTCGACTTCGTCTATCTGGACGCCCGCGGGCGCTTCCGCGACACCTACGCCGAGAGCCGCAGGCTGGAGCTCTACCGTCAGCCGTATTGCGGCTGCGCCGCGAGCAAGTGGGACGCCTGGCACGAGCTGCGGGAGCGGCGCCGGCGGAAGACCGCGTGAGTGAGCTCGAGCGCAGCCTCGCCCTCGGCGATCTCGACTACGACCTCCCCGGCGAGCTGATCGCCCAGACGCCGGCCGACCCCCGCGACTCGTCGCGGCTCCTCGTCCGCCGGCGTGAAGCGGGGACGCTCGAAGACCGTGCGTTCGCCGAGCTGCCCTCGCTGCTTCGCGCCGGCGACGTGCTCGTGCGCAACGACACGCGCGTGTTTCCGGCGCGCAGCCATTTCCACCGCGCCACCGGAGGCCGCATCGAGGTGCTGTTCCTCTCCTCGCTGACCGGGCCGGCGGCCGGGAGTGAGCGCTGGGAGGCGCTGCTGCGCGGCCGTCCGCGGCCGGAGGAGGTGCTGGAGAGCGAGACCCTCGGCCCGGAGTGGCCGCTGCGCTGCATCGAGCCGTTGGGTGACGGCCGCTGGGTGGTGGAGAACCTCGGCGGGGAGCCGGTGCTTTCGCTGCTCGAGGGCGCCGGCGTCACGCCGCTGCCGCCGTACATCACCGCGCCGCTGGAGGATCCGGAGCGCTATCAGACGACCTACGCCCGTCGTCCGGGTTCGGCCGCCGCGCCCACCGCCGGCCTGCACTTCACGCCGGCGCTGGACGCGGCCCTCGCGGCCGCCGGCGTCGCCTTGGAGAGCGTGACGCTGCACGTCGGACTCGGCACCTTCAAACCGCTGGGGGAGGAGTCGATCGAAGCCGCGACGCTGCACAGCGAGGCGTTCGCGGTCGAGGCTGACGTTTGGGCGCGCCTCTGTGCGGCGCGCCGCGACGGCCGCCGCATCGTCGCGGTCGGCACGACGTCGATGCGCGTGCTGGAGCACCTCGCCCTGGGCGAGGCCGTGGCCGGCGGCGGCGATCTTCGCGGGGACACCCGGCTGTTCATCCGGCCCGGCTTCGAGTTCCGCATGGTCGGGGGGCTCGTGACCAACTTCCACCTGCCGCGCACGAGCCTGCTGGCGCTCGTGATGGCCTTCTGCGGCGTCGAAGGGACGCGGGATATCTACCGGCACGCCGTGCGGGAGCACTACCGCTTCTACAGCTTCGGCGATGCCATGCTGGCGCTGTGACCGGGACGGCTCCAACGAGGGCGGAAGGCTTCGCTTTCGAGGTGGAGGCCCGGGACGGCAGAGCCCGCGCCGGCCGCCTCACCACGCCACACGGCGTCGTCGAGACGCCCTGCTTCATGCCCGTGGGCACCAAGGCGACGGTCAAGGCCGTCGAGCCTCGTGAGCTGCGGGAGCTCGGCGCCCAGATCGTCGTCGGCAACACCTACCATCTGTACTTCCGTCCCGGCGCGGAGATCGTCGCCGCCCATGGCGGCCTGCACGGCTTCATGCAGTGGGAGGGCCCGATCCTCACCGACTCCGGCGGCTTTCAGGTGTTCAGCCTTG
>Ga0209254_10004626_pt1 | contig 12620 bp, 11 predicted proteins | sample FrelakmetDIP11DI_FD_187148 | JGI IMG/M metagenome (GOLD analysis project Ga0209254, IMG submission 187148) | Freshwater lake sediment microbial communities from the University of Notre Dame, USA, for methane emissions studies - DIP11 DI (SPAdes)... | ecosystem: Environmental > Aquatic >...
CGGCGCACATCCGGTGGCACTGCAGGCTTTCGAGATCGACGCGGCGCCGGTGTCCTGGGCGCGCTACCTGCCGTTTGTCGAGGCCGGCGGCTACCAGGACGCGCGCTGGTGGTCGCCCGCAGGCTGGCAGTGGGTGCAGGGCGCAGCCCAGCTGCGTTTTGACCGCTGGCAGCCGCTGGACCTGCAGGACCCCGCCGTGCACCTGAGCGCCTACGAGGCCGACGCCTGGTGCCGCTGGGCCGGCCGGCGCCTGCCGAGCGAGGCCGAGTGGGAGTGCGCTGCGATGACGCCCCCATCATCCGCGCAGCCATCATTTCAATGGGGCCGCGTCTGGGAATGGACAGCCAGCGCGTTCGAACCTTTCCCAGGATTCGAGCCGCACCCCTACCGCGACTATTCAGCCCCCTGGTTCGGCACGCGCCGCGTCCTGCGCGGCGCCAGTGCAGCGACCTCGCCGCGCATGGCGCACCCGAAGTACCGCAATTTCTTCACCCCGGAGCGCAACGACCTCTTTTCCGGCTTTCGCAGCTGCGCGACAAGCCCCGGGGCCGATTGAAACCGTTATTCCGACGTTTTTCGGCACCTCCCCAGCGTCAGAAGGTCACAGTTTGCTATCAATAGAGAAGTCGCTACAGGCCTTTGGGGTCTTCGGTCCGTGCTTACGCCTGCGCCCAGAACACCGAGAACCAGCCGCGCGCATCGGTCCAGGCCTGCGTGGCCTGGAAACCGGCGGCGCGTAGCAGCGCCTCGAAGTCCGGCACCTGCCATTTGTACGAGTTCTCGGTGTGGATGCGCTCGCCGCTCTCAAACCTGCGCTCGCCGCCCGGCCACCGCACCGTCACGGCGCGCATCGCCTCCAGGTGCATCTCGATGCGCGACGCGACGTTGTTGTACAAGGCCACATGCCGCCAGTCGGCGAGCTGGAAGTCGGTGCCCGCCAGCCGGTTGATGCGCGGCAGCAGGTTGCGGTTGAAGGCGGCGGTCACGCCCAGCGCGTCGTCATAGGCCGGCTCCAGCACGCTGGCGGCCTTGACCCGGTCCACGCCGATCAGCAGGCCGCCGCCGGTGCCACCACGCGCGCAGGCGCCATGCGCGTCGCGCAGGAAGTGCAGCGCCTCGTCGGGCGTGAAGTTGCCGATGCTGGAGCCTGGGTAAAACACGATCAGCGGGGCCGGGTCGCCGCCGTCGCCGGCTGACAGCGCATCGGGCGGCAACGCCAGCGACTGGGAGAAGTCCATGCCCACGCCGACCAGGTCCATCGCGGGATGTTGCCGCTGCAGCGCGGCCAGCGCGTCGCGCAAGTAGTCCACGGAAATGTCCACGGCCACGTAGCGCCTGGGCTTGAACACCTCGAACAGCCGCGCTGCCTTCTGGCAGTTGCCCGCGCCCAGGTCCATCAGCGTGGTGCCCGCCGGCACACAGCGGGCCATCTCGGCGGCGTGGGCGGCAAAGATGCCGGCTTCGGTGCGCGTGGGGTAGTACTCGGGCAACTCGGTGATGGCGTCGAACAGTCGCGAGCCCAGGGCGTCATAGAGGTACTTGGGCGCGGTGAAAGCGGCCGGCGCCATCAGGCTGCGCAGCAGTTCGTCTCGCACCGCGGCCTGGTCGTCATGGTGCAGTTGCACGAAGCGCGGGGTACGGGGCGGCAGGGCGTGCAAGGGGACGGGGGAAGGGGAAGAAACCATGGCGCAATGTAGCAGGCGCTGCGCCAGCAGGGGATTGACCTTCTGGGGTGTAATCTGTGTCGGTACTTTTGTAACTGCCGGAGGGTTTTCATGTCAGTTTTTTCCGTTTCTCGTGTCGTCCGCTCGCTGGCGGCTGTCGCTGTGCTGGCCTTCGCCGGCCACGCCGCCGCCCAGGCCGTGTTCCGCGTCACCACCATCCCCGAGGAAGCCGCCACCGAGCAGGTGCGCAAGTTCACGCCGCTGGCCAGCTACCTGGAGAAGCGGCTGGGCATGAAGGTCGAGTTCATACCGGTCAGCGATTACCCGGCCGCGGTGGAGGCGCTCGTCAACAAGAAGGTCGACCTGGTCTGGTTCGGCGGCTTCACCTACGTGCAGGCACAGATCCGTTCCGGGGGCAAGATCATCCCGATCGCCCAACGCGTGGAAGACACCAAGTTCCAGTCGGTGTTCATCGCCAAGACCGACTCCGGCATCAAGTCCCTGGCCGACATGAAGGGCAAGCAGGTCAGTTTCGGCAGCCAGAGCAGCACCTCGGGCCACCTGATGCCGCGCAACAACCTGCTCGCCGCCGGCATCAACCCGGAGAAGGACTTCCGGCGCATCGCCTACAGCGGCGCGCACGATGCGACCATCGCCAGCGTGGTCAGCGGCAAGGTCGATGCCGCTGCCCTGGACATCACCGTGTGGCGCAAGTTCGTGGCCGAGAACAAGGTCGACACCAAGGCAGTGGACGTGTTCTTCACCACGCCCCCTTACTTCAACTACAACTGGTCGGTGAACGCCGACATGCCGCCCGAGATGCGCGAGAAGGTCAAGCAGGCCCTGCTCGACATCGATCCGGCCACGCCCGAGGGCAAGGAGATCCTGCAGCTCAACCGCGCCACCCGTTACATCCCGACTTCCCCCGAGAACTACAAGGGCCTGGAGGCCGCAGGCCGCAGCGCCGGTCTGATCTGATCCGCGCCCGGTGCTGATCGAACTCGACGCGCTGTCGGTCCGCCACCCGGCGGCGCGCCCCGGTGCGCCCGATGCGATCCGCGCGCTCGGCCTGAGCGTGCGGGCAGGCGAGCTGGTGGCCGTGATCGGCCCCTCGGGCGCGGGCAAGACGAGCTTGCTGCAGGCGCTGGCCTGTGCCCTCAAGCCCGTCGGTGGCCGGCTGCGGCTGGGCGGGCAGGATCCTTGGGCACTGTCGCGCGCCGAGTTGCACCGCCTGCGCGGGCGCCTCTTTCTCGCGCCACAGGTGCCGCCGCTGCCGCCGCGTCAACGCGTCGTGACCTCGGTGCTGGCGGCGCGCCTGCCCTCCATGGGCCTGCTGGCGAGCCTGCGCTCGCTGTTCTATCCCCATGACATCCCGGCCGCCCATGAAGCGCTCGAACGCTTCGACCTGGCCGAAAAGCTGTTCGAACGCGTCGACCGCCTGTCGGGCGGCGAGCGCCAGCGCGTGGGCCTCGCCCGTGCGCTGCTCGCCCCGGCCGAGCTCTGGCTGGTGGACGAGCCGTTGTCGGCCCTGGACCCGACGCGGGCCCGCCAGGCCACTGCCACGCTGGTCGACCAGGCGCGCGAACGCGGCGTCACGCTGGTGGCCACGCTGCACCAGGTGGACATGGCTCTGGCGCATTTCCCGCGCATCATCGGCCTGCGCGACGGGCAGCTGCAGTTCGATCTGCCCACCGCGCAGGTGAGCAGCGACCAGCTGGCGCGGCTCTACGCCCAGCACGAGGCGGAGCTGCGCGGCGAGGCGCCGCCCGAAGACCCGGGCGCCTCGGCCGGTGCCGCCCCCACTGCACCGCTCGTGGTGCTTTGCCGCTGAGTGCACGCGCCGTGAGCCGCAGCCCGAGCCTGCCTGCCCCCCTGCGCGACCCAGCCTGGCTGGGCCGGGTGTTCTGGACCAGCGCCTGCCTGGTGCTCTTGTGGCCCCTGATGGTGGCCACCGAGTTCCGGCCCTGGATCTTCGTCGAGCCCGGCAACCTCAAGGTCACCGGCCAGTTCCTGCGCAGCTTCCTGCCGCCGGCACTGGAACCCGAGTTCCTCTGGATGGTGGCGCGGGAATCCTGGCGCACGGTGGCCATCGCCACCGCGGGCATGATGCTCGCCTGGCTGCTGGCCGTGCCGCTGACGCTGCTGTCGACCCGGGTGCTGTCGGTGTCCGCGCTGTCCGGGCGCATGGCGGCTATGCCCTTCGCCTTACGCCAGGCACTGCGCTGGCTGCTGATCGTGCTGCGCAGCGTGCCGGAGCTGGTCTGGGCGCTGGTGTTCGTGCGCGTCGTGGGCCTCGGCCCCACCGCCGGGGTGCTGGCGATCGCGCTGACCTACGGTGGCATGCTCGGCAAGGTGTATGGCGAGATCCTCGAGAGCGGCGAAACCCATGCGACCGAGACCCTGCTGCGCAACGGCAGCTCGCGGCTGCAGGCCTTCTCCTACGGACTGCTGCCGCAGAACGCTGCCGAGCTGACGAGCTACACCGTCTACCGCTGGGAATGCGCGATCCGCAGCTCGGTGGTGCTGGGTTTCGTCGGCGCGGGCGGCCTGGGGCAGCAGATGGACAACAGCATGAAGATGTTCAACGGCGGCGAGGTGTTGACGATGCTCGCCGTCTTCATGCTCCTGGTGGCGCTGGCCGACCGCGTGAGCGCCGGCCTGCGCAAGGCGCTGGGCTAGGGGCATGGCGATGCCACCACCCCGGCTCCCCGACCGCAGCACCAAGGCGGCCAATACGCCCTACCGGCTGCCACCGCCCCTGTTCAGTGCACGCTGCAAGGCCTGCTGGTTCACGGCCGCGCTGCTGGCGCTGGTGGTAGCGAGCTTCGCGACGCTGAACCTGCAATGGGGCCAGTTCTTCTCGCTCGACGCGGCGCGCAGCATGGGCCGCTTCCTGGGCGAGTTCTTCCCGCCCGACACCAGCCCCGAATTCCTGCGCAAGGTCGCGGTGGGCACCTGGGAGACGCTCGCGATGTCGGCGCTCGGCACCTTGCTGGCGGCGGCGGCGGGGCTGTTGCTGGTGTTGCCGGCCAGTCGGCTGCACGCCGGCGACCCGGCCCGTGCGCGCGCGCCGACCCGCCTGCTGCTGAATGCGCTGCGCTCGATCCCCGAGTTGGTGTGGGCCGGCCTGCTGCTGATCGCCGCCGGCCTAGGACCCTTTGCCGGCACGCTGGCGCTGGCGATGCACACCAGCGGCGTGCTCGGGCGCCTGTTTGCCGAGGCGGTCGAGAACGCCCCTGCCGGCCCGGCCGACGCGCTGCGTGCCCAGGGCGTGGGCGAGGTCAGCGTCTTCCTCTACGCGACCCTGCCCCAGGTGCTGCCGCAGCTGATGAGCTACACGCTGTACCGCTGGGAGAACAACATCCGTGCCGCTGCGGTGCTGGGGGTGGTCGGTGCGGGGGGCCTGGGTCAGTTGTTGTCCTTTCACATGGGCCTGTTCCAGATGGGCAAGACCAGCTCGGTGCTGATCGCGATGATGGCGCTGGTGGCGCTGGTGGACGCGGCCAGCTACCTGGCGCGCCGCCTCATGTCGCGCTGAACGGTCATTTCTTCGCCTTCGCCGCAGCGACCTGCGCGGCGAGCTCTTCACCGGTCTTGTAGTGCGGCACCTTGAACACCAGGCGCTTGCTGCGCTGCCAGAAGCTGTTGCTGCCCTTGACCTCGTCGTTCCAGTATTTTTCGGCGAGCTTCAGGTTGCCGGCTTCGTCGAGCTCGAACCCGTCCTTGGACGCCTGGCCACCGAAGATATAGAGCTTGCCGTCGATCATCTTCCAGGTGTCGGCGTCGCCGCCCCAGGGGATGCCGTAGACCAGGCCGTTGGCGCAGTAGCCGCCGTATTGCGGCAGGTAGCGGGTGGGGGCCTGGTCGAACAGGGCCTTGTTGCCGGCGCTGGCAAAGCGGAATGTGACACCCTCGTAATTGCTCTTGAACTGCGCAGAGCCTTGCACATACTGGTTCTGCGTGAAGTACGCCACCACGTCCGCGCCTTTGAGGAACAGGCGGCTGTCCACCTCATCGGGCACGGCGTTGACCGGTTGCAGGGCCGACGGAGGGTTCTGCGCGTTCATCGCGCCGCAGCCGGCGAGCGACACGACCAGGGCCAGCGTGGCCACCGTGCGGGCGGAAATCGGGATCAGTTTCATGGTGAAGACTCCGTTGAAAGAACAGGGGAAGGGCGGGCCGGGGTCGCCAATGCCGCGCGGTCACGCTCAGGACGGACCGGATCCGCGAGCGGTTCATCGGCCGGTCCCTTGGCATAGGGGGCGGGCCAGCCGAGCAGCGCGCTGGCTCTTTCGCAACGCGCGCGCAGATCGTCGGCGTCCGCGCCACCCAGGTGCAGGATGCCGTAGCGGTAGCTGCCCAGCCACTTGAAGTCGCGCGCCATGGACCCGCGGGGTTTGGGGAATTCGAACAGCAGTGCGTCGGCAAAGGCGGCGCTCAGGGCGGCACGCTGCGCAAGCGTGGGCATTGCCGGCACGCCATCGGCGGAGAACGCGCGGTAGACGAAGCTGGAGGCCGCGCCCGCCGTCGGCGCGGCACGCGGCAGGCTGGCCGGGTCGCGGCCATGCGCCAGGGCCAGCGCGATCCGGTGCAGGTCCACGCCTTCGACGCGGGCATGAATGTCCGAGAGCTGGGCAGCCATGCGCGGGTTGAACTCGATCACGGTGAGGCGGTCGGTCGTCGGGTCGTGGAAAAACTCCATGTTGAACAGGCCGTGCGTGAAGCCGACGGCTGTCAGGAAGCGGCGAGCCACATCGAGCGCGCGCGCCTGCACCCGCGCGTCGAGCCGGCTGGGCGCATCGAAGCGCATGAAGGCCTGCGTGCCCGGGTACATGACGGCGTCCACCACCCCGATGGCGCGCACCTCGCCCTGCCAGACATAACCGTCGAGGTTGTACTGCGGCGCGCTGACCGGTTCCTCCAGCAGCAGGCGGTGCGCGCTGCCGGTGCCCGGCAGGCGTGCGTGCAAGACGCGCTCGAACGGCTCCACCAGGTGGCGAATGATCCACAGCTCCCAGGCGCCAAAGCGGGTGTGGCGCTGAAGTTCCTCGCGGTTCGCAACGGTGCGCGCCAGCACCGAAAAGGCGGCCTTGACCGGCTTGACGAAGGCGGGGTAGTCCAGCCCGTCGGGCGCAGCCTCGCCATACCGGGCGGCCAGCGGGGCGAACAGCGGATTGGCCTCGGGGCAGACTTCCTGCAGCACGCGCCGGGCGTGCAGCTTGTGCTGACAGGCCAGCACGGCTTTGACGGGCGTGCCCGGCCAGCCCATGCGCTCGGCCAGCAGCGCGGCGGCGAGCGCACCGAACTGCTCGTGGCTGGAGGTGACCGCCTGCCAGCCTTCCCGGCGTGCCCGCCGGGCCAGGCGTTCGACGAAGCGGTTGAGGTCGAACCAGGCCAGTTGCAGGTTGTCCGGGAAACTGAACAGGTCAAAGCCGGCGCTCGCGATCGGCCAGTGCGACGCGTGGCGTGCAAAGCCGGCCCGGTCCCAGTCAAAATTGAACAGGACCAGCGTGGTCCCGTGGGTTTCAGGCGCTGTCATGAGCCGTAGCGGGCGACGAATTTGCGGTCGATACGGTCTTTCCAGTGCCAGACCCAGCGACCTTCGAAACTCAGCTTGCCCCACGAAGCGATGGCGTAACGGGCGCCACAGGCCAGCAGGTTCAAGGTGCGCGCCGGCGGGGTGTAGGGCACCAGGGGTTGGTCTTGCAGCGCCGCGCGCAGGTTGGCCAGCAAGGGTGGCCCGGCACGCACCGCGTACACACCGCTGCGCGGATGCGGTGCGTCGATCCGGCTGGCCACGTCGCCCGCGGCAAAGACATGCGGGTGGCGGAGGCTTTGCTGAAAGGCGTTGACGGCCAGGAAACCCGAATCGTCCAGCGCCAGTCCGCTGCCGGCCAGCCACCCCGGCGCCTGTGCGCCGATGGCCAGCAAAGGGGCATCGCACGCCAGGCGAGCGCCGCTGGCCAGCAGGACTTCACCGGGGCCCACGCCCGTGCACGCATCTGGCAGAACCGTGATGCCCAGGCGACGCAGGGCCTTGATCACGCGCTTCTGGACGTTGGGTGGGTAATTCGCCGCCGGCGCCGGGCCGCCGGTCACCAGCGTCACGCGGCTGCCCGCCGGCAAGCCCGCGCCGCCCAGGGCATGGGCGGCGGCCATGGCGAGTTCCAGCCCGGCCGCGCCGGCGCCCACCACGGCCAGGTGAATGGGGCGGTTGCGACCCATCGCGGCCACCTGGGGCCAGAGCTGGCCGAAGCCCTCGATCGGACGCACGAACAGGGCGTGCTCGCGCGCGCCAGGCATCAGCGCCTCGATCTTCTCGCGGTCCATCACCGGGCCGGTGTTGATGCTGAGCCAGTCCCAGGAAAGGGTCTCGCCACTGGCCAGCGTGAGCACTTTCGAGTCGGCATCGAGGGCCACGCCGCTGGTCGGGAAGTAGCGTGCGCCGCAGCGAGCCAGCAGCCCGTCCAGCGGGATCATGCACTGGTCCAGGGTGTAGTGGCCCGCCACGAAGCCCGGCACCATGCCCGAATAAAGCTGCCGCGGGTAGGGCGCAATGACGGTGAGGTGCAAGTCGGGCGGGCGGCTTTGCGCCAGGCTGTGCAGCACGTGCACATGGGCGTGGCCCGCGCCGAGAAGAACCAGTTTCTTGAGTCCCGATTTCGAGGTCATGGCGCGAGTGTGACATCTCCGACGTAGCCCAGGCTCTGTCCGGCGGTATTGTCGGAATCCGCGCCGACCGCAATCGCGATCAGCGGCGGCACGCTTGACACCTCGTGGCCGAAAGCCATCAGGAAATCCTTCGACAACCGCCGTTCGTGGCTCACCCAGCGGCCGGGCGGTGTTTCGGGACCATTGACCACCAGGTAGCGCACCCGGGCCGAGAAGGCGTTGGGCAGCAGCGTGCCCGCGGGCAGCGTGGCATCCCAGACGTAGCACAGGCTGGCCGACGGCAGGGGCTCGCCGCTCACCGAACGGGCAATGCGCATCAGCGTGCGCTCCGTGAGCGGCAGGCCGTCCAGCGGCATGTCAAACAGCGCGCAGACCTTGAGTGCCGCATCGTCGCCCGCCTTGGTGCGCAGGTCGGCCCCGACCAGCGGGTTCGCCAGCTTCCAGCGCCAGCGCAGCACGGCGCCCGCGCCCGGCGCGTGGCGCGGCAGGTCGTGCACCGCTGAGCCATAGGACTTGTCGGTGGCAAGCGACAGCACCGGTGCGCCATCCTGTGGGCTGATTTCGACCCGCGCCAGCGGCACCTTGTTGCCGGGCAGGCCCACGACGCGCCAGGGCGCGGGGAGCTTGCTGCCCGTGGCACTCGAAAACGGCGCCAGCGCGGGAGCGGGTTCGGCCAGCGCGCTAGCGGCCCAGATCGTTAAGAGACCAGTCGTAGTCCAGATACGCGATGGGGGCATTTTTCTCCCTGATTTTCTGTCGGTCCGCCGGCGCGTCGGCCAGCAGGTCGGCATGGCGCGCGAACACGTCGGCCACTTGCCTGAACCCCTTGTGGCCTTTCTCGAAGTCGTCCTTGAACCACTTGAAGATCAGGCTGACCTGTAGCTTGCCGTCGGCATAGCGGTTGCGCGTGCGGTCGCCCAGGAAGCGGCGCATGCCGTCTTCGAGCTGGGCTTCGAGCTTGGCCACGGTGAAGGCCTCGGGCCGCAGCGCCGGGCAGCCGATGCTGGCGCAGACGATGGCGGTGTGGATACGCGGGTCGGCGTAGTTGGGGCGCAGCTGCTCATGCTCGATCCAGTCCAGCGTCCGGGTTTCGCCGAGCAGCGTGAAGAACGATTTTTTCCAGGGGTTTTGCAGCAAGGAGCCGAGGTCCTTGATCGAGGCGAGGTCAGGGTATTTGCTCAGGATCAGCTCGATGGTGAAACCGTTGTAGGCGTTGATCAGGAAGGCCATCTGCTGTTCGCGCGGCCAGCCGTTGAAGGTGGCGCGCGGCACGGCCGACCAGGCGGCCAGCACCCGGCCCAGGTCGGCCCGGTCCGCTGCGAAGCCGCGGTAGTTCACGCGCGACTGTCGGTTGTCGGGCAGCCATTTCACGTGCCGGGCCAGCAGCGCATCCCAGGAGGCGTCGGCTGCAGCCAGGGCGGCATTTTCTTGCCCAAATGAGGCCTTTCCCAGCGTCAAAAGGACCAAGCTTGCTACGGATTGAATAGCGAATCGGCGACTCGGGTTCATCTCAGTGTCGTTTCCAGTCGTGGTACTTGCGCACCCACTCCAGCAGGCGCACCGGCTGGTGCGCGCGCTTCCACTCGCCGGCGGCGTACTTGTTGGCCTCGGCCAGCGTCGGGTAGGTGTGGATGGTGCCCAGGACTTTGTTCAAGCCCAGGCCGTGCTTCATGGCCAGCACGTATTCGGCCAGCAGGTCGCCGGCGTGCGTGCCGACGATCGTGACGCCAAGGATCCGGTCCTTGCCCGGCACGGTGAGCACCTTGACGAAGCCGCGGGCCTCGCTGTCCGCGATGGCGCGATCCAGGTCGTCGATGCCGTAGCGGGTCACTTCAAACGCAATACCCTTTTCCGTGGCCTCCTGCTCGTTCAGGCCGACGCGGGCGACCTCGGGGTCGATGAAGGTGGCCCAGGGAATCACCGAATAGTCGACCTTGAAGGACTTCAGGCCGCCGAACAACGCGTTGACCGCCGCATACCAGGCCTGGTGCGCGGCCACATGGGTGAACTGGTAAGGCCCGGCCACGTCGCCGGCGGCGTAGATGTTGGGGTAGATCGTCTGCAGGTACTCGTTGGTCTCCACCGTCCGCTGGGTGGGGATGCCGAGTGCTTCCAGGCCGTAGCCGGACAGGCGCGCGACGCGGCCCACGGCACAGACCAGCTGGTCGAAGGCGATGCGCTGCTCGACACCCGCGTGTTCGACCACGATGAATTTTTCATCGCCCGCGCGCTCGCAGCGCAGCGCCTTGTGAGCGGTCAGCACCTGCACGCCGTCGGCCTGCAGCGATTCGAGCGCGAGTTGCGAGACCTCCACGTCTTCGCGGATCATGATGCGCGGCGCCATTTCGATCTGCGTCACCTGGGCGCCCAGGCGCTGGAAGCTCTGCGCCAGCTCGCAGCCGATCGGACCGCCGCCCAGCACCACCAGGCGGCGCGGCACCTCGTCGAGCTTCGCAAAGGTGTCCCACAGGGTGTCGCTGGTGACATAGCCCACGTCGTCCAGGCCCGGCAGGGGCGGCACGAAGGGGCGCGCGCCGGCGGCGATGACGATGGCGCGCGTGGTCAGGGTCTGGGTACGACCGTCGTTCAGCGCGATCTCCACGGTCCAGGGGTTGACGATCTTTGCGTAGCCTTGCAGCACCTCGACGCCCAGGCCGGTATAGCGCTCGACGCTGTCGTGCGGCTCGATCGCCGCGACCACCGCGTGGATGCGCTGCATCACGGCCTTGAAGCTGAACGTGGGTGCGCTGTCCGACAGGCCGTAGTGCGCGCCATGGCGCATCTGGTGGGCCAGCTTGGCGCTTCGGATCAGTGCCTTGCTGGGCACGCAGCCGTAGTTGAGGCAATCTCCCCCCATCTTGTGCGCTTCGACCAGCGTGACCTTGGCCTTCACCGCCGCGGCGATGTAGGCGGTGACCAGCCCACCGGCGCCCGCGCCGATGACGACGAGGTTGCGATCAAACGTCCTGGGCCGCACCGCGTTCCAGCGCGCATACACCTTGCGGCGCTGCACGATGGCGAGCACTTTTTTCACGATCAGCGGCAGCAGGCCCAGAAGCACGAAGGAGCCGATCAGAGCCGGCGACAGGATGGATTTCAGCGAATCGATCCGGGCCAGCTGGGTTCCCGCGTTCACATAGACCACCGTGCCGGCGGCCATGCCGACCTGGCTGACCCAGAAGTAGGTCCAGGTCTTCATGCTTGTGAGGCCCATCAGCAGGTTGAGCACGAAGAACGGCATGACCGGAATCAGCCGCAGCGTGAACAGGTAGAAGGCGCCGTCGCGCGTGATGCCCTTGTCGACCTCGGCCAGCTTGTTGCCGAAACGTTGCTGAAGGGTGTCGCGGAACAGGTAGCGTGCGGCCAGCATGGCCAACGTGGCGCCCAGCGTCGAGGCGAACGACACGATGACCGTGCCCCAGACCAGGCCGAAGACGGCACCGCCCGCCAGCGTCATGATGGCCGCGCCGGGCAGCGACAAGGCCGTGATCGCGACATAGACGCCAAAGAAGACCAGCGCCACCAGCAATGGGCGCTGCGCGTGCAGTTCGGCGATGGCGCCCTGGCTTTCCTTGATGTAGGACAGGCTGAAGAAACGGCCCAGGTCGAGCGCGAAGAACGCACCAATCCCCGCCAGCAGCAAAAGCGCGATAACCAATTTGCGTGAGTTCAAGGTGTCCTTTGATGGGGGTTCTGCGAACTTGGTCGGAGTCTGCCGCGCATTCTTACAAAAAAGACTGAAGTGTGCGGTGTAAGAAATGCCCCGCCCGTGCGACCAATTTTGCAAGGACCAAAGGCCACGCTCGGCACGACCTCGCCGAAATCGAACAGAATCTTTGCTTTTGGCTTGTCTTTTCAGTTTGCGGCGTTTTCGCCGGACCAACCTCTGCGCAAGGAATTGACCCTATGACCCAGGCCCTGGTGGGTGTAATCGGAGGCAGCGGCCTTTACCAGATGGATGCGCTCGAAGGCGCGCAGGAGCAGGTGATGGACACGCCGTTTGGCGCGCCCTCCGACGTGCTCGTCACTGGGCGGGTGCACGGCGTGCCAGTGGTTTTTCTGGCGCGGCATGCACGCGGCCACAAGTTGTTGCCGTCCGAGGTGCCCTACCGCGCCAACATCCATGCGATGAAGCAGCTGGGCGTGAGGTATCTGCTGTCGCTGTCTGCCGTGGGCTCGCTGCGGGAAGACTTCCTGCCGCTGGACATGGTGCTGCCCGACCAGTTCATCGACCTGACCCGACGGCGCGACAGCACCTTCTTTGGCCAGGGTGCCGTGGCCCAT
>Ga0209254_10004627_pt1 | contig 12616 bp, 8 predicted proteins | sample FrelakmetDIP11DI_FD_187148 | JGI IMG/M metagenome (GOLD analysis project Ga0209254, IMG submission 187148) | Freshwater lake sediment microbial communities from the University of Notre Dame, USA, for methane emissions studies - DIP11 DI (SPAdes)... | ecosystem: Environmental > Aquatic >...
GCGCGGGTCCTTCTCGAGGCAGCGGCGGATGATGCGGGCCAGGTCGCCGGGCACGTCGGCGCGGATCTCGGTGACCGCCGCCGGCGTGTCGCGCAGGATGGCGGACGTGGTCTCGGCCGACGATCGGCCCTGGAACGGACGATTCCCAGTGACCAGCTCGTAGAACAGGACCCCGAGCGAGAAGATGTCCGTGCGGTGGTCGAGCACCTCGCCCACCACCTGCTCGGGCGACATGTAGGCGGGTGTCCCCATCACCACGCCGATTTCTGTGTGGGGCGATGAAGTCAGCGTGGCGTCCATCGGGTCCGCCTCGCGCAACTCCTTCGCGAGACCGAAGTCGAGGACCTTCACGCGTCCGTCTGCCGTCACCATGACATTGGCGGGCTTCAGGTCGCGATGGACGATGCCCTTGTCGTGCGCGGCCGCGAGCGCGTCGGCCAGCGCGTGGGCGATGTCGAGGACCCGCTCGACCGGCAGGCCGCTCTTCGGAATGGCGCCGTCGAGCGCCTGGCCCTCGATGAGCTGCATGGTGAGAAAGTGGACGCCCTCCGCTTCTTCGACCGAGAAGGCCGTGACGATGCCCGGATGGTCGAGGGCGGCCAGGGCCTTGGCCTCCCGGCGGAAGCGCTCCAGGCGGTCGGCGTTCGCGGCCATCCCGGCGGGCAGCACCTTGAGCGCCACGTCGCGCCCGAGCTTCGTGTCGGTGGCGCGATACACTTCGCCCATTCCGCCCGAGCCAATCGCGGCGGTGAGCCGGTAGTGGGCGAGTGTGCGTGCGATCACCAGGTGTCCTTCGGCGTCTGCCAGCGGCAACACAGCCGCGGCGTTCTCCCGGATGGGCGAACACGCGGTGGCGGCGGCCCCCTGGCAGGAACAGGCGGAGCGTCAGTGTGTGCGCGATGGTGCCAGTCCGGAAATCATATCACCCGGTGCGAACCGACGCCGAATCTCCGCGGCCGGCGGGCCCGGCTGACGCGTGTCACCCTGGGCGGCGTACAGGGGACGGGCGCCCTGAAAAGGGCGCCCGTCTGGAGTCATGCCGACTGTCGGTCGGACTAGAAGGGAAGCATCACGCCGCCGAGGACGTGGATGACACCGTTGCTGGCCAGGATATCCGTGCTCAGGATCTCGGCGTCGTCGATATACGCCTTGCCGCTGCGCAGGCTCACGTCGGCGGCGACGCCGCTGAGCATGTGCAACTGGTCGGCCGCGACGACGGCCGCCGCTTTCTTCTCCCCGGCGACGACGTGGAACGTCAGCACCGCCGTCAGCGTCCGGATGTCGAGTTTCTGCACGAGATCGAGGCCGTTACTGAAGTGCAGCTGCTTGGCCGCCTCGTCAAAGGCCGCGTTGGTCGGGGCGAACACCGTGAACACCTGCTTGCCGTTGAACGTATCCACCAGCCCGGCGCGCGCGAGCGCCGCCACGAGCGTGCTGAAGTTCGGGTTGCCGGCGGCGATAGCCGCAATCGTCTGCGTCGAGGCATTCGCGCTGGCAGCCACGCTCGGCGGCAGGATCACCGCGTCGATGACGTGGACGATCCCGTTGTTCGCCTGGATGTCGGTGGAGGTGATCCTGGCGTTCTGGATGTAGGGGCTGCCGCTCTTCACGGCAACCGCCGCAGCGTTTCCGTCCAGCATCACGATCTGGCTGGACGCGAGCACAGCCTGCGCGTTACGCGCATCGCCCACGACGTGGTACTTGAGCACGGCGGTCAGCGTCGCGACGTCGAGCGCGTCCACCAGATCCCGACCGCTCTTGCCGGCGCCGAGCAGCGCAGCCGCGGCGGCGTCGAACGCCGCGTTGGTCGGCGCGAACACGGTGAAGGAGCCGGCGCCGCTGAAGGTCTGCACCAGGCCAGCCTTCGAGAGGGCCGCCACGAGCGTGCTGAAATTCGCATTCCCCGTCGCGACACCGGCGATCGAGGGAAGGGTGGCGCTGCTCGTGCCCGACGGGGTCCCGGCCGCCGGCGACGGGGCGGTGGGCGACGCGGAGTCACTGCAGCCGATAACCGTGAACGACAGTGCGGCGACCGAAAGGTAGGTGGCGATCTTTTTCATGACTGTCTCCCTCGTTCCCAAAAGGTGTCCGCGGCTGACTCTGTGCACTGTAATTGAGCAGGTCTTGCACAGCTATAGATAAGAACCCTGTTCGAATCAGTTCTATTCCCGAGCTGAGCCAGGCCGCCACTGGGCGGCGCCCTTCAACGGATGCGTGTAGAATCGAACGAGGCGCACCGAACACCGGCCCCCGCCGTGAGGGCTTTGACTTCGAAGGAGGCCAGCGATGGCGTACTCGCTCCGGGCCCGTCTCGCCGTGCTCGTGATGCTCGCGGCCGCCGCGGTTTCTCTTCCGGCCTGCGCTACCTCCATTAACAAGGTTCTGGCCGATCCATCCCGCTACCGGAACGAAGAGGTAAAGGTGAGCGGCACCGTGATCGACAGCTACTCGATTGGCAGCCGCGGCGCGTACCGGATCGCCGACCGCAGCGCCGAACTGTGGGTCGTGTCCGAGCGGGGCGTGCCGAGAAAAGGCGCGCGGGTCACGGTCACCGGCACGATCCGGGAAGGCTTCAACATCGGCTCGCTGGGCGGCAAGATCAAGCTGCCGATGAACCTGGAATCCGGCCTCGTGCTGGTCGAGCGGGAACACAAGGCGCAGTACTGATGGCGCAGTGCGCGCAGCCGGCCCGCCCATGAGGGCCGACGATCGGCTCACACGCGCCATCGGGCCGTGGTCCCTGGGGGCCAACGCGGTCAATCTCTCCGTGGGCGCGGGGATTTTCGCACTGCCCGCGGCGGTGGCGGCGATTCTCGGCCCCGCGTCGATTCTCGCCTATCTGGTGTGCGGTCTCGCCATCGCGCTCGTGCTGACGTGCTTCGCGGAACTGGGCACGCGGGTGACGCGCTCGGGCGGCGCCGTGGCGTACATCGAAGACAGCTTCGGGCCGATGGCGGGATTCGTGGCGTGGACCGTGTTCACGCTGGGCTTCTGCGCGGCGGCGGACGCGGCGGTGGGCGCGATTCTCATCGACGCCGTCGCGGCCGTCGTGCCGGCCGTGGGGCAGGGCGCCGGACGGGCGGCGGCGCTCATCGCGGTCTATGGCGTGCTGGCCGCGGTCAACATCGCCGGTGTGCGCTGGGGCGCCAGGCTGGCCGTTGCCGCGACGGCCGGCAAGCTGCTGCCCCTCCTCCTGATTCTCGCGGCGGGCGTCCTGGCCGTCAACGTCGCGAACCTCAGGTGGACCGAATGGCCGTCGGCCGGCCGGGTCGGCGAGGCGTCGCTCGTGCTCTTCTTCGCCTTCTCCGGCGCCGAGTGCGCGATGACGCCTGGCGGGGAGATCCGTGATCCGTCGCGGACCGTGCCGCGCGGCCTGCTCGGGGCCACGGCGTTTCTCGTCGCGTTCTACTGCGCGGTGCAGCTCATCAGCCAGGGCGTGCTCGGGCCGGCCATGGGCGGGCACGATGGGGCGCCGCTGGCGGCCGTCGCGGAACGCCTCTTCGGCGCGGGCGGCCGGGGCCTGGTGCTCGCCTGCACGATCCTGGCGACGCTGGGCGTGCTGGCCGGCGACCTGCTGGCGACGCCGCGCTCCTTCATCCCCGTCGCCGAAGACGGCATGCTGCCGTCGTCGCTGGCCTCGGTCCACTCGCGGTACCACACGCCGCACGTCGCCATCATCACCTATGCGGCGGTGTCGTGCGCGCTGGCCGTGTCGGGCACGTTCAAGCCCCTCGCGATTCTCGCCAGCGTCTCGCTCCTGCTCATCTACCTGGCGGTGTGCCTTGCGGCACTCAAGGTGCGCTATTCGGGCCCGGCGCCGGCCGGCGCATTCCGCGCGCCGGGCGGCCCGCTGGTGCCGGTTGCCGGCGCCGTCACGGTGGGATGGCTGCTCGCGCACTCGACGCGCGCCGAGGCGGCGGGCCTGGCGCTGACGGTGAGCGGGGCTGCGGCGTATTTCCTCGTGCGCCGCCAGGTGCTGCGCGGCCGGCCAACGGCCGGCGGCGCGTCCTGAACCCTCTACAAGCGGTTTCCTCACCCGTTCTCGCGGCCGGATTCAGCCGCCGTACGCAGGTGATGAAACCGTCTCTATTTGATCGGCGCCGTAGGTGGCGCCGCGCTCCCGTCGAGGATGCCGGCCACCCAGTCGAGATTGACGCGCGCCAGGCGGTAGTCGCGCTGGGCGACGGCCAGATTGGCGCGCGCCGTGTTCACGTTCTGCTCGGCGTCCTGCACTTCCAGGCGCGTTTTCACGCCGAGCTCGAAGCCTTTCTCGGCAAGGAACAGCAGCTGTTCGGCTTGCGTGACCGGGCCCGTGAGCGCATCGAGGAGTGCCACCGCCTCGCGGGCATTGTCCACGGCGGTCCGTACCTCGAGCGTGATGCCTTCGCGGAGCTTCAACTCGTCGATGTCGACGCTGGCGAGCGTGCTCCTGACCTGGGCGACCTGGCCCTTCGTCCGCCAGCCGTTGAAGAGCGGGACGGAGGCGTAGACACCGAAGTCCCAGGCCGTGCCGGTGGAGGAAATCGACGGCAACCCCAGACGCCGCTTGCCCCAGTCGGCGGCGAAATCGACCCGGGGCTTGTTGCCGGACGCCGCGATCTTGATGAGCTCGGCGTAGATCCCCTGCGTGGTGTTGATCTCGCCAATCTCCGGCCGATGTTGAAACGCGGTGGCCAGCAGGGCATCGTAGGCCGGGACCGGCTCGACTGGCGCCGCAAGCGCGCCCTCGACGTCGACCTCCTGCGGTTCGGCCAGCAGGAAACGAAGCTGTTCGCGCGCGGCGCGCACCACGTTCTGCGTCCGGATGACCGCGGGCTTCGCGCTATCCAGCTCAACCCGGGCCGCCAAAACGTCGTAGTCGGTGGCAGTACCGGCCTCGCGACGCCTGGTCACCTCGTCGAGGCGCCTGGCCCGCTGCGCGACGTTCTGCTCGGCAATCCGCACCAGCTCTCTCGCGGCCAGCACGTTGTAGAACGCCCCCGTGACGTCTTTGACGACGGCCTGGCGGAAGCGGCGGATCTGCTGGTCGCTGAACTCGAACCCCAGCTTCGCCGCGCGGATCGCCGCGCCGACCTGGCCCCACGTGAACAGCACCTGCCTGACGCCGAAGCTGCCGGAGACCACATCCTGCCGCCCGCCGAAGATCTCGCCGAGGTCCGGCGCATCCCCCGACGATCCCGACCCGCTGTCGCCGCCTTCCATGAACCCGCTGAACAGCTTGGCGGTCGTGTCGTCGAAGTTCCGCGTGAAACTCGTCGTGAAGGTTCCCTGGGGCAGCGCGGCGGCGCGCTCTTCGACGTACTTGCCCTGGACCCAGTTCTTGTACTCGATGGCTTTCTGCACGTCGCGGTTCTGGGCCGCGGCGATGGCCAGCGCCTGCTCGAGCGTCAGCACTTTCACGCCGGCCGGCGCCTGCGCGGCCGCGGCCTTCTCGACCTGCAGGGCCAGCGACCACGCCGGGCTCGCGGTGCCGGTGCTGTCCTGCTGGGCCGACGCCGGCTGGGAGGCGGCCAGCAGGATCGCCACCGACATGGCGGCGGTGCCCACGGCCGTGACGGTCTTCTTCCGGCCGAGCAGCCACGCCGACACATCGTCGAGGAGCGTGTAGACGACCGGCACGACGACGAGCGTGAGCAGCGTCGACGTGACGAGGCCGCCGACCACGGCGCGGGCCAGCGGCGCGCGGAACTCGGCGCCCTCGCCGAGGGCGAAAAACAGCGGCAGCATGCCGAAGATCATGGCGGTGGTCGTCATAAGGATCGGGCGGAGCCGGGTCCGGCCCGCCGTGATGATCGCCGTCCGCCGGTCCATGCCGCGCCCGCGCAGCACCTTCGTGTAGTCGACAAGCAGGATGGCGTTCTTGGTGACGAGGCCCATCAGCATGATGAGGCCGATGAGCGACATGATGTTGATCGTGTCGCCGGTGAGCTTCAGCGTGCCGGCCATGCCGACAATCGACAGCGGCAGGGCGAGCATGATCGCCAGCGGGTCGATGAACGACTCGAACTGGGCCGCGAGGATCAGGTAGACGAAGATGATGGCGAGCAGCAGCGCCTCGGCCAGGTAGCCGAACGACTCCACCATCATCTCGGTGTCGCCGCCGAGGACGAGCTTGTAGCCGGGCGCCATCGTGACGCGTTCCGCGGCGGTCATGGCCAGCGTGCCCGCGGTGCCGAGGGGCAGGCCGTCGAGGTTCGCGTCGATGGTCACCTGGCGGGTCATGTCGCGCCGGCCGATCTCGGCCGGGGAGGTCGCGCGCGTGAAGGTCACCAGGTCGGTGAGCGGCACGAGCGCGGGCCCGGCCGCCGTCGGCACGGTCATCTTCAGGTCGCCGACCTGCCGCACGTCTCCGCGCAGTTCCTTCGGGAGCCGCAGGCGCACGTCGACCGCCTCGCCTTCCTCGTCTTCATAGGTGGAGACGGCCTGGCCGCCCACGAGCACGCCGAGCGTGCTGGCGAGTGCGCCCGACCCGAGGCCCGACGCCGACGCCCGCTCCCGGTCGACGATGAGCCGGTACTCCGGCAGGTCGTGCTCCATCTGGGCCTCGATGTCCACGATGCCCGGCACGGTGTAGAGTTCGCGCTTCACCGCCGCGGCGTACTGCTTCAGAGTGGCGATGTCCTCGCCCTGCACCGCCACCGAGAGCGGCTTCTGCCACGAGTCCGGATCCTCCTGGATCGAGAGGACGAGGCCGGGGATCTTCTCGAGGCGCAGGCGCGCGTTGTGAATGAACTGGCGCAGGCGGACGTCGCGCTCGTGCTTGGGCACCAGCTTGACGAACACCGTCGCGTCGCGGACGGTATCGGCGTCGCCGGCGCCGATGGACGCGTACGTGTAGGCGACCTCCTTGAACTCGGCCATCGCCTTCAGGGTCTGTTCGAGCCGGCCTTTGGTCTCGGCAATCGACGAGCCCGGGGCGCTCTTGATCTTCATGACGAACTCGCCCTGGTCCATCGGCGTCATGAATTCGGCCTCGAGCGTCGCGAACACGCCGATGCCGCCGACGAAGGCGGCCAGGGCGACGGCGACGACTGTCTTGCGGTGGTCGAGCGCCCAGCCGATCATGCGCTTGTAGCCGTCGGCCATGCGCTCGAACTGCTCGTTGAACCAGTCGAGCGGGCGGTGCCACCAGCTGCGCTTGCCGCCCCGGTGGATGTCGGGATCGTGCCACCGCGACGAGAGCATCGGATCGAGGGTGAACGACACGAACAGCGACACGAGGACGGCGAACGCCACCGTGAGGCCGAACTGGAAGAAGAAGCGGCCGATGATGCCCTTCATGAAAGCCACCGGCACGAACACCGCGATGATCGACATCGACGTCGCCAGCACGGCCAGGCCGATCTCGTCGGTGCCCTTGCGGGCCGCCTCGAAGTGGTCTTCGCCCTGCTCGAGGTGACGCACGATGTTCTCCCGCACGACGATCGCATCGTCGATAAGGAGCCCGATCGCGAGCGAGAGCGCCATCAGCGTCAGCGTGTTCAGCGTCATCCCGAGGAAGTGCATGACGATGAACGCCGCGATGACCGAGATGGGCAGCGTCAGCCCCGTGATGACCGTCGAGCGCCAGGAGTTCAGGAACAGGAAGACGATGAAGACCGTCAGCACGGCGCCGATGACGAGCGTCATCTGCACGTCGGCGACGGCCTCACGGATGAAATTGGACGTGTCGCGGACGACCTGGATCTCGACGCCCGCGGGCAGCTCCGACCGCAGCTCGTCGACCGCCGCGCGGACGCCGTCGACCACGGCCACCGTGTTCGCCTTCGTCTGCTTGATGATGTCGATGGCCACCGCGGGTTTGCCGTTGACGAGCGCGAGCGAGCGCTGCTCCTCGACCGTGTCCTCGATCGTGGCGACGTCCGACAGGCGGATGGGCTGGGTGCCGCGGCGCCCGATCACCATCGACTCGAAGCCCGCGGTGTCGGCGGGCTTGCCCGAGATGCGCAGCGGCATCTCGGTGCCGCCCAGGGTCAGGCGGCCGAGCGGCGTATTCACGTTCTCGGACGCCAGGCCGGCGACGACCTCGTCGACCCCCATGCCGAGGGCCGAGAGCCGCGCCGGATCGAGATTCACCGTCACCTCGCGGTCCGACGACCCCACCAGCTTCGCGCGGGCGACGCCGCGGATGTTCTCGACCCGCCGCTTGATCTTCCGGTCCGCCAGCTCCGTCAGTTCGCGCGGCGACAGCGTCGACGACCGCACGGCGAGGGAAATGACCGGCATCGCGGCGAAGTCGAACTTCTGGATGACCGGCTCCTTCATCGACTCCGGCAGGTCGCGGCGGATGGCGTTGATCTTCGCCCGCGCCTCCTGCGAGACGTCGTTGATCTTGACCTCCAGCTCGAACTCCACGATGACCGACGAGAGGCCTTCGCGCGAGACGGAGTTGACGTGCTTCACGCCCGAAATCGGGTTGACGGCTTCTTCGATCTTCCGGCTCACCTCGCGCTCGACGGTTTCCGGAGACGCGCCCGGGTACTCGGTGATGATCGACAAGACCGGGATCTCGACCTCCGGCATCATGTCGATGGGCAGCTGGCGCCAGGAAAACAGGCCGAGCGTCACCAGCGTGAGCATCATCACCGTGGCGACCACCGGCCGCTTGATGGAGAGGTTGGAGAGAAACATCGCTACGCCCCCTCGCCCTTCACGACGGCCAGCCGATCGCCCGGCTGCAGCGAGAAGCCGCCGCGGACGACCACGGGGTCGCCGGCCTCGATGCCCGACACCACTTCCACGGTCGCGCCGTTTGACTGGCCGGTCCGCACGGTCCGCTTCTCGGCCTTTTCGCCGCGCGCGAGGAAGACCTCCGCCGTTTGCGCCTCCAGGTTCCAGTTGAGCAACGCCTCGCGGGGCACCTGGAGAATGCCGGGCCGGTTGGCGACCACGACGCGCCCTTTCACGAACGCGCCGCCCTTGAGCTGCCCGTCGGGGTTCGGCACCTCGACGACGACTCTGGCCGACCGGCTCGCCTCGTCAATCGTGGGGTTGATGAACTTCACCTTGCCGGTGAACGTGCGGCCGGGCAGCGCGTCGGTGGTGAACTCGATGGACTGGCCCACCTTCACCGCCGCGAGCTGCGACGAGGGCACCGACACCGTCAGGTCGAGCACGCGGTTGTCGACGATGCGGAACAGGGGCGCGCTGCTGCCCATGTTCTCGACGCGGTCGCCGACGTTGACGCCTCGGAACGAGACCACGCCGCTGATCGGCGCTACCAGCGTCGACTTGGCGAGCCGGGTCTCCACCGTACGCGTCTGCGCCTGGGACGCGGCCGTGGCCGCCTCCGCCGCTTCCACGGCGCTTCTGGCATCGTCGAAGGCCTGCGGCGTGATCAGGCCGAACTTCTGGAGCTGCTGGGCGCGCTCGTATTCGCGCTTCGCCCTCGATTCAGCCACACGAGCCTGGGCCTCCACCGCCTTGAGCGCCGCGACGCCCGCCTCGGTCTCCGTCGTGTTCAGGCGGGCGAGCCGGTCTCCCTTTCGCACCGGCACCCACTCGGTGACATCCACGGCCGTCACGGTGCCCGTGACTTCCGACTGCACGTCAGCCGAGACTTTCGGCGAGAGCGTTCCGACGATCTCGATGCTCTCCTGGAAGTCCGCCCGGGACGCCGCCTCGACCGACACCGCGACAGGCGGTCGCCCCGACTCTTTCGCCGCGTTGGCCGGAGGAGCCTCGGTGGAGGAGGAACCCGAGCACGAGGCGGCCAGCAAAGCCGCTCCCACGACGAACGACATGTTCACGCGACGCATCCGAATCATGGCCTTTCACTCCCTACATGCGCGGCGCGGTGGCCGCGCCGTCCAACAGCAGATTGACGAGCCGGTGCAGCCCGGCTACCCCGATCGGTTCGAATGCCGGATGCAACTGGCGTTGGTTGCAGCCTTCGAGAATGCCCATCACGGCGAGCGCGAGGTCTCCGGGCGCGATAGCCCGGAATTCGCCTGCCGCCACCCCGTCCTCCGCGATCCGCTCGAGCGCCTGGCGGAACCGGGCTTCGAACACCGTCACGTCGAAAGGTGGAGCGCCGTCGGGCGGACCCAGAAAGACGGCGTGGGCCACGCGGGCAATCGGCACGTTCTCGCCGAAGAGTCCGTAGATGTCCTCACACAGTGCGAGAAGCCGGCCGCGAGCGGTGCCCGTACGGGCCACGGCACGGGCGAGGGCGGTGTCGACCTCCCGCTTCGCCTGCTCGAGAATGGCGACAAGCAGGCCCTCCTTGCTGCCGAAGTGGTAATAAACCGCGGGCTTCGTGACGCCGGCCATTTCGGCGACTTCACGAACCGAGGCGGCGGAGTAGCCCTTGCGGTCGAACACGCGAACCGCGGCCGTCAAGAGCCTGGTTCGGACGGCCTCATCGGGTTCCGGAGCCGCGTAGAGTGGAGGGCTGGGGCTGATGTCTCTGGCGTCTTGCATGGTGCCTGTCTGGGTGTTTACCTACCGGTAGGTCATTACTACCTACCGGTAGGTATATCAGCATATACGGCGTCCTGGCAACCTCGGTTCCCCCGCGGTATTCGACGCCGTCACCGTAAATTCCTGAGCCCGCGACGCGATCATTGGGGCCAGGCCCCTGAATCGGGGCCAGGCCCCCGATTGCGGAGGCAGGGTAATATGTCCGCTGATGTGCCGTGACTCCTTCCGTCGTTCTGCGCTGACAATCGCGGCTGGCGCGGCGGTCCTGCTTTCGGCGGGCGCCGGGATGCCCGGCTGCGCCTCGGGTGAGGCGGCGCAGGTGCGGCTCCCGTCGCCATCGCCGTGCGGGCGCCTGAGCGCCCGGGGCACGGACATCGTCTGCAGCGGCGGCGCGACGTTCGAGTGGCGCGGGGTGACCGCCTTCGCCCTGGTCGAACAGATCGCCCATGGGCGCCGCCGGGAAGCTGATGCTTACATGCGGTGGGCGCACGAAACCGGCTTCAACCTGGTCCGCGTGCTCGCCATGGCGGACGGGCTCTTCGCGCTCCCCCCGGAGGAGGGCTTGCGGCACCTGCCCGCGCTCCTCGAGATGGCCGCGTTGAGGGGGCTTTACGTCGAGGTCGTGGCCCTTGCCGACACGGCCAGTTACCGGATGGATCTCGCGGCCCTGCGTGCGCAGGTCTCCGCCGTCGGTCGCCTGGCCGCGGACCACCCGAACGTCGTCGTGCAGATCGCCAACGAGCACTATCACCCGACGCAGGTTCCGGAGGTACACGATCCGGCCGTGCTCGCGGAACTGGGCCGCCTGCTCCCGCCGCAGGTGCTCTACACCGAATCGGCGGCCGCCGAGGAGACGGCGCGCGAGCCGGCGGGTCAGTACCTCACGCGGCACCTCTCTCGCGGCGGGAGCCCGGCGCGGATGCTCGAGCGCGTCGATCTGCTGCGAAGGCTGGGGGTGGAGACGGGCAAGCCGGTGGTGAACGACGAACCGATCGGCGCGGGAGAGCGGGACGAGCCGGGGCGCCGCCTGTCGGATCCGGGGTTCTTTCGCGACCTGGCGAGCCGCGGCGTGGCCGCGGGGCTTGCCGGCGGCACCTTCCACTGCGAGGATTGCCTCCAGGCGAGGGTTCCCGGGCCTCTCCAGCAACGAAGCGCCCGGGCGTGGGTCGAGGGCGCCTCGATCAATGCGGCTTCAAAGCCGCGATTTCCCTGAAGGTCTCCGGCCCGATGTTGTAGGCCTGCGCGAATCCCGCGATGAAGCGGCCGCGGCCGAGCGTCAACTCGTACAGGTTGAAGTCGCCGAGGCTCAACGTCAGTTCGGCGCCCGGAAACCGCGCGACGAACACCTCGCGGGCCGCCGCGAAGGCGTCGCTCTCGCGGTCGAAGACGGTCACCGTCGCCTGCACGGTCATTCGCGTGGTCTGCATCGGGTCGGCATCCGGCGCCTCGCTCTCGTGAATCAGTACGCCGACCCGGGCCCCGGGCTGGAGGCCGCGCGAGTGCTTCGCGAGGCCAGACGCCTGGCAGTAGACGGCCCCGCAATCGGGCCGCACCGCGTAGGGCAGCAGGCTCGCCTCCGGCTCGCCGTCCACGATCACGGCGAGGCTCAGCACCCGGTGTGCGGACATCATGTCGCGGACGGCTTCGAGCACCTGGCGGTCCATGGCAGTCTCCCTTGATGCCTCAGGATACACGACCTGACGCCTGGAATCAGCTGATGAGGCCGCGGCGGACGGCGTAGAGGACGACTTCGGCAATCGAGTGCAGGTCGAGCTTCTCGAACACGTGCGCGCGGTGCGTGTCGACGGTGGCGGGGGAGAGGCCCAGCACGGCGGCCATCGACTTGGTGCTGTGGCCTTCCGCCATCAGCTGCAGCACCTCGCGCTCGCGGTCCGACAGCGTGTCGTAGCGGTCCATGACGCCGCGCCGTGCGAGCGAACGGCGGTACTCGTCGAGCAGCACCGCGGCGGCCGCCGGGCTGAAGTACGACTTGCCCTCGGCCGTGGCCGTGACGGCCTTCACCAGTTCGCTGTCGGCCGAGTCCTTGACGAGGTACCCGCTGGCCCCCGCTTCGACCGCCTTGGTGATGTGCACTTCGTCGGCGTGCATCGAGAGCATCAGCACGCGGGCCGACGGCACCCGCTTCGTGATCTGCCGGGCGGCTTCCAGCCCGTTCAGCTGCGGCATCCCGATG
>Ga0209254_10004628_pt1 | contig 12611 bp, 6 predicted proteins | sample FrelakmetDIP11DI_FD_187148 | JGI IMG/M metagenome (GOLD analysis project Ga0209254, IMG submission 187148) | Freshwater lake sediment microbial communities from the University of Notre Dame, USA, for methane emissions studies - DIP11 DI (SPAdes)... | ecosystem: Environmental > Aquatic >...
GGAGTACGAAGGCGAGATCAAAGGCGCGGACCACGTCGCCCGCGAGATCATCCGGGCGGCCGTCGCCACCGTGTTCGAGGGCTACTTCCCGAACGGCGATCTCAAGGCGGTGTCGCGCTGGTTCGATCAGGGCGGTGCGCTCAGCCTGTCGGACGCGACGTCTTCCGACGTGATGGTCGAGCAGGCGGGGCAGGTCCCGGACCTGCTGGACGTCGTCGACCGGGCGGGCGTCGCGCCGGGCGCGCCGGCGCCGCTGGTGGCCGCGGGCGTCGATTTCATCCTCGAAGGCCTCTACGCGCAGAAACGCATCAGCCGGACCGACGAGCGCGGCTACCACGGCGCGGAGCCGGGCCGTCACCCGCAGCGCGACCTGGTCCGCGCAGCTCCCTACTTCACCCCGGACGACGTCGAGGAGGAGCCGGACCGCAGCGGCGGGCGCAAGAAACGGAAGCACTACAACTGACGGCGGCCGCGAGGGCGTGATGCGCTATCGCTATACCAAGTACGCGCCGAACCTGTTCGACGCTCTCGACGTCGATGAGCTCACGGCGAAGCTGTCCGACCTGCTGCTCGCCAGCGGGTTCGGCGACGGCATGGGCGGCCCGTTCGACGGCGCCGATCGCACCATGCAGGCCCTCCACGACGCCATCCTCGAGGCGCTGTTGAACGGCGGGATGCTCCCGCCGGACCTCTTCGAGCAACTGTTCGGCGCGAAGGCCGACGGCCAGGGTCAGACCCCGCAGGAGCAGATCGAACGGCTGGAGGAGCTGATTCAGCAGATCGTCGATCGCATGAAGGAGTCGGGCTACATCACGACGGCGCCCGACCTCGGCCCGGCGCGAGCCGATCGCGAGCGGGGAGGCGGCCCTGAAGAGGGAGAGCCCGGCCACGTCACGTTCGACGTGACCGACAAGGCCCTCGACTTCCTCGGGTACCGGGCGCTTCGCGACCTGCTCGGATCCGTGGGGCATAGCAGCGCCGGCCGACACGACACGCGCGATCTCGCGACCGGCATCGAGGCCAGCGGCGCGCCGAAGGCGTACGAGTTCGGCGACACGCTGAACCTGGACGCGACGGCGACGATCCTCAACACCGTACGGAGGACCGGGGGCGCCCGCGACGTGGACTACGAGGATCTGATGGTGGCGCAGGGCGAGTATCAGAGCTCGTGCGCCACCGTGCTGATGCTCGACTGCAGCCACAGCATGATTCTCTACGGGGAGGACCGGTTCACGCCGGCCAAGCGCGTGGCGATGGCGCTCGCGCACCTCATCCGCACCCAGTTTCCCGGCGACACGCTGCACGCCGTGCTCTTCCACGACAGCGCCGAAGAAGTCCCGCTGCGCGAGCTCGGCCGCGTGCGCGTCGGTCCCTACTACACGAACACCCGGGAAGGCCTGCGCCTCGCGCGGCGCATTCTCGAGCGCGAGCGGAAGGACATGCGGCAGATTGTCATGATCACAGACGGCAAGCCGTCCGCCCTCACGCAGCCGGACGGGCGTATCTACAAGAACCCGGCCGGCCTCGATCCGTTCGTGATTCGCGAGACGCTGGCCGAGGTCTCGACCTGCGCGCGAGCCGGCATTCTCATCAACACGTTCATGCTGGCGCGCGACTACGACCTGGTAGCGTTCGTGCGCCGGGTCACGGCCATGTGCCGGGGCAAGGCGTACTTCACCACGCCGTACACGCTCGGCGAATACGTGCTCATGGACTACATGGACAAGAAGACGCGCACGGTGCACTAAGCCCGCCGGGCCTGATCGTAGCCTCAACGAGTCTTCACCAGGATCCGCGCAGGGGTCTCGGAGTAACATGACAGGCGGTCCCGCCGCCCGTCCGGGCGCCCCGGGCGGCCGCGAAAGCCGATGGTTCCAGAGGTAGAGCATGGCAGGTGGATTCCGCTTGATTGCCCCGGCGCACGTTCCCCCTCTCGAGCCGGCGTTTCGCCCGGCCGCGCTCGCGAACCGGGCATTCCGTGAGGAGGTGGCGGCGTCGGGCGCCGCCGTGCCGCTCGTCGTCGCGCTCGAGCGGCTTGACGGCTCCCTGTCACGCTACGACACGGTGGCGTTTCCCGACGGCCATCCGCGCGCCGACGCCAACCTCGTGTATGCCGAACGCCTCGTGAAGTTCCTGCTCTGGGCCCGCGGAGGCTGGCGCGTGTTTGTCGGCGGCCCGGCCTCGGTGGGGGAGCACATCCGCCGCGTCTATGCCTCGGACGGCGAGCGGAAGTTCGATCACCACTTCATGGGCGAGCAGGTCCACGGCCGCCCGTTCAAGGTCACCGCATGCGCCGCCCAGGTCGTGCCGGCGGGCCGCGAGGCGGGGCAGCACCTCGGGCGCCACCTCGACGGCTGCCGGATCGGCTTTGACCTGGGCGCCTCCGATCTCAAGGTGTCGGCCGTTGTCGACGGCGAGGCGATCTTCAGCGAGGAAATCGTGTGGGAGCCGGTCGAGCAGACCGACCCGGCGTACCACCAGTCGAAAATCCGCGAGGCGCTGAACCTCGCCAGGTCGAAGATGCCGCGCCTGGACGCCATCGGCGGGAGCTCGGCCGGTGTCATCGTCGACAACCGGCCGATGGTGGCGTCGCTGTTTCGAGGCATTCCGGCCGATCGCTTCGGCGAGATCCGCGAGATGTTCCTCCGGTTCCGCGACGAGTTCGGGGTGCCGCTCGATGTCGCCAACGACGGCGACGTGACGGCGCTGGCCGGCGCGATGAGCCTCGACGACAACGCGGTGCTCGGCATCGCGATGGGATCGAGCGAGGCGGCCGGCTACGTGAATCCCGAGGGCGCGATCACCGGCTGGCTCAACGAGTTGGCGTTCGCGCCGGTGGACTACAACCCGGGGGCGGCTGTTGACGAATGGTCGGGGGACGCCGGTGTCGGCGCGCAGTACTTCTCGCAGCAGTGCGTGTTCCGCCATGCACCGGCCGTGGGTATCACGCTGCCTGCCGACGCGACCAATGCCGAAAAGCTCAAGCACGTGCAGACGGCCCTCGAAGCCGGCCACGAGGGCGCGAGGAGGATCTGGGAGAGCATCGGCGTCTACCTGGGCTATGGCATCGCCCACTACGCGGACTTCTACGACCTCCGGCACGTGCTGATCCTCGGCCGCGTCACGTCCGGCCGAGGCGGCGACATCATTCTGGATGGGGCGAAGGCTGTGCTGGAGTCGGAGTTTCCGGACCTCGCCTCCCGCATCAACATCCAGCTGCCAGACGAGAAGAGCCGGCGGGTGGGCCAGTCGATCGCGGCGGCGAGCCTGCCAGCAAGAGAGCCGGTCCCGCCGCCCGCGTGATGCGGTCCGGCCTTTATCGCGGCGCCGGTTGAGAGAGGCGCCCCCAGGCAGGAGTGGAGCAGGGCCCATGCTGCAGATCACAAACGCCACCATCCACACGCCGGGCCGCGTCATCCCGCGGGGCTCGGTGGTCATCGACGGCGCCCGCATCGTCGCGGCCGGTGCCGCCGGCGACGTGCCGGTCGCAAGCGGCGCGACGGTCATCAATGCGGGCGGGATGATCCTCGTTCCGGGGTTCATCGACCTTCAGCTCAACGGCGCGTTCGGCCACGACTTCACCGCCGACCCGGCCGCCATCTGGCCTGTGGCCGCGGGGCTTCCCCGGTACGGTGTCACAGCGTTCCTGCCGACGATCATCACGTCGCCGCTCGAACAGGTCGAGGCCGGGATGCAGGTCGTCAGGGACGGGCGGCCGAGAGGCTTCCGCGGCGCCGCGCCGCTCGGCCTCCACGTGGAAGGGCCGTTTCTCAACCCGAAGAAGAAGGGCGCGCACAATCAGCAGTACCTCCGTCCGCCGGCGCCGGAAGCGGTGGCCGGGTGGTCGCCCGCCTCGGGCGTGCGGCTGGTGACCATGGCGCCCGAGAATCCGGGCGCGCTGGAGGTGATCGCGGCGCTGGCCTCGCGAGGCGTGGTGGTGAGCACCGGGCATTCCATGGCGACCTATGACGAAGCCGTCGCGGGGTTCGACGCGGGCGCGCGGTACGGCACGCACCTGTTCAACGCCATGCCGCCGCTCGGGCACCGCGACCCCGGCCTCCCGGGCGCGCTGCTGGCGGACGGCCGGATGACGGTCGGCTTCATTGCCGATGGCGTCCACACTCACCGGTCGATCATCGCGCTGGTCTGGCGGATGCTGGGACCCCGGCGGATGAGCCTGGTCACCGACGCGATGGCGGCCCTGGGTATGCCTCCCGGCAGCCACCGGCTCGGCGACTACGATGTCATCGTCGACGCGACAAGCTGCCGCCTCGCCGACGGGACGCTGGCCGGGAGCATCCTGGAACTGGACCAGGCGCTGCGAAATCTCCTCGACATCACCGGCTGCACGTTGGACGAGGCGCTCGAGACGATGACGACGACGCCCGCGAAGTTGCTGGGCCTGGATGGGGAGCGGGGAAGGATCGCACCCGGTTACACAGCGGACATCGTCCTGCTGTCATCCGACCTGCGCGTGCAGACGACCATCGCCTCCGGCGAAGTCGTCTACGCCGCCTGATTGGGGTCAGACCCGGGTCTGACCCCGCGGCCGGCGTCACTGCCTGTCGACATCGATGAAGTAGAGGTCGGTGGCGACCTCGAACTGGTCCTTCGACAGCGACGTGGCCAGCCTCTGCCACTCGGCAGTCGGCCGGATGGTCTGCCAGTCGTCCTTCGCGCCCACCTTGACCGGCATCGAAAACCCGCGGGCATCGACCTTCCAGCGGTAGGCCACCGAGCCGCCCGACTCGGCGAACCTCAGCTCGAGCACGGGAATCGCGGCGTGCCGCAGGTACTGGTTGAAGATCGGCGTCAGATCCCGGCCGGCCGCCTTGTTGAAGAACCGCACGATGTCGGCTGTCGCGACGGTCCTGTGCTTGAAGCGGTCGACGAACGCGCCCACCATGCGCCACCATCGCGCGTCATCGTCCACCACGGATCGCAGCGTGTTGATGAAGAGGGCGCCCTTGAAATACATGTCCTGGGGCGGCACGCGGTTGATGCCGCACGGCGGCACGATCGGGTCACGGTTCCTGACTTTGCTCCGGTACCCGTTGAGGTAGTTCAGCGCGTCGGCCTTTCCGAAGGCGTATTCGACGTAGACTCCCTCGGCCCAGGTGCCCCAGGCCTCGTGGATCCACTCGTCACAGACGTCGCTCGCCGTGACGGCGTTGCCGAACCACTCGTGGGCGCTCTCGTGGACGATGATGAAGTCGAACCTCGTGCTGATGCCCACGCCGGTCCAGTCGCGTTCCAGATACCCGTTGGCGAACCTGTTGCCGTAGGTCACGGCGCTCTGGTGCTCCATGCCGGAGTAGGGCGCCTCGATGAGCTTGTAGCCGTCTTTCGGGAACGGGTACGGGCCGAAGTACTTCTGGAACGCCTGCATCATGGTCGTCGCCTGGGCGAACTGCGCCCGGGCCCTGTCCAGGTTCTCGGGCAGACAGTAGAAATCGAGCGTCTGGCCGTCGACCTCGCCGGTGAAATGCGTGTAGTGCCCGATGTTCAGCGACACGCTGTAGTTGTTGATCGGGTACTGGATGTGCCAGTCCCAGCGGGTGTAGCCGTCACCGAGGTCGGTTTTGCCGAGGAACTTCCCGTTCGACACGTCCACGAGGTCGCTGGGAACCGCGACGCGGAGGTGCATCTCCTCGACCTCGTCGCGATACTGGTCCTTGTTCGGCCACCACACGCTGGCGCCGATGTGCTGGCAGGCGGTGTTGATCCACGGCCGGCCGGCGGGGTCGGTCCGGAAGGCGATGCCGCCGAAACGGCCGCTCTGAGAGGGAGTCCCCGAATACCGGAACGCCACCTCGTACACGCGGCCCTTCTTCAGGCGCTCCGGGAAGTTCACGAGCACGGCGCCGAACTCGCGCTCGTACTGCAGGTCGCGTCCGCCGAGCGTGATGCCGTCGACGTTCAACGCCGCGGTCAGATCGAGTTGGATTCGCGACGCGTCCTTCAGCATCCGGAACCGGATCGTGTTCGTGCCGCTGATCGATTGCTTCACGGGGTCGACACGGACATCGAGGTCGTACGACAGCAGGTCGTTGTTCGACCGGTACGGCCCGTAGGCCCCACGGAGGATGTCGGCGGGGGTGGGCTCCGCCGGGGGGGCGGGCGGACGCGGCGGCGACGGCGCCAGGGCCGCCTCCTGCGCCGGGCAGCCAGGCAAGCGGAATGCGCCGATCCTGGTCGAGTAGGCCGTCGCGCCGCTCTTCAGATAGTCGCCGACGTAATAGATCGTGCAGTCGTCGGCGGGATCCATCGCGGTCTGCGTATAGTCTTCCCAGCGCGTCGCGGCTTGCGATGCTTCGCCCTCGACCAGCACGGCCTCGCCGAGCGTCAACCGGCCGGGCGGGTCCTCGGCCAGCCTCGCCGCGAAGCGTTGCCCGGCGAAATGCGGCGTGCCGCCGAACGAGTACCCGATGCCGATGTTGCCGCGGGCGTCGATGGCCGGGCTGGCCATCCAGCGGAACAACCCGTCCGGCGCGTACGTGCCCTGCTGGTGAAGGCTCACGCGGCGTTCAGGGTCAATCCGGAACTCGTACCAGCGCACCCCTCCACCCCCTGCGGCCGTGTTCACAGAGTGGACGCCGACGATGGACTCCCGCCGACCGATGCGGCGGTACACGAGGCGGGACATGATCTTGTCGCCCTGGGCGTCGAGGCGCCGGTCGGTGCCCGGCTGCGGCACGCAGTCGGTCAACTGGCCGTCACAGAGGTAGCGGTAGGGCGCTACGGGGATCCGCACCGGACCCGTGATGGCCGTCCTGGCGGGATCCTGCCAATCGACGCGGAACTGCCACGCGTCCACATGCGCGGCTTCGAACTGTTTGCGCAACTGCATGCCGCCGGCCGCCATCATCACGTTTGGCGCGCCGGCCGGCGGCAGGGTCTTTCCATCGACGTCCGCGTTGTTCAGGAACCCGACGTTGTTCAGGACGATGCACTGTTCGGAAGCCGGCTCGCCGCGCAACATCCTGGCCCGGTCGGCGACGCAGGCGTGCTTCTGCGTCGCGATGGTCTCGGAGATCGGGTCGTCGCCCGTGCTCGTCGGCACGTAGTAGCCATCGGGCCATACGGCCGGCCGAGGATAGTCGGGGAAGAGCGGCCGCAGGAACTCGTACCTGTAGTAGGGCCCGAAAGGGTCAGTGCCGGTGCTGACGGCGTAGCACATCGCGTACGGGCCCAGCGACGACGGTCGTTCGGCGGCCCCCGTCTGGCCCGTCTGCCCGCCCCGCCCGCGCTGCGCGTCCACGCCGGCGGCAGCCTCGGCCGGTGCCGGCGGCGCCACGAGCAGGGCGGCTGGGCCAGGCTGTTCCGGGCGGCCCGGCGGGCTCAGATAGACGCGGCCTTCTTCCATCCAGTCCGCAGGCTGGTCGGGCCTTGCCTCGGCCCGCCTGAAGATCGGCATCACGATCAGCCACCGGTCCGCGAGTTGGTCGTAGCGCACCACGGCATCGCCGTTGTTCACGGCCTCGCACGTGCCGCCGAAGCCTCTGAACACGTTGTTGGTGTTGACCGGCCCGTACAGTGCGCGTCCGGTCGACTCGAACCGGCGTCCCTTCTTCGTGAAGATCGCCATCCGCGAGTTCACGGTCTGGACGATGTGATCGGGGCCGACGGCGAGGCTGTTGTCCGACGGATTCCTGACGGCGGCTGTGCCCTGTGGCCCTTCGAAGCCTGCGCCGAGCCCCCCGAAGCTCTCCGCGATGACCGCTGCCGGCCGCTCGCCCTGCGCCGTCTGCTCGACGCCAGCCGATCCATCGGGAACGGTGATGGTTGGAGGCACGATCGGCGCCGGGGGCCGCTGCGCACCAACGTGCGGCCAGGTGGCGGGCCAGGCCACGGCGAGCAGGCAGGTGAGGCCCAGAGGCAAGCAACGTCGGGCAGATGGCGACATGAAACAGCCCCGCTGATGACAGGCGTCCCATTCTGGCATACTGGAGCGCATGCGCATCGATCTGCGAAGCGATACGGTCACCGTTCCCACTCCGGCCATGCGTCAGGCCATGGCGGCCGCCGAGGTGGGCGACGATGTATTCGGCGACGACCCGACGGTCAATCGCCTGGAGGCGCTGGCGGCGGACATGACCGGGAAGGATGCCGCCGTGTTCGTGGCGAGCGGTACGATGGGCAACCTTGCCTCGCTGATCACACATTGCGGGCGAGGCCGCGACGTCATCCTCGGCGACGAATCGCACATCTACCACTACGAGAACGGCGGGGCGTCGGCTCTCGGAGGCCTGGTGTTCCGCCCCGTCCGGACCTCGAGCGACGGCACGCTGCCGCTGGATGCGCTGCGGGCGGCCATCCACCTGCCGGCCCACAACTACCACTACTTCCACTACACGCGGCCTGGCGTGATCTGCCTCGAGAACACACACAACCGTTGCGGCGGTCGGATCGTTCCGCCGGAGTACTTCGCCGAGGTGGCCGCAATCGCCGCCGAGCACGGCTTGCCAATCCACCTCGACGGCGCGCGGCTCTTCAACGCCGCGGTGGCGGCGGGGCGTCCTGTCACGGAGTGGACACGGCACGTATCGTCGGTGCAGCTCTGCCTGTCGAAAGGCCTCTCGGCGCCGGTGGGATCGCTCATCTGCGGTTCCGCCGGTTTTGTCCGCGAGGCGCGGCGCATGCGGAAGATCCTGGGCGGCGGCATGCGTCAGGCCGGCGTGATCGCGGCGCCCGGCATCCTCGCGTTGACCGAGATGGTGGGCCGCCTGGCCGACGATCACCGCAATGCCCGCATCCTGGCTGATGGCATTGCCGCGCTTCCGGGGGTTGCCCTCGACCCGCCCGAGGTCGACACCAACATCGTAGTGTTCCGCATGCCAGGCGTGGCGGACGCCGAGCGCTACGAGGAGGCGCTGGGGCAGGAAGGCGTGCTCGTATCGAACTTCGGCGGCGGCCGCCTGCGCGTGGTGACCCACGACGGCATCACCGGCGACGACTGCCGCGCCGCCGTCGGGGTGATGGAGCGCGTCTGGCTCACGTTGCGCTGACGGGGCCCTCGGCCCGCCGCGCCTTCCGCTCGCGCCGCTCCTCGGCCCAGCTGTAGAGAATCGGCAGGCCGAACAGCGTGAGCGCCGTCGAGCTCACCAGGCCTCCGATCACGACGACGGCGAGCGGTCGCTGCACCTCGGATCCCGGGCCGGTGGCGAAGACCATCGGGACCAGGCTGAAGATCGCGATGCTGGCGGTCATCAGGACGGCCCTGAGCCTCGTTTCGCATCCCAGCAGCACCGCACGCGACACGGTCTCTCCCGCAGCGCGAAGCTGGGTGATGTACGACACGAGCACCAGCCCGTTCAGCACGGCCACGCCGAAGAGCACGATGAAGCCCACCGACGCCGGCACGGACAGATAGAGGCCCCACAACAGGAGCGCGAAGACACCCCCGACCATCGCGAAGGGCAGGTTGACGAGCACGAGTGTGGCCAGCCAGGCGGAGCGAAAGGTCAGGAGCAGCAGCACGAAGATGATCGCCACGACCGCCGGAACGATGATGGCCAGCCGGCGCATGGCTTGCTGCTGGTTTTCGAACTGGCCTCCCCAGGTCGTGTAGTACCCGGACGGCAGGCTGACGCGTTCCCGCAACTGCCGCTGCGCCTCCCGCACGAATCCGCCGATGTCGCGGCCGGAGACGTTCAGCTCGATGCCAATCCGCCGCTGCCCGTTCTCGCGGCTGATCTGCACGGGGCCTTCCGTCATCTCGACTCTCGCGAGCTCCCTGAGCGGGATGCGGAACCCGCCGGGCACGTCGACCAGCAGCGCCTTCAGGTCTTCGGCGGTCCTGCGGCGTTCTTCCGGATAGCGGACCGAGATGTTGAACACCCGGTTATCGCGGTAGACCTGCCCGATCGGCATGCCGGCGACGCCGTGCTCGACAATGTGGAGCACGTCACCGGCATTGACGCCGTAGCGCGCGATCTGCTCGCGGTTCACCTCCACGGTCAGGTAGGGCTGACCCGACACGCGCTCCACCACCAGGTCCGAGACGCCCGGCACGCCGCCGAGCACCGCCGCCATCTCGGCGGCCTTCTGCTTCAGCACGCCGGTGTCGTCGCCGAACAGCTTGAGGATCACCTGGGCCCGGGTGCCCGCGACGAGTTCGTCGATGCGGCACTGGATCGGCTGGCTGAAACTCGCGACGACGCCTGGAATGTCGGCCACGGACTCGCGCATTCTATCGACGAGTTCATCGCGCGAGCGCGCGCTGGTCCATGTGCCGCGCGGCGCCAGCGTGCCGACGAAGCCCGTCTTGTCCACGCCCCTGGCCTCCACCGACACGCCGGTCTGGCCCGTGCGCGACACGATCGTCCCGAGCTCGGGAAAGGCCTTCAGCCGCCGCTCGATCTCGCGCGACGTCTCGATGGCGTTGTCGAGCGACACGCTGGGCAGCATCTGCACGTCCATGTCGAAGGCGCCCTCGTCCATCACGGGGATGAACTCGGTGCCCAGGCGGGGCAGGGCGGCGATGGCCGCCGTGAGGGGCACCAGCGCGAGGACGAGCATCACGACGCGGTGCGCCAGGGCCCATCGCAGCGCGGGCATGTAGAGCCGGCGGTTCATCTCGAACACGGGGCTGGTGGCGTAGACCGGCCTCAGCACCAGCAGGCACACGGTCGGAATCACGAAGATCGAAAGCAGCAGCGACGACAGGAGCGCCAGCGCCACGGTAAACGCCAGGGGCGAGAACATCTTGCCCTCCATCCCGGCGAGGGCGGCGATCGGCACGAACGTCAGCGCGATGATCAATTCGCCGAAGATGCTGGGCTTGCGCACCTCGACGGCGGCCCGCAGCACGCCGGCCGCGGTCCGGCCGGCCTCGCCGGCGTGCGTGAGGTGGCGCTGCACGTTCTCCACCTGGATGATGGTGGCGTCGATGACCATGCCGATGGAAATCGCCAGGCCGCCCAGCGACATCAGGTTGGCGTCGAGGCCGACCACCCGCATCACGATGAAGGTGAGGAGCGCCGAAAGCGGCAGGGCCACGATCACGACGAGGGCGCCGCGCACGCTCCACAGAAACAACGCGAGCACGACCAGCACCAGCACCGCGCCCTCGGCCAGCGCGACGAGCACGGTCCGCGTGCTGGCCTCGACCACCGACGATCGCTCGTAGAAGGGGAGCAGCACCAGGCCGTCCGGCAGCACGCCGCTCTCGTTGATGTCGCGCACCTTCTGCTCGACGCGGCGGACAATCTCGCGGCTGTTCTCGCCGCGCAGCATCATGACGATGCCGCCGACCACCTCGTGGGTGCCGTCCTTCACCGCCGCGCCCTGCCGGACGGCGTGGCCCATGCGCACCTCGCCGAGGTCCCCGACATACACGGGCGTGCCGCCCTCCGACCGCACGACGATCTTCCTGATGTCGTCCTCGGACCGGATCAAGCCGACGCCGCGAATGATGTACTGCTCGGACTGCTGCGACACGACGCTGCCGCCGACGTTCGAGTTGTTGTCCCGGATGCGCTCGTGAACGGTTTCAAGCGGCAGGTCGTACTTGAGCAGGCGGTCCGGATCGACGACCACCTGATATTCCTGCAGGTATCCCCCGAAGGAGTTGACCTCGGTCACGCCGGGCACGCCCTTGAGGAGGGGGGCCACCACCCAGTCCTGGAGCGTGCGCAGACGGGCGAGATCGTCCACCGTGTCCCGACGGGGCATCCCGGGCTTCGGTTCGAGCGTGTACTGGTAGATCTCGCCCATGGCCGTCGCCACCGGCCCCATCGTCGTCTCCACGCCCGCGGGGGCCTTGCGCGCCGCTTCGGCGAGCCGCTCGAACACGAGCTGCCGCGCGAAGTAGATGTCCACGTCGTCGTCGAACACCAGCGTGACGACCGAGATGCCGTACTTCGTGACCGACCGCATCAGCGCGAGGCCAGGCAGGCCGCGCATGGCGCTCTCGATGGGGTAGGTGACGAACTGCTCGATCTCGAGGGGCGAGAGGCCTGGCGCCGCGCTGACCAGCTCTACCTGGATATTGGTGACGTCCGGGAACGCGTCGATCGGGATCGTGCGAATCGCCCACACGCCCGCGGCGACGGTCACGGCCACCAGGAAGATGACGGCCGGGCGGTTGCGAAGCGACCACGCCATCATTCGTTCGATCATGTCTGCTCCCCCGCGTCACTTCGCACGCGCCGCCACCTGCGTCGTGGCCGCAGCCCTCGGCGCGGCAAGACAAGTGGTTTCACAACCCGTTCTCGCAGCGCCCGCAGGCCGCCGCACGCAGGTGTCGAAACCACTCCTAGTCACCCGCCAGCGACGATTTCAGCAGTTCGGCTTTGAGGGTGAACGCGCCCGCGACGACCACGCGTTCGGACCCGTCGAGTCCCTTCACGATGACGCGCCGATCGCCGGCGCGCTCGCCGGGCTCGACGGGCCTGACGGCGAACCGGTCCGGGGCGATCCGGACGAACACCACCGGCTCGCCGTTGATGGTCTGCAACGCGTCTGCCGGCACGGTGAGCACCGCGCGCGTGCCGGCGGCCCCGGCCACCTCGCCCTGGACGAACATGTTGGGCTTGAGCAGCAGGCCGGTGTTCGGCACGTCGACGCGCACCTTGACGGTCCGCGACTTCTCGTCCACCACGTCGCCG
>Ga0209254_10004630_pt1 | contig 12608 bp, 10 predicted proteins | sample FrelakmetDIP11DI_FD_187148 | JGI IMG/M metagenome (GOLD analysis project Ga0209254, IMG submission 187148) | Freshwater lake sediment microbial communities from the University of Notre Dame, USA, for methane emissions studies - DIP11 DI (SPAdes)... | ecosystem: Environmental > Aquatic >...
GGCCCAAGGATTTCGAGCGATGTCAGTTCGATACCGGAAAAACTGGGGAAATCCGGGTGGATCGAGATGAGTTCGTAATCGATATCGGAACCGGATTCCGAGAGCACGCGATACCTGCTCAGATTCAATCGCTCCGCACCCGGTTTGAAAACGATGACGGGATCGCTGGGTTGAATCGGTGCATCGGGGTCAATCACCAATTGGTCGCCAGGGCGGAACTCGGGTTGAAACACCTCATCGCTCAGACCCAACTTCAGGGCAAACAATCGTGGCCCGGATTCGGCGAAGGGCAGTGAATAGTCCATAGCCACCCATCTCCCGGTCGGGGATTGCACCAACTGATCCTTGAGATATGCTCGCACCCTTTCACAATCCCGCGTCGTAAAAAGGGGAACGCGCCGCGTGCTTGCCATCAGCAGCGGGCGCGCCGGCTGCGCGAGGGAAGGCTGTTCGCTGCGAAATGACAGCGCATCGAAATCGACGCCCAGCTCCTTGGCGATGTGCGGTAAGAAGGTACTTTTCCTGATCTTGCCTGCCTCCAGGCTTTGAATGGTTTGCTGCGCCGCGCCTACGCGCGCCGCCAATTCATCCTGGCTCAAGCCCAAACGCTCGCGGTAATGGCGCACGCGCAAACCTACTGTATCCAGATTCTCACCGGGCGGATCTGGTGCTGCGGGGTTGATCGCGGATCGGGAAGACAGCCTTGCTTTTTTTTTCACGTCGCTAAGCAAGCTTGATAATTTACCAATTTAACAGTAAATCGACCTTTGCGTGCGCCTGCGTACGCATGCACTGTCGTGAACACCCAACTACCCAACCGTTAGCAAGCCATCGCCTCGGCAGGACTCGACTCGCCTCATCACCGTCATCTTTTTCTCTGGGATTGCCTTGGCCGTAGCTAGACCTGGCTTAACGGCGCCCACGCCTAACTTTAGGTCCCTTATCCAAAGCGACGTAAATCGTCTTACCCTCAAAATCGTAGCCATCCAGCCCGGCAATAGCTGCGCGAGCTTCGTGGCCCTCCATGTCGACGGTAGCGAAGCCACGCGCTTGGCCGGAAAACAGGTCCCGACTGAGTTTCAGACCGAAAACTTTGCCGTAGCCGCCGAACAGCTCATTTAGAGCGGCTTCGGTCGTAGTAGGGGGTAACCCGCGAACAAAAAGGGTCAACATATGGGTTGGAGCTCCTGACTCACAAGAAGAAGATTGAACAGGACAACGTGCCAATCATAGCGAAGCGCGACATCAGGCCGCTGACGCGTCGACTTCATAAGGGGGCTGGCACGTTAGAGACCACTCGAAAGAGAATTATACTAGACAAAGACTCTTTTAATAGTAAAAAGTGGTCTCTATTAGATGGCAGGGGTCGTTAAAGGATCCGGCGAGAGCTTCGCAGGATGCCCGTATTAGGGGCTTAGTGCCAACACTTTCTAGTGCATCGGCGCGCTGTAGGCTGGCTGAAGCGGCCCTCCAACCGGAAGCCGGACGGGAGAAACTGGCCGCACTGTGACCGGATTACTGGTTGACCCAGAAGTCGGTAACCCGCGACGGCTCGCACCGGTCCCTTTGCTGGACCGCGGCGTATACAGGGTTCCCATGAAAGGCGTTCACGCCGCGTGGAATGCGGGGCTGAACTCGTGTACCGCTTCGATCATCGTACCCGCACGGTCGGGATCGACGTCCGGGAGTATCCCGTGCCCCAAGTTGAAGATATGGCCCGTACCGGTCCCAAAGTCTTCCAACACCCGTCTCACCTCACTGCGGATCAGCTCGACAGGCCCATACAAGGTCATCGGATCCAAGTTGCCTTGCAGAGCTACGCGATCACCGACGCGCCTTCGAGCTTCGCCGATGTCGGTTGTCCAATCCAAACCCAAGGCATCGTAGCCGGTGCCCGCCATGGCATCCAGCCATTGCCCGCCGCCTTTGGTGAACAAAATCGCCGGAATCCGCCGATCCTGCGACTCCCGGCTGAGTTGTTCGAGGATTCGTTTGGCATAAGCGAGCGAGAACTCGCGGTAGTGATGGTGAGCCAAGGCGCCCCCCCAGGTGTCGAACACCATCACGGCATCAACGCCCGCAGCAATTTGCGCATTCAGGTAGGCGGTCACGGCATCGGCCAGTTTGCCCAGTAGCTCATGCAACAGGGTTGGCTGTTCGTAAAGCAAACCCTTCACCTTGCGAAAATCGCGACTGCTTCCTCCCTCCACCATGTAGGTCGCAAGTGTCCACGGACTACCCGCGAAACCAATCAGCGGCAAGCTGCCCGCTAGATGCTTCTGGATCAGGCGCACCGCTGCGGGTACGTAAGCGAGCGTGCTTTCCGGATCCGGGATCGGCAAGCGACGAACATCCGCAGCACTGCGGACCGGGCTTGCGAACCGCGGCCCTTCGCCCTCAAGTAACTCGAGCCCAAGCCCCATAGCATCCGGGACCGTCAGGATATCGGAGAACAGGATGGCAGCGTCGAGGCGAAATCGTTCTAAGGGCTGGAGGGTTACCTGGCAGGCCAACTCAGGCGTACGACATAGATTCATAAAGCTACCGGCCTGCTCCCGTACGCGACGATACTCGGGCAGGTAGCGACCGGCTTGGCGCATCATCCAGACCGGTGTCCGATCGGTCGACTGTCTCAGAACAGCACGAAGGAAGGTATCATTCTTTGGCGGCATCGCGGCGTGAGTCCATGGGTCAGCGACCCCGCGACGCGGGGCTTGGCGAGACAGTCAGTGAAATTTCATGGGGTGAAATCGGTGAGCTTTGGACCCAACTCAACCGCGATGCCAAACACGCATGGCTCAGTGACTCCTCCCGCCTTTCAATGGAGGGAGACACTGCTCCAGCGTCGCGCGCACGGATTCGGCAGCAATCTCCATAGGAAGCGTCGCTTCGCCGATGGCCCTTAGCAGTATCAATCGCAGTCGTCCGTCGACATTCTTTTTGTCCACGGCCATCAGATCGAGAATGCGGTGAGGGGACAGGGCCGACGTTAACCGCACCGGCAAGCGAGCGCGCCGCAGCAACTCCTCGATACGGACGCCATCTTCACGACTCAGCCAACCGAGGCGTATCGAGAGGTCCGTCGCCATGCAAATACCGATTGCGACCGCCTCGCCATGCAGATAAGTTCCATATCCGGCTGCCGTCTCGATCGCATGCCCAAAAGTGTGCCCGAGATTCAAGGTTGCACGGACTCCCGACTCATGCTCATCCGCGGACACCACCTCAGCCTTGTTGATGCATGATCGTTCGATCGCAAAGGCGAGCGCCTCCGCATCCCGATGCAAGAGTCGCTCAACGTTGGCCTCGATCCAACAGAAAAATTCCGGATCTCTGATCAGACCGTACTTGATGACCTCTGCGAGACCCGAACTCAGTTCACGATCGGCAAGCGTAGTCAGCGTTTCAGTGTCGGCTAGAACAGCCAAGGGTTGGTAGAAAGCCCCTATCATATTCTTCCCGAGCGGATGATTCACTCCGGTCTTGCCACCCACCGACGAGTCCACCTGAGCCAACAGCGTGGTCGGCATTTGAATGAACGGAATGCCCCGCTGATAGCAAGCCGCGGTGAAGCCCCCAAGGTCGCCAATCACCCCACCGCCTAAAGCGATCAGGCAAGCATTACGGCTAAATTTGGATCGGAGCAGCCGATCCCAGACCTGCATTGCTGAATCGATGGTCTTATAGGACTCACCGTCCGGCAGCACGACGGTCTCAATGCGTTTTCCGCCAAGCCCCGTCAGCGTCGACTCCAGATACAAGGGAGCGACGATGTCATTGGTCAGGACCAGGACCTGCCTGGCAGTAATGTGGCGTGCGAAAACCTCAGCGTCGCGGTGCAACCCGGCACCGATGTAAATGGGGTAGCTACGCGCTCCTAGGTCAACCTGAAGTGTCTTCATGAGCCGGTCGCGGTCGACGGAAGTTCCTGCAATGCCTTCATGATGCGCCGCACCGCGGCTGGGCCTGACAGCACCCCGGTATCAATGATCAGGTCCGCGAGTTCGACGTAAAGGGGCTGCCGCTCGCGAAACAGATCTTCAAGACGCTGTCTTGGATCCTCAGTTTTCAACAACGGACGATTCGAGTCCCTGTGGGTCCGCTCCAGCTGCTTGTCGACGCTGCAGTTCAGGAAAACTACGAAACCTCTTCGACGCAGCAGTTCCCGGTTCTCGGGCAGCAGAATCGCTCCACCTCCCGTTGCGAGCACGATGTCTTCCTGCTCACAGAGCTCAGCTAGCACTTCGGATTCACGTCGGCGGAAACCTGGTTCCCCCTCGTATTCGAAGATCATTGGGATGCTGACACCCGTACGCCGCTCGATCTCTTTGTCACTATCCCAGAATTCGCGCCCCGAAGTCTTGGCAAAAAGCTTGCCAATTGTTGATTTTCCGGCCCCCATCGGCCCGATAAGGAAGATATTCACTTGAGAAACTCATGACCCGGCAGGTCTACAGAAATCGTCCATCATCATATCACGGGCTATCCGGCTGCTGCCTTCGTCCAAACCAGCCTTTGCGACTATGCGATAGCCCGGAGAAACTGAGGCGCCGCAAGTGTGCCTCCGTCAGGTGTGGTAGACCCCGCCGAGCCACGCGCCTGGCGGCTGCAGAGCTTACAACACAACCTAGCGCGCCGCGAAGGTTTCCTGGAGAACTTTCGGCGTAATGAAGATCAGCAGTTCCCTCTTGTTGTCCTCCACATGATCCCGGCGGAAGAAATAGCCGACACCGGGAAGATCACCGAAGAAGGGCACCTTGTCGGTCGTGTTGATGTTGTCGCTTTCAAAGACACCGCCCAGGACCACCGTTTCCCCGTTGCCGACCTGTGCAGTAGTTTCAATCTGGCGCGTGTTGATCGCACGGTTCCCGTTTGGCTGCACTTCGCCAGGGACGTCCTTCTTGATCAGCAGTTCCATGAGGATATTCTCGTCGGGCGTAATGTGTGGGGTGACGTTCAACTCGAGCACCGCATCCTTGAAGGCGATGTTTTGTACCGGCAGACCACCGCCGGTACTCGCCGCTTGCGTGACCTGAAAAGGTATCTGGACGCCTTGCCTGATCTGAGCTTTGGTTTGGTCGGCCGTGATGAGGCGTGGGTTGGACACAAGGTCGCTGCGACCGTTCCTCTGCGCAGCAGACAATTCGAGGTCCAAAAGATAATCGCCTGCTTTCAATAACGTGAAGCCGGCATATCCGCCGCTGGCTGCCGCCGCGCCCGTAGTCGCCAGATCTATCAGCGCGTCCCCGTAGGTTGCGCTCTCGGTCGCGTTGACCGGCAAGACTCCCTCGGTCGGAACCAACTCGCCGCCCAGGGTTTGAGGCCGCCCCCTGACAAAGCGGTTGACCCCCAAGCGAGCCCCAAGCTCCCGCAAGAAGTTGTTTTCGGCAATGACGATGCGGGACTCAACCAAGACCTGTCGCACCGCCTTGTCGAGTTGGCGAACCAGGTCTCGAATGCGCTCCAGATTGCGAGCCGTATCCTTGACGATCAGTTGATTAGTTCGAGGATCGACCGTCACGTTGCCGCGTCCAGAAAGAATCGACGGATTGGCATCATTGTTGTTGGGGACTACGGATCTCGGGAAAGGACCGTCGCTTAGTGGCGGAGGAATATTGTCGGCCGTCGTAGTCTCCGTGGTCCCGACCAATACCTTCTTTATATCGTCTGCTCGCGTGTAGTTGATCTGAATGATCTCGGTCCTCAACGGCTCCAACTCCTCGACGATCTTTTGGGCTTCCAGCTCATCCTTTTCGATCCGATTGATTTCGTCGTTTGGCGCAACACGGATGATGCTGCCTTCCTGTCTCTTGCCCAGTCCTTTCGACTTCAGAATCAGATCCAGAGCCTGATCCCACGGCACCTCGTTGAGCCGCAGCGTCACGTTCCCTTGCACGCTGTCACTCGCCACAATATTCAGATTCGTGAAATCAGCCAGGATTTGAAGCACCGATCGAACGGGGATATCTTGAAAATTGAGCGAGAGGCGATCTCCAGCATACTTGATGCCGCGTTTCTTGCTGTTTTCTTCGCGCTCGGCCCGAGTCAGTGGGCGGAATTCGATCGTCAGGAGATTGTCTGTCTGATAACTCGAATATTCATAATCTTCGGAGGCCGGCGTGATGATCAGCTTGGTACCGGCGCCCGCCCCGACCGTCGCTTCGATACTCCTCACGGGCGTCGCGAAATCAAGTACGTCGTACTTGCGGGCAACCTGGGGTGGCAGAAAAGTGCCTGGAAGGTTAACCACGATCCTTTGGCCCTCCGCATGAACGTCGACCACCGCCTGCGCGCTGCTCAAACTTACAATCACTCGCCCTTCGCCCCGTTCTCCTCTCCGGAAATCGATGTTGTCTACCCTCGGCCCTGTCGTCCGCCTGTCGCCGCCGTAAGCAGGGGAAGGCGACTGCCGCATTGGACGGTCAGCCGAAGCCCAGTCGTTGCTTGCGGAGGGTGGCGATGGTCGCCGCGGGCGACTTTCGGCGAGTTTCTTTCCAATCTGAACAAGCAGAACACAGCGGTTACCTTCCACGCTGGCGGAATAGGGCGCCATGGCCGCTAGATTCAGCACGACCCTGGTGCGCCCGCCGCTCTCGATCGTCTGGATGCTCTCGGCGCCTCGGAGTTTGACGGGGATCGTCTTTTGCGCCAAACCGTTCCTGACACCGGGAAAGTCGAGCGCAAGGCGGGCGGGATTTTCGGTTTCAAATATGCGGGGGCTCTCAAAGGGGCCGTCAAAGACCATTTCGAACTGGAGGTCCCCGCCGGACGAGGAAGAAAAGTCTATTGACCTCAAGGTCGCACCCTCACCCCTCGCGTCCCGCACCGCCCAACACAACGCAACAAGCAGAACCTGCATCCAGACCAGACGCACGTTGATGCCCCTCACTCTTGGCCTCTGGTAGTCGAGCATACCGTTCATTTGGTGTTCGCTCCTGCGTCATTGGCGGCTGTCTCTATGAGTTCGAGGGCCGCTTGGCGCTCCTGCCAGGAACCGGGGCGATCCGGAACGACTTCAATTAATTCGATTCGGTCCGTCTTGACTTGAACCACTCGGCCGTAATTCCGCCCCAAGTGACTCTCGGTGCGCACTCGATGGATAGTCCCGTCCGCAGCCTTAACCAGACCCCAAAGCCCTCCCTGAAGCTGAACCGTACCGACCATCCGCAGAGTGTCCAGTTCATAGGATTCGAGTTCTTCCTTCGGCCGCGATAGATCCGGCCGGACGGCACTGAACGGGTTCGGATCTACGGCCTCTTCTGTCTTCTGCACGCGGGCGAATGGATCCCGGAGCATGTCTGCCGGGAAGACGAAAGGCTCAACCTTCTTCATGACGGGCAAGGGTTCTATGACTCCCTTGCTTCGCGACTTGACCTCCATCACATAGGCCTGTAGGTCACTAAAATCATCACTGCTGCAACCGGTCAACACGAGCATGAGCATGGCGATGCCCGCCGTCGCTCCCTTTAAAGTTAAATGCCGTGCCGCGGCGTGAAGTCGAAAACTGCGAACCATGGCTCATACCCCCTTAGCCTCAGTCACTGCACACCCTTCGTCTCTTGCGGTGTGCTTGGCTTCGAAACGGCTTCATCGAGATACCGGTAGGTCTTCACTGTCGTTTCCATCGTGAGCTGTTCTTTGCCACGGGTGCTGGCATCCTGGCGCCGGAAGATCTTGACGTCATGCATCGTGACGATGCGGGGCAACGCAGCCAGACCGCTGACAAAAGTCCCGAATTTCACGTAGTCACCGACAACACGGATCTGGATCGGGAGCTCCGCGTAGAATTCCTTGTTCACTTCGGCAGCCGGTTTGAACAATTCGAATTCAAGCCCGCTGGCAAGACCTGTCTGAGACACATCGACCAGGAGTTCCGGGACCTGCGTCTTGTCAGGAAGTTGTTTGAGAAGATCCCCGAAGGTCTGCTCTGTGTGCTCCAATTGCTTCTTATAAGCGTCCAGGTTAGCGGCTTTCCGTTGCTTGATCTCGAAATGACTCTTCAGTTCCGCCTCGAGACCCCTCTCCGAGTCGAGTTTCTGGAGTTGTGCCCGGGTGTCGAAGTAATACCAAAGTCCACCCACTGTTAGGCATAGGATCACGATCACTGCTGCCTTAATGGCAGCGGGCCAAGTTCCCGCCTTTTCAAGATCCCAATCGACTCCCGCAAAGCCCAGATTCATGGCGCCAAGCCTTCCGCATTCTTTGAGCTTTGTTCGACCTGAAGCGTGAATTGCTGGCTCGTCGCTGCTTTTGGTTCCTTATCGCCCTTGGTCTGGATCACATTGAGTACCGGCTCACCGAGCCAAGGGGACGACTCCAGGTTTCGCAAGTAGCCTGACACTCGCGCGTTCGATTGGGCTACCCCGTTTAAAACGAGCTTTCTTGCAGTCTGTGTGAGATCGGTCAATGAAATGCCATCCGGGACAGTTCGCGCGATATCATCGAACAAGTGCACCATTTCCGGACGGCTAACCTGTAACTCCTGAATCACCTCCATCCGCGCGACGAGATGTCGTTTCTTGACATCCAGCTCCTGGATTTCCTTGATTTTCTGATCAAGTGTATGAATTTCCGATTTGAGAAACTCATTCCTGCGAACCTGATGATCGGTGACCTGATCAACGCGCAGGTGGACCGTGAGCATGACCAGAAAGGTCAGCACGATCGACAGGAGAATTCGCGCCACAAGATCTCTAAGCTTCTGCTTGCGAAGCTCGGCACGCCAAGGCAGAAGGTTGATGCGCACCATCAGTCGAAGCTCCTTAGGGCCAGCCCACAGGCCACAATCAACGCTGGAGCTTCGTTGCGGAGAATTTGAGGCTTGACTCGGCTGGACACCGACATGTTGGCAAACGGGTCGGCAACCGCGGTAGGGATACCAAGAGTCGTTTCCACGTACTCCCGAATTCCGCGAGTTGAGGCGCAGCCACCCGCTAGCACCAAACCATCGATTCCCCGATTGGCACTCGAAGACCGAAAAAACTGCAGAGAAACGTTGATCTGTTGCGCCATGGCCTGCTTAAACGGCTCTAGGACTTCGGGTACATAGCCCTCCGGCAACCCGCCCAGTTTCTTCGCAAGCCCGGCTTCCGCAGATGAAAGACCATATTTCCGCTGGATCTCCTCCGTCAACTCCTTACCGCCAAAACCCTGCTCCCGAATATAGATACTGCGGCCGCCGCTAATCACACTCAGCGTCATCATCGATGCGCCCACGTCCGCGACGGCCACGGTTCGACCAGAATCCGGATCCGATGGGCAATCAAGGATCAAGTTGAAGACATTCTCGATTGCGTAAGACTCCATGTCGATCACACCCGCCTTCAGCCCCGCCAACTCTAATGCGGCGACCCGATCCTCGATGTTCTCTTTGCGCGATGCAACGAGGAGAACATCCATCAACTCGGGGCTTTTCCGGTTAGGTCCCTGCACTTCGAAATCCAGGCTAACCTCGTCCAAGGGGTAGGGAACGTATCGATCGGCCTCCAGTTCGACCTGTAACTCCAGCTCATCGTCACTCAGGGAAGAAGGCATCGTGATCGTTTTCGTGATCACCGCCGAATATGGCACTGCTACAGCCGCGGTTCTCAATCTGGTGCCTGAGAGTTTGAGCACCGACTTGAGAGCCTCACCAATTAGTTCCACGCTGGCGACCGTCTTGTCGACGACCGCACCGGAGGTTAAGGGAGCCGTAGCAAGGCTCTCCACGCGGTATGCCCCGCGCTCTCTGCTCAACTCAAGCACTTTGACGGAGGCGGTGCTGATGTCTACACCGAGGAGTCCCGGCTTCTGACGCTGAAACACAAACATCCTGCGATCTTAGGGGTTGCAATGTGGAAGCGATCCAAGCGTTGTGAGAAGCTATTGCCGCGACAGCGATCTAACTTCCCGTAGTGGCGCGCCCATGCTGTAGTATAGTAGTCGTCCAGGATCCGCCCAGGCACCTGCTTGAGTCGTCTTTGTATGCCAAGCTTGCCGAGCAAGCGCCGCTCGCCCTAGATGTTCCTCCCTCGACACGCGTGGCTAGACGTAAGAACTCATTGTCATCTACCCTCTCCAAGCTCCTGCGGGGTCTCATCGCACTCACACTCTTCGGTGTGCTTTTTGCGGCGGTAGCCGTTCTGGCGCTTTACGCCTACGTGGAACCCCAACTTCCGCACATCGATAGCCTCCAGGAGGTACGCTATCAGATGCCGATGAACGTCTTTAGCAAGGAGGGCAAACTCATCGCTCAATACGGCGAAAAGAAGCGCACCCCGATCGGGATCGGCGATGTCCCGCAGGATGTGGTTCACGCCTTCTTGGCCGCAGAGGACGATCGCTTTTTCGATCATCCCGGCGTGGACTATCAAGGCCTATTGCGCGCGGTCTTCGCTTTCTTGAGCACTGGAGAAAAAAAACAGGGCGGAAGTACCATCACCATGCAGGTGGCACGGAATTTCTTCCTCACCAGTGAGAAGACCCTGTTGCGCAAGGTGAGGGAAATATTGCTGGCGGTTAAGATCGAGTCAACCTTGCCCAAGCAGCAGATCCTCGAGCTTTACCTCAACAAGATCTATTTCGGCCATCATGCCTACGGCATAGTGGCCGCGGCCCAGATTTACTATGGCAAGAACATTGGGGAATTGACCCTTTCCGAGATCGCGATGATAGCGGGCTTGCCGAAAGCACCGTCCCGATTCAACCCCATCGTCGACCCCGAGCGAGCCATGGCGCGGCGCAATTATGTGTTGCAACGCATGCTGAAGTTAGGCTACATCGACGACGCGCAGTATCAGGAGGCGTTCAACCAGCCTTCGACTGCGCAGCTTCACACTCAGCCGATTGAGCTTTACGCGCCATACATCGCCGAGATGGCGAGGAATGAGCTGTACCGTACATATGGCGACGATGCTTATATCAACGGGTATCAGGTCTACACGACCGTTGATAGCCGCTTGCAACTCGCGTCGGAAAAGTCCGTGCGCAAGGCGCTTCATGATTACGATAGGCGGCGCGGATATCGGGGAACTAAGGAGCACATCGATCTCCGCAAAGCCAAGACCGATGCCGACTGGGAACAAGCCCTCCAAGGTCTCGCCGCGGGAGGCGATACGGTTCCGGCGCTGGTAATCGCCATCAAGGACAGAACTGCGACAGTCTACATCGCCGGTACCGGAATAACCGAAATCGACTACGAAGGCATGAAATGGGCGCGAAAGTATCTGTCAGGCGACGGTGCCGGAGGTACAAGGGAAATCCTTAGACCCGGTGACATCGTGCGACTTCACCTCCGCGAGAGCGGGACATGGGCACTGAGCCAGATTCCGGAGGTCGAGGGCGCCATGGTCGCACTGAATCCTGACGATGGCGCCATCGTGGCGCTCGTCGGAGGGTACGATTTCGGCCAGAGCAGCTTCAACCGCGCGACGCAATCACAAAGACAACCGGGTTCCGGCTTCAAGCCGATCATTTACACGGCTGCTATGGAAAACGGCTACACGCCTGCCAGTGTCGTCGTAGACGCGCCTTTGGCCATTCACGACCGTTCTCTTGAGGGTGGTACTTGGCGCCCGAAAAATTCCGGCGGAAAGTTTTACGGCCCGACCCGATTGCGTGTGGCGTTGGCCAAGAGCCGCAATCTCATCTCTGTACGCCTATTGAAAGACGTGGGCTTCGATAAGGTGATCGAGATGGCAACCCGCTTCGGTTTCACTACCGACGAACTGCCTCGTTCCCTTTCCCTTGCCTTAGGTAGCGGCGTCGCCAGTCCATTGAGAATGGCACAAGCCTACGCCGTTTTTGCCAACGGTGGTTTTCGCGTGGATCCCTATTTCATCAGTCGCATCGACACCCCTGATGGCAACACCATTTTCCAGAGTCAACCGAAACTGGCCTGCACAGGGTGTTCCCGCGAAACCGATGCGGCCCAGCCAACTGCGCCCCGCATCATCTCCCCCCAAGTTCACTACATGATGAACTCCATGCTGCAGGATGTGATCCGCAGTGGAACGGCGACGAAAGCGCTGCGACTGCGCCGTCCCGACATTGCGGGCAAGACAGGAACGACGAACGAATCTCGCGATGTGTGGTTCAACGGTTACTCCCCCGCGTTGGTGGCCGTCTGCTGGATGGGCTTCGACTCCTTCAAGTCGCTGGGGAGAAAGCAGACGGGCGGGGACTTGGCATTGCCAATGTGGATCGACTTCATGAAGACCGCGCTGGCTGGTGTGCCTGAAAAGTCGTTTCCTCAACCGGCGGGATTAACCGCGACCCGAATTGACCCTGGCTCTGGTCTGTTGGCCAAGCCCGGCAGTAATTCAGCAGTAATGGAGGTCTTCCCATCAGACAAGGTACCGAAGAAGCGGGCCACGCCACCCCGCCCGACCCCGAAACGAAAGGGTGCCCAGCCTCCGAAAAGTGATGACTCTTCGCCCAGCTACTCTGGCGGTGAATCGCCGGCGCCGAGAAGCCGCAAGAAAGGCGAGTCGTCCGTCAGATCATTGGAATCGTTGTTCTGACACTCAGCTCCGACGTGATCCGTTAAGGGTGGATGCTCTCAAAAAAGTGCAGTCGCGGATTGCTCAGGAAGCGGCTCGGTTGATGATTGAGGAGGGAGTGGAGGACTA
>Ga0209254_10004631_pt1 | contig 12608 bp, 10 predicted proteins | sample FrelakmetDIP11DI_FD_187148 | JGI IMG/M metagenome (GOLD analysis project Ga0209254, IMG submission 187148) | Freshwater lake sediment microbial communities from the University of Notre Dame, USA, for methane emissions studies - DIP11 DI (SPAdes)... | ecosystem: Environmental > Aquatic >...
CGCGGCTCCGTAAAGCACAGCATCGGTCTTGGCCTCCAGGACGGGCTTAGCTGAGCCCATGTCCTCTAACATGATCCCATCCACCTCGATCCCGGAGAGCACCGGCTTGGCAAATTCAAAGAAACTGCCTTTGGCAATCTTTGGCCACTTCCAAATCAGCTCGGCATCGCCGCACGCCTCCTTCGCCGCGTGCAGTAGATCAATTGCCTTCCCAATGCCATCCTTTTGCTCCTTTAAAGCAGGCTCAAAGTAAATCCGTTTGCATCCCCCTTCCGCCGCAGCACGCACCCCATCCACAATATCGGTATAGACCGCCAGGTCAGGAATGCGGGCATCAGGGAAAGGTGCTGTCGACAGATTCATGCATTGCAGCCTTTCTCTTGCCTTGGCGACCGCCTCCAGATCCGGGCGATGAATTTGAATGAGGGCTTCTTTTGCTTTAGTCATAAGATCGCGCCGCAACTGATTCAAAGCTCCTATCGGTATGAAGAGGTCTCCCAGATAGCTCATATTTACCGCTCTAACAACGAATGGGGTCCCTCCCGTTCGGCGGAGCTGGGATTCGATCTGAAGAGCCGTCGTAGGCCGATTTTCGGCCTTCTCAGCCTTAAAACCGGCACTGACCGAAACCCGAATACCGTTTTCAAGAAAGCCCTCAATCGATGGCACCCCATCCTGCCAGGAAACGGACAAATCGATCGGGATCTCCTTTTTGAAGGAAGAGATGATCTTGTGCGCCTTTTGACCTAGAGACCTGCTGCCGGTGAGGTAGACTTTTGCTCCCGGCCTCACCCTCTCCGGCGTCCTCAATCGGAGCAAACCATCTTTTTGAATCGGTCCTTGCGCCACCAGGCCCATCTCCTGGCCGGGAGCTATGAAGACCAGGCCGTCGCCATGCTCCGGCACGAGAGGCCCGGAGAGCCGTACTGCGGCCTCACCTCGCTGCGGATCAAAGGATGCCACACTTCCTATGAGCACTCCGCGGTTGTCCGACATCTTCCTGCCCATGACGTCCTTTGCGCCTAGAAGATAGCCTTCTGTAAAGTCGCGATTGAACGCCAGGGCCAGATCTCTTTCATCATTTATTGAGGGTGACCAGGAGCCAGAAGCGATTTCATCTAAAGCTTTTCTGTAGATGCTGGTAACAATGGCCACATACTCAGCGGATTTCATCCTACCTTCAATCTTTAGCGATTGAATAGGCGAGCGTACGATCTTGTCAAGATGACGATATACAGAGAGGTCACGGGTGGAGATGAGGAATTTTTCCTTCAACGGCGCTGCCGCCAAGCTTGTAGGCCTGCCGTACTCGTCCTTTTGGCCTCGGAGCAGAACATAAGGTTTGCGGCAGGGCTGCGCACACATTCCTCGATTGCCGCTGCGGCCTCCGATGGCCGAGGAGAGAAGGCACTGCCCGGAATAGGAGTAGCATAGGGCTCCATGCACAAAGACCTCCAGGCCTACCTGCTGGCCGCCGGTCTCTCGCTTCATTCCCCTGATCTCTTCCAGGGACACCTCTCTAGCCAGAACCACCCGCTTAAATCCCAAGCGGGCCGCCCAATCTACCCCCTCCTGATTGTGGATGGTCATTTGGGTGGAAGCATGCAGATGCAGGCCCGGCACCAGTCGTCGTGCCAGCGCAGCGATGCCCACGTCCTGAACGAGCACCGCATCAGCTCCCATTTCGTAGAGTTGAATCAGGTATGCTGCGACATCGGCAATCTCGTCTTCCCTAATTAGGGTGTTAACGGTAACATATGCTTTTACACCATGCAAATGGGCATAGTCTATGGCTTCTCTCAGCTGCGGCTCTTCAAAATTGGCGGCGAATTTTCTGGCGCCAAACCTTTTGCCGCTGAGGTAAACGGCATCGGCTCCTGCGGCAACCGCTGCTCGCAGGGCTTCGGGTGAGCCCGCGGGCGCGAGCAGTTCAGGCAATCTCTTCAAGTCTTATCGCCAGTTGCGTGCCTTGTGAGTTGATAAGCCCTCTCTTTTAGTGGGTGGTTTATTGCGTCCAGTGGAAGGTCGATCTCTTTTATTCAAAATCGATCTGTCCTATTCGTAATCGATCTCGATTCATAATCGATCTCCTTGAATCCACACATAGGCTATTTATTTGATAAAATCCTACTTCATCTTGGTGAAAATGAGTGAAGTTATCAGCTGCTATCATTGTTGTTCTGCTGGCTCTCCAGCTTCTTTCGGGCGCACAGGCTTTGCGAACCTTCTCAGGTGATCTGATATCCATAGACACTCCCATCAATGACGACGTATTTGCGGCGGGCAGCTTGGTGAACATCAATGCTCCTGTGAATTCAGCCGTAGTTGCGGGAGGCACCATCAATGTAAATGCGCCCGTGAAGGGAGATCTCCTTGCCGGGGGCGGGCAGGTCAATATTAATTCGGATGTAGGCGGTAAGGTGGTTGCTGCTGGTGGAAATATTGCTCAGGGCGGCAACGTCGGCACTAATCTGGTGGCCCTGGGCGGGCAGGTGAGCATCCTGCCCCAAAGCAGTGTAAGCAAAGATGCCCTCATCGTTGGAGGAAATGTAGTCAACGCCGGACGGGTGAATGGAACACTGACCGTAAGCGCCAATGGATTCGAAAACACGGGATATGCAGGAAAGGTGGACTTCCAAAAGATGGAAACTCCTGAACAGGAAAAAGGCGAGGATTACGGCGGTTTCGGTTTCTTCGGCTTGGCATTGATCATCGGATACCTTATTCTGGGCTTGGTTCTCCTGCGTATTTTTCCGGGGCTTTTTGTTGTTGTGAGTAAAGAGATAATGCGCTCGCCTGTAGTGGTTACAGCAGTGGGCCTTGTCTCCATTATTGCGGCTTTCATAGCTCTTATTGTGATCGCTGTAACCATTGTGGGGCTTCCAATTGCCATCATTGGCTTCATGCTGACGGCTATTGCACTGATGCTTACAGGGACCTTCGTCTCCTTCGCGCTTGGCAAATGGATAGGGTCGCGATTTAGCCTGAAATATGGGGATATGATTCTCTTTTTGATTGGATTTGCGATTTTAAACGTCCTATTTCTCATCCCCTTCCTGGGTGGTCTGATCTCCTTAATTTCAGCAAGTCTTGGCTTTGGAGCTGTACTGTATTCAGCCAAAAATCATATGCGGGCTTCGCCAAAGCTTCCATAAATCGCTGATTGCAGGATTAATTGCAGAGATCCATTGATTGCTGCCCTGGATCGTAAATGTTATTTGGGCTGCAATCCTTTTTTCATAGCGTCCATTCTCAGAGAGTTGGTGAAGGCTTGAAGCTTATTGTATTCTATAACGGCGAATTCGGAGCACGTGTTGTTGGCAATCTAATAAATTACTCCGGTTTTTGCATCTCCTGCGGTGAGGCTTGCACTCAATGCCGCAATGTTAGGCCGGGCTATGCGGAGAACATCGTGGCCCTGATGGAAATGCCGGATCCTTCCACGCTTGGCGACTTCATCGACGATGTTGAGCCCTATCTTCCCAAAGCCATCCCGCAGGCGGACATCGCCATAGTTATGAACGTCCATCCGGACATCCTATTCGGCCTGCTTCCCAAGCTGAAGGAGGCTGGGGTGAAGGGCATTATCGGCTGCTCGGAGAAGCCCAAAGAACTGCCTCTCGGGCAGAGAAAACAATTGGAGGAACTGGGGGCAAACTTGGGTATGGAGACGGCTTTTGCCAAGCCGTTTTGCGCTATGCGTCCCGATCCGGCAAAGCCTAACATTGCCGCCTTCCTTGAGATGGCAGGAATTGGCGATCCTCTCATCATGGTGGCGCTGCAGAAGAGCCGAGAGGGAAAAGATCACATCGTGGCCGCCAATGTCGTTCGCAGTGCTCCCTGTGGTTCAACCTGGTTCGTAGCGAAAAGGCTTCTCGGCCTGGAGCCGGACCAACCTGATATTCGGGAAAGAATTTCCGAGGCGCATCATGCATATCCCTGTACAGCTTCAATGGACAGAGATACGGAGCTAGGTGACACCATTTTGCATAAGGGTGGCTATATAATCCGAGATGCAGTGGAGGACGCTTTCAAGAAAGCAAAACATCTGGACTGATAAGGCCTTCCTAGAAACATTTTTCCCAAATGAAAGTAAATCATGCGGGTATGGCCTCTTACAATCTAATGCTTTCCGTTCTCGTGATACCATCCGTCGGAGACACCGAGTCAGCCAGCTTTTGGCTGGGGAAGGGAAATGAATTATGCAATTCCGGACAGGCGGAAGAAGCGCTCAAGGCTTATGAGCATGCTCTGAAGATCGATGCCGCATTAATCGACGCTTGGAACAACCGGGGTCTAGCTCTAACGAACCTGGGGCGCTTTGCGGAAGCTCTGCAATGCTTCGACGAGGTTCTAAAGCTTTCACCCCAGCATGTCCAGGCATTGAGCAATAAAGGAATGGTGCTGGCCCAGCAGAAGAACTATCAAGAGGCTTTAAACTGCTTTGAGGCGGCCATTGCAGTGGATCCTTATTTTGCCGGAGCCTGGTACAACAAGGCTCTTCTCATGCAGTGCCTGGGCCGGGGGCGGGAGGCCATGGCCGCCATGAAAACTGCCAACGCCCTGGAGGGCCAAAGCGGCGCATGCTGTAGAAGATAAAGGCTGACAAAGCGCCAAACCCTGTAGAAGGATGACTTTGCCGGATTATCTCTTCTCAAATCCCGGCGGGTCCCTTTCCTCATAGATGCCTATTTTCCAGCGGATATTTTTTATGATCCCTAAGAGTGTGCGCGTTTCCCTTTCCGTCAGCTCGGCTCTGCCGAGAACGCGGCGTAACATGAGCACAGTGAACTCAATCTTATGTTGGGGGTAGCCGACCTCTTGGAGAAGACTTTTGCAGCGGTCTTGCAGCAGCAATAGGCTTTCTCTCTTCGCCATCTGACAGCTCCCATTTTCAATCATTGACATCTCGTAAAATAAAATAGCAGCGGCGTGGGAAATGTTCAATACCGGATACTTTTCACTGGTGGGAATGGAGACTATCATATCGCAGATCGCCAGCTCTTCACTATCGAGTCCGCAGTCCTCCCTGCCCAGCAGCAATGCTACCGTTCCATCTTTTCCTCTTAGCTTCTCGGCCAGCTCCCAGGGAGCCAAGCAGGGCACTCTCAGGTGCTGCCGCAAATGGTGCTTTGCTTCCTCCAGCCTCTTGCCCGTAGTGCCTACAACCAGATTTGTCTCCTCTAGGGCTTCCTGCAAAGAGGAAACCGTTCTGGACATCTGCAGGACGTCGCGGGCATGAGAGGCCATGGCGGAGCCGAAGTCTTCGATACGGCATGGGTTGACCAGGACCAGATCTTGGAAGCCGAAGTTCTTCATAGCCCGAGCGACAGATCCCACGTTTCCTTCGTACATGGGTTCTACCAGGACAACACGCAGCTTCGTCATTTGCTCTCCTCCCCAAAAGTACTGATGAAATCGAATACAGAGCACCAATTTTTGGCGTTTGCCATTCTATTAGAACCTTGACTTTTGCTATATGAATCTTCAGGAACACAAACCATTGTCAAAACGTAGGGGAATCTTGCCATTCTGAAACGCTATTATGCAAATACACAAATATGCAAATTGGGAAAATCCATTCGATGGAATGGGGGCGCTTTATGGGTTTTTTGCCAAACGCCTTATTTGACATTATTATTTTGAATACCCCGCCAGCTCTGCCGCGGGGTGCGCCGCCGCTCGTTTTGAATTGGGTTCTTAAATGCTGTTTTCTTTTCGCTCTGGGGACGGCCCCTGTGCTCAAAGGTCGTTAGGAACCGTTAAGCACAAATGTTGCGAAAGTAGCACATCTCTCCGAGAAATTGGGGTTAGAGAAGCCCCATGTTCTCTAGCTGCATCCTGACGATGCGCACGCCCTCTTCGCACTCCTCGGGCGACTTGCCGCCTGTTACGACCAATTTGCCGGAGCTGAAAATGAGCACTACCACCTTAGGTTGTTTGATCCTGTAAACCAAGCCGGGAAACTGCTCCGGCTCGTACTCAATATTCTCGAGGCCAAGGCCGAGGGCGATGGCGTTCAAGTTCAGATCGGTCTTCAGGTCCGCAGAGGCCACGATATTCTGAACGTGGATCTCCGGCTCAAGATCGATTTTCTCGAAGCCTATGGACTTGAGCGTCTTGGCCATGTTGGTGATAACCGTGCGAACGTCCTCGACGTTCTTGGCTCCGGTGCATACTACCTTGCCTGATGTGAAGATGAGAAAAGCGGCTCTGGGAGACTTGACTCTGTATACAAGGCCTGGGAATTTCTCTTTGTTGTATTCTGCTCCTTCCAGCTCGGCCTCGATTTTGTGAAGGTCAAACTCGTCCGCCAGCTTGGTAGATGCCACCACATTTTCAATATTTATCGTGGACTCCATACGCAAGTATCTCCAAACTACCCTTTATAAACTTGGGGTATATAAACATGAGTATTTAAAATTTATAAATGGCTTATAAACTCTATATAAACCACTTGCACCATCACCTCTCGGGAGAAGAATGCCTTTAATATTACTATACTAATTGCTTTTATTATCACGGACAGGCACATCGTGGCCGCCATGTCCAAAATAATTGGAAAAAAGCCCAAGCCGCCGATGGGATTCGAACCCATGCACTGCTGATCTTTCGGATAAATCTTACGAATCAGCCGCTTTAACCGGGCTAAGCCACGGCGGCATATTTACTTGCAGATCTCATGGCAAATTTAAGATTTGCGATCCGTAGACTGGACAAGCACAGGTCCGCTTCTTTGCTTTTCGATCTCCTCTACAAGCTGCGGCAGAAAGGTTCCGATATCGGTTACGAGCCCGATTGCCTGGGCCGATCCTCTGTCCATGAGCTTGGTGACAGTTGCTGGATTAATGTCAACGCATATGGTTTTTACATAAGAAGGAAGCAGATTTCCAACAGCAATGGAATGCAGCATGGTTCCAAGCATTATGGTCATATCCACGCCCCGCAAAGCTTTATCCATCGCATCCTTGGCCTTCATTGTGTCCGTTATGACCTCAGGGAGGGGGCCATCATCGCGAATGGAGCCCGCCAGGATGAAGGGAATCCCTTTCTTCACCGCCTCATACATGATGCCGCCCTTGAGCTTGCCTTCCTCCATAGCATTTTGAATGGAGCCGCTGGCTATGATCTCGCTGATGGCGTAGAGGTGATTTCGGTGGCCTCCTGATATGGCATTGCCGGCGCAGTTCATTCCCAGGCTGGTCCCAAAGAGCTGTCTTTCGATATCATGTACGGCCACGGCGTTTCCTCCCAGGAGCACATCCACATAGCCTTCTCTTATTAGTTTGGCCAGAGCGGGTCCGGCACCGGTATGAATTACAGCCGGTCCGCACACTACCGCGATCCTGCCTTTGTCATTTTTAGTTCTGATGATCTCCATCGCCAGCTGGCGGACAAGTTCTCCGCTGGGCCTCTCCGAAGAGACTTCATTGGACATGAACCCGAAGAATGTCTTCTCGCGGGGGCGCTCCGGCGGAACTACCTTAACGCCGGAGGTTCCTATTACCACGCAATCGCCCTTTTTTATATGGGCTATAGGCGTGCATACCGCATGGCCGTCATGCAGGACAATGAGGCAGTCCATATGGTTGTTCTCCACCTCCACCCAGGCTCCTTGATAGCGAATATAGGTGGGGTGATTGGTGGTGGAATAGAATCCTCTGGGGACGACCATATCGTTTGGGGCGATTTGGGTTCGGACGTCCTCCATCTCTACCAGCCTGGCTCCTAACGAATGCAGTTCCAGAAGTATTCGATCCAAATGGGACGCATCCTCACCGGTAACGGTGATATGCACATAGCTGATGTCGTTTTTCTTCTGGCCTATTTGGAAGTTTTTGATCTCGAACTCGCCGCCCATATCCATGACCTTGTCCAAAATCTTGGTCAGAATCAGCGAGTCGATGAGATGACCTTCTAATTCAATATCTGCTATCTCGCTCATAAGCTGGGCTTCACCACATCTCTCCTTCCAGGAGTGCCTGGGTTTTATCGTTTGTGCTCATGATCAGCTTGGTGATTCTTATCAGGTATCCTTCTTCGCTTGGCTCAGGTGAATCGAAGATGGCTCGAATTCCGCTGCGACGCAAATGGTATTCAAACTCCTGAGCGGTTTGCAGGCTCTTGACTCGGATCTGCACCTTCTGCACGATGTTTTCTCCGACCTGCTTTCTCTGGATCGTGTCCACCAGCGGATAGAGAATGCTCTCTCCCAGGCGCTGTGCTCTGCTCCTTCTCTCCTGTGGCGATTCATTCCACTCCACGGATTGAAAGCCCTCCCTCACAGCTCTGGAGACGAAGAAGTCCAGAGCATAATCATTATAATAGCGAAAGGCCGCTGCCAGGTCGCTGCAATTGGTCTCTGAGCTGGTGTATTTCAGGGGAGCCGCCTTGTTTTCAGGGTCCTTCATCACCACGCCCTCCCTCCCCTGTCGGCCGAGCTTGCGTACGATCTCCTTAATTCTTTGTGGTGCGCTTTCCGGTCTGAACTCACCCAGTAGAGCTGCTGCTTTCACTCCAAAATCCTTGGCAAATTCATGGGTTTTATGAACACCCAATGTCCGCTTGCAGTTTTTCCTGGAGAGATCAAAGAGATAGAAATCTATGGTGTCCGTTAGATAGATGTCCTTGGGAACATAGGGATTCTCGGGCCCTACCATCTCTCCGCATAAAACAAGATCGCTATGCTTCTCAAAGATATCCTCTGGCAGAAGTCGCTTGGCCACCTCGGTTGAATAGGGGCAGACGAATCCTCCTCGGGTTAAGGCCACCATCTCACCATCAATGGAGGTCACACGCACGTTGTGGCCATTCATCTTCTCTTCAACGGCCAAAACCCCTGAAAAATGCTTTCTTATGGACGGGGCGAGCATAAGCGCCCGCCTGATCTTTGGGTAGCCAAAGACGATCTCGCCGTTTTCGAAAACGACCGTGCCAGCCTCGATTCCTGAGATCGCTTTTTCAAACCGCAGAAGTGGCGGCAAGGGCCAGCTCGACCCCTTGACAATGGTCTCTTGCAGGCCCTCGAGCCGTTCCTTGCTTATTCCCAATTTATCTGCAACTCTTTGCAGATTCATCTGGTCCTCACCAGGTAGTCGAGCAGAGACCTCCTGGTGATCATCCCCGCGACCTCCTCTTTGCGGTTTAGAACAGGCAGGCCTCCTCTATTTTCCTCAAGGATGATCTCTTTGACCTCTTCAAGCGGGGTATCGGTGAAAACATGCTGGACATTCTGGGTCATCACATCCGATACCAGCAGATTGAATATGCGGGCATATTGCTTGCTGGCGGTGTCGTTTAGATCCCTAAAAGCGCGCAGCGATTTGGCCAAATCTCGTTCCGTCAATATGCCAACAAGCCTGCCGCTCTCTATAACCGGCAAGCGACCCACATCTCTATCCAGCATCATCCTTCGTGCATGAACCAGTCGATCATTGGGATTGACGGTTAAGGGAAATCTCATGGCGTCTTTTGCAACGCCGCTCATGTTTACCGCACCTAGGATCTCTCTTGGCCGGACCCAGCCCAGGATCTTTTCACCATCTACGGCAACCAGTACGGAGGTCTTTTGCAGGAGCGTCATGGCATCGTCAATGTCCATGTCGGGAAGGACCTTGATTACCGCATCCATGGTCGCAGCCGCGACATGCAAAGATGATGCGGGCATTCCCAGGCTCTTCCTGGTGCCCAGGACTCGAGCAATTTGCCGGGTGGTGATTATGCCGCCCAGCTTATCCTTGTTGGTGACAAGCAGCCTTCTTAAATCATGCTTTTCCATGAGGTCGAGGGCGTGCCCAATGCGTTCTGATTTATCGATGGTCACCGGCTCGGTCATAATATCTTTAACCTGCATTACTTCCACCTCCCTATTTCTTCGATGATCTCATCTGCGGAGAAATAGCCGACTACGTCGTTCTTCTCCATGACGGGCATGCCGATGATGTGCTTTTCCACAAGCATCTTGGTTGCATCAACCGCTTTCATATCGGCATTGATAGTCATGACCGGTGTCGTCATGATGTCCTCGGCCACTAAGGGCATTTGCTTTATATACCGGTACTGTTTCCTTCCTGCCGGGCTCTCTTTGCGGGTCATCTTGACATTCTTGGTCTGCATTTCATCTTTAGGCCCCATCATTTCCGAGAAGGTGAGGCCAGAGCGGGTAACGATGCCGACTGGAGTCATGTTGTCCTCGTAGACCAAAGCGCGACTGACTCCCTGAACATTCATCTCATCGAGAACGTGACCGATGGTGTGATGCCGATGGACGCTTAGCACGACCTTGTTCATCATGTCACCAACGGTTGCTTTGACATCCTGCTCTGAGAAATACTTCAGCATATCTCTGGATGTGATCATGCCGGTGATCTCGCCATCGCGGTCAACAGGCAGGCCACTGATATCGTTATCTAGCATCAACTCCGCAGCCTGGGCCATGGTGGCATCAGGGAAAATGGTTATGGGGTTCTCCGTCATCACCAATTTTATAGGTACCTTATCTATTGGCCGCCGACGCCACTCCGGAGCCGCTTGGTTGAGTCGGTTAGAGATGTCATATTTGGTGACAATGCCCACCAATTTATCATGGTCGAGCACAGGAAGCCTGCCGATGCTATATTTGAACATTAGGTTCCTGGCTCTTTGAATGGGCTCATTTTGCTCGATGACATAAATGGGCGCGCTCATGTAATCTTTGACTTTCTTTGTTATCATGATAGAATCCCTCTGTTCTCGGCCAATGCACGCACGTAATCTCTTTCTGTCAGTATACCTGCTAAGGATCCCTTATCCATCACGGGCAAGGATCCAATATTATTATCCGCCATTTTTCGAGCTGCGGATCCCAGGTCCGCCTTCTTCTCTGTGGAAATCAGACTGCGCTTGATCATGATCTTGATCGGCTGTTTCATGACATCTCCGATGTCGCCTGTAACTACTTTTTCAAAGGCCTCCCCGCTGCCCATGTACTTCATGATATCAGAGGCTGTAACCATACCCATAAGTACTCCGTCCTGAACAACAGGCATGCGACGGAACCCCTTTTGGATGATCATTCTGGTCATCTTCTCAATGGTTGTCTGAGCCGGTGCGGTTACAACATTGGAGCTCATGAAACTCTCTGCAGACAGACCCGTTTCCATGCCGCAGACGAAGCGCACGAAATCCTCTTCTGTAATTATGGCCTTGACTCTAGTCTCCTCATCCACTATGGGCAAACCGCCTACATTTTTCTCGTACATCAATTTGAGGACGTCATTTAGCGAGGTCTTGTCGTTGGCGTAGGTGAGGCGCGTGCTCATGATCTCTCTGATATCGGCATTTATTGCGGTGAAAATATTGCCCCCGTATTTCTCCTGCAGAAGATTGTGTCGCAGTCCTCCTCCCAGGAAATCCACAATATCGACAGAGGTCACAAAGCCTATCAGCCGCTTGGTTCCTGCATCCGCTATGGGGAGCCTGGAAAAGCCATAGAAGGTCATGGTCTTTATGGCCCCCATAATAGTGGTAGTAGGCGGAACTGTGACCACATCCGGTGTAGCAACGCTTAACGCCTCAGATGTCCGTTTAGCGTTCCTGGCGTCGAATTGAAGAGGCCCTCTGTCCCCTGAACCCGGTGCTCTAGGCATCCTGTCATTTTTTTGCGGTATCCTTGTTACTTCTTTTCCGGTTGTTGGACCTTTGCTCATCATCCCTCACCTAAGATAACTTCTGATCAGATCTTGTCTGTCCACGATTCCCACTAGTTTTCCATCATTGACCACTGATATCCTGCCAATATCGTGCTTTAGCATCATATCAATGGCGTCGGATAGACTGGACTCGGGCTTTAGGCTGTATATGGGAGAGCTCATCAGCTTCTCTACATGCAACTGCGTGGAGTCTACCGGTCTGGTATCGCTCTCTTTGCTTATCCTCGCCCAGCCCCTTTTCAGGATATCAAACCTCGTGATCACCCCGATGGGCTTGCCATCCTTGATCACCGGGAGGCCGGTGATATCATCCTCAATCATCCGATCCCAGACCTTGGTGATGGGATCATCCGGGCTGGCAGAGATGACTTTTGTGCTCATGATTTCGCCTATCTGTTTCTTGGGCACCTTCTTTGGATCGATGTTGCAAAAAATATCCAGAAGGGAAACAACCCCCTTAAGCAGTGGCTTTTCTTCCGATTCGACCACCGGAAGCAGGGCTATCCTTTCTTTGAGCATGAGCTTTGCAGCATCAAGCATTTCCATTTGCCCATTTGCCGTGGAGACCTGGGTTACAAATCCGGCCACCGTAACGTTTGATTTTGTGGAGGTCACGCGCAGCATATCCTGTGTAGTTATGATTCCAAGCACGTGCTTTTTGCCGTCCACAACCGGAAGTCCACGAACATGATTATCCCTGATCAACTGACGCGCCTTGGTCAGAAAAGTGGAATCCTCTACATAGAGAGGATCTCTGGACATAATTTCTTCTACAAACATGATAATCCCTTGCTGTCCAGCGATAAATGCTACCTGTTCCCGTCCCTGCAGCTCCAGCAGAGCAACTCGCCATTCACGCTTTCCAAAGAATCCGAGAGCTGGCCGCATACCTCGCAAATTCCGCGCACCATCCCCCTG
>Ga0209254_10004632_pt1 | contig 12607 bp, 7 predicted proteins | sample FrelakmetDIP11DI_FD_187148 | JGI IMG/M metagenome (GOLD analysis project Ga0209254, IMG submission 187148) | Freshwater lake sediment microbial communities from the University of Notre Dame, USA, for methane emissions studies - DIP11 DI (SPAdes)... | ecosystem: Environmental > Aquatic >...
CCGGCACCCAGGTAACGCCTGCTCCAGTAGTCTTCCCGAAGGTCACTTATTGTAATCCCGCCTGAAGTGGATGCATGTACAAATTTATTGTTGTGCAGGTAAACGCCCACATGGGAGACACCACCCCTGGTATTAAAGAAAACCAGGTCGCCTTCCCGCATGTTTTCGTTGTCAATGGCCTCGCAGCTGCTTTTTTGTTCCCTGGCCACCCGGGGCAGCGAAGCCCCGTAGACAGTAAAAAGAAGACCTTGTACAAAAGCGGAACAATCAATGCCTGTGCGGCTGCTTCCACCTATCCGGTATGGCGTTCCCCACCAGTCTTCAATAAAGTTATACAGTGCCTGGTTGTCCAATGCCTCTACTTCAACATCCATCAAAATGGCATACTTAAACTGGGTGCTGAGGGATTTTTCGATATTGAAAGTAGAGTTGAAATACATCCCAGGGGCATTATCATCAGCCAGTTCCGGCATGGGTATTTCGGTGTGATTCCTTTGTTTTGACTCAGGTGCAGTGGAAATGGCAATGTTTTCGATGAAACCTCCAGGCTCAGCACGGCCCTCACCCGGGTTTGCCCGGGCAACAGGCTTAAGCGCCTGGCAGCTTGTCATTAAGACAAAAAAAGCCGTGGTATAGAGGTAAATTTTCAAAGCCGGCATTTTGTCATGCAATGTTAAGATTCTCATTTTGAACAACAAAGGAATAAATGTGGAAAATTCAAACGCCAAAAGGGGTGAAATATTTCCGAAATTTGCACTGATGCTTCAAATATCAGACCATCTTTAACATAATGAGTAGTTTTTCACATTTACACGTCCATACCCAATATTCGCTGCTTGATGGTGCAGCATCCATTAAAGCCTTGTATAAGAAGGCAATAGATGATAAAATGCCGGCCCTGGCCATATCCGACCATGGCAATATGTTTGGCGCTTTCCAGTTTGTGGCCGAGGCCTATAAACACCGGGTTGACCCCGACGATAAGAAAAGCCCCCTGAAAGTAAAGCCCATTGTGGGCTGTGAATTTTATATTACGGAGAACAGGCTGCGCAAGACCTTCTCCAAGGAAGAAAAAGATCCACGCCACCACCAGATCCTCCTGGCTAAGAATGATATAGGGTACAAAAACCTGGTAAAACTCACTTCCATTGGCTTTATCGAAGGGATGTACAGCAAGTATCCCCGTATCGACAAGGAACTGATCCACAAATACCACGAAGGCTTGATTGCCACTACCTGCTGCCTGGGTGCGCTGGTGCCGCAGATGATCCTGAAAAAAGGTGAAGCCGAAGCTGAAAATGAATTCAAATGGTGGCTCAATATTTTCCAGGAAGATTATTATGTGGAACTGCAGCGCCATGGAATGGCCGATCAGGAAAAGGTTAATAAGGTACTGCTGAAGTTTGCCAAAAAATACAATGTGAAAGTCATTGCCTCCAACGACTCACACTATGTAGATAAATCTGATTTCAATGCACACGATATCCTGTTGTGTATCAACACCGGTGAAAAGCAGGCCACACCGGCCATGCGCGAGTTTAGTGATGATGATATACATATCAAGAACAAACGTTTTGCCTTTCCCAACGACCAGTTTTATTTCAAGACCACAGCGGAAATGACAACGGCCTTTCACGACCTGGAGGAAGCCATTGACAATACCAATGAGATCGTGGATAAGGTTTCCCTGCTCGATCTTAAGCGGGATATCCTGCTCCCCCACTTCACCGTACCCAATACATTTAAAACACAGGACGAATACCTGGCGCACATAACCTGGGAAGGCGCCCATAAAAGATACAGTGAGCTTACGGCGGAGATCGAAGACAGGATCAAGTTTGAATTATTCACGATACAAACGATGGGATTTGCAGGTTACTTCCTCATCGTATCTGATTTCATAAAAGCCGGCCGCGACCTGGGCGTATTCATCGGACCCGGCAGGGGTTCTGCCGCCGGCAGTGTGGTGGCTTATTGTATAGGCATCACCAATATCGATCCAATAAAATATAACCTCCTGTTTGAAAGGTTCCTGAACCCGGACCGGAAGTCGATGCCCGATATCGATACTGATTTTGATGATGAAGGAAGGCAGAAAGTGATCGACTATGTGGTGGATAAATATGGCCGCAACCAGGTGGCCCAGATCATCACCTACGGCACGATGGCTGCCAAGAGCAGCATCAAGGATGTGGCCAGGGTAATGGACCTGCCCTTAGTGGAATCCAATATACTCGCCAAAATGGTACCGGAGAAACCGGGCATCGTTTTGAAAAGGCTTTTGCACGCGCCCATGACCGGTGATAAGAGCCTGACGGAAAAAGAAGCGCTGAACCCGGATGAACTTGAAAATGTAAAAAGGATACGCGAAATATTTGCGGGTGATGATCTACGCAGCAAAGTTCTGCACGAAGCAGAGATCCTGGAAGGGTCTGTACGAAACACCGGTCTTCACGCAGCGGGCATCATCATTGCACCACGTGACCTTACAGACCTGATCCCGGTTTGTACGGCAAAGGATTCACCCCTTTGGGTAACACAGATCGAAGGAAGTGTGATTGAAGAGGCCGGTGTAATCAAGATGGACTTTCTTGGACTGAAAACCCTGAACATCCTGAAAACCTCGCTGGAACTGATCCGGCTCAATTACAATATCAGCATTGATATAGATACCATCCCGCTGGATGATGAAAAAACATTCCAGCTTTATCAGCGCGGCGAGACCATCGGCACTTTCCAGTTTGAAAGTCCGGGCATGCAGAAATACCTCCGCGAACTGAAGCCCGATAAGTTTGAAGATCTCATTGCCATGAACGCCTTGTACCGGCCGGGGCCAATGGAATATATCAGTAATTATATCGACCGTAAACATGGCAAGGAAGAGATCAGTTATGATCTGGAAGCCATGGAAGAACACCTGAAAGAAACTTACGGTATTACGGTTTACCAGGAACAGGTGATGCTGCTGGCGCAAAAGCTGGCGGGCTTCTCCAAAGGCGATGCCGACGTGCTGCGGAAGGCCATGGGTAAGAAACAAAAATCAGTGCTGGATAAAATGAAAGGTCAGTTCATCAGCGGTGCCGAAGCAAAAGGACACGCCGCAGATAAACTGGAAAAGATCTGGACCGACTGGGAATCATTTGCACAATATGCGTTCAATAAGTCGCACTCCACATGTTACGCGATGGTAGCTTACCAGACCGCATACCTGAAGGCGCATTATCCTTCTGAATATATGGCCGCTGTTCTCAACCATGCGGGTAATATTGAAAAGATCACCTGGTTCATGGAAGAATGCAAACGCATGGGGCTGATCGTTCTTGGTCCGGATATCAATGAATCGCTCAAAGGCTTTGCGGTGAATAAAAAAGGCGAGATCCGTATCGGGCTCGGCGGACTGAAAGGCGTAGGCGAAGCAGCCGTTGAAGGCATCATTGATGAGCGTCGCAAGCATGGGCCATATAGTTCCGTATTTGATCTCATTAAAAGGGTCAACCAGCGGGTGGTGAATAAGAAGTCGCTGGAAAGCCTGGCTATCTCCGGCGCTTTTGACTTTGATACCAACCTGCACCGGGCGCAGTATTTTCATGTACTGGAAGGAGAATCGGTTACCGGACTGGAGAAGATCATTCGTTTTGGAAATATTTTTCAAAGCCAGACGGCCAATACTTCCAATACCCTTTTCGGCGACCTGCCAATGATGCATGATATACCCCTGCCAAAAATCGCCGACTGCCCAACCTGGTCGCTGACGGAAGTGCTGGACAAAGAAAAAGAGGTTACAGGCATGTTCCTGAGCGGTCATCCGCTGGATCATTACCGTTTTGAAATGAAAAATTACGGAATCAGTTCTGTTGCGGAATACAATACTTTCAAAGAAGAGATAGAGGCCCAGCCCTACCCGACCAAGCCATTCAGGCTCGCCTGCCTGGTAACAGGTTCGCAGCACCGGGTTTCCCGTGCAGGCAAAAAATTTGGGGTTTTGATGCTGGAGGATTTTTCCGGAAAAATGGAAATCACTTTGTTTGGGGATCAGTATGTGAAATTTGCCAATTACTTTGAAACAGGGAATTGCCTGTATATCACCGGAAAATTTGAAAAGTGGGAGTACCGTAACGACTGGAATTTTAAAGTGATGGAGATTTGTTTGCTGGAAACCATTAAAAGGTCGTTAACCAGGCAAATACAGTTTAATATTAATCCGAAATTGTTCACCGTTAACCAGTTTTCGTTTATAGAACGGAATATCAAAAAGAACCCCGGGAAGACCCGTTTAAAGTTTGTTTTTCACGAGAAAAAGGACCAGAAAATGGTTGTTCTCTCCACAATTGACAAAGGCTTTGAAATGAATGACGAAATGGCGGCTTTTTTGCAGGATAATCCGGATATGGAGGTAAATGTGGAGACAGCCTGAGGGTTTTAGTGTCAAAACATCATCTGAACTGAATTGGACTTAATTTTGTTTATACTAACATTCAACTTGTTTTTCAACTTTTAAAACTATATCAATGGCTAAAGAATTCAATGATGCTAACTTTCAAACAGAAGTATTGTCTTCCGATAAATTATCCATGATCGATTTCTGGGCAGAATGGTGTGGCCCCTGCCGCGCTATCGGGCCCATCGTGGAAGAGATTTCCAAGGAGTATGAAGGAAAGGTAAATGTGGGCAAGGTTAATGTGGATCATAATCCCCAGCTTTCGATCAATTATGGTATCACATCCATACCGGCGATCCTTTTCATCAAAGATGGCAAGGTTGTAGATAAACTGGTAGGTGCACAACCCAAAGGAAATTTCCTGAAGAAGATCGAAGCACACAGTTAATACAAACAGTATGTAAACTATAAAGAGCGGGCGATGTCCGCTCTTTTTTTTATATTGATTTTTTTGTGATGTTGCCAACATACAACAAGGCCACTGAGAGCCGCAGAGGAAATTGAGTAACACAGAGTTTAGGTAGATGATTCCCCGGAGGCCCCGGTTCGTGTCCTCACGAACCGGAAAACGAAATTATTCCGGTGATGGTTCGTGAGGACACGAACCATGGCGCCCGGTAACAACCTCGATTTCCGTTTGTAAACATAGAGCCGCAGAGGAAATTGAGTAACACAGAGAAATAAAATCCTCTTCTTTGCGGCCCTCAATATTTTCTCTGTGGCTCTCAGTGGCCTGTATTTTAAGTTCAGTGTCAATAGTTTTTTGATAACACGGATCAATTAATATTATTCAAATGTAAATCCAGTTTTCATCACTACTGAAAAGTAAAGCCAAAATCAATATCATTTGACTATCGAAATAGTACCTTTTTGATCAACATTTCCACAAGGTGATTGCATTCTGAGATACCAGGCGTAAGTACCGATTGGCTGCCTGTTACTTTTATATTTTCCATCCCAGCATTGAAGAGGATCTTTGGTGAAAAATATCCTTTCCCCGAAGCGATTATACACGGCCAGTTCAAATACTGTGGCGCCATCTGCACCTTTGATCCCAAAGCAATCGTTCAATCCGTCTCCATTAGGCGTAAAAGCATTGGGCACAAAAATCTTAGCCCCTGCACTAACGATCACTTTTACTTCATCAGTAGCAATACAATTATTGGCACCCAATGCTTCAACTTTGTACACCGTTGTTGTAAGCGGATTGGCAAAAGGATTAGGGATATTCGTATCCGATAGACCTGTTGCAGGGGTCCAGTTGTACCTTACCCCGCCTGAAGCAGAAATCTGAACAGGCAAACCGTTGCAGGTAAGTACATCATCAGAAGTCAACAGCTGGGGCAAAGGATTGACGGTCACTAAAACAGAATCTCTCCCACTACAGCTTGTTCCATTTTCATCAGTAACAAAATATAATGTTGTTACCAATGGATTGGCGATTGGATTAGCTGAATTAGCATCGGTAAGTCCGGTTGCCGGTGTCCATTTATAGTTTATCGCACCATTGGCGTTTAACTGAACCGGAGTGCCCAGACAGGTTATGGTATCGGCGGATGCTGCAATTATTCCACCCGCAGGATTGACTGTTACAGTTAAGGAATCAGAAGCGGTACAGCCATTTATATCTGTTCCGGCAACAACATAGCGGGTTGTGATTACCGGATTTGCACTTGGATTTGCTGAAGACGGATCAGAGAGGCCTGCTACTGGTGTCCACGTATATATCAGCCCACCACTTGAACTTAATGGTACCGCAATTCCAAAACAAATACTAGTATCCTCCGAAGCAATAATTACAGGTAAAGTATTTACCGTTACTAGTACCGAGTCTGTTGATTTGCAGGTACTGCTCACCGCTGTTGTAACCTTATACCAGGTTGTTACCAAAGGATTGGCCACCGGATTAGATATAGTCGGATTTGAAAGTCCGGTAAAGGGTGTCCATGAATAGTCTGTTCCACCTGTTGCATTAAGTATGGCAGACTGGCCAACACATAGTGTCGTATCTTCGGAAGCCATGATAGACACCACTTGCCTTACATTTACAGTAAAAGAATCAATTGAGAACTGGTTACGAGTTACTGAAATATCGTCCAAAGAAAACCGGTTATTCATTGCAGATAGATTTGCATTCCGGATATTCAATTGAAGCAACGTGGTTGCACCTGAATTCCAGTTGATACTGAATTGCTTCCAGGTGCCAATTTCGGCAGCAGTAGCGCTCCATTGTCCCGCTCGATTATCATTGATAAACAATTCCAATTGTGCCGGTTGTTGATTATCATATGAATTTGCCCAGAAACTGATGTTATAGTCTGTATTTGCAGAGACAGGAACCAAGCTATTCCATACTTGCTTACCAGGCAAAGTTGATCCATCTACAACCATCATGTTACCGTTAATGCCGTTAGTATGATCCCCGCAAACGATGCAATTCAAGCCCGGATACCATTGAGTAGCAAGTGTGGATATTCCAAATTGACCATCTCCGGTTCTGTTAGTAGTAAAAACATAATCTGAACTAAATCCGGAATTGCCATTATTGAAATTTCCATTTACCACCAGATTAGGTGCTACTATCGCAGAAGCGAGGGTATAGGTTGTCTGTACCAGTGGTTTAATAAATATTTTCCCTGTATCAGCAGGTTGTGATCCATTACTTATAGTCCAACATTTATCACCCGCAGTATTAGTTCTGATTTCGAATGAATCGCCCGTACAGATTGATGTGTCAGAATTTAAAATCAGGTTTGCCGAAAGCTGCCGAATATCGATTGCTTTAATTATAGTATCGGTACAATTGAACCCACTCTCAGTTATCAGTCTTACATTATATATTCCGGGAGAATTGTATATATGAACCGGATTTAAATTACCATTAAGTATTTGCATATCTCCGAAATCCCAGAAAACATTTACAGGACTTGAAGAAAGAGTATTAAAAGAAACTTCTGAGGGCTGGCACACTAAATTTTTATATGCAAAATCAGCATTTCCAATTGTACCTGAACCTTGGGAAAGTACTGCAATTTCATCTTCGTTTAGAGGCCTGTTATACCAGCGAATATCATCCATTATACCGGAATAAGGAATCAAATCTCCCTGCCACCAATTACCAAAACGTAATTCACTATTGCACCTTGACATTGAATTGAAGCCCGAAGCAACAGATTGTTTAAGTATGCCATTGATATAAATCTTGTGTTGCATGCCATCAAATGTTATAACAGCACAGTACCATCTTCCCTGGCAAATATTTTCACCACTATTTATATAGCTGGTTTCTGCCGTTATTCCCACAGGACAACTATTGGCATCAGAAATAATATTTGAACCAATACCGGGAAAAGGAGCATAGTTGATAAAAAACTGATATTGCTGACCATTAGTTGGACCGAAATCCCTTTTACCAACCAGGTTCTGAAGGTTATTCGAGTTCGTTTTAAACCATATAACAAGACTAAAATTGGGAGTTGAAAAGCTACCTGCACCGTCTGCTACGGAAATATAATCGTTAATCCCGTCAAAAAAATATGCGCTATTCAAGTTGCCGAAGCGGTCATTTGTCAACTGGATATTATTCTGAAGAATACCATTGTTATTATTTCCTGAGATATCATTTGCATTACCATTAAACGGGTAATGGCCAACTAAACCATTGGCAAGGTTTACCTGTGAAAACGCATGTTGAATTGAAATAATACTTCCCCAAAAAAGAAAGAAGAAATGGTATTTTGACATGAGGTTAAGAGGGTACTTTGATGGTTTAGAACACTAAAGTAATAAATTCCCGGACTTAACTATAATACGACCTGTATAATCTACTCTTTGAATTAACGGATGAAGTTTCTTCTCCTCGAAGTATTGCAGAACGGCTTTTTTTGCACCTTCCCAATGTCCAAAGTCATCAATAATCAATATACCGTTTTCTGAAAGAAGCGGATACAAATAAATTAATTCATGATATGTAGATTCATACCAATCTGTATCCAGTCGTAAAAGCGATATCATAGACGGAACAACACCTGGTATAGAATCCTCAACCTTCCCCTTCGCAAATATAAAAAGCCCCGCATCATACCCTGTAGAGTAAACATTTGCCTGCACTTCTTCCAGTGTGGAGAAACACCATACAGAATTTTCATCCGCCTTATCGGCCTGGTTCAATAATTCACCGGCATGTTCCCCGCTGAACTGCTTATCATCTGCGGTGGGTTCAGACATACCTTCAAATGTATCGTACAGGTATATCTTCCTATCGTTCACGTTTAACCGCTTTAACACAAGTGCCATCATCATACAGCTTCCCCCTTTCCACACACCACATTCCACAAAATCACCGGGGATATTATTTGCAACTACATAATGAACAGATTGATACAGGGAATAGAGCCTTTCCGGCGATGTCATGGTATAGGCTTTCACCTGGTTGTACAAAGCCACAAATATTTCATCTGAAGCAATATCAGGGGGCAGTGGAACGATGTCGGGTTTAACCTGGTATCCGAAGCGGGCTGTCAGTTTGTTAAGGTACTTCAAGACCATATTTAATGAGATTGGATGCAAATAAGTCAAAAATTGTCAATTAACTAAGTTTCATGGGACTACATTGTTTATTTTTGACAAATTACCAAGCGTTAAAAAGCCAGATGGGTCATATAATTACGAATATTCCTAAAGAGTTCAATCCAGATATTACGCATCCCTTATTCCTGATCAGATCGGAACTTTTCCGGAACATCTCAAAATTTGCGCCGCAGTTAAAAGGGCGAATGATGGATTTTGGCTGCGGGCTAAAGCCTTATGCGAATCTTTTTTCCGTAGACGAATATATTGGAGTCGACTACCAGGCAGAGGGCGAGACCTACCACCAGGAGAAAGTGGATGTTTTTTATGACGGGGAAACGCTTCCGTTTCCGGACAATCACTTCGACAGTATTTTCAGCAGTGAGGTCTTTGAACATATTTTCAACCTGCCTGAAATCATGCAGGAATTAAAAAGGGTATTAAAACCAGGCGGAAAAATCCTGATCACCTGCCCCTTTTCATTTGGCGAACATGAAGTGCCTTCTGATTATGCCAGGTATACTTCATTCGCAGTCAAACATATGTTTACATCCAATGGATTTAATATAGTTGCTTTTGAAAAAACAGGGGGAAGTATTGAAGCTATAACACAACTGCGAATCGTATACTGGAACCTGCACATATTATCCATATTTAAAAATATCCCCGTACTCAGGTCGGTACTGAGAATAGTGGTCTTCACAACTAACAATTTATCGGCCATTATCTTAGGCAAGATTTTACCCCGCAGACAGGACTTATACCTGAATAATATTTTACTGGCTGAGAAATTGTAAAACATGAAGATCGCTTTTATTTCCATAGTCAGGGACCCATGGGGCGGCAGCGAAGAGTTGTGGGCCCGAGCTGCGATGGAGGCCTTAAAAGAAGGACACCAGGTTTTAATATCTGCTTATGATCGCGGCATTATTTCACCACGTTTCAAAGAACTCGAAGACAAGGGTGCGAAATTATATCTGAGAAGAGGTTATATAAAACCCGGAACCGGCCTTTATAAGCGGGTAACCAAAAAAGGCCTGAACTTTCTGCTGAATAAAATCTTCAATCCGTTTAAGGATATTTTCCGGCATAAGCCGGATATAGTGGTTTACAGCGGGTCTTGTTATTCGATAAAAGATGATCCGGAATTACTGGAATTGCTATATCACAATAAAACAACTTACCTGATCAATACCCAGGTTAACCTGGAATATACCAGGCCGATCAATGAAAGCGAAGCAGCGATTATTCGTGATGCATACAAAAAAGCCGCTAAAGTGCTTTTTGTGTCGGAAAGAAATGCGTCTGTTGCAAGGAGGCATTTGATGGATGATATAAATAATAGTTTACTCGTCAGGAATCCTGTAAACCTTTCTGAAATTGGCGCAATGCCTTTTCCATCAAAACCGGAACCCGTAGAATTTGCCATGGTAGCTAATTTACTGGTGAACCATAAGGGCCACGATATATTATTCGATGTCCTGAGATCAGATAAGTGGGAAAAAAGACCCTGGCAACTCAATATTTTTGGCAGCGGAGATGATGAAAAATACATTAAAGACCTATGCATCTTTTTCAAATTGGAGGATCGGGTACATTTCAAAGGCAGGACTAATGATATACGGCAAGTATGGGAGGAGAACCATATCCTGCTCATGCCCTCTTTATGCGAAGGTATTCCCCTGGCTGTTGTGGAAGCTATGCTCTGCGGCAGACCGGTGGTGGCAACAGATACAGGCGGTCATATGGAATGGATAAAAGAAGGACATAATGGATTTATAGCAGAAGGGGCCAATGTTTACTCCATCGACAATGCACTCGAACGGGCCTGGCAAAACAGGGCTCAATGGCCTGCGATGGGAATGAACGCATTTGAAACAGCCAGTAAAAAATATGATCCTGATGCCGGTAAAACATTCTTAAAAATCATCCTTGAGCATGGGCATCGTTCGTAAACAAAGCATATTATCCAGCATTTTCATCTACATCGGTTTTGCGATCGGGGCAATCAATATACTCATCCTTTTTCCAAAATATTTCTCCACAGAACAAATTGGACTTACACGGATATTACTAGATGTGGCGCTTTTATTCGCAACGCTTTGCACGCTTGGGGCTATACCCATAACACTTAAATTCTTTCCTTTCTACCAGGGCTACCTGCCCAAAAAACAAAACGACCTGCCCGCATTAACCCTCCTGCTGGGCATCACAGGATCCGTTTTGCTGCTCCTTTTTCTGCCCTATTTAAAACCCATGATCATCCGGAAATTCGGCGCAAGGTCACCACTCTTTGTAGAATATTTCGACCTGGTCTATCCGTTTACGATTACACTCGTTTTCTTCAGCCTGCTGGAGGCCCATGCCTGGAGCCAGAAAAAAACCGTACTGTCGAATGCCCTGAAAGAATTTGCGTTTCGGCTACTCACCACCGTGATAATCCTGCTCTTCATTGCCGGTTTTGTAAGCTTTGATCAGTTCATCACCTTCTATGCCTATATATTCCTGGTACCGGTATTGATCTTCGTGTATGCACTCACCCGGGACGGTAATTTTCCATTAACCCTTTCGCCCAGCAAGGTAACCAGCCGGTTGAAAGGGAAAATGTTCAGCTTCGGGCTCTTTGTTTTTGGCGGCGCCATGCTCAACATCATTGCCCGAACAAACGATACCATCATCCTGGCCAGCCAGTCATCCGGCGGACTCTCAGATGCAGCCGTTTTCACCATCGCCACTTACCTGGTAACGGTCATGGATGTACCCCAGCGGAGCCTCATTTCCATAACCACGCCCTTTATAGCTGAGGCATGGAAAAACCGGAACCTCGACAAGATCGATTCGTTGTATAAAAAAACTGCCCTGAACCTGCTGATCACTGGACTGGCCATTTTCTCCATCGTACTGCTGAATATCGAAGATGCCACTACATTCATGGGTAAAGACTACCAGGCACTGGGGATCATTGTCCTCATCAGTGGGATTGCAAAACTGGTGGACCTGTCTACAGGGCTGAATACACAAATCCTGCTTTTGTCAAAATACTGGAAACTGGAATTCCTAACCAATATGCTGCTGGTAGCGCTTTCCATTCCACTGAACTACTGGCTCACCAAAAAATTCAATATTGTAGGACCGGCTTATGGCAACCTGATCGCGCTGACGGTTTTTAATTTTACCCGTTTTTTCATGATCTGGAAAATCTTCAAACTGCAGCCATTCACGGCAGGTAATGGTAAGGCCATTTTAATTGGCGTGCTGGTATTCCTGCTCATTTATATGATTCCGGATACAGGCAATATCTTTCTCAATGTGATCATCAGGTCATTTTCCTTTATTGTTGTTTTTGGCTGGTTGATATTGAAATTCAGGATATCAGAAGACATTGCCGGATTATTTGAAATGGTAAAATCAAAGTTGAAAAGGTTCTGATTTTTTTCATACCTGACTGTCAGTGCCTGATACTGACTTGTTCAAAGCTGTTCGATCTGCAAAAAAATCCCTTTACGGGGAAACCATAAGCATAAAGACCTTATCTTTCCTGATTCGTTCATGTCCCTGACCAAAAGGGCTTCCATTTATTTATTGTAGAAACATTATTCA
>Ga0209254_10004633_pt1 | contig 12605 bp, 10 predicted proteins | sample FrelakmetDIP11DI_FD_187148 | JGI IMG/M metagenome (GOLD analysis project Ga0209254, IMG submission 187148) | Freshwater lake sediment microbial communities from the University of Notre Dame, USA, for methane emissions studies - DIP11 DI (SPAdes)... | ecosystem: Environmental > Aquatic >...
CGATCACCTGGTCAAAGACCCGGACGGCGGGTTCACGCTCTACGTCCAGCACGACTCACCCGGCGCCGGCAAGGAGCCGAATTGGCTGCCGGTTCCCCTGGGCAAATTCACCCTGACGTTCCGGGCTTACCAGCCGGAGCAGGCCATCCTGGATTTCACGTATCACGCGCCGCCGGTCGTTCCGGTGGCATAACAGGCGCCATATGAAATTGAAGCAACCCTTGAGCCCCCGCACCGCAGCCGTTCACACTCGGCTGCGCGGCGCCACTGTGACCCACGGCGTCTGCCCGTACTGTGCGATTGGCTGCGGCCAACTCGTCTACACCAAGGACGGCCAGATCGTCAACATCGAGGGCGACCCGCGCAGCCCGGTCAGCCACGGCGGGCTGTGTCCTAAAGGCGCCAACACGCTCCAGCTCGTCGCCAACCCGCACCGGCTGACCACCGTCAGGTATCGCGCGCCGTACAGCGACCGCTGGGAGGAGAAGCCGCTGGACTGGGCCCTGGACCGCATCGTCCACCTGGTCAAGGAGACCCGCGACGCCGATTTCGTTGAGCGGAACGCCGCCGGCATCACGGTCAACCACGTCAAGACCATGGCCTCGCTGGGCGGCTCGGCCAACGACAACGAAGAGGTGTACCTGATCAAGAAGCTGTTGACAGGAGGCCTGGGCGTGCTGGCGCTGGAAAACCAGGCCCGCCTCTGACACTCCGCCTCCGTGTCCGGTCTGGGCACCTCATTCGGCTTCGGCGCCTGCACCAACTTCCCGCGCGACCTGGTTAACAGCGACTGTATCCTCGTCATGGGCTCCAACATGGCCGAGTCGCACCCGGTCGGCTTTCTCTGGCCGACGCTGGCGCAGCAGAGCGGCGCCACGCTGATCCACGTCGACCCGCGCTACACGCGCACCTCGGCCGCGGCCGACGTGCACGTGACCATCCGCCCCGGCGCCGACCTGGCCTTCCTGGGCGGCATCGTGCGGTATATCGTGGCCAACAACCGCCACTTCGAGGAGTACGTCGTCCACTACACCAACGCTGCGACCATCCTGTCGCCTGAGTACGGCATGGACCCGGCCACGGGCCTCTTCGCCGGCTTCAACCCGGCCACCAGCACCTACGACCTGCTGCCCGAGTCCTGGGACTACGTCATGGAGCCGGGACCCGACGGCGCGCCGGCGCAGCCGAAGACGGACCCGACCTTGCAGGATCCGCAGTGCGTCTTCCAGGTGCTCAAGCGCCACTTCGACCCATACACACCCGAGACCGTGGCCAACATCTGCGGCTGCCGGCCGGAGGATGTGGTCAAGGTCGCCGAGCTGCTGTGCCGCAACTCGGGCCGCGAGCGCACCAGCGCCATCGCCTACTCCCTGGGCTGGACGCAGCACGGCACCGGCCCGCAGATCATCCGCACGGCGGCGATCGTCCAGCTCCTGCTGGGCAACATCGGCCGGCCGGGCGGCGGCATCATCGCCCTGCGCGGCCATGCCAACGTCCAGGGCGCCACCGACATCCCGACGCTGTTCAACACCCTGCCGAATTACCTGCCCATGCCGCACGCCCTGCCTGCCCAGGCCACCCTGGCCGACTACCTGGCCAACGGCCACTCTTCGGGCGCGCGCCGCGGCAACGTGGACGACGGTTTGTGGAAGATGGACGTCACCCGCGGCTCGTGGACCAACCTGCCGAAGTACACCATCAGCCTGCTCAAGGCCTGGTACGGCGACGCGGCCACGGCCGGGAACGAGTTCGGCTACCAGTGGATCCCTAAGCTCGACGAGGACCTCTCGGAGATGAGCTATTTCATCAAGATGCACCGAGGGCAGGTCAAGGGCCTCTTCCTCTTCGGCCAAAACCCGGCGGTGGGCGGCCCCAACGCGCGGCTGCAGCGCGATGCCATGCGCAAGCTGCAGTGGCTGGTGGCCGTCGACCTGTTCGAGACCGAGAGCGCCAGCGTCTGGTACGCCGATCCGGAAGGCCCGGACCCGAAGACCGTGCCGACCGAGGTCTTCTTGCTGCCGGCCGCGGCCATCACCGAGAAGGAAGGCTCGCTGACCAACACCGAGCGCCTGGTGCAGTGGCACGACCGCGCGGTGGATCCGCCCGGCGACTGCCACTCCGACCTGTGGTACGTCTACCAGGTTGGCAAGCGGCTGAAGCAGCTCTACGCCGGCTCCGGCCTGGCCCGCGACGCCGCGATCCGCAACCTGACCTGGGACTATGACGACGAGGCCGCGGCGCAACCCGGGGAGCCGGACGCCGAGAAGGTGCTGCGCGAGCTCAACGGCTACCACACCGCGACGGGCAAGCATCTCAAAAGCGCCGGCGAATTGGCCGGCGACGGATCGACCGCCTGCGGCTCGCGGCTCTATGCCGGCATCTTCCCCGATCCTGAGCACAACCTGGCCCGACGCCTGGACGGCGCAGTCAACCCGGCCGGCATCTTCGCCGATTGGGGCTGGGCGTGGCCGGGCAACAGCCGCGTGCTCTACAACCGGGCCTCGGCCGACCCGCAGGGTAGGCCGTGGTCCGAGCGCAAGAAACTGGTCTGGTGGGACGAAGCCCAGGGGCGGTGGACCGGCGACGACGTGCCGCAGTTCGAAACGACCACGCCGCCCACCTACCAGCCTGCGCCGGACGCCACCGGCATGGCCGCCATCGCCGGCGACGCGCCTTTTGGCGCCCACTTCGACGGCCGCGGCTGGCTCTTTACGCCGTTCGGCATGGCCGACGGGCCTTTACCGGTGCACTACGAGCCGCTGGAGTCGCCGTTCATGAACGCCTTGGGCAGCCAGCAGTCCAGCCCGCTGACCGTCATCCTCCAGGATCCGCTCAACCCGCTGTCGCCGCCCGGAGACCCGGACTACCCGCTGGTGGCCACGACCTACCGCATCACCGAGCACTACCTCAGTGGCGCGATGTCCCGTTTCAACAGCTGGCTGGTGGAACTGCAGCCGGCGATGTTCGTCGAGATCAGCCCGGCGCTAGCCGCGGCCCGCGGGGTCAAGAACCTGGATTGGGTCGTGGTCAGCACGCTGCGCGACGAAATCGAGGCCCGGGCGCTGGTCACCGAGCGCATGCAGCCGCTGACCGTCGAAGGACGGCCCGCGCACGTCGTCGGCATGCTGTGGGGCTTTGGCTACCGCGGCGAGGCCGTGGGCGAGTCGGCCAACGTGCTCTCGCCGATGTCGCTGTCGCCCGACGCCGACATCCAGGGCACCAAGTCTTTCGCCTGCCAGCTCCGCGCCGGCCGGCTCGGCGACGAACGCCACGTGCCGGCGCTGCCGATGGCGCCGCTGCCGCTGATCGACCTGCCGGTTCGACAGACGCCGTGGGCTGGCCAGCCGGAAGGGAGTGAACAGCATGTCGATTAAAGACGTCGCCCGCAAGCAGCTCGAGGTGATCGGCCTGCCGCCGGCAACTGCGCCCGAGCGGCCGCACGGCCTGATCGAGCCCATCCTCTACCCCTTCCGCCGCGGCGAGATGCCGGAGGTGCAGCCTCCCGTCGGCTTCTTCACCGATACCAGCGTCTGCATCGGTTGCAAGGCCTGCCAGGTGGCGTGCAAAGAATGGAACCTGCTGCAGGCCGCCGAGACCGGCCTCTCGGGTAAAAGCTACGACAATACGCTGGCGCTATCGGCCGAGGAGTGGCGGCACGTCAAGTTCATCGAGCTGTTCGACGAGATGCCGCTGCCGCCGCCGCCGCTCAAGCCCACGGCCAACTTCGACGACTTCGACATCAAAAAGCTGCTGGACGAGCCCAAGGTCGGCCACTGGCTGATGATGAGCGATAGCTGCAAGCACTGTGTCTCGGCGCCGTGCCAGCTCGCCTGCCCCACCGGCGCCATCGTGCACACCGAGTTCGCCAACGTGCTGATCCAGCCCGACATCTGCAACGGCTGCTCGTCGTGCATCGCGTCCTGCCCTTTCGGCGTGATCACCCGCAGCGCGGCCGACGGCCACTCGTACAAGTGCACGATGTGCTACGACCGGCTGCACGACGGCCTGGAGCCGGCCTGCGCGCGGGCGTGTCCGACCTGGGCGATCAACTTCGGCCCGATCGACGCCATAAAGCAGCAGGCCGAGGCGCGGGTCAAGCAGCTCCAGGACCGCGGCGTGTCCCAGGCCTATCTTTACGGCGACGCGGCCACGGACCAGTACTCGGCGCTGCACAACTTCTACCTGCTGCTGGCCGAGCCGGGCGTCTACGGCCTGCCCGATCAAGCGGCCAATCCGCACAACCACCTGGCTGGCGACTACCTGCGGGCTGCGCTGGGGCTGCTGCTGGCGCTGGCCGTTCTGGTCGCAGCCTTTGCGTTGGTGGGAGGCTGAGATGCAATCCGTCCATCAAGCGACACGCAAACCCACCCCTGCTTCCTCCCCCTACGCAGGCCAGACGATCACCAAGCTGCCGAACTGGAGCGGCCTGACCGCGTGGGACATTTGGTTCAACAACCTGTCGATCGGCGTCTTTCTGGTGGCGGCGGCCGGCGCGCTGGTCGCACCGGCGCACTTCGCCCCGCTTACGAAGTACGCCTACCCGCTGGCCCTGCTCTTGCTGGTGGTCGACCTGGCTTTGCTAGTCGGCGACCTGGGCGACCCGGCGCGCTTCCACCACATGCTGCGGGTCTTCAAGCCCAGCTCGCCCATGTCCTTCGGCACCTGGACGCTATCGGCCTACGGCCTGCTGCTGGGCATCGCGTCGGTGGTGGCGGTGCTGAAGTGGCCACTGCTGGCCGGCGTGCAGGCCTTCCTGGCCAGTGCCGGACTGTGGGGCTTGATCGAGGTCCTGGGCGCGGCCGCGGCGGTCCTCGCCATCCTGCCGGCCATGGGCGGCATCCTCTACAAGGGCGTGCTGTTCAGCGTCACTTCGCAGGCCGGCTGGAAGGATGCGCGCTGGCTGGGCGGCTATGTCACCAACTCCGCCGTGCTGTTGGGCTGCTCGGTGATGGTTCTGCTGGCGCTCGTGTTCGGGCAGAGCGCGGCAGTGGCGGCGCTGCGCGTGGCGATGCTTGCGCTGCTGGTGCTGGACGCGATCTTGCTGCTGCTGCTCTATCGCGGCGTTGCGCCGGCCTACCGGGCGCGTTACGACGACAACCAACGCATGTTCTTCTGGATCATCGTCCTGGCCGGCGGCCTGATCGCGCCGTTTCTCTTGTTGCTCCAGGGAACCCTGCTGATTGCCGTCCCGCCGCTGCTGATCCTGCCCGCGGCGCTGGTCGTGCGCTACGCGCTGGTGCTTCTGCCGCGCCCTCCGTCTGGCAAGTGACGCGGCGAGGATCAGCACATCTTCCGGCGCAACACGGCCTTCGGCACGCCCAGCCAGCACGACACCTTGTTCGTGGGCTTCAGCGCAGACCAACACCGGCTGGCCAGAATGCTCAAGCGGATGACGGGCGCGGAAGATGGCGTCCGCGACACGCTAACCATCTACTTCGTCCTGGCACGGACCTTCGTGCTTTCCAGCCTGGATAAATGGACCTCCGGCGGCACCCCGGAGTACTTCATCAAGCAGTTCGACAAGACCTTCCTGGCCAAGTTTCCGGGCGTGCCCTTTGCCTACGATACGCTGCTGGAACGGATGCTGCGCAGAACGTCGCCGCCTGCGGCGGTCGAACTGGCGGCCCGCTAGTAACTGTCAAGAAACAACTTCGCGCTCGGGCCGGTCTCCGACCGAGCCAAACCGCGAGGTTATTACTTGCCAGTTACTAAGGGGCCACCAGGAATGGAGGAAGCGCCCGTGGATCTCTTTCAGAACTATAACCTGGTTGCGATTGTCGCCTTCGCGATCACCGGCGTGCTGGCGGCCGCGCCCAGGACCCAGAGCGTCGTGGCCCTGATCATCCTGGGTGTGGTCTCAGCCGTCGGCGGCGGAACAATGCGCGACATAGTTCTGGGCACGAAGGTCTTCTGGATCGCCGACTTCACGTACATCTGGCTCGCCGTGGCGGGCTCGCTCGCTGGTTTCCTGGCGATCGAGCTGTTCAAGCGGTGGAAGAGTCTCCTGCTGTATCTCGACGCCTTGGGCGCGGCATTGTTTGCCGTCGAATCGATCAACAAATCGGTGGGGCTGGGCGCCAACCCCGGCGTCGGCGTGATGATGGGGCTGATCACCGCGATCGGCGGCGGCGTGCTGCGCGACCTGTTAGTCGACCGGCCGACCCTGCTGGTGCAGCGTGATCTCTATGCCACGCCGATTGTCTTGGGGTCGCTGGCCTACGTCGCGTTGTTGTATTTTGGGATAGATAGGGATGTCAGCGCTGCCATCGCAATCGTATTGATATTCGGGATCCGTTCGGCGGCCATTCACTGGAACCTGGTCGTTCCCGACTGGCTGCACGTTCCCGAGTCCCCTGTAAAAGATCCCTCGTCCTGACCGTTTTCAGAGGAGAAAACCACATGCCCTGCAACAACAAGCTACCGAGGAGATTGCCCATGTCTTGATCCCCAAGTTGTCATTCTTGGCGCCGGCAAAGCCTGCGCCGGCGCAGCGCAAAAGCTCAAGGACGCACCCGTCCGGTCGTCTTGCCGAAAGGAGACATCCTCATGAACCCTGAACTGCTGTCGCGCTTGCAGTTCGCATTTACCATCAGCTTCCACTTTATCTACCCGCCCCTGTCGATGGGAGTGGGACTGATCCTCGTCGCGATGAGCTTCCTCTACGTCCGCACCAGGGATCCCAAGTGGCGCCAACTGTCGTTCTTCTGGGTCAAGATCTACGGCCTGATCTTCGCTCTGGGCGTGGCTACCGGCCTGGTGCAGGAATTCCAGTTCGGCACCAACTGGGCCGACTACTCGCGCTTCGTGGGCAACATCTTCGGCAGCCTGCTGGCGGCCGAAGGCATCTTCGCCTTTTTCCTGGAGGGCGGCTTCCTGGGCCTGATGCTCTTCGGCGGCAACCGGCTGGGGCCGCGCCTGTGGCTGTTTTCGATCTCCATGGTGGTCTTCGGCGCGCACTTCAGCGCGATGTGGATCATCATGGCCAACTCGTGGATGCAGACGCCGGCCGGCTACGAGCTGGCGCAGACGCCGTATGGCACCCTGGCCTTCATGACCAGCTTCAAAGAAGTGGTCTTCACGCCGTCGTTCATCCCGCGCCTCTTGCACACCTGGGTCGCCTCGTGGCTGGTGGGCGCGTCGATGGTGCTCAGCGTCAGCGCGTTCTACGTGCTGAAGGGCCGGCACCTGGAGACGGCCAAGGCCGCGTTCAAAGTGGCGCTGCCGGTCTTCGTCGTCTTCAGCATCCTGCAGGCCGTGCTGTTCGGCGCCGCCCAGGCCGTCGAGGTCACCAATTATCAGCCGGTCAAGCTCGCGGCCATGGAGGGCCTCTGGAACGACCAGGCGTGTGCGCCGTTGTTCATCGTGGGCTGGGTGAACACCACCGCGCAGACCACCACGGGTATCAAAATCCCCTGCCTGCTCAGCTTCCTGGCCTACGGGGATATCAACGCGACCGTGCAGGGCCTCAACTCGTTCCCCTCGGACACCTGGGCGCCGATCAACCTGGTCTTCCAGGTCTACCATCTGATGATCGACCTGGGCGGCCTGTTCGTTGCCATCGGCCTGCTCGCCGCCCTGTTCGCCGTATGGAAACAGCGCATCTGGCGAACCCGTTGGCTGCTGTGGATCCTGGTGTTGAGCATCTTCCTGACCGAGTTGGCAACTCTGTCGGGCTGGTGGACCGCCGAGTTTGGCCGGCAGCCCTGGATCGTCTGGAACCTGCTGCACACGGCCGACGCCGTCTCGCCCAACCTGGTCGGCGGACAAGTGCTGCTGTCGCTGCTGATGTTCATGGGGCTCTACGCGCTGCTGTTCGTGCTGTTCATCTACCTGTTGAACGAGAAGATCCAGCATGGGCCGGAACCGTTGGAGGATGAGGTCGCGGTGACCTCGCTGCCTGACACGTTCAAGGACATCTTCCGCCGCCGTGCGCGCGCGTCGTCCAACTAGCTGAGGAGTTGATCACCATGTGGCTTAACATCATTTGGTACGTGCTCTTCGTCATCATCATCGCCGGCTACCTGATCATGGACGGCTTCGACCTGGGCGTCGGCATGCTCCACCCGTTCCTGGCCAAGGATGACACCGAACGCCGCATTTCGCTGAACAGCATCGGCCCGGTCTGGGACGGCAACGAGGTCTGGCTGGTTCTGGGCGGCGGAGCGCTCTTTGCCGCCTTCCCCATGGTCTATGCCTCGCTGTTCTCCGGCTTCTACGCGGCGATGATGCTGGTGCTGCTGGTGCTGATCCTGCGCACCGTCGCGATCGAGTTCCGCAGCAAGCGCCCCTCGCCCCGCTGGCGCGGCGCCTGGGACTGGGTCTTCTTCGCCTCGTCGCTGGGCATCGCCCTGCTGCTGGGCGTGGCCTTTGGCAACATCATGCAGGGCGTGCTGCTCGACGCGCAGGGCAACATCGAAGGCACCCTCTTGAACCTGCTGAACCCCTATGCGCTGCTGGTCGGCCTGACGACGGTCTTCATGCTGGCGACCCACGGCGCGATCTACCTGAGCATGAAGACCGAAGGCGACATTTTGGCGCGGGTCAAGCGCTGGATCCCGCGGCTGATGGTCGTCTTCTTCGTGCTCAACACGATCCTGGTGCTCTGGACCGTGGCCGCCCACGACCTGATCGCCGACCGCTACCTGCAGCAGCCGCTGCTGGCGGTGTTCCCGGCCGCCGCGCTGCTGGCCGTGATCGTCGCCTGGTTCATGGTCAAGCGCGGCCGCTACTTCGTTGCCTTTCTGCTGTCGGCTGCCATGATCGCCGGCCTGCTGTTCTCGGCCGCGATCGGGCTGTACCCGAACCTGCTGGTCTCGACCATCAACTCGCAGTATAACCTGACGATCTTCAACGCGGCCTCGCAGCCCAACACCCTGACGGTCATGTTGATCATCGCCCTGATCGGCCTACCCTTCGTGCTGTTCTACACCGCCGGCGTCTACTACTTCTTCCGGGGCAAGGTGCAGTTGAGCAGCCAGAGCTACTGATAGTGTCTCCTGAAAGACGCCTTCTCAAGCTTAGCCGCCCGGCGCTCACGCTGCTCACCCTGGCCGTGGGCGCCGGCTTTTTTGCCGGTGCGCTGTTCAGCGCGCAGGCTATCTTGTTGAGCGGCGTCGTCAACCGCGTCTTCCTCCTCGGCCAAACCCTCGCCGACGTCCTACCGTTGCTTGGGCTGATGCTGGCCCTGCTGCTCCTGCGCGCCAGCCTGATCTGGGCGCAGGAGGTGCTGGCCCAGCGTTCGGCCAGCCGCGTCAAGGGCAGCCTGCGCCAGCAGCTCCTCGCTCACTTCTACGCCCTGGGGCCGGCCTACACGCAAACCGAACGCAGTGGCGAACTGGTCAACGCGGCCGTCCAGGGCGTCGAGGCGCTGGACGAGTACGTCACCCAGTTCCTGCCCGCGCGCTACCTGGCCGGCCTGGTGCCGGCGTTCGTCCTGCTGGTAGTGTTCCTGCTCGACCCATGGACGACGCTGGTGCTGCTCTTCGCCGGGCCGATGCTGCTCTTGTTGCTGGCGCTGATCGGCGGCCAGGCCAAGGCGCTGACCGAGCGCCGCTTCCTCGAGCTGAGCTGGATGAGCGCCTTCTTCCTGGACGTGCTGCAAGGCATCGCCACGCTCAAGATGTTCGGCCGCAGCCGGGAGCAGGCCGCCAACATCGAGGAGATCAGCCGGCACTACGGCAAGACCACGATGGAGGTGCTGGCGACGGCCTTCCAGACCTCGCTGATGATGGAATGGGCCGCGACCGCAGCCACGGCCATGGTCGCGCTGGAGGTCAGCCTGCGCCTGATGAACGGCGCGCTGTCCTTCGACCGGGCCCTGGCCGTGCTGCTGCTGACGCCCGAGTTCTTCCTGCCTTTACGCCAGATGGCGATCAAATACCACTCGGGCACGACCGGCAAGGCCGCGGCCGGGCGGATCTACGCGATCCTGGATACTCCGCTTGGCCAGAGGGTCAGAGAATCAGAGGATCAGAGAAGCAGCGAACCTATCGCCACCGCACTCCAGTACTCCGGTACTACCTTATTAGCTCACTACCCTACTCACTCGCTGCCGCAACACGTCACCTCCCCTCCCACAATTCGCTTCGAGGAGGTGCGCTTTGCCTATGACCAGGGCCAGCGGCCGGCGCTGCACGGCTTCTCGCTGGAAGTGCCCCGCGGGCAGACGGTCGCGCTCGTCGGGCCAACCGGCGCCGGCAAGACGACCGTGGTCAGCCTGCTGCTGCGCTTTGTCGAGCCGGACGCCGGCCAAATCACCGTCGATGGTAGGCCGGTTCGCGAGATCGAACCGGCGCTGTGGCGCCGGCGAGTCGCCTGGGTGCCGCAGTTGCCCCACCTCTTTCACGGCACAGTCGCCGACAACATTCGCCTGGCGCGGCCCGACGCCACGCCAGATCAGGTGGTGGCCGCTGCCTGTGCCGCCCACGCGGACGAGTTCATCTGTGCGCTTCCTCAGGGCTACGACACCCCGCTAGGCGAGCAGGGCGCCCGGCTCAGCGGCGGGCAGCGGCAGCGCCTGGCCATCGCGCGAGCGTTTCTCAAGGATGCGCCGGTCTTGATCCTCGACGAAGCCACGGCCAGCCTGGACGCCAGGAGCGACGCGTTGATTCGTGATGCCCTGGCTCGGTTGACGACCGGTCGCACTGTCCTCGTGATCGCCCATCGCCTGGAGCTGACCTACACCGCCGACCAGGTCGTTGTCTTGGACGCCGGCCGCGCGGTCGAGACCGGCACGTATGAGAGCCTGCTAGCCCAGGGCGGGCTGTATCGGCAACTGGTTGAGAGCTATGCAAACGGTGAACGATGAACGATGAGCGATGAATTGAAGAAGCTTCATTCATCATTCATCATACATCCCTCAAAACTGGGAACTCAGAACGATGCTCCGTCTCCTCAAATTGATGGCCCCCTTCAAATGGTGGATCGTCGCCGGCGTGCTGCTGAGCTTCGCCACTACTGGCGCCAGCGTGGGGCTGATGGCCGTGTCGGCCTACCTGATCTCCAAGGCCGCGCTGGTCACCGACACCGCTTCGCTGAGCCTGATCATCACCGGTGTGCGCTTCTTCGCAATCTCGCGAGCGGCGCTGCGCTACGCCGAGCGCTACGTCACGCACCTGGCCACGTTCCGCATCCTGACCCGGCTGCGTGTCTGGTTCTACCGGGCCATCGAGCCGTTGGCGCCGGCGCGCCTGATGCACTACCGCAGCGGCGACCTGCTAGCCCGCACGGTCGCCGACATCGAGACGCTGGAGAACTTCTACCTGCGCGTGGTGATCCCGCCCCTGGCCGCGGCGCTAGTGACAGTGCTGGGCTGCCTGATCCTGGGCAGCTTCAACGTCTGGCTGGCCGTGGCGCTGGGGGTGTTCATCGTCCTGACCGGCGTGGCGCTGCCGCTGGCGAGCCGCTGGCTCAGCCGCCAGCCGGCCGCCGAGCTGATCATCACCCGCGCCGAGCTGAACGCGTCGCTGGTGGACGAGGTGCAGGGCATCGCCGACCTGCTGGCCTACGGCCAGGAGGACGCCTACCAGGTCCGGGCGCTCGGGCTGAGCCAACAGCTCAACCGCACGCAGGAGCGGCTGGCCGTGATCCGCGGCCTGGGCAACGGGCTGGCTGCGCTGTTCACCAGCCTGGCCGCGCTGACCATCCTGCTGCTGGCAATCCCGCTGGTCGCCGACGGGCAGATCGAGGGCGTCTACCTGGCTTTGCTGCCGCTGACCGCCATCGCCTGCTTCGAGGCGGTGCAGCCCCTAGCCCACGCGATGCAGATGCTGGAGTCCAGCCGGGTTGCGGCGGGGCGGATCTTCGAATTGATCGATGCCAAACCGGTGGTTGTGGACCTGCCAGGCCGGGCGATTGCCGGCGAGGCGGGCAGTGAGCCCCAGCGTTCAGCGGCGCCGACGGTCGCACAAGCAGAAGGGGCCCTCTCCATCGAGGTCAGCGACCTGCGCTTCCGCTACGCCGCCGGCGAGCCGCCCGTGCTGGACGGCCTCAGCTTCAGCGTGCCCGCCGGCGGCCGCGTAGCATTGATCGGGCACAACGGCTCGGGCAAGTCGACGGTGGTTAGCCTGCTGTTGCGGTTCTGGGACTACGAAGCCGGAACCATCTGCATAGGCGGACAGGAGCTGCACGAGCTTCCCGCCGACGACGTGCGCGAGTTGTTGGGTGTGGTGCCGCAGCATCCGCACCTGTTCAACGCTACCATCCGCGACAACCTCTACCTGGCCAACCCGGACGCCAGCGACGCGGACCTGGCGGCAGCCTGCCAGCTCGCCCAGCTTCACGAGTTCATCCAGGGCTTGCCCCAGGGCTACGACACGCTGGTGGGCGAGAACGGCCTGCTGCTCAGTGGCGGGGAGCGCCAGCGCCTGGCCATCGCTCGCGCCATGCTCAAGGCCGCCCCCATCCTGATCCTGGACGAGGCCACCTCGCACCTGGATGCGCTGACCGAGGAACGGCTGATGCAGTCGCTGGAGCCGTTCATGGCTGGCCGCACCACGCTGATCATCTCGCACCGCCGCGCCGGCTTTCGGCACGTCGACCAATTGATCGAGTTGAACGCCTGAGTGGGGAATCTTGACCGTGCCAATTGGCGTAGCTGCGAAGTT
>Ga0209254_10004634_pt1 | contig 12605 bp, 8 predicted proteins | sample FrelakmetDIP11DI_FD_187148 | JGI IMG/M metagenome (GOLD analysis project Ga0209254, IMG submission 187148) | Freshwater lake sediment microbial communities from the University of Notre Dame, USA, for methane emissions studies - DIP11 DI (SPAdes)... | ecosystem: Environmental > Aquatic >...
CGCTGCAGGCCGGCGCCAAGGATTTCATCAGCAAGCCGTTCGATCTGGTCGAGGTCAAGACGCGGATCCACAACATGCTGGAAGTCCGGCTGCTCTACACGAAGCTGGAGGCTTATGCCGCGCGACTCGAGCAGGCGGTGTCGGAACGGACCGCCGAGTTACGTGAAAGCGAGGCGCGCTACCGCAGCCTGACCGAGCTGGCTTCTGACTGGTACTGGGAGCAGGACGAGACCGGTCACTTCACCAGGGTGTCCGGTCCGGTCCTCGAGATGCTCGGCATCCGGGTCGAGCCGCTGGTCGGCACGACCAGCGCGGACGGGATGACCGGGTGGAACGAAGTGGAGCGCCAGGCGATGCTGGAGATGATCGCCGAGCGGCAGCCATTCATCGACTTTGCCTTGAGCCGTGTCGACGCCAACGGTTCGCTGCAGCGGTTCCGGGTGAGCGGGGAACCGATGTTCAACCAGTCCTGCCGCTTCATCGGCTACCGCGGGATCGGCGTCGAAACCACGGCCAGGCCATAGCTGTCACGTCCGGCGAGAGCGATGGCATCACTCCACCGTCCCGGTCAGAATCACCTGCTCGCCGTCCTGTCCGAGGTCGAGTTCGAGCGGTTGGCTGCACATCTTGAACTGGTCCCGTTGCGTCTCGGCGAAATGCTCTATGACCCCGGCACGCAACTGCAATACGCGTACTTTCCGACGACGGCCATCGTCTCGTTGCACTACGTCCTGGAGTCCGGTGCCACTGCCGAATCCGCCGGCGTGGGGAACGAGGGCGTGGTCGGCATTGCGCTGTTCATGGGTGGAGGCACGACGGCCAGCTCGGCGGTAGTGCAGACGGCAGGCCACGCTTACAGGCTGGCCGGCAGCCTGCTGCAGGCCGAGTTCGGCCGTGCCGGCCTGATGCAGCGCGTGTTGCTGCGTTACACGCAGGCGCTCATGGCGCAGATATCCCAGGCTGCGGTCTGCAACCGACACCATTCAGTGGAACAGCAGTTGTGTCGCTGGTTGCTGCTGACCCTCGATCGAGCCCCGTTGCGCGAACTGGTCATGACGCAGGAACTGGTTGCCAGCATGCTCGGCGTCAGGCGGGAGGGCATCACTGCCGCCGCCGGGAACCTGCAGCGGGATGGCCTCATCCGGTACCGGCGCGGCCACATCTCGGTGCTCGAGCGCCAAGGGCTGGAGTCGCGCGCATGCGAGTGCTATGGCGTGGTCGCGAAGGAACTCGGCCGCCTGCTGCCCGACGAGCGTCTGCGCTAGGGCGTCATCGGGGCTGACTCAGGAGAGCGCCCCTCAGGCGACAGGCAAGCCGAGCAGTTGGTCGATGACGTCGTCCGCGCAATAGCTGGCGCGACCAGCACGCACGAATCTGTACACCTGCGTCGCGTCGTCGCCGGCCGTCACGATGGCAGGTTCGAGTTCGCCGTCGTGACGCACCTGGCCGTAGTCGACGGCTGCCACCAACCCGTTGCAGAGGCACTTGCGACCGTGCGTCTCGGCTTCGGTGCCGCCTTTGCGCAGGAAGTCGTCGAGGGGTTCGCCCGAGCAACGGTAGCCGAGGCTGCCGTCCGACTCCCGGTAGGCCTGCCGCAGGTAGCCTAGGTCGCAAATACGCTCGCGAGCTTCGAATACGTTGGTGTCGGAAACGGTGCCCGGCACGCTCAACACCTTGAACGGAAATCCCGTCGGCGAGGCATGCGGATCCGTAAAGATCGACAGCCGGCCTGCGCGACTGGCCGCGATCACCGACTCTTTCAGTTCCGTGGCCAGACCGGATTCGTCGCAGAACGCGAACGCAGTACCGACCTGGATGCCGCTCGCGCCCAGCTCCAATGCCTGCTGCAGTCGGGCCGCGTCACCGTACGATCCAGCCATCCAGAACGGCAGTCCCAGTGCTCGAATCTGCTCCAGGTCGGGCGAATCCCGCAGTCCGTAGACCGGCTCGCCCTTGTCGTCGAGAACTTTCGCGCCGCGTGGCGGAGCGTTGTGACCACCGGCGCTCGGGCCTTCGACGACAAAGCCGTCAACCCGTCCATTGCTCTTACGCACGAGAGTGAGCGCCAGCGTCGACGACGAGATGACGGCCAGGAATTGCGGCCGTTGCAGTGGATGGACGGCGTCCCCGAGGAAACTCCGCGGATCGAAGCGGCTGACGAACTTCTCGCCAGGCAACGCGCCCGCCACATCCAGCGTCAACTCGGCAGGTTCGCCCGCCGCGAAGTGATCGAGCACGGCCGGTATCGACCGGGGAATGCCGGCGCCCATCAGCACGTAGTCGACGCCCGCCAGCATCGCGCCGTACAGAGTGGCGAGATTCGGCAATTGCACCTTCTCGAGCAGGTTGATGCCCACCTGTCCGGCGTGCCCGGTCTTCGCGAGATACACCTCGGCGAAGTTGCTCAACACGATCAGGTCGAGCAGTGCCCTTGGCATCTTGATTGACGGCACCGCCTTCGACTTGTAGGCCGCGCCTGGTGTCTTGCCGCCCTTAATGTAATGCCGCTCCCAGACCCGGTGCGCGATCGCCGGAACGGGAAACGCATCGAATGCCGTGCGCAGATGACCACCGGGATCGCCCATTTGCAGGCGCCGCGCGACGACTGTGTCGATCCCCGTGCCGGAGACGACGCCCAGTTGGCCACGCAGGGAGACGGCTCGCGCGAGTCGCCACGACGAGACGGCGACTCCCATGCCACCCTGGATGATCCGGGGTAAGGATGCGTTCATCGGCGCACCCTAACAGCTGGAGTGCCGGCAGGGGGGCGGGGCCAGTACAAATACTGACTGCAAATCTGACAAACGACAGGTGGAGCGACAGTCCGCTCCGGTTCGCGGCCCGCCGAGCGAGTGCCGGGCCGAGCAATGTTCTTAGAAGGTGCGTCGCAAGCCAAGCACGAACACGATGTCCGGGGAGGCATCGATCTGCAGGTCCTCGCTGAAGCCGAAATCACACACCCAACCGGACTTCGTTCGATAGCGCCCGCCAATCGTCAGCACGACAGCGTCGCCATCGAGGTCCGTGCCGGTATCCAACACCGCCGAGTTCGCTTCCAGTTGCGCCGTCAACTCGAGGCTCTGCCAGGCGTTCCACGTGGCGCCCGCGAGCAGCGAACCCGCGAAGTCCTGCTGCAAGTCTGCCAGTACGTCGCCCTCGCCGAACCACGCCACATTGGCCTGGCCGAACAGCTGCCAGCGCTCCGACAGCTGGCGCTCGCCTGCCAGGGAGAGGGCGACGTCGACTGCACCGCTGCCCGTGAGGTCCGCGGCCTTGCCCGTGGGTACCTTGATCGTGAGCCACGTTGCGACCGCGCCCTGGTCGGACGCGGACAACTGGTAGCCGAACGCAAGTGGAAGGTCCGCCAGTCCTGACGATTGGTCGTCGACCCGCAGCAAAGTCAACTCGCCAGCACGGTACTCGATCAGCAATGCGTCCTCGGGCAGGCGGTCGCGAGAGCCGTTCGGCAGGCTGAACAGGTCATGCCAGCTTTCCACCAGCGAATCGAGCGAGCCACCGCTCAATTGCCGCCATGCCAGTTGACCCTGCACGGCGAAGCGCTCGCCCAGGGCGTGTCCCGCCTGCACGCGAACCTCGAACACTTCGCCATCCAGCGTGTAGCTGCTCCTGTCGGTCGTGTCCGTCGTAGCGATATTGCTCCAGTTGAGGGTAGCGCCGATGCTGCCGGAGCCGGCCCCTGGCAACCGCGCTGCCAGTGGCAGCGGCAGGCCGTACAACGCCACGAGGGGATGCTGATTGCGAGTCAAGAGGGGATCGGCATGCGCCGGAGCACTCTGCGCCAGGCAGGTCAGCGCGCTCGCCCAGGCGGAAAGGCGGCCAACTCGTCGCATGAAGATACCTCTTGCTCGCGACAGAGGTCGCGCGGGCCTGCCATGCTACGTGGTATTCGTGCTGAATCCGGAGCACAATCCAGCAGACAGTGGCGCTCAGGAGATGAAGCCATGCGAACGGAAGTCAGGGTCCACGGCAGCGGCCTTTCCGACGAGCTGCGCACGATCGTGCATCACGAGACCGCGCGGCTGGCCCAGGCGCTGCGGCGCCGCATCAACACCGTCAAGGTCGAATTGTACGAGGTGTCTGGAGCGAACCAGACCGGACACCTTGCGCGTTGCCAGGTCGACGTGCTTTTCGACGACGGTTCGAGCCTGGTGCAGGTCGACGAGGAAGACGATTTCCAGCACAGCGTGACGGAAGCGTTCGTCAAGATCCTGTGCAAACGTCGCCAATACGATTCGCCCCGGCACAACTAGCGATTCGCCACGGCGGGGCCGCAGGACCGACCGGGACACCGAGCCTGGAGGCGGTCGTCACGGTCGGTACGCAAACTGCAGCGGCTGCGTCGCGCGCAGCGGCGCGGCGATGTCTGCGAATTCGCAAAGCAGCTTGCGCGTGTCGCGGGGGTCGATAATCTCCTCGATCTGGAATTTCTCCGCCGATCGGAACGGCGAACGCAGGCGGTTGAGACGCTGCGTGATCTCCGCCGCGAGCGCCGCGCGGTCCTCGGCCGCATCGAGTTCGGCTTTGTAGGCAGCTTCGATACCGCCTTCGATCGGCAACGATCCCCAGTCTGCCGAAGGCCACGCATAGCGATAGTGGAAGCGCGTGTGGTTCTGGTTGCCGGCACCCGCCACGCCGAACACCTTGCGAATGATCACCGTGCACCAGGGGACAGTCGCCTGGTAGACCGCGGTCAGTGCGCGGGCTCCTGCGCGGATGGTGGCCTCCTGTTCGGCCTGCTTGCCGATCATGAAGCCGGGATTGTCGACCAGGTGCACCACCGGCAGGTGGAACGTCTGCGCGAAGTTCACAAACCGTTCGAGCTTCGCCGAACTCGCCGCCGTCCAGAGCCCGCCGATCACGAACGGGTCGCTTGCGATCACGGCCACGGGCCAGCCATCGAGCCGGGCCAGCCCAGTGATCACGGAACGACCATGCAGTCGGCCGATCTCGAAGAACGAGCCCGTGTCGACGACGGCTTCGATGATCGGGCGCATGCGATAGACCTCGCGCCGGTCGCGTGGGACGGCGGAGACGAGAAATTCGGCGCGACGCTCGGGATCGTCGCCGGTCGTCAGGCGAGGGGGAAGTTCATGCACGGAGGACGGCAGGTAGCTGAGGTAACGACGCGCCCGTTCGAACGCTTCCTGTTCGCTCGCCACGTCGTCGTCGACCGCACCGTTTGACGCATGAATCCGGCTGCTGCCAAGTTCCTCTTTCGTCAGTTTCTGTCCCGCGGCTGCGACGACGGGCGGCCCGGCGACGAACATCTGCGACTGGCCGCGCACCAGCAGCGAGTAGTGGCTCTGCACGACCTTGGCAGCGCCGAAACCCGCGATGGGGCCCAGGCCGAGACTCACCACCGGTACGGTCGCGAGGTTGCGGACCATGTGATCGAAGCCCGGCAGGAACGGCACGTAGGTGTAACCCATCGCTTCGAGCGACTTCACGGAACCGCCGCCGCCGCTGCCTTCGATCAGGCGAATCATCGGCAAGCGCAGTTCGTGCGCCATCTGTTCGGCAGCCACCTGCTTCTCGATGATCGACGCGTCCGATGCTCCGCCGCGCACCGTAAAATCGTCACCGGCCACGACGACGCGGCGGCCTTCGATACGACCGCGGCCGAAGAGGAAGTTGGTCGGAGTCATCGACTGCAAGGCGCCGGTTTCGTCGTAGGTGCCGCTGCCCGTGATCGAACCGATTTCGCGGAAGCTGCCGGTATCGAGCAGAGCTCCGATGCGCTCGCGCACCGTCAGCCGGCCGGCGGCGCGCTGTCGTGCAATCTTGTCGGGTCCGCCCATCTCGCGGGCCAGGGCTTGTCGCTGCCGCAATTCTTCGAGTTCGGGCTCCCAGGTCATCGCTGTTCTCTCACTTGCTTGCACCAGCAAACGGACGTCAGACATCCTAGCAGGATGAACGCCGATTCAAGGATTCCAGGCCGCGACGAATGTGTCGTCGGCGATCTCCTGCGACGCTGGCCACCTGAAGAGACTGCGGCGCGACATGGCGGTTCCCTATACTGGTCGCCATGGCCGAATCCGAAGCGCTGATCTATATTGATGCGGACAGCAAGCTTGGTCTGCAGGCGCAGATCAGGCAGAAGCTGGTCGAATCGATTCACCTTGGCATTTTCAAGCCCGGCACGCGCTTGCCGTCGTCGCGCAAACTCGCGGAACAGCTTGGCGTCGCGCGCAACACTGTCGTGATCGCCTGCCAGCAACTGGTCGCGGAAGGACTCCTCACCAGCCGGGATCGCAGCGGCCTCTACGTGGCTCGTCGACTCGCAACACCGGCCTATGCGCCGCACGCGCCGGGCGAGCGCGGGTCCATCACCGGTCCCTGGCAACAGTGGCTCAAGTCGCGCGCAAACCCCGACATTGCCCGCGTCGCGCCGGCCGACGCGCGTGACTATCCATATTGCTTTCTCGACGGGCAGTTCGACACATCGCTGTTTCCGGTGGCCGAGTGGCGCGAGGCCGGCCGCTATGCGCTCGGCAGTGGCGACATCGGCGTCTGGTCGGCGGCGACGGGCGGGCTCGACGACCCGATGCTGATCGAGGAGCTGCGCACCAAGATCCTGCCGCGACGCGGCATCAACGCCCGCGCCGAAGAAATCCTGATCACCGTCGGCGCCCAGCAGTCGCTGTACCTGCTGGCCGAGCTGCTGGTGGATTCGAGCGTCGCGGTCGCGATGGAAGAGCCCGGCTATCCGGAGATGCGCCACCTCGTGCAGCGACGCGGCGCGCCGATCGTGCACCAGCCGATCGACGGCGACGGCATGCTCGTCGACGACACGCTCGATGGCTGCCGTATCGTCTATGTAACCCCGAGCCACCAGGCGGCGACGGGTGTCACGATGTCGCTCGAGCGTCGCCGGGCGCTGCTGGAGAAGGCTGCGCAGCGCGACATGCTCATCGTCGAAGACGACTTCGACTGCGAGAGCAACTACAAGGGCTATCCGCATCCGGCGCTGCGCGGCATGGACCGCGAAAACCGCGTCATCTACGTGTCCTGCCTGTCCAAGGTGCTCGCACCGGGCCTGAGCCTGGGTTTCATGGTGGCCGCGCCCGAACTGATTGCCGAGGCGCGCAAGTTGCGGCGGCTGATGGTGGGGCAACCGCCGCGCAACAATCAGCGCGCGATGGCGCATTTCATCCGGCTGGGGCATTACGACGCGCTCACGGCCAACCTGCATCGAACCTTCGGCCAGCGCTGGGACGCCCTGCGCCAGGCCCTCAATTTCTACCTGCCGCCCTGGGTCGCACTGGCGCCGAGCAAGGGCGGGACCGTGCTCTGGGTACAGGGCTCCGCCGACCTCGACGTCTCGCGCCTGGTCGACGAGGCAGCACGGCGCGGAGTGCTGGTCGAGCCCGTCGACCATTTTTATGCGCTCTCGCGACGGCCGCTCAACTGCTTCCGCATGGGCGTCTCGGGCATTCCGGCACAGCGCATCCGTGAAGGCGTGGCGCGATTGGCCGCGGTCGTTCGCGAGTTCACCTCGGGTGCCACGGAGCACCTCGACCAGCGCGTCGGTCGGCGACTCCTGCGAGACGACCTGAACAGCAGCTTGCCGGGGGCCGTGATGCGAACCCAGCGCGTTTACGGCGAGCCGGTCGAGATTCACCTGCACGCAGACGGGTCGATGACGGGGCGCGCCGGATTCGCCTGGGAAGACCGCGACTACGGCCGCTGGTGGCTGGAGGGCGACCGCTACGTGCGCCAGTGGCAACGTTGGTCCTACGCCGAACCCGCCTCCTATGCCGTGGTGCTCGACGGCGAACGGATCAAGTTCTATCTCGAGTCCGGGTTCATCGAGGACACGCTCGCGTTCGAGGCGGTACCGACCCCCTGACCGTCAGCCTGAATCCGTCTGGCTCCATCGGCCGCATGCAACTGGCACTACGCTCGCTTTACGGTTTGACCTAGCCTCCCTGGGACGCGTCCAACGACGCGGAGGGGGTAGGCACCATGACGCATTTCGCGGTGGCTGGTCTGCAGCTGGAACTTACGGCGCAGGACAACCTGGAAATTGTCCGCGCCGAGATGGAGCGGCTGAAGCGCAGGTTTCCGTGGGTGGACATGGTTGTGCTGGGCGAGCTTTGCCTGCGCGGACCCCAGACCTCTAACGCCGAGCAGCTGCCGGGGCCCCTGGAGCAGTCGCTCTGCCAGATCGCGCGTGACCTCAAGCTCTGGTTCGTCCCCGGCTCGATCCATGAACGCGCCGGCGATCGCATTTACAACACCGCGCCGGTGATCGATCCGAGCGGCCAGGTTGTCGCCCGCTGCCGCAAGATGTTTCCCTTCCTGCCGTACGAGCAAGGCGTCTCGCCAGGCACGGAATTCGTAGTGTTCGACGTGCCGAAAGTCGGCCGATTCGGTGTCTCGATCTGCTACGACATGTGGTTTCCGGAGACGACGCGCACGCTCGCCTGGATGGGCGCGGAGGTGATAATCCATCCCTCCATGACCAACACGATCGACCGCGATTTGGAACTCGCGATCGCGCGCACCAATGCCGCGGTCAACCAATGCTGGTTCGTCGACGTGAACTGCGCCGGCAGGCTCGGCAACGGACGTTCGCTCGTCGTCGCACCCGATGGCAGCGTCGTCCATCAGGCTGGCACCGGGTACGAAATCATCCCGGTCGAAATGGACCTCGGTCTCGTGCGACGCAGCCGCCGCCGTGGGCTGCTCGGGCTCGGGCAACCGCTCAAGAGCTTCCGCGATAACGAAGTCGTTTTTCCGCCGTACCAGCCGGGCAAGGCTACATCGCAGACACTGCGACAGCTGGGGGCAATGGCTGTGCCGGGTCCCGCGTCAACGGATGAGGAATCGACCTAGAACAACTGGACCAATCGGTCGTCGGCATCTGGCCCTATGGGGCGTCCGGCGGCTCGTCTATGTTCCGACCAACACGGCGACCAAGCCGGACAGTTCCGCAATGACAGGGGAAGGGTCATGAGCAACGAGATGCAAGTGAAGGGCAACGTGCTGGCGATGGAGGTGCGGCGGTGCCTGCATCGCGCGCGGCCTGGCCGGAGTTTCATCGCGATGACGGTCGCAGCCGCGGGACTGCAATGCGCGGTGCCGGCCGCCATTGCGCAGACGAGTCCTGGGCTCGAGGAGATAGTCGTCACCGCGACCCGACGCGACCAGACGGTGCTCGAAATTCCGTTCAACATCTCGGCCGTGTCGGGTGAAGCGCTCGCGCGCGCCAACATCAACGACTCCATCGAGGCGCTGCGGACGATGGCGGGCGTCACGGTGCAGGATCGCGGGTTCCGTAATGCCGGTGTCGCGAGCGCAATCGTGCTGCGCGGCATCAACGTGGATGGCGGGTCCAATGGCGACGTGCCGCTGGCCGCGGCGCCGACCGTCGCGACCTACGTAAACGATACCGCCGTCTACGGCGCCTTCATCCTCAAGGACATCGAGCGGATCGAGGTGCTGCGCGGTCCGCAGGGCACGCTGTACGGCTCCGGCTCGCTCGCAGGCACCGTTCGTTACATCATGAAAAGGCCGGACACCGAGCAGTTCAGCGGCGAGGCAAGCGTGAACTTCGGCATGACCGACGGCTCGGACGGCTACAACTTCAATCCGGACATTGTCCTCAACATCCCGGCCGGCGACTCGCTGGCGTTCCGTCTCTATGCGGGCATGATCGACAACGACGGCATCGTCGACTACCGCAACGTCTACCAGACGGACGCGAACGGCGACCCGATCATTGGCGACACCGTGGCCACGCCGGTGAACGACCCGGTCAACTGCACGACCCCAACGTCCGACCCGGTGCTCTGCAACGGTCCCAAGTATCGGAAAGTTGATGACGTCGACTCTGTAGACATCAAGTATGCGCGTGCATCAGCCCTGTTCGAGCCGAGCGACCGATTCAATGCGCTGCTGTCTTTCCAGTGGCAGGACGACGAGGTGGGCGGGCGCCGCCAGGTCACACGCGGCGAGAACCTGGCCACCGGCGGCAAGTATCGCGACTACGAGTTTGGCGCCGTGCAACTCGAACCCTCGGAGCGCACGGTAAAGCTTGCAGCACTCGAAATGGAGTTCGGGCTTGGCTTCGCAACGCTCACGTCCAGCACCTCCTACTATGAGCACGACGGCAGCGGTATCAGCGACAACTCCGGCGTGTATGCGCGCAACGGCTGGTTCCGCTTCTACGGCAGCTCACCGCGACCGATCGCGCAGGCCGAACGCTTCTACGACGATTCCGCCTTTACCCAGGAGTTCCGCCTGGTCTCAAAGGGAGGGCAGTTCGTCGACTGGACCGCCGGTGCCTACTACGTGGACCAGGACTACGACCTGGGCCAGAACAGCTATCTCGTCGGCTACCTTCCCTTCCTGAACCACCCCGAGGTCGGCCAGTGCGGCGCGCCTTGCACGACCAACCAGGATTTCCTGTTCCGGCGTGACCAGGCCTACGAGGAAATGGCACTGTTTGGCGAAGCCACTATCAACTTCACCGACGACCTGCACCTCACGCTGGGCGGACGCTACTTTGACAACAGCCTCGACGTCGATGCCTTCCTCGACGTGCCGATTTATTCGTCGCCGACGAACCCGCCGGGCACGGCCTCCAAAACGATCGAGGACGACGACTTCCTGTTCAAGGCGAACTTCGCCTGGGACGTGACCGATTCCATGATGTTGTACACGACATACTCGCAGGGCTACCGCCATGCGGGGGCCAATGCGGTGCCCACGTCCGGTCTGTATGGCGAGAACGCGAACTACCTGACCTTCAACTCGGACTCGGTCGACAATTACGAAGTCGGCTTCAAGGGCAGGACGGACTGGTTCAGCTATTCAGCCGCGCTGTACTACTCGGACTGGAAGGATCCGCAGCTCAACACCGCGACCCCCAACTGGGGATTCTTCGCGGTCGTAAACGGCGAATCGGCCCGGACGCAGGGCCTCGAACTCGAGCTGTCCGGCCAGATCAACGACGAGTTCAGCTACAGTCTCGGCTACACCTACACCGACGCCGAGCTGACCGACGACTTGATCGTGCCGGCCGGCAACTACGATGGGGGACCGACATTCACGGACAAGATCGCACGCGACGGCGATCGCCTGCCCGGCACCCCGGAACACATGCTGAGCGTATCGTTGGGTTACGACAGGGATCTCGGCAACGGAGTTGGCTTCAACGCAGTCCTGAACGGCTACTACCAGTCGGCCGCTGTGAACACCCTCGGTGATGCCAACTGCCTCAGCAATGCATTTCGCGCCTGGGGCGCCTGTCGCGACAGCGCCGATCCGGAGTCTGCGTTCTACCAGCCGGACTCGGTGTATAGCCGGTATTCCGCCGACATCGACGCCTTCATGCTGTGGAACCTCAGTACCACGCTGTCCTGGAACCAGTGGCGCGGGTCGCTGTACGTCAAGAACCTGTTCAACGAAGACGGCACCACCGGCACTTCCACGTACCTTGCGAGCGGCTCGAGCCCCGAGTCGACCCAGCGCTACTTCGGCAACAACTCGCGGGACTTCATCGCACTGCCCAGGACCATTGGCGTCGTGCTCAGCTACGCGTTCTGAATGTGGCTCCAGGCGAGGCCGGGCCCGCGCCGGCCTCCTTGCCATCGTCGACCGTGGCATGCGTGAATGCCCGGTATCCATAACGGCGCTTTCGTGCAGTCATGACCATGCCGACCGTGGGCGATCTTGAGCGACTATCGGACCAGGTGGCCAGCTGCATCGAGGCTGGGGACTTACGCCGCGCGATCGACAGCTGTCAGGAGCTCAACCGCAGGTTCCCGGGACATGCCTACGGCTGGTACCTGGCGAGTTTCCTGATGAAGAAGACTCGTCGCGTGCGCGACGCGCTGCGCGCGATCGACCAGGCGCTGCAACTGGACCCCAAGCCCAGGTACCGCCTGCATCGGGCGCAATGCCTGCTGCAGCTGGGCGAGCGCGCCGCGGTCGCGTCAGAGGCGGCGGCCCTGAAGGAGAGCAGGTTTGGTGATGCCACGATGCACGCCGATGTCGGCACGCTGCTGTACGAGGCCGGCGACTACGTCGGGGCGCTGGAGCACTACTCGCAGGCCATATACCTCGACCCGCGGGGGGCGCAGTACCACTTCAACCGGGCGGCCGTGCACCGCTATCTTGGTGACGTCGATGCCGCCGAACGCGACTTCGAAGCTGCCATTGCGCTGCGCCCGGACGACCATGAGGCCTACAACAGCCGCGCGCACCTGCGCACGCAGAGCCCGGAGCGGAATCACATCGAACAACTCGAGCACGTGTTTGCACGCTGCGAGTCGGTGACAGGGCGCGTGCAGCTTTGCTACGCGCTCGCAAAAGAGTTCGAGGACGTCGGTGCATTCGAGCGTTCGTTTGCGTTCCTGAAGCAGGGTGCCGACCTGAAGCGCCACCACATGCGTTATTCGGTCGATTCCGACCTCGGCCTCATCGACCGGATCTGCGAGGTATACACCGCCGATCGCTTCGACGGTCACGTCGAGGGATGCGACAACGCGGAGGCGATCTTCGTGATCGGCATGCCGCGCACCGGCACTACGCTGGTCGAGCGAATCCTCGGCAGTCATCCGGACGTCTGCGCCGCA
>Ga0209254_10004635_pt1 | contig 12604 bp, 11 predicted proteins | sample FrelakmetDIP11DI_FD_187148 | JGI IMG/M metagenome (GOLD analysis project Ga0209254, IMG submission 187148) | Freshwater lake sediment microbial communities from the University of Notre Dame, USA, for methane emissions studies - DIP11 DI (SPAdes)... | ecosystem: Environmental > Aquatic >...
TTCTACCGGTTCTCAGGCACTCACGAGCAGATTGGCCTGCAATATGGATCAGCCTGCAAGGAATTAATCAAGAAAAATCTAGATCTATCCATGCATCGCCTGCAGGAGCACACGAATGCCACCCAACAGCAGATCCTAAACTCCACCCTGAAATATCGACCCTATGTGCTTCGCTATACCCCATTTTTAGATGAGGAGATCCAGGGGGTGGCTGAAAGCACTGGCTTGAGACTGGAGGAAATTTACTTTCTGCAGTTACGGGCGGAAATTCAGGCTGCATTCTTCAGTGCCAACGAGCAAAATCCCGGCATGGAATGCACGAGTTTTGCCATTTCGGGGGAGGGAACTTCTGATAGATCAACGTTTGGCGGGCAGAACGCCGACTTGCCGGCTTTTTATTCAGACATATGCGTCGTGGTCGAGATCATTCCAGACGATCAACCGGCGGTATTGATGGTCACCCCTGCCGGGCAGGTGTCGTACATGGGTATGAATCGATCCGGTTTATGTACCTTTGCGAATTATTTGGTATGTGATGGCTGGAGGGAGGGTTTCCCACGCTACTGCCTGACCAGGCTAACCCTGACGCATGATCATGTAAGTGATGCAGAGCGCAGCCTGCTGGAAGTTCAGCGGGCGTCTTCACGCAATATATTGATGGTCGATGCACAGGGTGAGATGGTGGACCTGGAATTGGCAGTCCAGCGGCATGGCAGACTGACGCCCACCAATGGGCGATTGATCCACTCCAATCATTTTCTCTCCCCGGATGTGCTGGGTGAAGAACGCGCCTCAGTGGGAGATCAGATAAATTCACAGCAGCGCCTATCACGCCTGCAGCAATTGATCGATGGTGAGTTTGGCAGCCTGGATGTGGATCGATTAAAGGGGTATCTGCGGGACCGGCAAACTTACCCAGACGCGGTGTGCATTGAGCCTGGAGACCCAGGACAGGGTGATGAAATGACGGTCGCCTCGGTAATCGCTGAGCCCACCCGTGGGTGTTTGTGGGCGGCAGTTGGTCCGCCCAGCCGGAATGCGTATCAGCGCTATTCCTTCACAGAATAGCGATCTCTCTTGTATGGGCGGCTGGCGGGTTGCCCTCCTGTTTGAAGAGCAGAATCTTTTGAAATTGATTTACCGTAATTTCTCACCCATCCCGATAAGGGTTCACTTTAATAATTAAAGGTGAGGTAATAATGCAGATCGGTGAGTAGTTTCAAATGATGTTTGTTCGGTAGTATAGACGAGGCGATCCGGTCAAAAACCAGACCGGACAGGCTGCTGCGCCTAACCTTCTTCACTGCAATGTGACATAGTGCTCGAGGAAGTCGCGGGCGGGTGCTGTATCCACGCGATAGGTCTTGTCGGCTGCCTTACAATACATGTCGCCGGTCACGGTGACCGAAACCACAATATTGGTCTCCACCTCGATCAGGGGAATGATATCAACTGGTTACCTGATTTCGCTCAACAGGGTACTGAAGACGGGTACAAGGATCACGAGCGAACAGCAGGTGACTACCGCCACACCGATGAGGGTCGGGATAAAGATGGCGCCTAGGGCTGGCCAGGTGCCTACGTCTTCAGCAGCCTTGATGGCATTCACATTCAGCACGATGACGTAGACAGCGAGGGCCAGTGCCACCATAGTGGGCAGGAAGAGCAGCACCGGACTTTGGAAAAACAGGAGCGAGATGAGAGCGATCACTCCCCCGAGGATTGAGGCGGGTGCATTGACCGCTGACAGGCAAAACAACAGGTCATTCCAATTCCCCCGACCTCCCAGGAGTTTGGCGATCCAATGGTATACGAGAGCTGAGACAGCTATTCCAAGGATGGCGAAAAGTGGGGACAGAAGGATGCCACATATATAGGAAACGGTGTAACTGCTATAATTCTCGAACATCGCACCCCCAATAGCATCAGCCATTAAATTGTTCATCAGGGCTGAAAACAAATAACTTACCAGGGTAACGATGAATGAGGTAACCCCAATCCAAATAAATCCACGCGTAATCGTATTACCTGGTTCGCTCAGCATGGTTTTAAAAGGTGCAAGTCCCGGGTGGACCCATACATCCCACCAGATCTCGTACCATTTCCTGGGTTTTGCGGGTTGAATGATTTCGGCAGTCATTTTATATGCTCTCCTTTAGATAGGTTTTTGAATTATTTAATCACAAATTATAGTTTTTCGCCTACAAGTCACCTTCTCACCAACGGTAAAAGGGTTTCGTCTAGATTAAAACGGAGCGAGATGGTCTCCACATCCAGCAAGGCTGGATTGGTTGAATCAGATAGCAGGAGACGCAACCGGTATGTGCATGCACTCACATCGAGCTCGGTGGGCTGAAGGCGCAGGGTATAGGTACCATTATGATGATCGATCAAGGAGGCAAATTCTGGCGACCGGTCGAGGCTAAGGGTTAAGGCTCCACCACCGGGGTCATCGGGCGCGATGAGGATGTCCATCTGCCTGCCAGGGGTCAATCCCAGGTCGCTCAAGCCGGTCAGGTTGGGTGCATGATAAGCGGATGGATCAGCCTTGAAGATCCAAACACGCCCAAAGTAATTCGTCATGTCATCAAACCCTGTCACCAGGCGCAGGTCTGCCAGCCCAGACTGCTGGCGATTGGCAAAGTATGCGTCAGGCAAATTAAAAGTGACCTGCTGCCATTGCCTGGTATTTTGCAGGGTGATGGTATCGGTATCTTTATACACATGCGGAATATCGTCCGGTCCAACACTATCGTATTGCAGGAACCAGGTGTCATTGCCGCCATCATAATATTCAACGGTCACCCACACCTGGTTGGGAATATTATTCTGGCCCAGGATGTAGGCATCATCGACGTTCAAATAGATGTGATGAGATGGGTCGGGTGTGCTGGACAGGTCGGGATAGGCTGCCTGGCGCCCGGCAAGATAGGTTGATTTCCAGATACCATCGCCCAAATTTGGAGCCCGCAAGCCCTGGGACCATGGATACCTTCCCAGGTCAATCCAGGCATAAGCTCGATTCGTGTTGTCCGCAGCTTTCCACTTGAGAATATTGGTCGCAGTCAGGTCAATAAATTGACGGGCATATTCCCTGGAAGCCGCCACATCGGTACCTTCGTGCAATTCATTCCAGGTTTCCACGGCAGTGAGGGTGGCTGAGCTGTCGGATACCAGGTCCCAGCCATCCTGGTAGAATTCCCCACATTCACGGTCATGATAGGTGGGGGGATTGCGCCTATATATGGCTGAATCATCATAACCCGGACCGACAGCAGCCAGATCTGCAAAAAAATTGGGTCCATAGACCGCTGCACCCCAGGCGTATTCTCCATCCGTAGTCACCCCGGTCCAGGAAGTTTCTTTGACAATATAGGGTGTTTCACCCGGAAAATTATTGGTAAATTGTGCGATGACATAATCGAAGGTCGATTGATCGTAATCACTCACGTAGGACGATAGATAGAGATAAATGATTGGCTTCCCATCCATCCTTGCCCACATGGTGTGATCAGGGACCCGCTCGTAGAAATCGTCAATCATCGTGTAAAAGAGCTGCTTACCTTCCAGGGTGGTCAGGTCAGGTTTGTTGTACCCATTTTGGATAAATAAGGCAGTATTGTCATAAAACATGCCGATCTTGGGTGGTGATACACCCTCACCGATCAGCTGGTTTTCTGCTTCCACCAGTTTGTTCAAACCAACCTGGCTCCAATGGATATTAGTGTGGTCTCCCCAATAGACCGGCAGAACGATCTCGATCCCGGCGTCCATCAGGTCTAGCAGCTCACGCCTGTGCCAATTCGCGTCGGCAAAGCTGTAGTCGGGAGGAGGGATCAGATAGCTATCGGGAGGGTGGTCGGTCAGGGCATCCGAGCCATCCGGGTCGATGAAATGGCTATCCGGGTAACGGTACCAGTAGAAATAATAGGCGGCAGCTCGTTTTTCAGGAGGAGATGAGCTGGTTCGGGCACTCGGTATGTATTGGGGCATCAGGAGGCCAAAGAACATCACATTGATGAGCAATATAATTATGACCTTTTTCATCTCGACCTCGATCTGATTGATCAATTATGGTGACTGAAAAGCGCGATAAATCTCCCATGAAGTAAAAATGCTTTGCTGTGTATATTATACAGACAATATGATATTCTTATGCGGTAATTACTGCCCCATCCCCCTTCTTCTGGATAAACTCTTCTAAAAAAAACCGCCAGTGGATCCATAATATCGTTCTGAGAGGAGTTACCTTATGAGCATAATACGGTATGGATTTGGATGAAGCGCTTTTCATAGACATGCTCAGCCAGGTATAGGATAGGTATCTGCGCTATAATTGGATCATCCTATATGAAGCACACCGATCCGATGCATCCCCCCTCACGAATCCCCAACTGGCTGATCGGTGGCGCAGGCGTGTGGCTGGCGTATGTGGTGACCCTCAGCTTCCTGCATCTGCGCCTGGTTAGCCTGTGGGATGGACCATCTACTTTGCAGATGTACTCAGGCGTATCTGAGCCGGTATCGCTGATCCAAATCCTGCTGCTGGGAATGGTTGCACCAGGATTTTTTATCATCGATGCGCTTTCCTTCTTAAAAATACACCTGCCCTGGGTGGACGCAGCGATTTATAACTGGCGTACGATGGTGCTGCTCTCCAGCCTGCCTGCCATTGCAATCGGGGTTCTGCTCAGTGCGAAGGACCGGCGAACCAACCTCGCTGGAGCAATCCTGGGTTTGGTTGTGCTGGGTGGCAGCCTGCTTTTTATCCTGAACCACATTCTTGCCCAGTGATCCCCCTCCAACAGCATGCGCATCCCTCCTCGCATTCGCATCGCCAGTACAATTAGCTTGCTCCTCCTGGGCATGCTGGCCTGCCAGGTGCCCCAGGAAGTGGCCTCCACGCCTACCAGCATCTCGATCACCCCGGCGGAAGCGCCTACCAGTGAGGCAACCGCTTTATCTTCCCCTCCAGCCATACCAGCTACTCCAACCATCCCTTCCACCTCCCTGCCTGATGTGGCAGACCACCGCATCTCCACCCACCGCATCTATGGCATCGCGGGATTCTATGACCAGCAGAACTCGCAAAGTTTCATCCCGCGCGGGGTAAATTACCCCGTAGTCGTGCCGGTGACCGACCATTACGAGGACCGCCTGTTTGGCGTGGGCGTGTACGACCACAATCGCACCCTGCTGGACTTTAAAACCCTCAAGACCGCCGGGTACAACACGGTGAGGATCATCCTGGATGGCTGCACAAGCGGGGATGGCTGCCTGGGGCTGGAGACCGGTGAGGGGCTGAACCCGGCATACCTGGACAACATGGTGGACCTGATGAAGCTGGCCAAGGACCAGGAGCTTTTCCTGCTGTTGTCTGGCTCAGATCTGCCCGAGCTGGGCGGTTATCAAACCCTGGCCAACCAGGGCGCAAGTGAAACCTTCGCCGAAGGGCGCAATGCCGGGTATCTTACGCCTGAAGGCATCCAGGCTGCACAAAAGTTTTGGTCGGACCTGTTAACCGGATTGATCGCCCGGGGTGCGCCGCTGGATATCGTGCTGGGTTGGGAGCTGCAAGCCGAACAGTATTATCACTCCGACCAGGCACCCTTCTCGCTGAAAGAAGGAAAAGTCAAACCCGCCAACGGTAAAACCTATAACATGGCGGATGCAGCTCAAAAGCAGGCAATGGCAGCGGATGGGCTTCGCTATTACATCAAACAGGTGCGGGAAAGCATCCTTGCGCATGACCCAACCGGACTGGTGACGATGGGATTTTTCGCACCAGATTCTCCCAATCGCTGGCGGGAAGAGGATAGGCGGATCGTTGATACAGCACCCTTGCTGGAAGACTCAGCACTGGACTTCTTCGACCTGCATGCCTACCCGGGGATGGGGCTTAGCATGGATGAGATGGCTCAGAATTTCGGATTAAATGGTCATATTACCAAACCGATCCTGATGGGCGAAGTGGGTGCAAACACCTGGATATACCCGGATATTTCCAAAGCCGCGATCGTCGTCCAGGATTGGATCGCCGCTTCCTGTGCGGAGGGTTTCTCAGGCTGGCTTTACCAGGGATATTATCCATCACCGGCTGGCGTGTGGGATGCCACGTGGGGTAGTGTCGATGAAGGCAATACCATCCTGGCTGCGCTTTCACCGCTCAGGCAAATGGATGCCTGCGCCACCAGCGTGCTGCCCGGGCGCAATCTGGCACTTGGGAAGCCGTTGGCGGTCTCCGCTGCACTGCCAGACCAACCCCCGGCGATGGCGGTGGATGGCGACCCAAACACCCAGTGGAGTGCCGGGGCTTTCCCCACCCAGTGGGTCGAGATCGACCTGGGAGCCGGATATAGGATCGGAGAGATCCGCCTGATGGTGGGGATGTGGCCTGCGGGCGATACCGTACACCAGCTTTGGGTGGGTGCCACACGCGATGCCATGCGATTGGTGTCTGAATTCAGGGGGAAGGAATATGATTTCGATGTGCTGAATTTCGTGCCGGCTGCTCCGCTGACGAATATCCGCTTTGTGCGCATCGACACCACCGAGAGCCCTTCGTGGGTTTCATGGCGTGAGATCGAAGTGCTGGCACCCAACTCTGGCACGCCCACACCGGAAAATACCCCCACGCCGTAAGCATCAAGAAGAAAGTGAGTGGTGAGAAGAATACCAGCCTGCGCATAGACTCCTCTTGCCAGTGAAAAGCAAGAAGTTTCTGTATGCTCTCCGACTTACTTGAAATCGATGGTTGTAAGGGAGGATAAATTCCAAGGCAGGGGCGCAGGAGATGATTTACGCACAAATATCTATCGAGCACCTCTGCGCCCCTACAAATAATAACGTTGAGCATAACGATCCCGGCATCGCTCAAAACCGTTGGCGATGTTTCACGTCGCTATGCTCGGTGAAACCGGACGACGAACATCCTCAATTACAGAGATCCCGACTGCCTCGCACTCCCGAAATAATTATTCGGGATGCGTTTTTCAAAACTGCGTTGGGTAGGAGACACCCAGAGGCAGGATGCCTGCCCTACGAATTACTCCTTTGACTAGACTCATAGAGCGAGGTGGAAATTCTATTTACATCATCTATTCCGTAATTAATCCTTTATTTATTCAGAAATGGCAGGAAATTTATATACGGGTCACTGATCTGCCAGACTTCTCCACCGGTAGGCCAGTTCCTTACTCCTGTATACAGCTTATCCTTGAACACCAGGGTGCCATTATCCCAGAAGATCTCGGTGTTGGCTGGATCTCCAAAACCACCAAATCCGACTTGCTCCCATTCGGTGCCATTGGGTGTTCGCCAGACCTCAACCCCTGACTCATCATTTTGAATCACTAGATAAAGCTTATCTCTATACACCTCCAGGCTATTCATGCAACCAGTTTCAGGATGGGTAAATCCATCAGTTACATCCTCCCAATCCAAACCATTATTCGACCTCAAGACTTGAATGCCCTGGTTATAGTTGCAGATGCCAGCATACAGATCGTCTCTAAAGAATGCCAGGGAAGATACCCCTCCGTTTTCAATTGTACCGAAGCCAGCGGTGATAACAGCCGTTATCGTGATGCCATCGGTGCGCCAAAGTTGTGCCCCGCTTACCCAGTTAGTCACTCCAAAATATAGGTACATATCGAATATTTCACTGGCAATTGCACCCCCGTTGTTTAGATCACCCAAGCCTCCCTCAACAAATGGCTCCCAGCTGGTTCCATTGGTGGTGCGCCAGATTTCAGTCCCAGAATACCAGGTGCTGGCATAGAGGGTATCGCTGTATACGGCAAAGTGAGCAATCCCCTGGTTGGTCCCATCGAAACCATCAGTGATAATTTCGGTCCAGGTAATGCCATTCATACTGGACCAGATAGTGCCATCCCAACTTCCTGCATAGATGGAGTCATTGAAAACGATCATGTGCGCAGCACCATTGACCGGACGATCGTCCACCATTTCCCAAATCTGCCCATTGGAGCTGCGCCAGATTGAGGCAGAATGATCACCCTGCTCATCATAACGCCAGGTTCCTGCATATAAATAATCCCCAAATATTGCCAGGGAGGGGATCTGTTTGTTCATGATATCTCCAAAACCGTCCTCATTCACCTGCTGAAGCTTAAGAGAATCAGGCATAGCTTGGGCTTGATGAGCCATCAATCCCAGCATCAGGGTTAATAATCCCAAACCAAATCCAATTGCCAAGCCTAGTTGAATAAACAGACGTTTCATTCTTTCCTCCTGATAAATTCAAAAACTATGAAATTGAGAGATCATGAATGTGCTGTAAACGCTCTCGGAAATGAACCGATAAACCACCCCAACGATACCAAAAACTATTATAATCCCAATCTTACTGAATGATTGGGGGGAGCGGGCGTTAGCATCGGTTTCCGAAACCAGGTATCGGTGCTGAAGGTCTGATATCCCACATGCTGGTAAAATCCATAGGCTCCGCTTTCATTTTCTGTGTCGACGCCCAGCTCCGCTTCCTGCATGCCTTGTGCTTTCAAGACTTGCAGGCTTTTGGCAAGCAATGCGCCAGCCAGGCCGCGATTCCGCCAAGCCTGCCAGACGAAGATGTGCTCGGTGTAGCCGCGCTTGCGGTCCAGCTGCTGATTGAGGGCTTGATCGATGCGGTTAAGCACCATCCCTGCCACCTGGTCACCATCCCAAGCTACTTGCCATAACTCTGGGGTATGGGATGGATTTTTCTGCCAGCTTTCATACTTTTCATCGACCCAATTTTCCGCCACCACCTCGAAAAGTGAGAGCACCACTTCCCGGTGCGCTTCCCAGATGGGTCGGAATTGTTCCGGCTGCACCGGGCGGATTTCCAATCCAGCCGGCATTGGGCGATGCGGTACCTCGTCCAAACGGTACAGCATATTGTTAAAATGGCGTACTGCCTGGTAGCCTTGGCTTTCCAATACGGATATCCACATAACCTGCGAGCTGGTTGCCCAACCCTGGAAGAAGCGCAAGGCATCTATTTGATGGCCGGCAGCCATCTCCTTCAAGCGCTGTTCGTTTTGGCGAACCATCGCCCGCCATATCCCGGGCTGCCGCCAATTGGGGTGCAGGTAACTGACCTGGTTATATAAGCGGATACCACCCAGCCCCGTATACCAGCTGAGACGGCCGAAACCCACCACGGTTTCCTCACAAGACGGGTTCTGGAGCAAGGCGAAGAGAAGGTCCTTGGCTGGATCGAAGCGTATGGATGGAGAGCACCACTGGATGATATCCTCCAGGGAGAACGGTTCGCTGACCCGGTCAGCCTGGTCGCTGAGGCTGATGATGTTATGCATCAGGGAATAATCGGAGGCACTTTGGAAGGGACGAATTGTAAGATCCGACAATGGTGGCATATGGATGACCTTATTTAGTCTATACCGGATAAAAGAGCAGGGTCACCAGGCATAGGATAATCCATAACCCAATCTCGATGGTCTCGGTGATGGGTTGGATTTTACGGAATGCACCATAGACATGCAGAAGGATCATACCCAGGAATGTCCACAACATCAGCTCATAATAAAAAGGCATGGCTGAAGGAGTTTGGGATACCTTGAAAGCATATAAAGCAATGACCGTGATAAAAACGCCCAGGGAACGCCCCAGAAAAATGACCAGATCTCCGGGTTGTGAGACATCCCAGCGGAACAATTTCGCCCAACGCAAGGGGATGAATATAAGTGGTAAGCCAAAGGCAACCAGCATTGCCACTCCGGCAACGATCAAGTAAATATCAGCATAAGAATTCCAAATCCCAATCATACTAAACCCTCCTTTTCATTCATCTTAACATCAATCAATGTATTGGCCGGTAGGGGTACCCGCCCTACGGAGAACTTCTAGTTTGGTTAAAACCATTACACCTATGCTTTTCCTTCTCAAAAGCCTCATACTCTTCCGGCAGTGCCAGGTGGAAGTGCGTGCACAGGGCTTTGACATCCCGGTAGTCATTATCGTCGAAGGTATAGCCGGTGTGGAATTGGACCAGCCATTGCGGAGTGATGCATTGCACCGGGTGACCCAGCAGCGAGCCAATTCCCGTTAGCGAATCGGGCGGGTAAGGCAACCCGAAGACCAGGTTACCACTTTCGTCAAAGGTGTAGGTGTGGAAATCCACCAGGTGCCCCTGCCCATCACCCAGCACAAAATTACAATCACGGGTGTCGGTGCGGGGCACATCTACATAGCCTTTGGCTTCCAGAAGCGCCCGGGCAAGGGGTACAAAGCGGTGCGGCATGGCGATATCCAGGTCTTCGTGCGGGCGGGTTTGCTCCCCCAGCAGGGCATCCACCCCCCAACCCCCATCCAGGATGACTTCGATGTCGTTCTGCTCGAACAAGATGAGCAGCTCGAGGAGATCCGCGGCAGTCATTTCGGGTTTTTTTTCTTGGGTGGAGTTCATTCAAGATTCCTTTATCCACATTGGCCAGGCAGATAGATGCACTAAATTATAATGGGTAACCCAACAGGTAGGTGAACACAAACAGAGGCGGTCTGGGAACACCGACGTTGGCCTGCCCTACAAAGTACATGACATTAAGACTAATCACAAACAGCTAATCACGATATATCGATTGGAGTATAATTCGTGCGCAAATCAAACCTGGAGATTTAATATGCCGTCAAGAGCTGTTCGAACTGCTGAAACCAAGCGTACGACAAACATCTATCTTGCCATTGCAGCACTCACCCTGCTGATCTTGCTGGTGACTCTGGCAAGCGCGGGCAGGCAACAGACCCTGCGCTGTGATCGTCTTGCATCGGGAGAGGTGGACTGCGTGGTAAAGCTGAGCATTTTAGGAGCGATCACCCTGGATGAAAAAACCATCCCAGGTGCGCAGGCAATTACCATCGGGCAGCAATGCCCGGACGTGAAATGCTCCTACCGGCTGGAAGTATATGCCACCCAGGGGCTGGTGCCCGTGAATGAACAGTACACATCCAACTACGCGCGCCAGCTCAGTATTAAGAATGAGATCAACGAATTCTTCAAGGATGAGACCAGATCTTTCGTGATGCTCAAGGAAGAAACCAACCTTTATTTAATCTTCGCAGTGATTGTGGTAGTCCTGTTGATATGGTTGTATTTAGGATATCTGATCTGGCAGGCAAACCATCCCGGTACACAAGAGCAGAGCGAATAGAATTAAGCTTGAGCATGCATGCCCTCTTCCATGGAGAGGCACATGCTGCACAAGGGCAGGCTGACGGTGTACTGTGGGTCGCTGCCCACCTTCACGCGAAGTACCTTGACGGCTATACAACCGCAATCACAGCGCAGATGACGACGCCTGGAATGGCGAAGCGCATGAGTGGGTTGAACCTTCCGCGTAACACTTCGCCTGGATCGGCTGGATTTGGTGGGAGTGAACCAGCAGGCGACATTGTGCCGCTGAGGTTGCCGTTCAAGATAGGTGCCCGAACCTGTATATTGGCTCATGGATGGGAATCCCACTGGGCGTAACGCTGGCGGGCCTCAAATGAAGGGTAGTCCTCTCCACGCTGAAAGGCTTTTTCTCTTTCCTGGATGTGAAGGGCTTTGTCACGCACTTCCGCGGCCCGGTGGGGACGGTTCACCTGTTCGAGCTGGTTGGCCAATTTCTCCCACTTATTAATATCAAATTCAGCATGTTGAAAGTAATCCTTTTCAAGCAGGTGCGCCTCCAGGCTGAGGTAACCCGCTCCAAGAGAGGCAGCAGGGAGGTTAAATGTTGTCCCGGCAATCTGATCGGCTGCCTGGCGCAACTCGGAGATGCGCGGAAAGAAGGCGGAGGTGCGGATGAGCTGCCTGGCAGCCCGCTCGAGGAGCATAATGGGTATGTCTGCAAGCTCATCTTGATAGACTTTCAGCGTAGATTCATCCAGAGGTTTTTCTGGATAGGCATGGAAAATGCGCTGTAGAATGGCTAAAGTATCATCGTCGGACATGCAGCTAACGGATCGTGGTCGCCAAGGATATCATCTCCCAGGTGCTGACGGTCTTTACAGAGTTGGCCAGCTGGACTGGATGGGTGATTTCTGAGAAAGAAAGATCGGATGGATTGAGAATCGGGGGATCAATCGTGGTTGAGCGGATTCGTTCCCTTTTTTCGAAGCGATTCGAATGCATCGAGGGTTTGCTGGTGGGTGGTTTTGTGTTGATGGTATCCCGATGTTTCACTACGGCAGGTGCGGCACCCGGAAGCACCACCCCGCTGGTAAAGCTGCAGCATGCCGGTGATATTTTTAGGGTTCCAGCCATGCCCAAGCCAATGTTCCAGGGTTTGCTGCCAGAGAGGCAGGTCGGTGATCGCGGATTCGATGATGCGCTGTTGGGTTTTGTTGGGAATGAGATCGATCAGGGCGCGGTAAATCATAACAGCTGTGCTTACCTTTAGGTTTGCACAGTTTTGATCAACAGGATCACCCCTCTCTCCCTCACACTCCCTCTTACCCCATCCCTCACCCTCTTCCACCGGATTCTGTATATATTTTTTATTACCTGGTTTTAATACAGAAAACTGAAGATTTTCAATATTAACCGGAGGATTAAGGGAGGGAGGGTTGTTCATTTTTGAACTGTCCATTTTTGAAC
>Ga0209254_10004636_pt1 | contig 12604 bp, 8 predicted proteins | sample FrelakmetDIP11DI_FD_187148 | JGI IMG/M metagenome (GOLD analysis project Ga0209254, IMG submission 187148) | Freshwater lake sediment microbial communities from the University of Notre Dame, USA, for methane emissions studies - DIP11 DI (SPAdes)... | ecosystem: Environmental > Aquatic >...
TTTCGATTTTCAACTTTCGACTTTCGATTTTCCTACCCTCCCCAACTTTCCCTATCAAGGCTCCTGTATTGAATTGCTTCGGCCAGGTGTTCAGGTAAGATATTTGCACTGCCCGACAGGTCAGCAATGGTGCGTGACACTCTCAGTATCCGGTCATATGCCCGGGCTGATAGATTAAGCTTATCCATCGCTATTTTAAGTAATTGCTGACACAAAGGATCAAGAATACAAATCTCTTTCAAAGATTTATTGCTCATCTGTGCATTTGAATAGATACCCTGATCTTTCTCAAAACGAATTGCCTGTACCTCCCGGGCTTGAATCACCCTTTGTCTTATCAATTCAGATGCTTCACCCGGCTGTACCTGAGACAGTTCTGAAAACGCAACTGGCGTCACCTCCACATGTAAGTCGATACGATCCAATAGGGGACCAGATACTTTATTTAAATATTTCTGTACCGCACCTGGCGGACAGGAACATGGTTTTTCCGGATGATTATAGTAGCCACATGGACAGGGATTCATGGAAGCAACAAGCATAAAAGATGCTGGAAAGTCAACGGCTATTCGAGCGCGGCTGATAGTAACTTTTCTTTCTTCCATAGGTTGACGCATCACTTCCAGTACGGTTCTTTTAAATTCAGGCAGTTCGTCCAGGAAGAGCACTCCATTATGAGATAGGGAAATTTCGCCAGGCTGTGGAATACCGCCTCCGCCTACAAGCGCCACATCGCTGATGGTATGGTGCGGCGAACGGAACGGCCTGCGCGATACCAGGGTGGCGTGTTCAGGCAGTTTTCCCGCTACGCTGTGAATCTTGGTTGTTTCAAGGGCTTCCTGTAAGGTAAGCGGTGGAAGTATGGTCGGCAGGCGCTTAGCCAGCATGGTTTTGCCGGCGCCAGGCGGGCCAATGAGGATCACATTATGCCCGCCTGCCGCGGCTATTTCCAGTGCACGTTTTATATTTTCCTGTCCTTTTACTTCAGAAAAATCGGTATCAAAATAATATTGCGCGGCAAGAAACTCCTCCCGAACATTTACGGTTATGGGTTGCAGTGATTTTTCACCACCTTCGAAAAATTCAATTACATCGCGGATATGACTTACACCATAAACCGACAGGTTGTTTACCATCCCTGCTTCACGTGCATTGGATAAGGGAACAATCAACCCCTTGAAGCGGTCTTTACGGGCCTGTATGGCTATGGGCAGGGCTCCTTTGATGGGTCGCACCTCGCCTTCCAGGCTTAGCTCACCCATCAAAAGATAATCCTGCAGTTTTTCCCAGCACCGCATTTGTTCGGAAGCTCCCAACACCCCCATTGCAATCGGCAAATCAAACGCCGTTCCACTCTTCTTTACATCTGCAGGTGCCAGGTTTACCACGATTTTTGTCCGCGGCATGTCATAGTTATTGGATTTGATCGCACTTTCCACCCGGTGCATACTTTCTTTTACAGCATTGTCTGGCAACCCTACAATGAAATAATCCTTGCCCTGGGCATTCCAGTTGACTTCTACTGTAATGGTCATCGCCTCAACACCGTATACTGTACTCCCGAATGTTTTTACGAACATGACGTGAAAGTACATTACCGGTAAATCGATTCAATGGTGAAAACATCGTAAAAAGAAAGGATTAATACAGGGAAAAACAGTTAGCGATTGAATGATTGCTAAAGGCTCCTGTCTCCGGACTATAGACTACTGGCTAAAGACTACAGACTCAGGACTATATGCTACTTACAAAAGTATTTGAACAAAGTCCTGCCGTTTTGAAATGGCAATACATTGGTATCCCCGCCACTGACAAACCATTCCAGCAGGTAGCCATCGGCAGAAAATTTATAATTGCCATAGCTGGCAGTATAAACATCACTGACATTTCCCGAGTCATCGTAAACAGTAACAGTGGTTTTCTTAACCAGGTTACGGGATTTTTTTCCAAGGTCAAGACTCATGATATACAACGAGGTTTCAAATCCGTCAGGTAGGATATGAATGAAATTTTTTGCAGTAAGTATGGGTTCATATTCCAGTGTGGCAGTTAAAACCTTCTGGTTGATGCCGGGTATGGCAACTGATCCATCCACAGCAACCAGGTTAAGTCCTGACCATATATATCTGAAACGAAGAACCGGCACTGGTATTCCGGAGACCGAAATTTCTTTATTTACCAGGTAGCCGTTGCCGTCATAATTGTATACATATGTAAGTGTATCGGAATCTGAAGTAGTGGCCGAAAATTCAACAGTCTGAAATCCTTTAACCCTTTTATTTGCATCCAGCAGGAAATAGTCGGTAGGCGACAACCTGATGGTGTCGCCAATATATTCCAGGTTGGCCTCAAACTGAATAGATGCCTGAATGCTGTCGAAAACTTCTACTTTATCCGCAATACCCAAACTATTAAATCGGGTGAAAATGGAAAAAAGCCCCTTTCCGGTTAGTGAATCCGCGGAGATGATCTGGTTCACCTTACAATTATTCCCCAGGGAAGGTAGCCCGGGTGGAACAACACTACCGTCCTCAATACTCAATTCTTTCTGGCAGGAAATAATAGAAATAAGTAAAAGGCAGGGGAACCAAATTTTTTTCATGTAAGTGTGATTGAAGAAATAATCAGGAAACCTGAACTTCGTCATTTACTGTCGTGCTTGTTTCAACAGTTGGGTGAAATGATTCTTCTGCCGTATTGAAAAACTTTTTCTGGAAAATCAGTATAAAAAAAACACCAAAGGAAATGGATGCATCTGCAATATTAAAGACAGGCCTGAAAAACTCAAAAGATTCACCGCCCCAAACAGGTAACCATGCAGGAAATTTGGCATCAGTTATAATTGGAAAGTAAAGCATATCCACCACTTTACCATGAAGAAAACCGGCATAACCACCTGTGAAACCACCCTGTGTGAAATTTCGTGCAATATTCTGAACATAGGGGTCACTGTTCTCAAACAGGATTCCATAAAACAGACTGTCGATCAGGTTACCTATGGCCCCGGCATAAATCAGGGTAGCACATATAACAAATCCGGTATGATATTTTTTACGAATAATATATGCAAGGTAAAGTGTACCAAAAACAACAGCAATTAAACGAAACAAGGTAAGCGCCATCTTGCCCCATTCGCCACCCAGTTTCCAACCATATGCCATTCCTTCGTTCTCAATGAAATGCATCCTGAACCAGGAAATTCCGGAAATCACCTCGTGTTCCTGTCCCAGATAATAGTTCGTTTTGATGTAAATTTTAAGTGCCTGGTCAGCAAGCAGAATCAAAAACGTTAACAGGAATAGATGCTTTAATTTCACTCAATTTTGTTTAAACAGCAAATATAGGGAGAAAGCCCCTGTTTACATAGCCTGACTGGCCAATATTCAATGCAGGAGAGTGTCGGCCCATTAAGAATCATCATCAATCCGATGTTATTCTTCGAAATAAACCCTTTGAACCCGCTGCGAAATGCCAGTCAGGATTTCATAGGGAATAGTGCCGGCCCATTTGGCAAGTTGGGTAACAGGCAGATTCTGACCAAAAACAACCACCTCTTCACCAGCCAGGATGTCCGGATGTCCGGTGATGTCTATCATGGTCATATCCATACAAATACTTCCGATCACCGGGAATAAGTTCCCCCGGATCATCACATTGCCCCTTCCATTGCCAAGACTTAAGGGATAGCCATCTGCGTAACCGATGCGGATTGTGGCAATAAGCGAGTCGCGTGTCAATCTTCCTTTTCGGTTATACCCTACAGTTTGGCCGGCAGCCACTTCACGAACCTGTGCCACTGTTGTCCTCAGGCTGGAGACCTCCTTGAGTGAAACTGTTGCAGATAAAGCAGGATCAATCCCATACAAACCGATTCCCAGCCGCACCATATCCAGCTGCAATTCCGGATGCCGGAGGATCGCAGAAGTATTGGCAAGGTGCCTGGTAAATCCATAACCGAGTATTTCCTGCAAACGGTTACAGGCACCCATAAATAAGCCGGCTTGTTCGTGGGTGAATGCATCTTCGGCCGGGTCCTCACTGGCAACCAGGTGGCTGAATACAGTTTGAACCCGGAATGATTTTGTGTGAATCAGCAATTGTCCCAGATCATCTGTTTCATCCGGCGCAAAACCAAGCCGGTGCATGCCGGTATCAAACTTTATGTGCACCGGAAAATCAGTGATACCCTCAGATTGGAGGAAATGGTCAAATGCCCGGGTAATCTCAAATGAAAAAAGTTCGGGTTCAAGATCGTAGCTTGTCAAAGCCGAAAAACTGTTTTCCTCAGCATTCATAACCATAATGGGTAAACGAATACCCGCTTTTCGCAGAGCAACTCCCTCATCGGAATAGGCCACAGCCAGGTAATCCACCTGGTGAAACTGCAGCTGGTTGGCTATCTCAAAGGAACCAGCCCCGTAAGATAAAGCCTTGACCATGGCCATGATTTTTGTCTTTGGCGAAAGCACCCGCTGATATTGCTTAAGATTGTGGGTTACAGAACTGAGGTTGACCTCGAGAACAGTCTGGTGAATTTTAAGCTCTAATAGTTGGGCAATGCGTTCAAATGAATAAACCCTGGACCCTTTTATGAGGATGGTTTCATCCCGGAACATTGAAGGGTGGAAACTGTCGATAAAAACATCAGTAGCAGGATAAAATGCCGTATCTGCGACGGCGCTTTGAAAGAGGCTGGCATGGCCCGAAATGGCCGGACCAATCCCGATAAATCGATCTATCCCTTGTTGCTTTAAAACCTGGGCAACTTCACCGTACAAAGCTTCATCGGTTTTGGCGCTTTGGAAAATATCGGATAAAATCACAGTACGTTTGGAATGCTGTTGCTGCTGTGCTAAAAAATTCAACGCCAGTTGCAGTGAACTCCAGTCGGCACTGTAACTATCATTGATCAGTGAACACCGGTTTATGGCTTCCTTAAGTTCGAGCCGCATGGCCATAACCGGGAGTGTACCCATTCTTTCTGAAATGACTTCAGCAGGTAAAGACAGAATAATCATTACAACCAACCCATGCATCGCATTTTCGAGTGATGCGGTGTCAGTAAAAGGTATTTGAAATGAATATAACCTGCCATTGTATTCCGCTTCGATGCCGGTCCTGCCTTCTAATTTTTCAATACTTCGTATGCGCACAGTTGCCTGAGGATGTCTACCCCAGGTAAAAAGGCCTGGAAGATTTTTACCAATTAAGTCCGATTGAATAATGGCATCAATCTCCGAATGGTCCTTACAGTACAGTAAGGTTTTGGAATTGCGAAAAAGTTTCAGTTTCTCCCTGATCTTTTCCGATTGGCTGCTAAACCCTTCACTATGGGCCTCACCGATATTTGTGAAAATTCCTATAGTAGGATGAATGATCTTTTCCAGCCTCTCCATTTCACCAGGTTGAGAGATACCGGCTTCAAAAATTCCAAGCTGATCCCCTTCTTCCATTTGCCAAACACTCAAAGGCACACCGATCTGAGAATTATAACTCTTTGGGCTGCGCACAATCCTGTAATCGGGCGACAATAAATGATATAACCACTCTTTAACAATGGTTTTGCCATTACTGCCGGTTACACCGATAACCGGGAAACTAAATTGAGCCCGGTGATGAGCAGCAAGCTGCTGCAATGCATCCAGGGTATTGTCAACAATAATAAAAAACGCTTCCGGGAATTTTTCCATTTGTACCTCTTCGCTTACTACGAAGGCCTTAACACCTCGTTTATACATATCCGGTATGTATTCATGGCCATTGCGCCGGCCGGCAGTAAGGGCGAAGAAAAGGGACGTATCAGGAAAAACAAGCTTTCGGCTATCGAACAGGATATGATTTATATGTATAGGGCTCTTGCCCGCAGGCGTCAGCCGTCCGTTTATCCATTGAGCGATGGTATGGGGGGCATATCCCTGCATAGTAAATTGGGGTTACCTTTGTGACAGATCACGAATGGCTTTTTGCCGCCTGTGGTGCATGGAATAAAATACTGAAGCACCCAGGCAAACAACAATCACGGCCAGTGAAACAAAAATAGAAATGCGGATGTCAAAGAATTCCAGCAACATTTTAACCCCGATGAAAGCCAGTACCACGGCAATTCCCTGCTGGAGAAAATCAAACTGATTCATTGCACCACGCAGCAGAAAAAATAAGGAACGAAGCCCGAGAATGGCAAAGATGTTGGATGAGTAAATCACCAGTTTATCATCGGCCGTAAATGTTGCATTAACTTTTTCCCGAACCAGTGATACTACGGTTGGTATGGAATCCAGGGCAAATGCAATGTCAATAGCCGCCAGCATAACAACTACCACTGAAAGGGTGGTAAAGAATAATTTTCCATGATGGTTGACAAAATAACGTCCGTTGGGTTCTACCTCAGAGAGGCGGAAAAATTTCTGCATGAAAATATATATCTTGCTTTTCCCCGGATCAAATTCTGCTTCATCTTTCTTTGAAAATAATTTATAGCCGGTGTAAATCAGGAAGGCCCCAAAAATATAGAGTATCCAATGGAATCGTTCAATGAGCCTGATTCCAACAGCAATAAAAATGATTCGAAATACAATAGCAAGCAATATGCCAATAAGCAATGCCCGCGCGGCATCATTTTCTTCCACTTTGAAATAAGTGAAAATAAGAATGAATACAAAAATATTATCAACACTTAACGACCACTCCATAAGGTAGGCTGTAAAATATTTTGTAGCGATGAGTGGTGTTTTTTCAAACCAGAGAAAAATGCAAAATGCCATAGACAGTCCTACCCAGAACAAAGTTTGGTACAATGCTTTTTTTATGGAAATGACTGTATTCTTCTTACTCATGAGGCCGAGGTCAAACAACAGTGCAAGAAACAGTAATACGCCAAAAGTGAGGTAAGTTATCTGGTCTGGTGTCATGCAATTTATTTAAAATGGAATTCGGCTTGTTTCGCTTTTTTTGTGCGGCCTAGTGCGCAAAGATACGTTATAGGGTTTTAGAACTTCATCCTGTTAAGGCCCGGCTGAATTTTTTCTTGCGGTATAATTGATAAGCCGCTATCAGGAGGATGATCAGCAGGATCGGCCCGGCAATATTAACTGCCTGCCAGAAAGTTTTATCTTCTTCTATTTTCTTTTTATCCAACAATCGAAGGGTGTAGTCTTTTCCGCGGGTCTCGAGGATTCCGGAATTGTCGACAAGGTATTCAAGTGTATTCAATATAAATTCGCGGTTAGCATACTGTTGCTTGGTATAACTGTTCATGCCCATAGGTAGTGGACCTTCCTGTTGGGTTACTCCATTTAAGGCAATATCCCCATCAGCTATCACAACCATTTTATTCTCCAGGTCGTTGGCTGGCTTAAATGGCTGACCATTCCTGGCAAGGGTATCTGCCGTGCTGGATGAAATGCGATTGGCAAAGAGTGATTGGAATTTCCCTTCCAGCAATACGGCTACAGGAATATTACTTTTATTAAATGTCTTGAGATCTTCTTCGGTTCGGATGCTTGCCCATTCTACCCTTGCTGGTGTTTGCAGTGATCTGGCTTCAGGGGATGTTGATAATAGAAAGGTCTTTTTGATTCCTGGAGCTTTTACCGTATCAAGCGAATGCGGAAACTGCGCAACTACATAATCGAGGTTCTTGGCAATGGGATGGTTGCTCGTATTCCGCAACAACGGAAAATAAGGCCAGGGCAATACCTCGATCTGCGGCTTGTCGCCAATTTTGCCAATCACAGAAGGAATCCGGTCACTCTGAAGATCCTGCACCAGGTCCTTATTAACCCTGACTCCGTATTTGAATAACTGGTCTTCCAGGTTCAGCCCCATATCAAAGGCTATGAATTGTCCTTCGCTCCGCTGCAGGCTGTCGAGGCTCGCATAAAGATTATCAATCATCCATACCACTTTTCCACCGTTCATGATATACTGATCCAGTTTAAGTTTTTGCTGCTCACTGAAACGGCCAGATGGTTTTACAATGAAGATTGCCTGGAAAACAGCGGGTATGGCATTGACACTGTCGATCGGCAGAATTCTGAATGCATAATTCTGGCGCAGGGTATTTTCAATAAGGTCATACACACTATAGTCTACAGGTTCACCATTTCCAACAAGGTAACCAATCAGGGGCACCGTATCATGGATGATCTTACGGATAGCATCAGCCAGTTTATATTCTAGTAATGCCTCTGCGTTATTTAAAGAGTTGATTCCATCCAGGCTGCTCTGGCCCTGCAGAAAATCAACCCCAATTGCCCGGTCTCTATATTTTACAATGGCACCGGGATATACCAGCCTCTCTTCCATTCCCTCTCCTTCTTTCGCCTGTGCTTTTACGTTAGTTGGATTGATGCCCATGCGGCGAAGGGAATCATATAAAACCAGGCGGGCGGTATCATCCATGCCTTCGCCTGGCCTCGAAAACCTGAAGCTGAGATTATTCTCGGCAATACCTTTGAAAGAAGAAAGCATATCCCCGGTACTGCCAGCCAGTTTTTTAAAGCCGGCGGGCATCTCTCCTTCGAGAAACACAGTGATGTCTACCTTATCCTCAAGACTGGCCAGAAGATTTTTTGTTGGTTCAGAAAGGGTATATCTTTTTTCCGCTGTAAGGTCGAGCCTGAAATGAAAGATTGAAAACAGGAAATTTATTCCCGCCAGGAGAGCCAATAAAATTAGCCAGCCATATTTAACATGTAATAATCTGTTCAGCATAATGGGTTCAGCGTTTCACCAGGTTTCGTGCGGTCAGAAAAAGAAAAAGAATTACTACAGAAGCAAAATAAACAATATCCCTGCTGTCGATCACTCCCCTGCTTATACTGTGGTAATGGGTATCGATGCCAAGCATTTCGATAAAATACCCTGCCCCGGATTCAAAAACAGGAATGGTACTCAGCGCAGAAAAGGCTGAATAGATCACAAAGCAGGCAAAGGCACTAAGCAGAAAAGAAACCACCGCATTTGAAGTAAAACTGCTGCAACAGATGCCGATTGCTGTAAATACTGCAGCCAGGAAAAACAGTCCGATATATGAACCGGCAATGCCTCCGGTGTCAATACCTCCAGTTGACAACCGCGAAATGGTAAATACATAGATGAGAGTTGGCAGAATCGCGATGACCATAATGATCAGCGAAGCAAGGTATTTTCCCCAAATGATCTGCCAGCTTGTAACGGGACGGGTTTGCAATATCTCATAGGTCCCGCCTTTGAATTCATCGGCAAAACTGCGCATGGTGATGGCAGGTATTAAAAGCAATAGTATCCAGGGAGCGAGTTCAAAAAATTTATCCAATGTAGCATAGCCATAATCAAATAAACTCGAGGCAGGAAATACAAACAGGAATAAGCCATTCAATAATAAAAAAACAATGATGGCAATATAGCCGGTCAGGCTGCTGAAAAACTGTCTTAATTCCTTTTTACAAATCGGAAACATAAGCTGAATAATGTGCAAGATTACATTAACCCGGGAAAAAAACGTCAAAAAATGGCTTAAAGTACTTTTTTATCCATTTCTACGGCTATTAAATTGCCTGTTTCCAATAATTAATAAAACAGTTAATATGAAAAAATGGTACCTGGTTTTAATTTGGGTATGCCTGGTTTCCGGGGGATTCTGTCAGAAAAAGTGGGATGGTGAGGGTGGCAATAATAACTGGGCTACGGCAAACAATTGGTTGCCAGACGGTGTGCCGGTTGCCGGTGATGATGTGTTGCTTGATAACAGTATTGTTTCCGGCAGTTATACGGTACTGTTACCTTCGGGTGCAGTCACGGTTTCAATACGTTCATTACATATTTTGCCAGTTGAAGGCAATACCATTCTCCTGCATCTGCCGCCTGTGAATACTGCAAGCCGGGGCCTGGAGGTTACTGGCAGTGGCGAATCGCTTGAATTGGGCAATGGGGCCACTTTACGCAATTCTTCCGGTGCATCCTCAGGGGAAGTATTGGTGCTGACCGGCCTGATGCGGATCAATAACGGCGGCAGATACCTGCACAACACTACGCGGGGCAATGCGGCATTGATAGATAAGCTATCGGTTGCTGCCGGAACTGAACAGGGTATTTTTGAATTCGATGTGCCTGGTACGGCAGGATATACAATTTCGATAACAGGTAATATTTTCGGAAGCCTTGTATTTAGTGCCACTGCTGCAGGCGGAGTAAAATCTTACAGTGGAAGCGGCACATCAACTTTACAGATAAATGGAAACTGGGTCATTCGTTCCGGGGTTTCTTTGACTTCTACACTTTCGGCTAATATCATGTTACGCGGCGAACTGGAAATCGGGGGGAACCTGAATCTGAATCCCTCAACGGCTGGCAGTACCGGCAGAAGTATTTTATTTATGGGCACAAACAATTTAATCAAAGGCAACGGAAACCTGGGACTCAACAATAACTTCCGCAATCTGGAAGTATCTTCCGGCAGCAGTTGCACGCTGGCCCGTTCAATCAACCTGCCACAACCCGGTCAAAACTTCCTGGTTAATAGCGGGGGGGTCTTACATACAGGTATTTACAGTATTACTGGCAATGGCCGTTTCACAGCAGATCTAAATGCAACCCTGGGGATTGGCTCGCCGAAAGGTATCAGCATAACAGGAAATACGGGTAACATACAAACCGCTGCCCGAACTTTTAACACAGGAGCAAAATACTTATATGAAGGCGGATCCGACCAGGAATCTGGCAGCGGATTACCGGCATCAATAAACGGATTGGCTATAAATAAAAGCGGCGGCAATTTGCAGCTAACCAAAACCGTTAGAATAACCGGTGAGTTGGACCTGCAATCCGGGCTGATCAATACAAGTACAGCAGCCCTGCTCATCTTTTCCGGGAACAGCATGCTGAGCCCCTTGAATCAATATGGCGAAACCAATGCGGGTTGGGAAAACAGTTTCATCAACGGGCCAACGCAATGGGAAACTGCAACGCCCGGGCCGCAATCAATTCCAATTGGGAAAGGAACCGTTTTTGCCCCGGTGAAACTGAATAAAATAAATAATGGTCCTGCAGCTTTCCGCCTGGAGTATTTTCCTGAACCATATAGTAACCTTGTCCCAATATCCCGTCCGCCGCTGGACCATATCAGTAAAATTGAGTACTGGACCATTGAGGCGGACCCTACTTCAGCAGATCCAAATGCCAGTGTTGGACTGAGTTGGCGTGCTGCCAGTGGTGTAGGTAATACCAATGCTGACAGGAATGACCTGCGCATTGCTCAGTTTGAAAATAGGGGATCTGGTTTGCAATGGGAAGAAACCGGTGATGCCCCGCAGATTTCATTTAACGGCTCAAACGGCCTTATTAATAGCAACCAGGTTACAAACAGTTTTTCAGTTTTTACCCTGGCTTCAAGGAGCAAGCTGAATATTCTCCCCATTCGGGCCATTAAACTTTCCAGTCAGCTACAAAATGAATCCATTAGTTTGAAATGGTCAATGCTTGGAGAAGACTCAGTTAATCATTTCACCATTGAAAAAAGTTACGACGGAAGAAATTTCAGTATCATGGGATTGGCTCTTCATCAAAAAGACAGGCTAAATTTAACGTATAATTATACTGATATACATCCAGAGCCAGGATTGAATTATTACAGGGTAAGGGCCATTTCAGGGTTTGATAGTTCTCTTGTATCCGCTATTACTTTTCAGTATTTGTCACAACAAACAAGTATCAGGCTATTTCCCAATCCTGCCAACGATCAATTGACCCTATATTTTCCCGAAGCAAGCAGCGCTTTTGAATGTATGGTTGTCAATAATGGTGGATTAAAGGTAACAGAGGATATTCTTCTTCGTGGAAAACACAACACGATATCTGTTCTGAATCTTCCCAAAGGCCGTTACTCCCTAATAATAAAACACCAAAACAAACGCATCATAATACCCTTTATCAAGGGCTAAGCGCTGTAACCGATACCAACTGCAATCAATTTCCTCCGGTAAGTCCGGGGGATTTTTTTTAAGGAATTAATATTTTTGCGTTGGTCGTGTCATGGCGGGTATGATCAAAAACAGCTTTATGGAAATGAATTGATTCTGAATCATAGTAAAAATTATTGCCATGAAGAAAATAATGATATTGACAGGAATAATAGTCTTAGGTATAATAGCTGTCAGCCAGGTTGCGCCTAAGCCACCGGTACCACCAAAACCTGCAATTGCAAATAAAAACTTATTCCCTCAACCGCCGCCGCCACCCCCACCGCCGCCAGTAAATCACCCGGATCCGCCTCCACCGCCACCGCCACCGCCGGTTTATGACATAAATCCACCACCGCCACCGCCAGTAGAGAGATAATAATTATTTTCAGGAGTATTTAAACAGAGAAACTTTCGCCACAAGCGCAGGTCCTGCTAGCATTAGGATTTATAAAATGAAACCCTTTTCCGTTGAGCCCGTCTGTATAATCAAGGGTAGTATTGAAGAGATAGAGTACACTCTTCATATCGGTAACTATTTTCATGCCTTTATCTTCAAAAATCTGGTCGGCAGGTTTTATCACATTATCGAAATCCATCTTATAGCTTAAGCCGGAACATCCGCCGCTTACAACACTTACCCTTACAAAATAATCCTGTCCGCGCTT
>Ga0209254_10004637_pt1 | contig 12603 bp, 9 predicted proteins | sample FrelakmetDIP11DI_FD_187148 | JGI IMG/M metagenome (GOLD analysis project Ga0209254, IMG submission 187148) | Freshwater lake sediment microbial communities from the University of Notre Dame, USA, for methane emissions studies - DIP11 DI (SPAdes)... | ecosystem: Environmental > Aquatic >...
GACATCGGGCCGCTGGCCGGCAAGCCGGTCATGGAGGGCAAGGGCTGCCTGTTCAAGAAGTTCGCCGGCATCGACGTGTTCGACATCGAGCTCGCCGAGAAGGACCCCGACAAGCTGGTGGAAATCATCGCCGCACTCGAGCCGACGCTCGGGGGCATCAACCTCGAGGACATCAAGGCCCCCGAGTGCTTCGAGATCGAGCGCCGGCTGCGTGATCGCCTGTCGATCCCGGTGTTCCACGACGACCAGCACGGCACGGCGATCATCTCGGCCGCGGCGCTGCTCAACGGCCTGGAGCTGGTCGGCAAGAAGATCGACCGGGTCAAGGTCGCGGTCTCGGGCGCCGGCGCGGCGGCCATCGCGTGCCTCGACGTGTTCGTGGGACTGGGCGTGGCGCGCGAGAACGTGTTCGTCGTCGATTCGCGAGGCGTCGTGCACACCGGGCGCGAGGGCCTGGACAAGTCCAAGCAGCGCTACGCGCAGAAGACCGCGGCGCGCACGCTCGCCGACGTGGTGCGCGACGCCGACGTGTTCCTCGGCTGCTCGGCCGCGGGCGTGCTGACCCAGGCGATGGTCCAGACGATGGCCCAGCGCCCGATCATCCTGGCGCTGGCCAACCCGGAACCCGAGATCCGCCCCGAACTGGCCCGGGCCGTGCGACCCGACTGCATCGTGGCGACCGGACGCTCGGACTACCCGAACCAGGTCAACAACGTGCTGTGCTTTCCGTACATCTTTCGCGGCGCACTCGACGCGGGCGCGACCAAGATCACCGACGCGATGAAGCTCGCCTGCGTGCGCGAGATCGCCGATCTCGCCAAGGCCGAGCTGTCCGACGAGGTCGCCGCCGCCTATGCCGGACAGGAGATCGTCTTCGGGCCCGACTACATCATCCCCAAGCCGTTCGATTCGCGCCTGATCATGCGCATTGCGCCGGCCGTGGCGCGCGCGGCCGCCGAGTCGGGCGTGGCCACGCGACCGATCGCCGACCTGGACGCGTACCGCCGCTCGCTGAGCCGGTTCGTCACGCACACTGCGATGATCATGTCGCCGGTGTTCGACGCCGCCAAGGCGCAGCCGGGCCGCGTGGCGTACGCAGAGGGCGAGGACGAACGGGTGCTGCGCGCCGCGCAGGTCGCCGTCGACGAGCGCATCGCACGCCCGGTCCTGATCGGCCGCCCCGAGGTCATCGCCGCACGCATCGTGAGGGCCGGGCTGCGCCTGCAGCGCGAGCGCGACTTCGAGGTCGTCGACCCCGAGGACGACGCGCGCTTTCGCGACTACTGGACCGACTACCACCGCCTGACGGGCCGGGACGGCGTGACGCCCGACATGGCCAAGGCGGCGATCCGCCGTTCGAGCACCACGCTCGGCGCGATGCTGGTTCGCCGCGGTGACGCCGACGGGCTGATCTGCGGCCTGGTCGGGCGCTTCGACAGCCACCTCGAGCACGTGGCCGAGGTCATCGGGCTGCGCCCCGGAGCGCCGTGCTTCGCGACGCTGAACGCGCTGATGCTGCCCGAGCAGACGCTGTTCGTGACCGACACGTTCGTCAACGACGACCCGTCGGTCGAGCAGCTGGCGGCGATCGCGCAGATGGCCGCCGAGACGGTCGCACGCTTCGGGATGCCGCCCAAGGTCGCGTTCGTGTCGCATTCGAGCTACGGCTCGAGCCAGCGCGCGTCGGCGCGCAAGATGCGGGAGGCCACCGAGCGCTTTCGCGAACTGGCGCCGAGCGTCGAGGTCGACGGCGAGCTGCACGGCGACGCCGCGCTGTCGGAGGACATCCGCCAGTCGTTCCTGCCCGAGGGGTCGACGCTGCACGGCGCGGCCAACCTGCTGGTGATGCCCAACCTGGACGCGGCCAACATCCTGTTCAACGTGCTCAAGACCACCGCAGGCCGCGGCATCACGATCGGCCCGATCCTGCTCGGCGCCGCGCGGCCGGTGCACGTGCTGACGCCCTCGAGCACCGTGCGGCGCATCGTCAACATGACGGCGCTGACGGTGGCGGCCGCCGCCGTTGCGCAGGCCCCGAACAGCCCGGCCGTCTCACCGGGCAGCGCGGTCTGAAGCGAACGCGCCGTGGGCACCGGCGCGGCGGGCTCGGCCGTCCGGCCGATGGCGAACCGCGCTAGACTGGGCCAGACTCCTTCAGCACGTCATCCGATCGCCATGAGCCACGTCGTCGAACCGACCCGCCACAAGCTCACCACCCGCGACTTCGAGCGGCTCGGCGCGGCGGGCATCCTCGACGCGGACCTCCGCATCGAGCTGATCGACGGAGACCTGATCGACATGCCGCCGATCGGACCCGGCCACGCGTCGGTGAGCAACCGGCTCACCCGCCTGCTCGTGCTGCGGGCGGCCGACGCGGCGATCGTGTCGGTCGCCAATTCGATTGCGCTGCCGCCGTGGTCGATGCCGCAGCCCGACTTCACGCTGCTGCGCCCGCGCGCCGACGAGTACGCCAGCGCGCTTCCCGGCGCCGCCGATGTCCTGCTCGCGGTTGAGGTCGCCGACACGACACTGCGCTTCGACCGGACCGTCAAGTCGCGCGTCTACGCGTCGCACTGCGTCGCGGAGTACTGGATCGTCGAAGTCGACGCCCGTCGGCTGCACGTGCTGCGCGATCCGCAGCCCGCGGCCGGCGTCTTCGCCAGCGAGCAGGTGCTCGAGCCGCCGTTCGAGGTCGCGCCGCGCGCGCTTGCACAGCTGCGGATCGCCTCCGACGAGATCTGGCCGTCGGCGCGCGTCTGAACGGCGTCGCGCGTCTGAACGGCGTCGCTCACCCCGTGCTCCAGGCGCGTGGTCGCCTCATGCCGGCCACCTTGCACGCCTGCCGGACGTAGCCGTACGGAAAGAGCTCGAACAGCCGGCTTCGCGCGCCCGGGCCGTGGCCCAGCGCATCGGCCAGGTGACGGATCACGAAGCGCGCGTCGGCGCAGACCTGGTGCTCGTCGTGGAAGTCGCGCATGAACCCGAGCACCTTCCAGTGTTCGTCGCCCAAGGTCAGCCCCTCGGTGCCCGCCAGCGCGAGCGCCACGTCCCGGTCCCAGTCGGCGGGTTCGACCAGGTAACCTTCGTCGTCGGTCTCGACGGTTTTCGTGCCCACCTGCATCGATGCCACCGGCCTGCTCCCCGATCCGTGTCCGATCGCCGCCGTCGCCGCCGGACCTGTCGTCGCGACGGCGCACGGGCTCCAGTGTCGCCCCGCGGCGCGCCAAGCGGCAATCCGCGGCGGGCCCGGGCCGACCGATCCTTGACGCGCGTCAAACCCGCGGTGCCCGGTGCTAGATTGCATGGTCCTTCGCCCCTGCCGAGCCCCGCCCATGCGCGTCCTTCCCGTGCCGACGATCGCGTCGGTGACCGCGTCGACGATCGCGTCGATGACCGCGTCGGTGAGTGCGTCGATGACCGCGTCGCTGATTGCGTCGACGCTCCTGCTGTCGCTCGCCGGCTGTGCTGCCCCCCGCCCGCAGGCCGCGGCACCGCTGACACCGTCGGTTGCTGTCACCCCCCGGTTCGAGGTGCCCTCGGTGCGCGAGCGCATGCTGTTCCTGGCGCAGCAGGAGTGGGCGGTGTTCGGCCAGCCGGACGTGCGCGAGAACGGCGACGGATCGTCGGAGCTGTCGTTCCCGGACGGCGCCGCCGCGACCCACGAGCTGCAGGGGCCGATGCTGACCCGCGTGATGATGTACTGGTATGCGGTCAGCCGCCTGCCGGTCGTCGGTCACGACGGCGAGTTGCGCCCGTGGTCGGCGGCGTTCGTTGCCTGGCTCGCGCGCGCCGCCGGGCTGACGCCCGAGCAGTTCCCGTCGACGGTATTGCACTGGGACTACATCGAGCGATTCACCGTGCCGCGCGACGACGACCGGTTCGCCACGCGCGATCCGTCGCGCTATGCGCCGCGCGTCGGCGACCTCGTGTGCAACCACCGCGCCGGCGTCAGCCCTGCGCCGCCCGAGGCACCTTCAGCCGGCTCGCCGTCGCCCGAGGCGCCTTCGTCCGGGTCGCCTTCGTCCGGGCCGCCCCCGGCCGGGTCGCTATCGACGCAGGTGCCGGCGGACCCACCGCCGCTGCGGCGCGGCCCCTATCACTGCGACCTGGTCGTGGGCGTGTCGCAGAGCGCCGTCGAGGCGATCGGCGGCAACGTCCACGACGTCGTCGCGCGGGTGCGCCTGCCGGTCGACGCCGACGGCCTGCTGCAGCCGCACCCGACGCGGCGCTGGGCCGCGGTGCTGGAGCAGCGCGCCCCGTGACCGCTCAGCGCAGCGACCGGTTCAGCGTCGCGTCCGCTCAGCGCATCGACCGGTTCAGCGCCTCCAGCGCGGCCGCACCCGGGCACAGATCGGCCTCGCCCAGCGCGTTGAACGGCGTCGCCACCGTGTTCAGGTGCGCGTGCAGGTCGTGCGGCTCGGGGTCGACGAAGAGCAGGCCGGTGACGACCTCGCCGCGGGCCTGGTGCCGCGCGATGTAGTTCATCGCGGCGATGCGGTCGGTCGCGTCGTAGTCGTCGTGGATCTTGCGCAGCCGCAGCCAGGTGCCGTCGTGCTGCTGCACGTCGACGACCGCGCCCGGCGCGTAGCCGGTGGTGATCTCGGCTCGGGTCTCGATGAAGTCGATGCGGTTGACCGCCTCGTTGTGCTCGCGCACGTAGTCGTAGCTCTTGGTGCTGCCGGGGTGGTTGTTGAACGCCACGCAGGGGCTGATCACGTCGATGAACGCGGCGCCGCCGTGCTCGATCGCGCCCTTGATCAGCGGCACCAGCTGCGCCTTGTCGCCCGAGAAGCTGCGCCCGACGTAGGTTGCGCCGAGCTGCAGCGCGATCGACACCATGTCGATCGGCGCATCCATGTTGACGACGCCGCGCTTGCTCTTGCTGCCGGCGTCGGCGGTCGCGGAGAACTGCCCCTTGGTCAGGCCGTACACGCCGTTGTTCTCGACGATGTAGACCATGTTGACGCCGCGGCGCATCACGTGCGCGAACTGGCCCATGCCGATCGACGCAGAGTCGCCGTCGCCGGACACGCCCAGGTACAGCAGCTCGCGGTTGGCCAGGTTGGCGCCGGTCAGCACCGAGGGCATGCGCCCGTGCACGCTGTTGAAACCGTGCGAGTTGCCCAGGAAGTAGTCGGGCGTCTTGCTCGAGCAGCCGATGCCCGAGAGCTTGGCGACCCGGTGCGGCTCGATGTCCAGCTCGAAGCACGCCTGCACGATGGCCGCCGAGATCGAGTCGTGGCCGCAGCCGGCGCACAGCGTCGAGATCGCGCCCTCGTAGTCGCGGCGCGTGTAGCCGACCTGGTTGCGCTGCAGCGTCGGGTGGTGAAGCCTCGGTTTGGCGATGTAGGTCATGTCACTCTCCGCCCAGGGCGCCGCCCCGGCGCCGGGCGCCGATCGCCCCGCCCCGGGTGCCCGAGACGGCCGCGGTGATGCGCCCGATGATGAAGCGCGCGGTGATCGGCGTGCCGTCGTAGTGCAGCACCGACACCAGCCGCTGCGGGTCGACCTGCAGCTCGTTGACCAGCAGCGTCTTGAACTGCGCGTCGCGGTTCTGTTCGACGACGAACACCGCGTCGTGCGCCTCGATGAACTCGCGCACGGAGTCCGGAAACGGGAACGCGCGCACCCGCATCGTGTCCAGGTTCTCGCCGTGTTCCTCGAGCACCTCCAGCGCCTCGTCCATCGCCGGGCTGGTCGAGCCGAAGTAGATGGCGCCGAGCTGCGTCCGGCGCGGGGACTTGCGCACCACCGGCTGCGGCACCAGCGCCTTGGCGGTGTCGAACTTCTTCAGCAGCCGTTCCATGTTGTAGACGTAGTCCGGGCCGGCCTCGCTGTACTTGGCGTACGCGTTGCGCGTCGTGCCGCGCGTGAAGTACGCGCCGCGCCTGGGGTGCGTGCCGGGATAGGTCCGGAACGGGATGCCGTCGCCGTCCACGTCCAGGTAGCGGCCGAAGTCCCGGCCCGCCTCCAGCTCGGCGGCGGTCATCACCTTGCCGCGGTCGTAGCGCCGCGAGTCGTCCCACTTCATCGGGCGGCACAGCCGCGTGTTCATGCCGATGTCCAGGTCGGTCATCACGAACACCGGCGTCTGCAGCCGGTCGGCCAGGTCCAGCGCCGCGGCGGTGTGCTCGAAGCACTCGGTCGGGTCCTCGGGGAACAGCAGCACGTGCTTGGTGTCGCCGTGCGACGCGTACGCGCACGCCAGGATGTCGGCCTGCTGTGTGCGGGTGGGCATGCCGGTCGAGGGCCCGCCGCGCTGCACGTTGACGATCGTCACCGGGATCTCGGCGAAGTACGCCAGTCCGATGAACTCGGTCATCAGCGACACGCCCGGCCCGGACGTCGCGGTGAACGCGCGCGCGCCGTTCCAGCCGGCGCCGACCACCATGCCGATCGAGGCCAGCTCGTCCTCGGCCTGCACGATCGCGTGCTTCGCCTGCCCGGTCGCCTTGTCGGTGCGAAACTTCTGGCACCAGCGCGCAAAGGCCTCGGCCACCGAGGAGCTCGGCGTGATCGGGTACCACGCGCAGACCGTCGCGCCCCCGTACACGGCGCCCAGCGCCGCGGCCGAGTTGCCCTCCATGAAGATGCGGTCGCCGACCGCGTCGCGCCGCTCGATGCGCAGCCCGACCGGCTCCAGGCATTCGTTTGCGTAGTCCCGGCCCAGGTGCAGCGCCTTCACGTTGGAGTCGAGCAGCCGCTCCTTGCCCTTGTACTGCTCGCCGAACAGCTGCTCGATCGCGGCGGCATCGATGCCCAGCAGCACCGACAGCGCGCCCAGGTACAGGATGTTCTTCATCAGCTGCCGCTCGCGCGAGTCCGCGTAGGTCGCGTTGCAGATCTCGGTCAGCGGCATGCCGATGACGTTGACGTCGTCGCGCAGCTTCTCGTGCGGCACGAACTTGCTCGAGTCGTAGAACAGGTAGCCGCCCGGCTCGATCTCCTTCAGGTCGCGGTCCCAGGTCTGCGGGTTCATCGCGACCATCATGTCGACGCCGCCGCGCCGCCCGAGCCAGCCCTTCTCGCTGACGCGGACCTCGTACCAGGTCGGCAGCCCCTGGATGTTGGACGGGAAGATGTTGCGCGGCGAGACCGGCACGCCCATGCGCAGGATCGCCTTGGCGAACAGCTCGTTGGCGCTGGCCGAGCCCGAGCCGTTGACGTTGGCGAACTTCACCACGAAGTCGTTGACCGCGGCCAGCGGCCGCGTGTGGGACGCCGGTCGCATGGTCTCGGGCTTGTTCGGCGCGTTCATGCGGCCCTCCGTTCGGTCTTGCCGGGCCGGGCCGCACCGGCGTTGGCTGCCGCCGGCGCATGTGCGCCGCCGCGGTAGTACGGCGCCGCGCTGCGCCCGCCGCCCGGCTTCACGCCGCCGCCGGCGTGGGTCATCTCAAGCAGGAACTTCTGCATGTCCCAGGCACCGGTCGGGCAGCGCTCGGCGCACAGCCCGCAGTGCAGGCAGACGTCCTCGTCCTTGACCATCGCGCGGCCCGTCTTCAGGCCGTCGGCCACGTACAGCGCCTGCCCTGTGTTGAGCGCCGGCGCGTTCAGGCGGCCGCGCAGATCGGCCTCCTCGCCGTTGGTCGTGAACGTGATGCAGTCCATCGGGCAGATGTCCACGCACGCGTCGCACTCGATGCAGCGCTCGGTCGTGAACACGGTCTGCACGTCGCAGTTCAGGCAGCGCTGCGTCTCCTTGTACCCGGTCGCCGGGTCGAAGCCGAGCTCGACCTCGACCTTGATGCTGGCCAGCGCGCGTTCGGCCGCCGCCCACGGCACCTTGTGGCGCGCGTCGGGCGCGACGTCGTTGTCGTAGGCCCACTCGTGGATGCCCATCTTCTGCGAGACCAGCGTCACACCCGGCGCCGGGCGCTGTGCGAGGTCCTCGCCTTCGAGGTGCCTGTGGATCGAGATCGCCGCGTCGTGGCCGTGGGCCACCGCCCAGATGATGTTCTTCGGGCCCAGCGCCGCGTCGCCGCCGAAGAAGACCCTGGGCAGCGACGACTGCAGCGTGGTCGCATTCAGCGCCGGCATTCCCCAGCGGTCGAACTCCAGCCCGATGTCGCGTTCGATCCACGGGAAGGCGTTCTCCTGCCCGATCGCCACCAGCACGTCGTCGCACTCGACGCGCTGGTCGGGTTCGCCGGTCGGCACCAGTTCGCGCCGCTTGCGGCCCTTGCCGTCGTCGACGTAGACCGCCCGGACCTTCTCGAACACCATCGCGACCAGCTTGCCGCCGTCGTGCTCGACGGACTTGGGCACCATCCAGTTCAGGATCGGGATGCCCTCGTGCATCGCGTCCTCCTTCTCCCACGGCGAGGCCTTCATCTCGTCGAAGCCCGAGCGCACGATGACCTTGACGTCGGCGCCGCCCAGGCGCCGCGCCGAGCGGCAGCAGTCCATGGCCGTGTTGCCGCCGCCCAGCACGATCACGCGCCGCCCGATCGAGGTCACGTGCCCGAACGACACCGACGACAGCCAGTCGATGCCGATGTGGATGTGCGCCGCGGCCTCCTGGCGCCCCGGCACGTCCAGGTCGCGTCCGCGCGGCGCGCCGGATCCGACGAAGACTGCGTCGAAGCCCTCGGCCAGCAGTGCCTTGAGCGAGTCGACGCGCTGGTGGCGGAACTGCACGTCACCGGTGGCCATCACCCAGCCCACCTCCTCGTCGATCACCGACTCGGGCAGGCGGAACCGCGGGATCTGCGAGCGGATGAAGCCGCCCATCTGCGGATCCTGGTCGAACAGCGTGACCGCATAGCCCAGCGGCGCGAGGTCGCGTGCGACCGTCAGCGACGCAGGCCCGGCGCCCACGCACGCGACGCGTCGGCCGTTGGAGGTGGCTGCGGCGGGCGGCATCAGCGAAGAGACGTCGCCCTTGAGGTCGGCCGCGACGCGCTTGAGGCGGCAGATCGCCACCGGCTCGGGCTTGTCCTGGTTTTCCTCCTCGACGCGGCCGCGCCGGCAGGCCGGTTCGCAGGGGCGGTCGCAGGTGCGGCCGAGGATGCCCGGGAACACGTTGGACTTCCAGTTGACCATGTACGCGTCGGCATGGCGGCCGGCGGCGATCATTCGGATGTACTCGGGAACCGGGGTGTGGGCGGGGCACGCCCATTGGCAATCGACGACCTTGTGGAAGTAGTCGGGATTGCGGATGTCCGTCGACTGCAAATGTCTCCTCCATGGTGCCTGACCGTGGAGGAAGGGCCATCACGCGGCGTGCACCCGTGTCTCGAACGCCCGCTGCCGGTGCCTCGGCGGCGGGGTGGCGGTGAGTCTAGCACCGGGTCGGTGCCGCCCGCCCCGAAGCCCGCACCGGAAAGTGACTTATTTCACGAAGCCGGGGCCGGCTAGAATTCCGGTTTTGCCGATCGGATCCGGATGCAGCGCGTCTTTGCGATGGCCCACGTGATGGGCGGCATGCTGATGGTGCTGGCGCTGACCTACGTGCTGCCGATCGGCTGGTCCCTGGCCGTCTCGGACGGCACCGCCGACAGCTTCATCGAGTCGGGCATGGGCACGATCGCCTGCGGTTTCGCGCTGTGGCTGCCGACCCGCGGGCACCGGCGCGAGCTGCAGGCGCGCGACGGCTGCCTGCTGGTGGTGCTGTCGTGGGTCCTGATGGCGGCGGCCGCGACGATTCCGCTGCGCCTCGAGATCGAGACGCTGAGCTTCACCGACGCGTTCTTCGAGACGATGTCGGCGCTGACCACGACCGGGGCGACCGTGCTGACGGGGCTCGACGACCTGCCGCCCAGCCTGAACATCTGGCGTCACGCGCTGTCGTGGTACGGCGGCATGGGCATCATCGTGCTGGCGGTCGCGATCCTGCCGCTGCTGGGCGTCGGCGGCATGCAGCTGTTCAAGGCCGAAACGCCCGGCCCGATGAAGGAGACCAAGCTGACGCCGCGGATCACGCAGACCGCGAAGTACCTGTGGCTGGTGTACGCGGGGATGACCGCGGCGTGCATCGGGTCGCTGCGGCTGGCCGGCATGAGCTGGCACGACAGCGTGTGCCACGCGTTCTCGGCGATGTCGCTGGGCGGGTTCTCGACGCGCGACGCCAGCATCATGGGCTTCGACTCGCTCGCGATCGAGGCCGTCCTGACGGTGTTCATGCTGCTGGCGGTGCTCAACTTCACGACCCATTTTCTCGCGCTGCGCGAGCGCTCGCTGTCGGCCTACGCGCGCGACCCCGAGGCACGCTGGGTGTGGTTCACGATCCTGGGCAGCGCAGTCGTGCTGGCCGTGTTCCTGACCTGGCGCGGCCAGTACGGCGACCTCTGGATCGCGCTGCGCTACACGGTGTTCAACACGGTGTCGATCGCGACGTCGACCGGGTTCATGAGCACCGACTACGACCAGTGGCCGATCTTCGCCAGCATGTGGATGCTGCTGCTGTGCGTGATCGCGTCCTCGTCGGGCTCGACCGGGGGCGGGATCAAGATGGTCCGCACGCTGATCCTGGTGCGCCAGGCGGGTCGGGAGCTGCTGCGCATGAGCCATCCGCGCGCGATCCGGCCGCTGCTGCTGGGGGGGCAGATCGTCGCGCCCACCGTGATCCTGGCCGTGCTGGGCTACATGCTGCTGTACGGCGTGACCCTGGTCGGGCTGAGTTTCGTGCTGATGGCGACCGGGCTCGACTTCCTGGAGGCGCTGACCGGCGTCATCGCGTGCCTGAACAACACCGGTCCGGGCCTGGGCAAGCTCGGCCCGACCCAGAACTACCAGGGGCTGACCGACTTCCAGACCTGGGTGCTGTCGTTCGCGATGCTGGCCGGGCGGCTCGAGCTGCTGACCGTCTTTGCGCTGCTGACGCCGGCCTTCTGGCGCCGGTGAGCCGGTTCCGCGGCGCACCGTGGCGCCGCGGCGCGGGCTTCCGGGCTGGGCCCCGGCGCGGCCCCGCGGGTCCGGTTGCAATCGGTCACCGAGCCCCCAACTGCATGGTCAGGACCGCCCGACGGCGGGGATCGTGGGGACAGGTGGCGGCTTTCCGACACCTGTGCGGAATCTCCTCAACGCTCGTCGGTCGTTGTTGCACGATCATCGGCAGGAGCTACGTGGACCTTCGCAGCCAACCCAACACTGCGCATTACCTGGTGAGGTATGCGATGAACATGATCTACAACAGCCCGAACTATTGCGTCGTGGAGTTCAAGTCCGCGGCGGGAGAGCCGTTTTCGGGCGGTTACGAGATCATGGACAAGACCGCCAAGCGCGAGATCTTCCTGGGCGGCGCGCTGGCCGAGAAGTTCCGCTACGACGTCACGCAGCTGATCGCGACCGAGCCGTCGATCGAGGAGGTCGACGACTTCCTCAGCAATTTCGAGGGGTTGATGCAGCAGCCGCTGGTGCTGCACTGACCTAGAGCTGCTCCCACGGCAAGCCGTCGCGGCGCCAGCCGCTGACGGTGCCGCGCTGGTAGCGGTCGTCCAGCGGGCCCTCGAAACCCTCCAGCACGTTGGTCACGTCCCGGTAGCCGGCCGCCTCGAGCGCCTCGCCGGCGAACACCGAGCGCCGCCCGGACCGGCAGATGATGACGATCGGCCGCTCCCTGGACCGGGCCAGCCGCTCGATGTCGGCCACGAAGTCGGCGTTGACCTCGAGCTTCATCTCGTCGGCCCAGCAGACGTTTTCGGGCCGGGTGGGCTCGCCGGTGGGGCGATCGACGAGCGGGTGCCCGACCAGGAAGTACTCGGCCTCGCTGCGGCAGTCGACGAACAGCGCCTCGGGGTGGGCCTTCAGGAACTCGTAGGCCTGGATCGGGGTCAGGTGGCGCATGGATCGGCCGTTATAGCACCGGGGATGGTGCAACGCAACATGACGCGTGCCGGCGTCCTCACCGGTTGACCTGTTCGCGGGAGAACCCCGCCGTCTGCTTGTAGCGGGCCGCGATCGCTTCGAGCTCGGCCCGCGGGATCACGTCGTGGATGTGGGCGAAACCGTCCGGCGCCCGCTCCTCGGCGATCTGCATCACCTGGTCCGGGCCGTTCTGGCGGTTCAGCAGCACGATGCGGCCCGTGGCGTCGCGCCGCTGCGCCTCGTAGTCGGCAAACGCCTGCCCGGGATCGGGCTGCCCCGGCCCGAAGCCGCGGTCGGCCAGGGCCTGGGCGATCGCCTCGGCGTCCAGGATCCCCTGCGACGCGCCGTTGGAGCCGATCGGGTACATCGGGTGGGCGGCGTCACCCAGCAGCGTCACGCGGCCGTGGGTCCAGCGCGGCAGGGGGTCCCGGTCGACCATCGGGTATTCGTAGACGGCCTCGGCGCCGTCGATCAGCGCGGGCACGTCCAGCCACGGGAAGCGCCAGCCGGCGAACGGCCCGGCGAACACCGACTTCTCGACGCGCCGGCTCCAGTCCTGGCGCGCCGGCGTGTCGCCGGGCACCGTCAGCTCGGCGATCCAGTTGACCAGCGCCCGGCCCTCGTTGGCCAGCCGCCGCGAGATCGGGTAGCACACGAACTTCTGGTTCTGGTGGCCGGCCTGGATCATGCTGCGCCCGGTCAGGAACGGCGCCGCCACCGTGGTGGCCCGCCACAGCATCCGGCCGGAGAACCGCGCCGGTCCCTCGTCGGGGTGGAACGCGCGGCGCACGACCGAGT
>Ga0209254_10004638_pt1 | contig 12602 bp, 11 predicted proteins | sample FrelakmetDIP11DI_FD_187148 | JGI IMG/M metagenome (GOLD analysis project Ga0209254, IMG submission 187148) | Freshwater lake sediment microbial communities from the University of Notre Dame, USA, for methane emissions studies - DIP11 DI (SPAdes)... | ecosystem: Environmental > Aquatic >...
AAGCAGGCGCTTGCGGAGTGTGTAAAACACTTGAGTCGGCGGCCTGAGTTGAAGAGGATGCCCGTGACTGACGTCACGGGCATCTTCGTTTATGGGTGCGGTGAGTCTCGGGATCAAGGTGCGTTGTTCCCGGTCAGCCTGGTCACAACGCGTCTACACGCCGGAGATGAGCCGCCCGGACGGCATGCACGGTCGGGGCAGGTCCGCGTCACGCGCTGGGGCGAGGGTGAAGATGGGGAACGGGGTCGGGATCATGCAGCCGCCTGTAGCGGGAAACGCTTCGACGGCGGCACGGGGTTGTCGTGCACCAGGCCGACCAGCACGCCCAGCCTCGAGACGTCCTGGCCGAACTGCCGAAACCAGGCGCCGTCCTGCTCGAGCGCCGGCGCATAGGTCAGGCATCGCGCTTCGGCAGGTAGGTGAAGTCCCATTTCTCGTAGCGACCGCCGGCGCTGCTGTTCGAGGTGATGGGTTTCGGCACCACCGGCGCGATGCCAGCGTCCTCACAGCCTTTGATCTGCTCGCTGCTGTAGTAGCCGCGATCGGCGATCGCCTCGACGTCACGCTGCGCGAGCGTGGCGCCATTCGTCTCCGCAAGCGCAGCGTCCGGCAGCGCACGGTATGAATGGCATCCGGTCGGACCGAGGCAAAGCAGTGCAGCGGCCAGGACCAACCACGTGCCGGTGCTACGGTTGCGGTCAGTGCGCGAATCGGGCTGATTTTCGGCACGCATCGGCGGTTTCCGTTGTTCAAGATCGGCGGGGCACCGGGGGCGCAACCAGGGTTCCCGCCTGCCAGGCGCATAGATCAACCGCAATACCAGCAGTCGCGCGTAAGTACGCGGCAGCGGAAAGGGATCGCTACCTATTAACCGGCGTCGAAGATTGACCAGCACCCGGCGTCCAATGTTGATCAAGCGAAAAAGAGACAAGCTCACGAATCTCATCGAGAAATGTCTCTTGAACCACGGTCAGTCTTCCACGCCGGTTCGGCCCGCAATCTGGTCAACCTTCCACGCCTGATCACAATATCATCGACTCAACGAGGCTCAGGCCATGGCGGCCTGACTCAACCACCGGAGCCTCCGGTATTCCCGGGGCGGTTCAGTTTCCGGCAGTTGTTCGCGCTCGGGCTCTCGTACTACGACTACGCCTACGACCTGCTGGACACGGGCCGCTATTACCTCGCGTTCGAGCGCAATCCCGCGGCCGTCGCTACGAGCGCGAACTGCAGCCGCTCGTCCGGCTGCTGGCTGAGGAAGGCTGCGCCGCGGTCGACGCATAGCGGGCGGGCACGGCGGCTCGCGGCTTGACTCGCCGCGGACGTGCCCAGCAACATGTTCGACCCAAGGCTCGGCGCGCCCCCGCGAATTCGCGGCGACGACCGCCCAGCCACCGCCCCTGCCGGAGCAATTCCATGGACAGACGTGACTTCCTGACGATCGGCGGCCTCGGGCTCGCCGGGCTCGTGCTGCCGATCCAGGGCCGCGCAGTGACGGCCGAAGAACTGCTGAGCACGCTCGACGTCAGCCTCAAGAAGGCGATCGCGGACGCGGCGCTCGAGGCGGCGACGAAGGCCGGCGCCAGCTACTGCGACGTGCGCGTCGGCCGCTACCTGCGCCAGTTCGTCCTGACCCGCGAGAACAGGGTCGAGAACGTCGTCAACACCGAGTCGTCCGGAATCGGCGTGCGCGTGATCGTGAACGGCACCTGGGGCTTCGCCGCCACCAGCGACCTCACGAAGGACGGCGCTGCGACCGCCGCGGCGCAGGCCGCTGCCATCGCACGGGCCAATTCGCGCGCCCAGACCGAGCCCGTGCAGCTCGCCAAGGTGAAGGGCGTGGGCGAGGTCGCGTGGAGCACGCCGATCCGCAAGAACGCGATGGCCGTGCCGCTCAAGGACAAGGCCGAGCTGCTGCTCGCGGTCAACGCCGCGGCCCTGAAGGCCGGCGCGAGTTTCATCAGCTCGAACATGTTCGCCATCAACGAGCAGAAGTACTTCGCCTCGACGGACGGCTCGTACATCGACCAGGACATCCACCGCATCTGGGTGCCGTTCACGGTGACGGCGGTGGACCAGGCGAGCGGCAGGTTCCGCACGCGCGACGGCTTGTCGGCGCCGATGGGCATGGGCTACGAGTACCTCGACGGCGACGCGCGGGCCAAGTTCGTGATGCCGAACGGCGTCGTCAACTACGGTAACTCCTACGACATGATCGAGGACGCGATCGCGGCGGCGCAGCAGGCGCGGGAGAAGCTCAAGGCCCCGTCGGTGAAGCCCGGCAAGTACGACCTCGTGCTCGATCCGTCGCACCTGTGGCTGACCATCCACGAGTCGGTCGGGCATCCGCTCGAGCTCGACCGGGTGCTCGGCTACGAGGCCAACTTCGCCGGCACCAGCTTCGCGACGCTGGACAAGCTCAAGTCGCGCTTCCGCTACGGCAGCGACCAGGTGACGCTGTTTGCCGACCGCATCCAGCCGCACAGCCTCGGCGCAGCGGAATACGACGACGAGGGCGTCAAGACGCAGCGCTGGGACCTCGTCAAGGACGGCATCCTGGTCAATTACCAGGCGATCCGCGACCAGGCCCACATCATCGGCGCGGCGGGCTCGCACGGCTGCTGCTACGCCGACTCGTGGTCCAGCGTGCAGTTCCAGCGCATGGCGAACGTCTCGCTCGCGCCAGGTGCCGGAAAGCTCGGCGTGGCCGACATGATCAAGGACGTCGAGAACGGCATCTACATCATCGGCGACGGCTCGTTCTCGATCGACCAGCAGCGCTTCAACGCGCAGTTCGGCGGGCAGCTCTTCTACGAGATCAAGGACGGCCGCATCACCGGCATGATCGAGGACGTGGCCTACCAGATTCGCACCCCCGAGTTCTGGAACTCCTGCGCCGCCGTCTGCGACCCGGGCGACTACCGGTACGGCGGCTCGTTCTTCGACGGCAAGGGCCAGCCGAGCCAGTCCTCGGCCGTCTCGCACGGCTCGAGCACGACGCGGTTCAACGGCGTCAACGTCATCAACACCGCGCGCAAGCTGGGCTGAGCGGCCCCGCCGCAGGAGACACATCATGAGCATGTACAACGAAGCGGACGCGAGCGCGATCCTCGACAAGGTCGTCAAGCTATCGAAGGCCGACGAATGCACTGCGACGCTCGAGGGCGCGGTCGAGGGCAACGCGCGCTTCGCCCTCAACAACATCTCGACGAGCGGCATCGTCAGCGACACGGTGCTTGCCGTGCGCTCGGCCTACGGCAAGCGCCTCGGCACGGCGACCACCAACGCGTACGACGACGCCTCGCTCGAGCGCGTGGTGCGTCGCGCCGAGGAACTCGCCGAGCTCGCGCCTGAGAACCCGGAGTTCATGCCGGCGCTCGAGAAGCAGGCCTACAAGCCGAGCCCGACCTTCAACGCCTCGGTCGCAGGCATCACGCCGGAGTACCGGGCGAAGGTGGCGACGGACTCCATCGCGCCCTGCCGCGCCGGGAAGATGGTGGCCGCGGGTTTCCTCGCCGACGGCCAGAGCTTCGTCGCGATCGCCAACAGCAAGGGGAACTTCGGCTACCAGCAGGCGACCAGCCTCGACTACACCTGCACCGTGCGCACCGACGACGAGCGCGGCTCGGGCTGGGTCGGCCGCAACGTCAACGATGCCGGCCAGCTCGATGCCGCCGCGGAGGTTCGGATCGCGATGGGCAAGGCCGGCCGCTCCGTCGACGCCATGGCGCTCGAGCCGGGCAAGTACACCGTGATCCTCGAGCCCGAGGCGGCCGCGGGCCTCATCTCCTTCATGATGTGGTTCTTCGACGCGCGCCAGGCCGACGAGGGCCGCAGCTTCCTGTCGAAGAGGGGCGGCGGCAACAGGCTCGGCGAGCAGGTGTTCGATCCGCGCGTGAGCATCCACACCGATCCCTGGGACCCGGTGGTGCCCATCCTGCCCTGGGACGGCGAGGGTCTGCCGCGCGAGAAGATGGCGCTCGTGGACAAGGGCAAGGTCGCCAATCTCGAGTATTCGCGCTACTGGGCGAAGCTCAAGGACATGCGCGCGATGGGCTCGCCCGGCAACATCATCATGGCCGGCGGAACAAAGTCCACCGACGAGCTCGTGCGCGGGACCAAGAAGGGCATCCTCGTGACGCGCACCTGGTACATCCGCATGGTGGATCCGCAGACGGTGCTGCTCACCGGCCTCACGCGCGACGGCACGTTCTACGTCGAGGACGGCGAGATCCGCTACCCGGTGAAGAACTTCCGCTTCAACGAATCGCCGGTGATCATGCTCAACAACGTCGAGGAACTCGGCCGGCCCGTGCGGCTCGGCAGCGGCGGTGGCGGCGGACAGCCCTCCCGGCTGCTGTCCATCCCGCCGATGAAGCTGCGCGACTTTACCTTCACCTCGATCTCGGACGCCGTCTGAGCAGTGCGGCACCCGCGAAGCTCGCGATGACCCGCGCCGAGTTCCTGCGGCTCCTGTGCGGCGGCCTGGCGGCCTCGGCGCTGGCGCAGGCCCTGCCCCGCCGCGCGCTGGCGGCCGCCGTCGAGCCGGACTACGACTTCTGGTTCACCCGGCTGATGTACGACTCGGGCAACTGGGACGTGGACCAGCGCATGCCGGCGAACCTGATCATGGCGCTGATCGAGTACACGAGCCTCAGGGTGGACCCGAAGGAGCACGTGCTCGCGCTCGCCGACCCGCGCATGCTCACCGCGCCCTTCTGCTACCTCGCCGGTCACAAGCTCGTGGAGTTCAACGCCGACGAGCGTCGGAACTTCGAGCAGTACGTGCGCCGCGGCGGTTTCGTGTTCGTGGACGACTGCAACCACGACATCGACGGGCTGTTCGCGCGCTCGTTCGAGGCGGAGATGGCCTCGATCTTCGGCGTGCAGGCGCTGCGCCGGCTCCGCAACGACCACCCGCTGTACTCGAGCTTCTTCACCTTCGACGGACCGCCGACCACCGGGTTCGAGCTCAACGGCTGGGGCGACGACCTCGTGCACGAGTACCTGAAGGGCATCGAGATCGACGGCCGCCTCGGCGTCCTCTACAGCAACAAGGACTACGGTTGCGAGTGGGACTATGACTGGCGCAACAAGCGCTGGCTGGCCGAGGACAACACGAAGTTCGCGGTCAACATCGCGATCTACGCCCTCACGGGCTGACGGGCGGGCGCCCACGAACCTGCGGCAGGAGCCGGAATGAACCGACAAGTCACCGAAGCGGAAGTCCAGTCGCAGATCGCCCGCCTCGCCACGCTGCGCGAGGCGATCGCGCAGGCGATCGTCGGCCAGGAGTCGGTCGTCGAGCAACTGCTGATCGGGCTGCTGGCCGGCGGCCACTGCCTGCTCGAGGGCGTACCGGGCCTTGGGAAGACGCTGCTGGTCCGCTCGCTGGGCCGGGCGCTCGACCTCGAGTTCCGCCGCATCCAGTTCACGCCGGACCTCATGCCGAGCGACATCCTCGGCACCGAGATCCTCGAGGAGGACCACGGCACCGGGCGCCGCCACTTCAAGTTCCAGCCCGGCCCGGTGTTCACCAACCTGCTGCTCGCCGACGAGCTGAACCGCACGCCACCCAAAACACAGGCCGCGCTGCTCGAAGCCATGCAGGAGCACACGATCAGTTATGCCGGGGTCACCCGGCCGCTGCCCGAGCCGTTCTTCGTGCTCGCGACGCAGAATCCGCTGGAGCAGGCCGGCACCTACCCGCTCCCCGAGGCACAGCTCGACCGGTTCCTGCTGCACGTCCGCGTCGAATACCCGACCGAGTCCGAGGAGCGCGCGATCCTGCTGCACACCACCGGCGTGCCGGGGGCGCCGGTGCCCCAGGTCATGAGCGGCGCGAGCGTGCTCGAGCTGCAGGCGCTGGCCCGCGAGGTGCACGTCGGCGACGACGTGCTCGACTGGATCAATCGCCTCGTCCGCGCCAGCCGCCCCGGTACGGACGCCCCGCCCGAGGTGCGGCAGTGGGTGCGCTGGGGCGCGGGCCCGCGCGCGGGTCAGTCGCTGGTACTGGCCGCGAAGGCGCGCGCCCTGCTGCACGGGCGCTTCGCCGCGACCCGCGACGACGTGCGCGCGCTCGCCGCGCCGGTGATGCGACACCGCCTGCTGCTCACCTTCGTCGCGGAGGCCGAGCAGAAGGGCGCCGAAGACGTGGTCGCGGCGCTGCTCGACGGCGTGCCGTTCCCTGGCGCCTGATCGCGCCGTGACCGCGGGCATTACCGAGTTCATTCCGGCGGACGTTCGGGCCCGGCTGCGCGACCTGCGCCTGCTGGCCCGCCGGCCGTCCGGCAGCCCGGGGTTCGGCGCGCATCCCAGCCGCAGTCGCGGCGCGGGCCTCGAGTTCTCGCAGTACCGCGCCTACCAGCAGGGCGACGATCCGCGGCAGGTCGACTGGAAGCTGCATGCCCGTTCCGACCGCTATTACGTGCGCGAGGCCGAGCGTGACAGTCCCCTCGAGGCCTGGCTGCTCGTCGATGCCACCGCGTCGATGGCGCAGGGCGACGCCGCACGGCCCGGCTGGTCGCGGCTCGACGCGGCGCGCGGCATCGCCGCCTGTGTGATCGAACTCGCGATGCGCCAGGGCGATCGCTTCGGCCTCGTCACGATCGGCGGCGAGGGCGTGGCGATGGTTCCGGCCGAGGGCGGCCCGCGCCAGCGCAACCGCTGCCTCCTGCACCTGCACCGGTTGCAGGCCGCGGGCACCTGGCCCGCGGCGGCGAGCTTGCGTGTCGTGGGCGAGCGCGTGGGCCCCGGCGCCCTCGCGCTGGTGCTGAGCGATTGCTTCGACGAGGCCTGCGTGGCGATGGCGGAACGGCTGTCGGCGGCGCGACGCGAAGTCCTGAGCGTGCAGATCCTGACCGCCGAGGAGCGCGACTTTCCCTTCCGCGGCGGATACCGATTCACGGATCCCGAGTCGGGCGAGGAACTGCTGGGCGACGGCGCTTCGGCACGCGACGGGTTCCTCGAGCGGTTTGTCGCCGCACGCCGCGCCCTCGCCGCGCGGCTGGCCAGCCAGGGCATCCGGCACGTCGAGTACGTCCTCGACCAGCCACTCGATGAACCCTTGCAGCAGCTGTTCGGAAAGGGTTCGGGCGACGCCAATCCGGAGCGCACGTGAGCTTCGGCCTGCTGCTGCCGGCCGGCCTGGCCGCCCTGTTCGCGCTGCTGCTGCCGCTGCTGGTGCACCTGCACCGGCGCACGGAGCAGCAGCCGACGACCTTCGCCGCACTGCGCTGGCTGCAGGTCCGACAGCGGCCACAGCGCAGGATCCGGTTCGAGGAATGGCCGCTGCTCGCGCTGCGGCTGCTGCTGCTGACCGCACTCGCCGTGCTGGTCGCACAGCCCGTGCTCTACGGCGCGCCGGGCGGTAAGCGCTGGGTCGTGGTGGCACCCGGCATCGATCAGGCCCAAGCCCGCGCGGCCGTCGCGGCGCCGGACGCCGCGTGGCACTGGCTGGCGCCGGGCTTTCCGGCTCTCGAGCGCGACCCGCCGGCGGGCACGCAGCCGCTCGGCAGCCTGCTGCGGGAACTCGATGCCACGCTGCGCGAGGACGCGCCCGTGACCGTCGTGGTTCCGGCTCGACTCGGAGGCCTCGACGGCGAGCGCCCTGCGCTGCGCCGGGACGTGGAGTGGCGCGTCCTCGAGGTCGATGCGAACCCCACGCCCGTCGCGCCCCCCGCGCCACTGACGCTCGCCGTACGCCACGCGCTCCCCGACGACCCCGCGCTGCGCTACCTGCGTGCGGCCGGAGCAGCATGGGGCGCCGCCGCCGCGGGGCCGGCGGCGAAGCGCGCAAGCATCCAAATAGCGCCGGCGTCCGAGCCGATTGGGCCGGACGTGCGCGGGCTGGTGTGGCTGGTGCCGGGCGCAGTGCCGCCGGAGCTTCGCGCGTGGATCGAGGCCGGCGGCACGGCGCTGCTGGATGCGGCGGCCGAAGTACCCGGGTCCGACACCGGCATCGCACTGTGGCGCAGCGCAGGGGGCGAGGCGCTGGTCCTCGGGCGCGCGATGGGCAACGGTCGCGTGATGCAACTGACGCGCGAACTGGCGCCGGCCACCCTGCCCGAAGTGCTCGATCCCGATTTCCCGGACCACCTGCGCGCGCTGTTCGACCCGCTGCCGCCGCCCAGCAGCGCATACGCCGCCGCGCACTCGCCGCGGCCCGGCGGACCGGAGCTGCCACCGAAGCCGCGCCCGCTGCATCCGTGGCTCGCGTTGCTCGTCGCCTCGCTGTTCGCGCTCGAGCGCTGGTTCGCCACGTCGCGCCACCGCGAGCGTGCCGCATGAGCGCGGCCGGCATGCTCGACGGTCTCGCGCGCGCAGCCCGGCGACGTCGCGCCGCCATTTTCGTGGCGCTGGCGTTGCCGCTGATCCTCGCAGCCGCCGCCGTGGCGTGGCGCGTCGCCGGTGCCGGCGGGCACGCGGCGATTCTGATCGGACTGGTCGTGCTGGTCGTGGGCGCCGCCGCGGTGCTCGGGTGGATCAGCCACTCGACGCGGCGGTTCGACGAGGACTGGGTGGCGCGACAACTCGACGATCGGCGCCCCGATCTCGAGGACAGTGCCGACCTGCTGCTGCGCGACCCGGCGCAACACAACCGCCTGCAGTACCTGCAGCGGGCTCGCCTCGAGCGACGGCTGGCCGACACGCCGCCGCCCGAACTGCGCCCGGCGTGGCCGGGCCGCGCCGTGGCACTCAGCTATGCGGTCGGCACCGCGGTCGTAACCGCCGCACTGCTGATGCCGCCGTTGCAGGAAGGGTCCACGCGCGGCACGGCGCCTGTCCGCGCTCCAGTGCCCGCCGCCTCGACTGATCCGCAGATCGTCGAGCGCCATCTCGACATCGAGCCGCCGGCGTACACGGGACTGCCGACGCGCAGCGAGGACACGCTGGACGCAAAACTTCCCGCGGGCTCGCGACTGCGCTGGCGCCTGGTGTTTGAGCCGCAACCGGGGTCGGTCGAACTCGCCTTTCACGACGGCAGCCGCATCGCGCTCGCGCAGGCCGACGGCGTGTGGACGGCGGAGCGCAGCATCGACCGGTCGGCGCTGTACCGCGTGGTCGTCGATGGCGTGGCCACGGGCGCGGCCACGCCGCTGCACCGACTCGACGCGATTGCGGACCGGCCCCCGGCGATCCGCGTCCTCGCGCCGACGCAGGCGGTGACGCTCATCGAGGCGGGCCAGCGGCAGTGGCTGCTCGAGTTCGAGGCGAGCGACGATCACGGCCTCGGCCCGGCCCGGCTGCAGGTCACGCACGCGCAGGGCGGCGGCGAGAACGTCACCGTCACGGAGCGCGCGATCGCGCTGCGCGGAGCGGGCGACGCGCGGCAGCAGCGCTACTCGCACCGCCTGGACCTCGCACGGCTCGGGCTCGCGGCGGGCGACGACCTGATCGTCCGCCTCGGTGTGCACGACAATCGGCGACCCTCGCCGCAGTCCGCGCGCAGCGCCAGCCTGATCCTGCGCTGGCCCATGGGGAGCGGCGAGGAGGCCACGGGCATGGAAGGCATCGTGCGGAAGACGCTGCCCGCGTACTTCCGCAGCCAGCGGCAGGTCATCATCGACACCGAGGCGCTGGTCGCGGAGCGCGGCAAGCTCGCAGCGGAGCGCTTCGAATCGCGCTCGGACGCGATCGGCGTGGACCAGCGGATGCTGCGGCTGCGCTACGGTCAGTTCCTCGGCGAGGAGACCGACGAGGGCCCCGAGGCTGCGCACGAGGATCACGATCACGAGGACGCGGAGCCGGCGCCCGAGCGCGGTACGACGGACTCGGTGCTGGAACAATTCGGGCATACGCACGACATCCCCGAAGCCGCCACGCTGCTCGATCGCGAAACGCGCGAGCTGCTGCGTGCGGCGCTTGGCGAGATGTGGCAGGCGGAGCTGCACCTGCGCCAGGGCCAGCCCGAGCGCGCCCTGCCGTTTGAATACCGGGCCCTCGATCGCATCAAGCAGGTCCAGCAGGCGAGCCGCATCTACCTCGCACGCGTGGGGCTCGAGCTGCCGCCGATCGATGCGACCCGCCGGCTCACGGGTGAGGCAGCCGGCGTTCGCAGCCGCCGCGATCCACTGGCGCCGTCCACACCGGCGGACGCATTGCCGGCGGCCCTCTGGCAGCGGCTCGGCGAACCCGTTGCGGCGCGCGACGAAGCTGCAACGAGCGCGCTGCGATCGGACCTCGAGTCATTGGCGGGGTCGGTCGCCGAGCGGGAGACCGAGCTGCCGCAGGCGATCGAACTGCTGGCCGCGATCGACGCGGTGGTCACGGACGCGTCCTGCGAGCCGTGCCGTGCGCAGCTCCAGGAACTGCTGTGGCCGCTGCTGCCCTCGCCGGCCGCGGCGACTGGCCCGAGGGCGGGTGCAGGCGCGTCCGGGGCGGCTTACCTCGAGGCCCTCGAATCCCTTGACTCCCTCCAGTCCCTCGAACCAGGGGTGGGCCCTTGAACCCCGCGGTCGTGAGCGCCGTGGTGCTGGGCCTCGGCGTGCTGGCGGGGAGCGTGCGGTTGCTGTGGCCGCGCCCCGCGGCGACACGGGTGGGGCCCTGGCGCACGGCGCTGTTGCTGATCGGGCAGGCCGCCGCCGCGCTGCTCCTCTACCTGGCGATGTTTCCACCGGACACCCGCGCGACGCCCGCGGCCCTCGTCGTCGTCACCGCCCGCGCCACGGACGCGCAGCTCGCGCGGATCGAGCCACAGGCTCGGGTCGTGGCGCTTCCGGAGGCCCCGGCGAGCGCCGCGTTCGAGCGCGTGGCGGATCTCGCGACGGCGCTGCGTCGCGATCCCGCCGTCGCGCGGCTGATGATCGTCGGTGCCGGCCTGCCGCCGCGCGACCGCGACGCCGCACGGCCCTTGAGCCTCGAGTTCGACCCCGCACCGCTGCCTCGCGGGCTGGTCGAGCTGCGCTCGCCACGTCGCGTGCCGAGCGGATCGTCCTGGCGCGTCTCCGGCGTGCTCAACGACGTGCCCGGCGGCACCGTGGAGCTGCTCGATCCGTCGCAGCAGCGGGTGGGCAGCGCTACGTCCGGGGACGACGGGCGCTTCACGCTGCAGGCGGACGCGCGCATGCCGGGCCGCGCACAGTTCCGACTGCGCATCCGCGACGCCGGGCAAGCCGTGGTCGAGGACGTCGAGGTACCGCTGCTTGCGGTGTCGGGCACGCCCCTGCGCGTGCGGGTGATGGCGGGTGCACCCAGCGCGGAGCTCAAGTACCTGCGCCGCTGGGCGCTCGACGCCGGCGTGGAGTTGCAGAGCGAACTCGCGCTGCGTCCGGGCGTGCGGGTGCAGCGAGCCACCGTGCCGCTCAGCGCCGATGCGCTGCGGGAGCTCGACGTCGTGATCCTCGACGAGCGCGCCTGGCAGTCGCTCGGCTCCGCGGGCCGGAACACGCTGGCCGATGCGCTGCGGGCGGGTCTCGGCGTCGTGATTCGCATCACCGGTGCGCTCGCTGACTCTGATCGACGGGAACTGCAGGCGCTCGGCTTCGACGTGCGCGACGTCGAACTCAAGCAGGTGGTCCGGCTCGCGGGCGCGCCGACGGCGCTGACGCGACGGCCCCTGCAGGTGGAGTCCCGCGACGGCGTGCCGCTGCTTCACGACGTCCGCGGCGAACCGCTGGCGTTGTGGCGCGCGGAAGGCCGGGGCCGGATCGCGCTCTGGTGGCTCAGCGACAGCTTCCGGCTCGCGCTCGACGGATCCCGCGCCGTTCACGGCACGCTCTGGAGCAATGCGCTCGCGACCGTGTCCCGGGCACGCGGCACGCGCGAACCGCAGCTCGTGGACGCCGATCCGCGCGTCCACGCGCGGCAGGTGCTCTGCGGCCTCGACGCGGACGCAGAGGCGCGCGTGCAGGCACCCGACGGCCAGCGCGTGCCGCTGCTGCGCGAGTCGTCTGGTTGCGCGGCCCATTGGCCGGAGTCGGCCGGCTGGCACGTCCTCGACACCGGCGACGGCGAGTGGCCGTTCTACGTGCGTGCGGCCGGCGAAGCGCCGGGCCTGCATGCGCAGGAGTTGCGCGCCGCGACGGCGGCAATGGTCGCGAGCCGAAGTCAACGACCGGATGCGCAGTCGCCGGGAGGCGCGCCCGGAACGCCGTGGCCGTACCTGCTCGGCTGCCTCGTCGCGCTCGGCGCGACCTGGGGGCTCGAGCGGTCGCGCGTCGGACGAACGTAGCGGCGCCCATTTTCGAAACCTGCACCGAAGACAGGCATGAGGTACTCGACGATCGAGACGACGGACGAGGTCACCCTCGCGCCCGCGCAAGCGCCGGTAGCCTCTGTGGTCCTGCTGCACGGCCTCGGGGCGGATGGCTAGGAGGGACAGGAAATCCAAACGCTCATTTCTGTCAAGGGGAGGGCGCGAGTGCGCGTGTCTTGGCTGTGCTCCCCAAATATTCGATCTGGGTCGAACTGACGCCGTTGCGGGATCGTCGGCGAGCTGTGGCATGATCGTGACGTGATCGTGCTGGTTCGAATCGTCCTTCGGTTACTCGCCGATTCCGCTGGAGCTGCGTCAGCTGATCCGGCGCATGGCGACCGAGAATCCAATCTGGGGCGAAGAGCGCATCGCCAACGAATTGCTGTTGAAGCTCGGCCTGCGGGTC
>Ga0209254_10004639_pt1 | contig 12601 bp, 14 predicted proteins | sample FrelakmetDIP11DI_FD_187148 | JGI IMG/M metagenome (GOLD analysis project Ga0209254, IMG submission 187148) | Freshwater lake sediment microbial communities from the University of Notre Dame, USA, for methane emissions studies - DIP11 DI (SPAdes)... | ecosystem: Environmental > Aquatic >...
CTCCCCAAACTGTCCGCAAACATTCTGGTTTCCTTTCACCTCCCCTCCTTCTTTATTTTTGAGCCGGTTGACGTTGTCCTGCACACTACTTCATCAACAAGCTCTTCATCGCGGCTTTCTGTTACCTGTGTCAGGTCAGCCAAGTACCTATGAAAAAGCCCGAATCAAGAGAACTGCACCCCCATCTCGATTCGGGCTTTCTGATTCCGTACAATCTGTTTCTTCCGGTCAGATAAGGACCCTGCTGGTCACCTATGATTTTCTTTCAACAACCTCTGTTCAACGTGCAGCTTGGATGTAGTATGCCAATGAAATGTTAAACTGGTATGACACTAAAGTGAAAAGTCCATGAATTTTCGAAAGCCTCAAAAAATAGTATTCTTCTTATGCATGATCGCAGCCTGTCCCTGCAGAAAGATACGGATTCCGTGTTATTTGGGATCGAAGAAATACCCTATCCCGCGGAAGGTCTTGAGATATATAGGCCTGGACGGGTCTTTTTCAATCAGAGTTCTCAATCTTCTAATGTGCACGTCAATCGTCCTCGATTCGCTCAGTGATTCATCCCTCCACACAGCGTCGAGGAGTTGATTCCTCGTAAATACCTTCCCGCTTCTTTCCGCAAGAAAGAGCAATAGTTTAAACTCCGTTGAACTCAGCTTGATTAATTTCCCCCTTAGGGAAACAGTGTATCGTTCCATATCGATCTCAAGCTCATGTATCTTCAATATCTTTGCCGGTGCAGTGGTCTCTTTCGATCTTCTCAGTACAGCCTTTACCCGTGCAATAAACTCTGTCACACTGAATGGTTTGACGATATAGTCGTCAGCTCCCATTTCAAGACCAAGCACCCTGCTTACTTCATCGTCTTTCGCAGTGAGAATAATAATGGGAAGGTCCGCGGTATTGGGATCGTTTCTTAACATACGACAGATTTCAAGCCCCTGTATTCCCGGAAGCATGAGGTCGAGTGAGAGAAGGTCATAATGACCTTTTCGCACCTTTTGAAGGGCTGATTCACCATCTGAGGCTGAGTCTACTGTGAAACCTTCTTTCTTCAAATTATACGAGACAAGTTCTACAAGATCGATCTCATCGTCAACAACCAGTATATGTTTATTCAAATCCATCGATTAGGTGTAATGGCAAACGTTTCATACCGTCATACATCTCCTGTATCTCACATACGTCTTTTAGTACTATGGAAACCCCGGCCCCGGCAGCTTGACATTGATTGCTGTATGTTTTCCCATCACAACCGCACACAGGAGCATAACTCTCTCCGCATACGCCCGGCATAGCCTCACAAATACCGTCCCCGGAACAGTCTCCGGGCCGCTTCACGCAGTATTCATCTCCATCGCACTGGGAATTCTCAAAACATGTTCTGTATAAAGGTTCATGCTCAAAAACAAAAACTTCATATTTCGGCACCGTTATAATATGGTACGGATTCGTTATGACTGCCGGAAGTCCCGGCGTTCTGCTTTCCTGAACCGCTACCCTTACACCCTTTGCCAGTGCTACATTCTCGCTGCATATGCGTTCGACTGAACGAATTGCGATATCCGGCCCCTGGGATGACTGATGTCCAAGCATAACGACAAGCACTACATTTCTGAGAAAATTAACCTTTGGCAACGGAGGCGCCGGATTAAGGTCCTGCGTATGTATCTTCCAGAACCATTCCCATGATTTCTTCTCCCTGATGACCATCTCAGCGCCGCGATAATTCAGGTCTCCATATCTGAAGTGCGATATTTCCCCTTTGTCGATTGTCTGAAAGGGAATAGCTTGAGTCAAAACAGTGGACAGAGGGCTGTCCCCGCACACCGTTGATCCTGAAGTTATATTGACTGATGTAAGAACGAAACAGATCACCAAACAATATGCACAAACTTTTTTCATCACGGGTTACCTCCTAAAAAGTTTAAATAAACTATAGAACAGAGACAAATTATGTATGGGAAAGCATACGAGGGTATTACGCGCATATGCCTACTCCAGTTATGAGACAACTGCTTGTTCGCTACTATTAAACCTCAGTTTCTTTACAGGATGATTAAGACATTGTGAAAATTATGTTAAGGATTCATTATTTACCTCGGATTTATGAGCAACGGCGGTACTTGAGAAAGACGTACCTCAATGATTTGAATGCTTAGTGCGGCATGAGTTATCTTCAGAAGCCAATGTATTATTTTCCTTCAACGGGTTATTGTATGCCGAGTGCTTCCTTCATAACGGTAAAGATAGCCGTATTATCTATGGCTTTCCCTAATTTTCCACTGTGAGGGCCCTGACTCCAGACGACAGTATCTTCTACCGTATGCTCATTCGATGTCCATCCGTCGTCAACAAGGTCCCCTGCCTTTGATAATTTCCCATTCGGCCCGTTTATCGCGAATCCGCCGCAGTCGTGATCTGGAACAACGATCAGCAGGGTCTCATTGCCTCCTGAAGATTGCTGCTGCATCCAGTTCAGTACTGCCTTCACCGCTTCATCGAATGCAAGTGTCTCCCCGATCTGCTGCTTGAGCGCCTGGGTATGTATTGCTGCAGGGTCTGAAGGATTGAGAGGTGATGCATTCGCATTTGCATGGTTGGCCCAATCTATTTGGGATCCTTCCACCATCAGAAAAAATCCCTTTTTGTTCTCCTCAAGAACATCAAGCGCCGCAATTGTCATGTCGGCCAGTGTCGGTTCGTCGGCAGGCCATGGATAGAGAGCGGGATCAACACGGAACGTCTCCGGTGTTTTCCCTTCAGACGTAAACAGGCCAAGGATCTTCGAAAAGCCGAGGGAAACCGCTGTATTCAATTCGCTTCTGGTTTTGACGTATGCATACCCTTTGGTCCGGGATGAAGCAATAACCGCATTTATGTCCTGACCGGCATATTGGGCGCAGCGGTAATCATCCGTCCTGGAACCATCCTCATTATAGCCAATATGATTGCTGCCAAAGCCGCCGCCAAGAATAACATCCACGCCTGTAACGTCGATATACTGGCGGGCGATCTCAGTTTCACAGTTCCTGTGGTGGACATGTGACGCCCACACTGCCGGGGTAGCATGGGTAATGGTGGAGGTTGCCACCAGTCCGGCACTTTTACCCTTGCTTTTGGCCATCTCGAGGATTGTTGATGGTGAACCACCGGAATCGCAGATTTTGTCCTTGTCATTATCATGACAGGATATTTCATTGTTATTGAATTTCTCGCCGCAGGCCCATGCTGAAGCAGCTGCCGCAGAGTCCGTAAGAGTGCTGTCCTTCGAGTGCGTCCGCTGGTATCCTATTTGAGATAAGGTCTCAAATGAGAGCGGCGCTCCATCAGGCCCGTTCCTGAAGATTCGCGCCGCGGTGACATTCGAAATCCCCATTCCGTCAGGAACCATGATAACGATATTTTTCCCCCTGATATTTTCAGAGCTGCAGCCGAGAAGTGAAAGCATTGCAAAAAGCAGCATGGGAAGAAAATAGCGGATCATTCTATTTCGTAGCATGGGAAAGCCCTCGGGAGAGAACGACCTATTTCTTAACTCTCCTCCTCCACAGTTCCAACCCGGCAAGCCCCGAGCCAAAAAGGAATACCGTGGAAGGCAGCGGCACAGCCGCAAGAAATCCATGAGTGCCGCCGGCATCGCTATAATATCCAACGATGTTGCCTCCGCTTATGCTATAGGCATTGGTCGCGTAAGAACCCGGAACAATGAGGGGAACAGACTGCGTACCATCGTAGAAATATCCGGGCCCGACAATGCTGTTCCCGTTTATCCCGTACGCAGCCCTGTCAAAGCGCCTGAAGCCTGTGCCGTCATAAACGAATCCATGGATACCGCTGGAGTCGCGGTAATCCCCGACAACCCTGTCCCCGCTTATCCCGTATACATACGTATCAGATGCACCGTCAACATCTATAGTTCTGAAGTTTCTGCCGTCAAAGATAAATCCGTGGGTACCGCTTGCGTTTCTGAAATATCCGACTATGTTATTTCCGCTTGTTCCATAGGCGTAAGTCTCATAAGCCCCGGGCACGTCTATGGTTTGAAAGCTTGTTCCGTTATACAGAAATCCATGGATGCCACTGGCGTCACTATAATATCCTACGATGTTGCTCCCGCTTATGCCTATGGGCGTGGTCCTGAGCGCGCCGGGCACATCGATATCCCTGTGGCTTGTGCCGTCATAAAGGAAACCATGGATCCCATCGGCATTACTGTAATACCCAACAATGTTTTTCCCGCTTATGCCATAGGCATATGTCTCAAAGGCTCCGGGGATGTCGATGGCAGAAAATGAATAAGCAGCATTGCCAGACCTTGCTGAAGCCCCTGTCACAACAAGGACAATAAACAGAAACAGTGTTTTTTTCAAAAGCGTATTCTCTTTTTCATTTTTTCCCATTTCTGCAAAAAGATAGCGTTGCTATGTCTTGAACGCATGCATCTTGATCTGCTTTCTTATCCCCTGCACATCCGTTTGATAAGAATTACCAGTCACTATAATAAAAGGGCCGCATTACATATGTATGACAGGAATGTTAATTTCAGGTTAAGGAACTGCTCTTCTTCGTTATGCGCTGCAAATAAACCGGGGTGGACAAAAAAATGGAGGCTGGCAAATGCCACTAAATGCAGCAGGCTCTTTAAAGGACCAGTGAAACCGTGCCAAGAATCGTTAGATCTTTTCCGATCCTTTGTCAGTCTTGCTTACACTTTAGAGAGAAGCTTGATAGCTGCCCCGATGAGCGCGGCCTGTTCTTTACTTATCTCTCCGATCTGCCCACGCCTTTCAGTCATTCTTCGAAAACGGGTAAAATCTGTGGGCAAGTCCTCGGAATCCACCAAAAAAGCGATCCTTTGGATAATGTTCCTTATGTGCTCCGGAGACTTTACTCTTCCTCTCGACTTGGCGAAATAGAGCACCTTAATCTTCCCTCGTATCCTGTCATAATCCACGTCTGTCACCCGATGAACCGCAAGGACGATATAGTCGCCGAGCGCCTGCCAGAACACTTCATCGTATCCCCGCCATTTCGGCAGAAAAAAGCGAAGTAATGCCGGGTTTGTCTTCCCGTTTTGCGGGAGGCTTTTATAAAGCACCACCGGAAATCTCCCGACCGTCCTTTCGTCTATCTGTTCGAGCATCTCGAATAAATTACGCCTTTGCTGTTTACGCAATAGTTTGTCGATTTGCTCTAATGTACTGCCCTGTCCGGGGATCATACCAACTTTTTCGATAGCATTCAGAATATCCATATTCATGCCCCCTTTTATCCTCTGTTCGTATTCATTGATACGCAGACACGTATTATGCGGCTGCTGCCAGGTTGGACCGCGCCCCCCACTGTCGTAGAGCGGAGCGAATTGTTGGTGCACAAAATAGTATTTCAGAATTCATTGCCCGCTGGATGAGCATGACATTTCTCCCTCATCCTCTTAATCACGAGCACAGATAGAAAATCCTTTACACGCGCATGTTCCTTCAGGGAGAGCAGTTCATTTTCGTACAGTTGTCTGAGAAAATCTTCAGGCATCTGAAGGTCTGTTGCAAGGTAATGAATTGCTGAAAGGTGCTGTCGTTTTTCGAATTCTGTTTCATACAAAACTTCTGCCATCGTATTATCATTCCCTCCGTGCTCTGAGATGTTATCGGCCAATATGAGAAACAGCATCCTGCAGGACCGGGATTTTATCGGTTATTTCCCAGGGGAGACCAATATCCATGCGTCCTACATGTCCATAGGAGGCAAGTTTTCTGTAAAAGCCCCCTTTGATTGTTGAAGGCAGATACCGCAAATTAAACTGCCTTACTATTGCGGCAAGGCGGAAATCAAACGTCCGCTCAACCAGCAATGCAATCTCTTCATCGGATATTATTCCGGTACCGAAGGTCTCGACCTGAATGCTCACGGGGCCCGCGATGCCAATGGAATAACTGAGCTGGATTTCGCACTCGTCGGCGATGCCGGCAGCGACAATGTTCTTTGCTGCATACCGGGCAGCATAGGCCCCAACCCTGTCAATACGCAAGGGGTCTTTTCCGCTCAGGGCTGCGCCGCTATGCCTTGAATACTCGCCGTACGTATCAATCGCGTTTTTTCTGCCGGTCAACCCTGAATGTACGGAAGGCCCTCCGGTTATAAAGGGGCCATCGGGGTTCACAAATATCCTGCTTCTCTCATCAGGGGTTATCGCCTCATCGCGGAAGACCGGGCGTATAACGTGCTCCATAATATCATCTCTGAGTCTTTTCAGGCCGGGCTCTTCAGGGTTATTCTGGCTCGCTATGACAGCAATGGTGTGAATCCTGAATGGTCTCCGGTTCCTGAATTCAATTCCAACCTGGGTTTTTCCGTCAGGGGCGATATAGGGCAATATCTTCTGTAGTCTCACAGAAGTAAGTCGTCTTGCGAGTTTATGCGCAAGCCAGATCGGCAGCGGCATAAGGGCGGATGTCTGATTACAGGCGAAACCAAACGCCGTAACCTGGTTTTTTACCGGTATGCGACCGATTTCCTTATCAGTGAGATCCTTTTCATCAAAAGAGCGGTACCCCTCTGAAGGCAGTTCCCTGAGGCTGGTTACAATACTGCAGGTCTTGCCGCTGAAGGCGCTGCTGTCATAGCCTATTTGGCTGATAACCTTTCTTGCAACAGCGGGAAAATCTATGGTTGCATCAGATGCGAACCGTGCCGCTATAAAAATAATTGCGGTTGCGACCGCGCACTCGGCGATAACCCGCGAAAAGGGGTCATGTTCAAGAAACTGGTCTACAATCCCATCACTGATCTGGTCGCAGAGTTTATCAGGATGCCCCTCTGTTACGGATTCGGATGTGAACATAAAATCCTTTTTCATTGGTTGCTCCTCATTTGCAGGAATTCTAACTGTGCAACATGCCTTTCGGGGGGACCCCCGTTACTTTTTGTGGCTTCGTTTACCATAAGAGGGAGAAAAGCGCTCGCTCCAATCACCAGACCGTCGATGAGACCGATGGCCGTGAGTCCGAGAAGGCTTCTAAGCCCGGGGACAGTCATTGCCGCTATCTGCAGGGCAAACGAGCCACCGAGGGCCCAATTCAGGTATTTATTCGATGGTAGTGTCTCTTTCTGAAATATCACCGCTTTGTCAGTCCGGCAGCTGATAGCATGGAGAAGCTGCCCGATGGTGAGACTCGTAAAGGCAAGGGTTCCGGCCTGCGGACCGATCCCGTACCGCGCTATCCCGTAACCGTATGCGCCGAGGCTCCCGGCGCTGATTACCGCTGACTCGAAGGCTATCCGTTTAAAGTCCGCCGGCTGAATGATTGCCTCATTGGGGTCGCGGGGCGGCCTGCTTAACACATCGGGCTCCGGCGGTTCAAGGGCAAGGGCAAGGCCGGGGAAAATGTCGGATAAAAGGTTGATCCAGAGAAGCTGCATCGTGTTCAGCGGCTGGCCGAGGCCAAGGGTAATGGCGGCAAACATGACCATGATTTCGCTTATATTGGTTGCGAGAAGAAAATGCACTGATTTGCGGATATTATTGTAAATTGTCCTTCCGTGGCTGACCGCGATAATCATCGTCTCGAGGTTATCATCTTCAAGAATAACGTCCGCAACCTCGCGGGCAACGTCTGTGCCGGTATGTCCCATAGCGATGCCAATATCAGCGGCTTTCAATGCAGGGCCGTCGTTGATGCCATCACCTGTCATCGCGACAATCTTCCCGGCGACCTGAAGTGACTGTACTATCTGTAACTTATGGGAAGGACTGACCCGTGCGAAGACGTGCGCTCTCTCGCAAAGAGCTTTGAGTATCTCCGGGGGGATATCGGTAAGATGTCGCGAGTCAACTATCTCTAATTGCTCGCCTTTACTGAGATTCAGTTCCCTGGCTATTGCATAGGCTGTCGGGCTCTGATCTCCGGTAATCATTATCGTGTCTATGCCCGCATGATGGAAATCCCCGATCAGCTTCTTTACTCCTTTCCTTACTGGGTCTGCGAGACCGACAATACCGAGCCATGTGAGCCCCTGAGCGAAAAGCATGTCTTCTCCGTTTTCAGGAGAATTATTCTCCCTGTGAGCATAGGCAAGGCCGAGCACCCGGAAGGCCTTCCCTGCCATATGTTCATTTTCCAGTTCAAAAAAGAGCTTGTCCTCTTCCGAAAGGGGAATCCGATTGCCGTCTTTCATATACCAATCGCAGAGAGCAAGGACCTCCCTTGGGCTTCCTTTGACAGCAATAATTTTGCGGTGCCCATACTCTTCGATGGAAGGTTTCTCCCCGGTGCTGTCTGCATAGACCGCTGAAGCGTTCTCGTGAACCGATAGTTCTTTTATCCTATGGGAAGTCAGCATGACATTCCTGTTTTCAGAACGGTGGACGACCTTTAACAATGGAGCGTTTTTCCGCAGCTGCTCAATATCAACCCCGGCGTCTATCGCCATATGCATGAAAGCGTTTTCTGTCGGGCTTCCGGTAATGACATAGTCCCCGTTCTGATGTATTATTTCACTCTCATTGCAGAGGACGGATACATGGATAAGCATCAGGAGTTCATTACAGGCGTATGGGCTGGTAGATGTATTATTAGAAACGAATTTGCCGTCCGATACCTGGAACAGTTGAGTACCGATGAATATTTCCCGCACGGACATCCTGTTCATGGTCAGTGTCCCTGTTTTGTCCAAACATATTGTCTGCACAGACCCGAGGGTCTCGACAGCCTCAAGATGGCGTATCAGGACATTGTGTCTCCGCATGTTTCTGATGCCGAGAGCGAGTGTTGTAGTCGCGACCGCAGGCAGTCCTTCAGGGACTGCTGCAACAGCAAGGGCTATGGATGTTTTCAGCATCTCCAGAAATCCATATCCATGGAGCAACCCGATACAGAAGACCGCTCCGCAGACGACTCCGCAGATGAGTACAAGCTGTCCGCCCATCTGGTCAAGCTTTCTTTCCATGGGTGTCTCAGGAGGTTTTGCCTCGCCGAGAATAGTCTGTATAGTGCCCATTTCTGTAAACCTGCCTGTTGCCACCACGACAGCAATTCCCTGCCCGCCAGTGACAAGGGTCCCCATATACACCATAGTTGTCCTTTCGGCCAACGGAACATTCTCTTTCATTATCGGTAATATGGTCTTTTTTACCGGCATGCTCTCGCCTGTCAAGGCCGATTCATCAACGCTCAGGTGTTCAGCCTCCAGGAGTCTCGCGTCAGCTGCCACATAGGTCCCGGGCCTCAGAATGAGGAGGTCGCCGGGAACGATATCCCCTGAGCTCACTTCATGTGCTTTTCCGTCCCTGACCACCAAAGCAGAAGGCCTGACAAGGGTTTTCAGTGAATGGATGGTCTTTTCCGTTCCGCTTTCAGAGGCATAACCAATAACGGCATTAACCCCTATGACAGCCACAATCACGAGCGCATCGGCAAGCCCTCCGGTAGAAAGGGAAATGACGGCTGCAACACCGAGAAGCGCGACAGGGACGGATTTCAGCTGGTTGATAAAAATGCTGAAACCGGAACGCGGGACTGATTCAGGAAGGATATTGGGGCCATAGTGTTTCAGGTTTTCCCTGGCAACTCCGGCTGATAACCCTTTCTCTTTGTCGGTGCAAAGGATATCCGTGACAGACACGGAATCCATCTGATGCCATTGTTCGACTCTTTGCGGTGCAGCCTTAATGATGCTTTGCCGAAATTTTCTTCTTGATTCCTTGGCGGCCGGGAAACCCTTAATGCTTTGACGCTGAGAGGTGTAAGGGCGGACATTTATACTCTTCGGTTGAAAGGTCGTGTGCTGTTTTTCACTATGCGGGTGTTTGGCTGCTATCTCATAAAGAATGACGGCTATGTCAGAATGGGTTTTGTCTGAATTGAAAAAAACAAGAATGTTGCCGGTCAGGGTATTGATGGAAAAGCGGTGTATGCCCTCCCTGTCTGACAGACCGGATTCGATGTGCTGTTTGAGCAGCTCCGAACGGAAGAGTCCCTGAATTTTATAGCGTGCCCTCCCCTTGACAGAGACATGCATTGTCTTGACCACAGGCATTGACTCCGCGACCAATCTCTATTGCTATCTATTCTCCCCCTCTTTTTCTGCCACGCGAAATCTCCGTCTTCGTTTTCGCAGTTTCGGAAGCAGCTTTTGTTTTCTGTGGTCCTGTCTTCGTTTTCGGTTGCGGAACTGCAGCGCTGAGAACCTCTTTAACCCCTTCAACAACGCCGACAAGCATGTCCTTCACAGACCTTACCGCGGTATTCCCTATCAAGCCCGCAGCCTCTATTGCGCCGCCGACCGCAACCTTTGCGACGCCCTCAACATTCCCGCCGATCTCTTTTGTGGCCTCGATGACTCCGTCAACTGCTCTTCTTGCAACCAGTCCAACGTCCGCGCCGATTTCAGCAGCGCCTTTCACAGCACCCTTCACCGTCTGGCTGGACACTGTCAACACATCTCCGCCAACGTCGCTGATACCCATCACAATGCCCTTCGCAACGCTTTTCGTGCTGAGAATAAGCCCTGTGCCAACCTCCTCGGTTGCAGCAATAGCGCCTTTTACCACATCTTTGGAAAGATGCACGCCTTCGCTGGCGACTGATCCGGTTGCCTTCAGGGTATTCGACACCGTATTTCTCACGAGGCTTACGATTTCAGCCTCTATCTCGTTAATACCTTTGAGGCTGCTTATAATGCCATCTTTGACAGACAAGCCCGCTTTTCCTATCGATTTTTCAGTCGTTCCTGTGGTTGCTTTTTTTGCCATAAAGCACCTCCTTTTTTATTCAAACGGTTTTAGATAGGGGTTGATATGCGCTTATGAGTAACGTTCTTCCTCTATATTGCTTTTATACTTCTTTGGCCTGGGCCTTTAAAAAAATATTGAGGGCGTACCAGAGTGCTGTATACCACGCAGGCGCGGTAAAGTTTCCCCGGCTTATTTGAATAGCGCTGAGTCCGACAAGCGCTAATAAAACAAGGTCCGGGACATTTGCAAAACCTTTGGTCGAAACAATTACTCTGCTGTTTACATCCTTAAATGTTTCCGATACCTTTCGTGATATGTACGTCTGTTTTTCAAAAGGTTTTACGTCTTCCATCCTGAACAGATTGTTTCGCTCGGCATATGCAGCGATCTTCCTGGAATCCACGGTATGAATCACCAGGACGCTACCGGTCAGAGCATTTACCGCTACACTTGCGATGCCTTCATACCCCGACATCTGCTTATGAACATCGTCAAAGTAACAGGAATCTCCTTTTTTCGAAGGTATCTTGACCCTAAGCCTGCCCGGGATTGCATGGCTTAAATACGCATCCGGCATCATTGCCGTTTACGTTCCCTCTGGGGCAGCAGACTCCACTACCTCTTCATGAAGGTCCTCTGGCTGGGCCTTCGCTTCAGCCAGTTCGGATTGTACTTCTGCCATGAGGTCTTCAACTACCTCTTTGGTTTCTGCAAAGGTTTCGACCCCCTTTTGATACAGAAGCACGCCGCTTTTCAGCGCTGCCTTTGCCAAGGGTTTAGCGATGTTTGCCAGGACCGGTATTACTGCGGGAGCAAGCACTGAAGCCCCGATGCCGATCGCAAGGCCGGTTAAAATATTGCCTTTGAACCCATTATTAAAAAGACCCATAGATGATCCCCCTTTTTTGTCTGGAAGTGTACTGCCGGTTTGTGTACCCCTTGATTCGTTTCGATCACACATCGGCTGAACTGTCAAGGGCGTATTAAATTAAGGATATAATCATTGCTCAGTAATGTCTACAAACTCTTTCATTACTTGCCTAAGAGAAAAGAATGTCATCAATAATTAACATTTTATTCATACTCCTGTAAAAAAAGTATGTTAAATCAGTACATAATCAAAACGGGGGTTGCGTTGAGATGGAAAACACAGAAATTGTGTACAAAGTCATGTTTCATACAAATGGGTATATACGGCTGGAGGTACCTTCTCTGAGGAAGCTCTCATGGTCGTATCTCTATGCAAATTTCAAGAAGTCCCCGCCATTTCCGCTTCCGTCAGGGATCAAGGATTTCCATGTCAATCCGTTTAAGGGGAACATTATTATCAGGTACGAACCGGATGATATCGATATACTACATTTTATAAAAAATATGGCATCGAGTCCGGATGTCAGAAATATTATCAAAGGATAAAGCAATGAAATGTCCGCATCTCATCAAATGGTTGACCTATGCGTGTAAGGCAAAAGAAAACATGTATTTCCCGAGTTCCTTCCAGCTGGATGAGTACTGCAAGAGTAAATTGCACAGGAAGTGTCCTTTTTATGGAGCAAGCATTTCCAGTGAAGAGATCGAAAGCAGCATCTCATATGCCGACACACAAATTTAACACTTCCTTAATATTCCTGTAATATTCATGAGGTAAGATTTATACAATGACTATTTCTTCTATTGTAAGCCTCTTATTACTGGCAGTTGCAGTATATTTTCTCATCAAAACAAAACCAAATCTCCTTCTGTTTGACTTTATGAAAGAAGCATTCGGTGAAGCTAAGGAAAACCATCATAATGAAAAAACTGACAAACCTCAGAGTGAAAATATCTGCACTAAAGATACCTCGCGACAAGATTAAGGCTATA
>Ga0209254_10004640_pt1 | contig 12601 bp, 11 predicted proteins | sample FrelakmetDIP11DI_FD_187148 | JGI IMG/M metagenome (GOLD analysis project Ga0209254, IMG submission 187148) | Freshwater lake sediment microbial communities from the University of Notre Dame, USA, for methane emissions studies - DIP11 DI (SPAdes)... | ecosystem: Environmental > Aquatic >...
GGTCCGGCCCTACCACCGCTGCCGCCACTCCAGGAACAGCCGCCAGTCGTCGTCCGTGGCGCCAGTCGATGGCGTATCCCGCGACTCGAAGCCGAGCCCCGCGCGCAGCGTGCCGACCGGCAGGCTGCGGGTGTGGACGAGCGACGCGCCGACATACTCCTGCTTCACCGGCGTCACGGTGTTGGCCGGGTCCGGCTCGCCCTCCCGGTTCAGGTCCCCGGCGCTGAGAGTCAACGCCCAGTTGGCGTCGGCCGCATCGTTGAGCAGCAGGCCCAGGGACCAGATCTCCGCATCGTTGTCGGCGGTGTGGCCGATGGCCCGGCCGCGATACCGCATGCCGGTAAAGTAGACCGGGTGGTTGTACGCGCAGTTGGGCGAGCCTGTACCGGTGATATTGCCGCCGCAGAGCGTGTCGGCTACTTCGAGATAGACCCGCAGGCTGCCGAGGTCCCCCGCCTGACCCCAGGCCTCAATGCCGAACTGGGTGAGGAACAGCGAGGGCAGGAAATCCTCCTCGTCCTCGCCGATGCGCTGGGTGTAGACGGCCACCGGCACTCCCAAGCCCGCCCCGCTCAGGCGGATATCGTAGCCGCCCAGCTGGTTGCCCGGCTCGTCCTCCGGGTCCACGTTGTCGCCCGCATTGTCGCGGCCGAGCAGGAGGTCGGTAAAGGTGTCGAAGTCGCAGGGGCGGCCGCTGCCACACCACATGGCGGTGCGGGAGAGCCCGATCTCGAGGAAGCTCGCCGGGCGCACGGTCGTGCGCAGGCCGAAGTAGCGCGCGTTGGGAACGTCGCGACCGTCCTCCAGGAAGCCCCAGAGCGCCACCAGGTCCCAGTGGCCGATCCAGCGCAGCCATTTCGACTCGAAGGGCGCGGTGGAATTGCGGTCGATCGTGAACGCGGGAATCGGCCGGGCATTGTTCGACAGGATCATGCTGCTCTGCCAGCCGGGGCCCCACCAGCGATCGGTCATGGCCGCGGCGACCATCCAGTTGCCGAGGGCGAGGCCGGCATAGCTGCCATCCGCGCGCCACTCGCGATCGTCCTCGGGATCGGCCGCGAACTGGCCCTGCAACCGGAGCGCCGCGCGTGCGCCGGTCCACTCGATGCCGAGCTCGACCTCGGCGGCCTCCCGCGGCGTCGCCTCGAAATCGCGCAGCGTGCGGCCCTCGGTGCCGCCGCTCAGCCGGGCACTGGGGCGCCAGTCGCCCACCGCGCGCTCCGACCGGGCCAGGCGCACCAGGCGGGCCAGCGCGCCGGCCTCGGCGGGCGACAGGTCGACCGGCCGCGCGTCGCCGACCGCCAGGATGTCGCCCCAGGACAGCGGCCACTGGGTGACGGGCCCCTTGATGACGCCGGCGTCGGCCAGCAACTGGATGTCGTGGCGGAGTCCCGTGTTTCCCGGATCGACCCACGGACCCGCGCCGGCACGCGGGGCAGCCATGACCAGGATCACGAGGAGCGCCGCCGCCAGTGCAGGAATCCGCATCGCCGGGGATAGTACGGAGCCGGGTCGCCCGGACGCAACCCTCGCACCGGCTGGCAAACGCGCGACCCATCCGGCAAGCTCTTGGCCATGAACTCACTCCAGCGACTCCTCGACAACAATCGCACGTGGTCCGAGCGGATCCGCCAGCAGGATCCCGACTTCTTCCCGAAGCTCGCGGCCCAGCAGGGGCCCGAGTATCTCTGGATCGGCTGCTCCGACAGCCGCGTGCCCGCCAACCAGATCGTCGGGCTCCTGCCGGGCGAGGTGTTCGTGCACCGGAACGTGGCCAACGTGGTGGTGCACGCGGACCTGAACTGTCTGTCGGTGCTCCAGTTCGCCGTGGATGTCCTGAAAATCCGGCACGTCATCGTCTGCGGCCACTATGGCTGCGGCGGCGTGCGGGCCGCGTACCAGGACGAGCGGATGGGCCTCGTGGACAACTGGCTCCGGCACGTGCAGGACGTGGCGCAGAAGCATCGCGTGGCCCTGGACAAGGCGGGTTCCATCAATGACCAGGTGAACCGGCTCTGCGAGCTGAACGTGCTGGAACAGGTGGCCAACGTGTGCCAGACGACGGTGATCCAGGACGCCTGGGACCGGGGCCAGGACGTCACCGTGCACGGCTGGATCTACGACCTGGCTGACGGGCTGATCCGGGACCTGAAGGTCAACTCGTCGAGTGCGGCGGAGTTCCAGAGGGTCTACCGGTCGGCCCAGAACGTTTACACAAGAGGCTGATTCGCTTAGATTGCCGGTCAGGACAGGGGACCCGACGGATCGGGCACTGACACACAGAGTCAAGGAGGACACCATGACCCGAGCTCACTCCGGTTTCGCCCGGCTGCTGGCCATCACGGCCCTCGCCGCTGCCCTGATTGCCCCGGTTGCCGCCCCGGTTGCCGCCCAGGCCACCGACGACCTGGACCGCCGGGTGCAGACCGCCAACTGGGTGCTGCAGGACCTGCAGAGGATCCCTGAACAGGCCATCCCGCCGAACCTGCTGAACCGCGCCTACGCGGTGGCTGTCATTCCGAATACCGTCAAGGCGGGCTTCATCCTCGGCGGCAGCTTCGGCAGGGGCGTGCTGCTGGTCCGCCAGTCCGACGGCGCCTGGAGCAATCCCTCCTTCATCAGGCTCACCAACCTGGGCATCGGCTGGCAGGCCGGCCTGCAGGGCGCGGACCTGGTGCTGGTGTTCCGCACCCGGCGGGGCATCGACAACATCGCCCGGGGCAAATTCACGCTCGGCGGCAGCGCGTCCGCGTCGGCCGGCCCCGTGGGCCGCACCGCGCTGGCGATGACCGACGGTGAGTTCAAGGCGGAGATCTATACCTACGCCCGGAGCCGCGGCCTCTTTGCCGGCGTGTCGCTGGACAGTGGCGTGATCTCCATCGACCAGGCGGCCAACGCCCGCTGGTATGCCGGTGCGCAGGACACGAGCGCCAACACCATTTTCACCGATCGCAGCCTGGTGGCCCCGGCAGGCGCTCAGGCCCTGATGGCGACGCTGGGCTCGATGGCCCCGCAGGTGAACTGGAAGGACACTGCCCTGGCCAGCCAGCCGCCGGAAGCGGCCCCGCCCGCCGAGACGGCCAGCAAGACCTACGCCATCGAGGACGGCGCCCAACCAGCCGCCGAAACGAAGTTCTAGCAAAAAGGTACCGGACCTGTAGGAGCGCCTTCAGGCGCGACCGCGGTCAATCGCGCCTGAAGGCGCTCCTACAGGTCCGGTACCTTTTCCGGGAGCACGGTCACGGCGGCCTTCACCGAGTTCGCGATGAAGCAGCCCCGGTGGGCCTTCTCGTGGAGCTTCCCGTAGTCGTCGGCTGACACCCCGGTGCCCGGCGCGAAGCGCACCACGGGCCGAAGTTCCACCCGCGTGACGGCCAGCCGGCCCTCCGCGTCCGGCTCCAGCCAGCCCTGGGCAGAATCCGTGTACTCCAGCACCACCAGCCGCCGGCGGGCGGCGATCGCCAGGAAGGTCAGCATGTGGCAGCTGGCCAGCGCCGCGACGAGGGCATCCTCCGGGTCCATCACGTCCGGGTTGCCCTTGTAGGCCGGCGCCGACGAGGCCGGCACGGCCAGCCGCCCGTCCTTCACCAGCCAGTGGTGGTCACGGCTGAAGTGGTCGTAGTCCAGCGTGGCACCGCTGTTCTGCCAGCGGATGGTGGCGCGATGCTCGGACATGGGCGTTCCCGGTGCGACTGGTGTCCGCTATGATCCTGCGCCTCCACCTGCTTCGGCAACTGGCATGGAACAGAGCAACCCGCACAACCTCCGCAGCACACCGCCCGAGCCCGCCGCACTCCGCTACGGGATTCGCGTGACCATGCCCCCCAACGACCCGCTCCGTCGCGTGCTCGGCAACGACTGGCACAAGGAGCACTGGTTCGTAACCCGTGAGGAGCGCGACGGGACGCTCCGGGACATGGCCACCCGCCACGCCTTCAGCCGGATCGGCGACACGCCCAGCATCCGGCTCGACGCCATCGAGCGCTGACGCGCCGCCAGCGCAGAGCGCCAGTCACCGCACCCGTGAAACCGCCAGCGCGCCGCGCCCTCCTGCTGCCCGCGCTCGCCCTCACTGCCGCGTCGGAGGCCACCGCGGCGCAGGCCGCCCCGCGGAACCTCCCGGACGAGATCATCGTCACCGCAACACGCTACCCGACGCCGTCCCTAGACTTCGCCGGCAACACGGCACGCGTCGACACGGACCGCATCGACCTGCTCAACGCGTCGCACATCCACGAGGTGGGCACGCAGGTGCCCGGCGTCTGGCTCTCCCGCGGTAGCGGCCAGGAGAACCTCACCGCGATCCGCTCGCCGGTGCTCACCGGTCCCGGCTCCTGCGGCAGCTTCCTGATCCTGGAGGACGGGATCGCCATCCGCCCCACCGGCTTCTGCAACGTCAACGAACTGTTCGAGCTGCCCTCCGAGCAGGCCGCCGCGATCGAGGTGATCCGGGGGCCGGGCACGGCGCTGTACGGCTCCAACGCGGTGCACGGCACACTGAACGTGCTGCTGCCGGAGCCGGGCCGGCGCGGGATCGCGGTGAGCGGCGAGTCGGGCCCGAACCGGTTCGTTCGCGGCAAGCTGCTCGTGAAAGCGCCGGGGGATGACGCCGGCGGCGACACGGGCCTCGTCGCCGGCCTGCTGTTCGATCACGACGGCGGCTTCCGCGCCGAGTCCGACTACCGGCAGGCCAAGGGCTTCCTCAAGTACGCGACGAACCTGGACACCGGCCGCCTCGAACTCGGCGTGAGCGGCAACGTGCTGGACCAGGAGACGGCCGGGTTCATCATCGGCGAGAACACGTACAAGGACGAGGCCATCCGCCTCACGAACCCCAACCCCGAGTCCTACCGGGACGCCAACGCCCAGCGCCTCCGCGCGCGCTGGCAGCCGGCGACGAACACGGCCGACAGTGGCTGGGACGTCATCGGCTTCCTCCGCCGCTCCGACATGGACTTCCTCCAGCACTTCCTGCTCGGCCAGCCCACGGAGAAGAACGGCCAGACCAGCGGCGGCGTGACGCTGCTCCGCTACTTCGTGACGGGCAACGCCCGCGTGACCGCCGGTTTCGACGTGGAGATCGCCAGGGGCTTCCTGGAGGAGTACCAGGCGACTCCCGAAGTGGGCAACCCGCCCCGCCCGGCCGGCCTGCACTACGACTACGATGCCTGGCAGTGGCTGGCCTCGCCCTACGCCCAGGCCGAGTACCCGCTGAACGACCGGCTCACGCTTACGGCTGGCCTCCGCCTCGAGTGGCTGCGCTACGACTACGACAACAACATGCTCGCCGGCAACACGCGGGACGACGGCACGCCCTGCACGCCGGACTGCCTCTTCAACCGGCCCGCCGACCGCAGTGACAGCTTTACCAACCTCGCGCCTAACGTCGGCATCAACTTCCGGCCCGGCGAGCACACCGCCGTGTACGCCACGCTGACCCGGGGCTTCCGCGCGCCGCAGGCGGCGGAACTCTACCGGCTGCAGGCGGGCCAGGACGTGGCGGATCTGGATGCGGAATCCATCGACAGCCTGGAAATCGGCTGGCGCTGGCAGTCGCCCCACCTGCAGGTGGAGACGGCCGGCTTCGCGATGCGGAAGAAGGACTACATCCTGCAGGACTCCAACCGCTTCAACGTCAGCAACGGCGAGAGCGAGCACGTTGGCGTGGAACTCGGCGTGGACCTCACCAGCGACCAGGGGCTGTACGCCTCCCTGGCCGCCACCTGGGCGAAGCAGACCTACGCCTTCAGCCAGGTGATCACCGGCGGCGAGACCATCACCGACGGCAACGACATCGACACCGCGCCCCGCACCCTCGGCAGCCTGCGCGTCGGCTGGACCGGCGACTTCCTGCTCGCGGAAGCGGAGTGGCTGCACCAGGGCGAGTACTACCTGACCGCCCAGGAAGCCCAGGAGTACCCCGGCCACGACCTGCTGAACCTGCGGACCTCCTGGGACGTCACGCCGAACTGGACCGCTACACTACGCATGAACAACGTGACGGACGAGCGCTACGCCGACCGGGCCGACTTTGCCTTCGGCGACTACCGGTACTTCCCGGGCCGCGACCGGGAACTCTTCTTCGAGATCGCCTGGCGCTCCTACGCGGTCAGCTCCACTGGGTCCAGTCCTGCCGGTTCGCCGCCACGTGGAACAGCGCGGCGATGACGCGGCGGTCGTACTGGGTGCCGGCGCCGCGCAGGAGTTCCTCCAGCGCGGACTCGATGGACACGCCCTGCCGGTAGGCGCGGACGCTCACGAGCGCGACGAAGGCGTTCGCGACGGAGAGGATCCGGCCGGAGAGGGTCATCTCCTGGTCGGTGAGGCCCTTCGGGTAGCCGGTGCCGTCGAGCAGCTCCTGCTTCTGGGCGATCACGTCGAGCACCGGGCCCTCGAAGTCGAGGCCCTTCAGGAGTTCGAGGCTGTAATGCACGTGCCGGCGGAGCAGCTCCCGATCGGCGGGCGTGAGGGTCTCGGTCTTCGTGAGCAGGTCGCCGGGCAGCATGATCTTGCCAATGTTGGCGAGCGTGGCGGCGAGGCCCAGGGTCTCCCGCTCGTCCTCGGGCAGGCCGAGCTCCCGGGCGACCGCCTGGGCCACCTCGGCCATGCGGCTGGCGTGGTGGGCGGAGTACGGGTCGTGCAGGGCCACGGCGTCGGAGAGCTTGCCGACGAGCTCCCGCAGCAGGTCCGCGTGCTGCTGCTCGGCCACCTTGATCTCCGTGACGTCGCTCAGCACCAGCAGCACCAGCTGGCGGCGCTCGCCGATGCGCTCCACGGGAAGCAGGCTCACCTGGAAGCTCTTCAGGGCGCCGCCCAGCGTGAGCGGCAGCACCCGGTGCAACGGCGCGCGCTGGCGGCGCACGTCCTCGCTGAGATCGCCGAGCAGGATCGCGGTGGCGTGGCCGAAGATGCCGGAGAGCCGCCCGCCGACGATCGACGCGATGCTGCTCTTCGCCGCCGCCGCGGTGGCCTGGTTGGTGAAGATCACCTCCTGCTCCCGGTTGACGAGCACGGTGAGCACGTCCAGGTTGTCGGTGATCGTGTGGAGCAGGTCCGTCTGGCGCTGGAGCTTGGCGGCCTTGTCGCGCAGCTCGTCGGCCTGGTGGCGGGCCCGTACGCTGCTGCCGTGGCGCCAGGCAGCCACGGCCAGCGCGGCGATGGCGACCAGCAGCAGCGACAGCGTGGCCAGCAGGAACGTGCGCCGCTCGTTGGCGCCGGCGAGCGCGTCTGCCGCGTTCACCTGCTGCGCGAGGATCCAGGCCTGCCCGTCGGCAGCCTGTCCGCGGATCCGCCGGCTCACCTGCAGCACGGGCGTGCCCCGGTAGTTGTCGAGGGCGGCGAAGCGGTCCGGCGCCAGCACGGCGGAAACTTCGGCCAGCTCCGCGTCGGCCTCGGGCCGCTCCAGGGGCATGCTGCGCCGGAGCGCGTTGGCGCCCTCCCGGGTAGGCGACAGGAACAGCACGCTGTCGTCCCGCCGGGTCAGCAGCAGCGTCTCGCTGTCTTCGGCGAAGGCCGGGCCGCGGCTGAGGAGCGGGTACAGCTCCTGGTCGGCGCTGCGCACGCCGAGGATCACGCCGCCAGGACCATCAACGGAACCGGCTCCGGCGCTCGGCTGCAGCGCGCCGGACACCGGACCGACCGGCACGGCGATCACCAGCATGGCCCGGTCGTCGGGGCCGAGCACCAGGTCCGTGACCGTCCGCGCCGGCGTCGCCAGCGCGCGCCGCGCCACGTCGCCGTAGTACCCCGCCGCATTGCCGAGGCCAGGCGTCACCACGACCGCGTTCAGCTCCGCGTCGAGGAGCGCGAGGCCCGACGAGGCCCGACGAGGCACGTTCGCTGGCACGCGGCCGCTGGCATCGGGCAGGTAGCCGCCCCGCTCCGCCGCCGCCAGGATCAGGTTGCGCAGGTAGGCCTGCTGGGCGGGTCCGGCCGCCGCGGCGTCGGACTGGCGGGCCTTCACCACCTGCCAGAGGTAGAGCTGCAGCGACGCGTTCCGCGCGAGCTCCTCCAGCTCCCGGCGGTCCGCCGCCAGCAGGCGCGCGACGGCGTCCGACCGGGCGTCGGCCACGAGGCCCAGGCGGGACTCCCACTGGAGCAGGTCCCGCTGCCGCTCGCCTTCGATATAGACGTTGATCAGCAGCGCGCCGAGCGCGATCAGCCCGAGCAGCGCCAGCACCGCAATGGCGACGGGCGACAGGAAAGGACGCGCGGGAGCCGGCGTGCTCATGCGGGCGGCAGGTGGATCCACCAGCGGGACTGGTTGATCGAGAACACGGGGACGTAGTGCACGACGTCCCGGTCGGAGAGCACCGCCTGCACCTGGTTGTCCAGGATCAGCGTCTCCCGCCCGCGGGCCACCGCGAGCACGGCGTGGGGCACGCGCAGGTTGGTGTCCTGCACGACCACGAGGCGCAGCTCGTCGGGCGGGTAGCCGAGCCAGAGCAGCGAGAACAGCTTGGTGATCACGTAGTCCTCGCAGTCGCCGCCGCCGGCGAGGAACTCCCGGGGAATGGCCCAGTAGTCCTCGATGCCGTAGTTGTCGATGTCGAGCACGTACTCGCGGGTGTTGGCGAAGCGGTTGACCGCCCGGAGCTGCTCGGACACGGGCAACGCCCCCGCGTCGGCGAGGAAGCGCTGCCACTCGGCCAGGTGGCAGCGGTTGAAGACCCGGGCTTGGCAGTCGCCCGCGCCGGGACCGTCATCGAGGTCATCCTTCAGGTGGCGTTCAAGCACCCGCAGCCACTGTGGAAAATCAGAGATCTGCTCCTGGGGCAGCTGGCGGTAGCCGAAGAGCTCCGAAGGGAATGCGGCTGCGCCAGCAGACGCGAGACATAAGAAGGGATATAGAAGGACCCACGCCAGCCTCCGGACCCGGGTCCGGGCCAGGGCCCGGCCGATCGGCGAACTGGTCGATGGAGTGTTGATGCCGGGTGTAGTAATTTTGCGCAAGGCCAAGAAACTACAACAAAAAGGCTTATGGAAAGCAAGCTTATGACCGCGCCGTCCCGGCGCTCTGCGGTGGCCCGCATCCCGGCGCTGCTGGCGCCTGCCCTGGCACTGTGGCTTGCCGCCAGCCCGGTCCATGCCCAGGCGACGGCCCAGGCCACCGCCGAGAGCGTCCAGCGGGACTTCGACGCGGCCCTGGCGGCCATCGAACAGCAACGCCTGCGCACGGCCCGGCAGCGGCTCACCAGCCTGCTGGCCGCCAATCCTTCCCTGAGCCGGGCGCGGCTCGAGCTGGCCCGGGTGCACTACCTCTCCCGGGACTACGCCGACGCGCGCCGCGAGGCGCAGCAGGTGCTGGACGACCCCAACACGCCGCCCGCCGTGCGCGCCACCGTGCTGGCCTTCCTCGCGCAGATCGACGCGGACGAGCGCCGCTTCGCCCCCCGGCATCTCTGGTCGCCCTCCGTCTACGCGGGCGTGATGTACGACTCCAACGTCAACATCGGCCCGGGCCGCGACGTGATCGACATCGGCGGGATCGACTTCACCGTGGCGCCCGCCTCCCAGGAAACCAGCGACTGGGCCGGCGTGCTCGACGCCGGCATCGCGCACACCTTCAATCCGGACGGGCGCTTCGACTGGGGCGAGACCCAGGGCGACTTTCTCTGGCAGAGCGAGCTGAACGGTTACTACCGGGGATACATCGACGAGACCGACTTCAACCTGGGCGTGCTCACCGCGCGCACCGGCCCCGCCTGGGTCGTGCCCGGCCGCTGGCGGGCCTACGTGGCCCTGCAGATCGACCAGATCTTCCTCGGCGACGATGACCTCGCGCTCTTCACCAGCCTCAATCCCGGCATCGCCTGGCAGATCGGCGACGACTGGGAAGCGGGCCTCGACGCCTTCATCACAGACCGCAACTACAGCGGCAGCGACGAGGACGGGCGGGACGGCGACTACCAGTCCGGCAGCCTCACCGTCGGCCGCTACTTCCGGGAGCGCAGCCTGCTGGTGCAGGCCGGCGCCAGCTACTACAACTTCAACGCGGACGCGGAGTTCCTGAGCTACGACGGCCCGGAAGTCTTCGCCGGCATCATCAGCCAGGCCTGGACGAACGGCTCCGTCTTCGCCCGCGCCGGCTACCGCTGGTATGACTTCGAGGGCGTGGAGCCGCTCTTCAATGAACCGCGGGATGACGACGAGCTGCGGGTCACGGCCGGCTTCCAGCACGACTACCGCGAGGGCTGGCTCGAGCGCTGGTCGCTGGTCGGCTCCTGGACGTGGACCGACAACCAGTCGGACGTGGCGATCTACGAGTACGACCGGCACCAGGTGAGCCTGGGCCTGTCGCGGGGCTTCTAGGGACGCGGGCCCGGGGATTAGGTTGAATGTGAACCCGGTCGCAGATTCCCGCGGCGCGTCGTGAAGTGCAGCACCGGTTGGTGTAGAAGGCTCAGTCAACAAGAGAAGAAATTGCCGGCGAATCGCGCACGAGACGCGTTGCCGGACCAGCAGACGAAGACACGGGGAACACTCCATGCAGAAGTTACTGGCCATCGCCGCACTGGCGTTGCTGGCACTGCCTTTCCAGGCCCAGGCGCAAGCAGCGGCCGCCACGCCGCGCTCGGACGCCGACTGCGCCCAGCTGCTCGAGCGCTGGGCCGGCGATCCCAAGGCCGCGCCGAAGAGCGAGATCAACGCGTGCAAGGACCAGCTGGCCGCCATCGCGCCGGCTGCCGGCCCGGCGCCAGAACCCGTCGCGGCTGTCGATCCCTGCTCCGGTCCGGACGCGGGCAGCTCCGTGCTCTGCTGGGGCCCCTGGGCCGCGCTGGCGCCCGCGGCCGCCGCGCCGCTCGTGTCCCTCGACTTCCCGGAGACCTTCATCGAGTGCGACTCCGTCGCGGAACTCGCCAGCCAGTGCGTGCCGCAGCTGACGCTCGTGCCGCCAGTCGAGGGCTGCCAGCCCGGCACGCCCTGCGGCTTCGCCACCATCGTGGCCGGCAGCACCAGCTCGGGTGACGCGGAGGACACGGCGTTCGGCCGCATCGACCTGGCGCCCGACGGCACCCGCTTCTCGATCGACCCGGACACCGGCGAGCCGATCGACTCCGTGCCGATGACCACGGTGGTCACGCCGCGGCCCGACGACGGCTACGGCAACCTGCGCTCGACAGGCCGGGAGGGGGACGTGGGTTCCCGGCTGATCGCCCGGGTTGAGCAGGACGACGACGGCGAGATCAAGCTGGCCGCCGACATCTGGACCCACGGCACGCGGGAGAACGCCCGGTCGGGCTACTTCGCCTGGGGCACGGCCACGAGCCAGGCCGGCCTGAACGCGCTCAACGCCGGCAACGTCAGCGTGAACTTCACGGGCCCCATGTCGGTGAACAACTCCACCACCGGCAACATGACCGTGAACTTCGGCGGCAACCCGAACTGGACCGGCACCTGGACCAACGCCGCCTGGAGCTTTGGCGCGGGCGGCACGGTGAGCGGCCCCAATCTGATCTCCCGGCCCGACCAGTTCACCAGCAACGTGACGGGCTCGGGAAACTTCGTGCAGGGGGCAATAGTTGGCGAACAGGGCGGTCCGCGCGGCCTCACCCACATCATCGACGTCACGCTCGAAGGCCCGGGACGCATCAAGGACGTGGGCCTGCTGCGCGACGTGGTCGCCGGCCCGGTCATCGCGCCGTAACCTGTCAGTGAGAATCGCCATGAATATCCGTAATGTCGCTGGTGCCCTGCTGCTGATCGCCGCGGGCAGCACCGCCCAGGCAGCCAGCCTCGCGCTGGTGCCAGCCGCAGACCCCGTGGTGCAGAACGGCGCCTTCACGGTGAACCTGGTGGTGAACGCCGCCGACGCGCCGGGCATCCACCCGGGCCTCCAGAGCGGCGCGATCCGCGTGGACTTCGACAGGACGCTGCTCACCTACAACAGCTTTACGCTGGCGAGCGGCCTGATCTTCTTCTCGCCCCTCGCGGTCACCACGAACGGCAATGCGCAGACCCTCACGCTCGGCTTCCAGAACGCCCCGGACGCCGGCCCGGTCGGCACCTTCTCCTTCACGGCGACCGGCCCGGTCGGCAGCCTCGCGACGCTCGGCCTCGTCGATGCCGACGACCTGTTCGGCAGCTTCGTGAACAAGGCCGTCAGCGATAAACCCTACGTCCCGACGTTCACCGGCACCCAGGTGAGCATCTCCGCCGTGCCGCTGCCCGCCGGCATCTGGCTGCTGGGCACCGCCGTCGGCGCCCTCGCCGCGCGCCGCCGCCTGAAGCCGCGGTAATGGCGCCGTGACCGCGCGGGCTGGCGCCGCGCTGGCCCTGCTCCTCGCGAGCGTCGCTGCCTTCGGGACACCCACGCAGGATCCCGACTGGCACATCCCCCTCGCTGCCGTAGGAGCGCCTTCAGGCGCGACCGGCCAGCCACCGCACCCCGACGCCCTCCGGCTCCGCGCCGCCCTCACCCGCTACCAGCAACTCGCCGCCACTGGCGGCTGGCCACAACTGCCGGCCGGCACGATCCTGCAACCCGGCCAGCGCGACGCGCGCGTCATGGCGCTCCGGGACCGGCTGCGGATCACGGGCGAGTTCAGCGGCACGCCGGGCACCGCCGATGCCTGGTTCTTCGACGGCGGGCTGCAGCGGG
>Ga0209254_10004642_pt1 | contig 12598 bp, 13 predicted proteins | sample FrelakmetDIP11DI_FD_187148 | JGI IMG/M metagenome (GOLD analysis project Ga0209254, IMG submission 187148) | Freshwater lake sediment microbial communities from the University of Notre Dame, USA, for methane emissions studies - DIP11 DI (SPAdes)... | ecosystem: Environmental > Aquatic >...
CAAGGAGATGTCGGAGCTCGGCATCATCGTCGACGGTGCGGTGGTGATCGAGGGCGGGCGGATCTCGCGCGTCGGCCCGACGGCGCAGATTCTGGCGGAGCTTAAAGCCTCGGGCGGCGACCTGGCGGCCTTCGAAATCATCGACGCCGCCGGCAAGGCCGTGCTGCCGGGGTTCGTCGACTCCCACACCCACCTCGTCTTCGGCGGCGATCGCGCCGAGGAATATTCCTGGCGCCTGAAGGGCGAAAGCTACATGGGCATCCTGCAGCGCGGGGGCGGCATACTCAGCACGGTGCGCGCCACGCGCCGCGCCTCGCGCGAGGAATTGACGGCGGCCGGGGTGAAGCGGCTCGACTCCATGCTTTCCTTCGGGGTCACCACGGTCGAGGGCAAGAGCGGCTACGGCCTGGACCGCGAGACCGAGATCAAGCAGCTGGAGGTCATGGCCGAGCTGAACCGGCGGCACCCGCTGGAGGTCGTGCCGACCTTCATGGGTGCGCATGCGGTCCTGCCGGAGCACAAGGGCCGCGAGGACGACTACGTCGACTTCCTGCTCGCAGAGGTCGTGCCGGAGGTTGCCGCGCGCGGGCTGGCCGAGTTCTGCGATGTCTTTTGTGAGCAGAACGTTTTCTCGGTCGCGCAGTCCCGGCGGCTGCTGACAAAGGCAATGGAATCGGGTTTGAAGCCCAAGCTGCATGCCGATGAGATCGTGCGGCTCGGCGGCGCCGAGCTGGCGACTGAAATCGGAGCCGTGTCGGCCGATCACCTCCTGCACGCCTCCGATGAGGGGCTGCGCGCCATGGCAGCGGCGGGGGTCGTGGCCACCCTGCTCCCGGCCACGGCCTTCAGCCTGCGCGAGCCCTACGCGCGCGGCCGCTTCATGATCGACGCCGGCGGAGCCGTCGCGCTGGCCACCGATTTCAACCCCGGCAGCTGCTTCTCGGAGTCGATTCCGCTGGTGGCGGCGCTGGCGGCGCTTTACATGAGCCTCACGCCGGAGGAGATCGTGACCGCGCTCACGATCAACGCCGCCGCCGCGTTGGATCGCGCCGCGCTGATCGGCAGCCTCGATCCCGGGAAACAGGGCGATGTCGTCATTCTGGAAAACCCGTCCTACCGGTTCATCCCCTACCACCTCGGCGTGAGCACGGTGGAAAAGGTGATCAAAAAAGGGGTACTGGTCTTCGACAAGTGCAGGAAAGGAGAATGCCGGTGCTGAAGGACCTCAGTATCGTCGACTATCTCGCCAAAACCGCGTCCGGGGAACCCGTTCCCGGCGGCGGCAGTTCCGCCGCCCTGAACGCCGCCCTGGCCGCGGCCCTGGTCGAGATGGTCGCCAACCTGACCATCGGCCGGAAAGGCTTCGAGGCCGTCGACGCGGAAATGCGCGCGGTGGCCGAGAAGGCGGCCGGCCTGCGAGCAAAGCTCACGGCCGATATCGACCGCGATTCGGACGCCTACACCCAGGTGCTGACGGCCTTTCAGATGCCCAAGACCACGGAAGCGGAGAAGGCCGACCGCAGTCGCGCGGTGCAGTCGGCCTTCAAGCAGGCGGCCATAGTGCCGCTCGGAGTCGCCCGCGACGCGGTCGCGATCATGGATCTCGGCTGGACGGTCGTTTCGAAGGGCAACCCGAACGCCGCCTCCGACGGCGCGGCGGGAGTGCTCGCTGCCCGCATGGCCGCGCGCGCAGCGGTCTACAACGTGCGCATCAACCTCGGCTCCATCAGGGACGAGGCTTTCGCCTCCGAGCTGCGCCGGGAAGCCGACCGCCTCGAAGCCGCGGCGGAGGCGAAGGAGAAAGAAGCGCTGGCTTTGTTGAAGATATAATGCGCTTTGTTTGTGAGAGCGGCTTCCAGCCGCGAAGCTCCGAGGCCGTTCGATCGCGGCTGGAAGCCGCTCCCACAAAAAAACAAAAGATCAACCCATAGATGCAACTCTTCATCGAACAGCTTCTGAACGGCATCGCCACCGGGTCGATCTACGCCCTGGTGACGCTGGGGCTCGCGCTGGTCTACGGGATCATGCGCATCCTGCACGTCGCGCACGCGGCGGTCTACACCATCGGCGCCTACGTGGGGCTTCTGTTTTACAACCTCACGGGCAGCCTCCTGCTGGCCGCTCTGGGAAGCATGGCGGTCTGCTCCCTGGTGGGGGTCGCGATCGAGCGGTTCGTTTACTTTCCCCTGCTGAAGTACCCGCCGTTCGTGCCTTTGATCGCAAGCATCGCGATCCTGCTCTCCGTCGAGGAGCTCTGCCGGTTGATCGCCGGTCCGCAGATCCTCACCTTCCCGGCCGAACTGCCGTTTCCGGAGTTTCACGTCGCCGGCGTAAGGGTGACCTCCACCGTCACGGCGGTCTACGGCATCACCGCCGCGGTCCTCGGCCTGCTCTGGGTTGTCACCACCAAAACCGAGCTGGGCCTCGCCATGCGGGCGGCCTCCCAGGACATGGCCGTCGCCGACGCGATGGGCATCAACTCGCACCTGATCGTGAGCGTCACCTTCGTCATCGGCTCGGCCGTCGCGGCGGTCGCCGGGATCCTGGTGGGCATTTACTTCAACCAGGTCTACCCGACCATGGGCGCCATTCCGGCCTACAAGACCCTCGCCCTCATCGTGGTGGGCGGCTTGGGCTCGGTGCCCGGCGCGGTGGTCGCTTCGCTCTTGCTCGGAATGGCCGAGACGCTGCTCATCGGCTATGCGGATATCCCGCTGCCCCGGGACGCGCTCGCCTTCATCGCCATGATCGGCATGCTTATGTGGCGCTCCCAGGGACTCCTGGGATCGCGCTGAGGAGGCGGATTGAGCGGATACCTGGTCACCCTCGCCACCATCATCGCCATCAACGCCATCGTGGCCAGCGGCCTGAACGTCATCGTGGGCTTCGCCGGGCAGATCTCACTTGGGCACGCGGCCTTCTTCGGGATCGGGGCCTACACCGCCGCGCTTCTGGCGACCCAGGCCGGCTGGACCTTCTGGGCGGCCCTGCCCTGCGTGATCGTCCTGACCGCGTTCGTCGGGCTGCTGCTCGGCATCCCCAGCCTGCGGGTGCGCGAGGATTTTCTGGCCATCACCACCATCGGCATCAACTTCATCGTCGAGGCGGTGTTCAACAACTTCGAGTTTTTCGGGGGGGCGCTGGGCATCGGCGGTATCCCACGGGTAGCGGTTTTCGACCTCAAACTCCGCGGAACCGAATTCCTCTGCCTGTGCCTCGCCTTTCTGGCCGTCGTGATTGCCCTCTGCGGGTGGCTGACGCGCTGCTGGGCGGGCCTGGCCTGTTTCGCGCTGCGGGAAGAAGAGACAGCCGCCGCCAGCGTGGGGGTCTCGCCGGTGCGCTTCAAGCTGCTGGCCTTCGTGATCGGCACCGCCATGGCCGGGTTGGGCGGCGCCCTGTATGCCCATTTCATGCGTTTCATCTCGGCCGGCGACTTCGCCTTCCCGCTGTCGGTCTCGCTGCTGAGCATGGTGGTGGTGGGCGGCATCGGGACCCTGTGGGGGCCGATCCTCGGCGCGATTCTCATCGGGGTCCTGCCCGAGGTGTTCCGGCCGCTCATCGACTACCGCATCCTTTTTTACACCACGCTGCTCCTGCTGATGATCCGCTTCCAGCCCGGAGGCCTTCTGGGCGAGAACAGCGCGGCGCGGCGGGTGCTGGCCAGAATACTGCCCGGAGGCCGACCATGAGCCGCCCGCTCCTCGATATCTCCGGGCTCTCCAAGCATTTCGGCGGTCTGCGGGCCGTGGACGGCGTCAGCTTCCATATTCAACCCCGCGAAATCCTCGGGCTGCTCGGGCCCAACGGGGCCGGCAAGACGGTCTGCTTCAACCTGATCTCGGGCGTCTACAAGCCGACCGCAGGAACCATCGCCTTTGACGGGCGGCGCACCGACGGCCTTGCGCCGCATGTGATCGCAGGCCTCGGCATCGGCCGCACGTTCCAGATCGTCAAGCCGTTTGCTCAGCTGACCGTTCTCGAAAACGTCCTCGCGGCCCGCGGCATCCACCGCTACCCGCACCTGTCCAAAGTCTGGTCGCGCTGGCGAACGCCGGCGGAAAAACGTGAAGCGTTGGGCCTGCTGGAACGGGTGGGGCTGGCCGGTCTGGCCGGCCGTCGCGCAGGGCTGTTGCCGCTGGGCAACCTGCGGCGGCTCGAGATCGCCCGGGCATTGGCCGTCGGCAGCAAGCTTCTGCTGCTGGACGAATCCTTTTCCGGCCTGCGCCATGAAGAGATCGCCCAGTTGGAAGCGCTCATCCGCGCCATCCGCGGCGACGGGCTTTCGGTGCTCCTGATCGAGCACAACATGCGTGTCGCCATGGGCCTTTGCGACCGGCTGGTGGTGCTGGACCACGGCCGCAAGCTCGCTGAGGGCCGGCCGGCGGAGGTCAGGGCCGACGAAGCGGTGGTCGAGGCCTACCTGGGCCGGAAAGGAAGTGCGCATGCTGCTTGAGGTGCGCGATCTGCACATATCCTACGGCGACATCCGCGCGGTGGCCGGGGTCGGCTTCGCGCTCGAAAAAGGCGAGCTCGTCTCCATCATCGGCGCCAACGGTGCCGGCAAGACCTCCATCCTCGGCGGCATCATGGGCTTGGTGCCGATCCGCCGGGGCAGCATCCGCTTCAAGGGCCAGGACATTCATCGCATGGCGTCCTTCGAGCGGGCGCGCGCCGGGGTCCGCCTGGTGCCCGAACGGGCGCGGGTTTTTCCGCGCCTGAGCGTGCACGAGAACCTGATGACCGGGGTTTACGGCCTGCGCCGCAGAATCGCCGTCGAAAGCCGCATGGCCTGGCTTCACGACCTCTTCCCGATCTTGAAAGAGCGCGGCCGCCAGCCGGCCTCCACCCTTTCGGGCGGCGAGCAGCAGCAGCTCGCGATTGCACGGGCGCTCATCTCCAACCCCGAGCTGCTGCTGGTGGACGAGGTCTCAATGGGGTTGATGCCCAAGCTCGTCGATCGGGTCTTCGAGGTGCTGTCCCTGCTCAACCGCGAGCACGGCCTGACCATCCTTCTGGTCGAGCAGAATGCCATGGCCTCGCTCGAGATTTCGCACCGCGCCTACGTGCTCGAAACCGGGACCTGCGTCTACGAAGGCCGCGCCGCCGACCTTCTCAGGGACCCCAAGCTGAAGGCGGCGTATCTGGGGGAATAAAGAAGTTTTAAGTTTTACGTTTTAAAACCGTAAAAAGAAGGAGGCTTTATGAAACTGACCAGATCAATGCTGTATGCCGTTATTATCATTTCTGCCGCTTTCGCGACAGCGAATGCGACAGAAAGGATCAAGATCGGCCTGCTGGCCCCGCTTACCGGCTTTGCCGCGGCGGACGGCGCCAGCGTCAAGAATTCCGTGGACCTGGCCGTGGAACAGGTCAACAAGGCCGGCGGCCTGCTCGGCAAGAAAGTGGAGCTGGTGACCTACGACGACCGCGCCGACGCCAAGGAGGCCGTGGCGCTGGCGCAGAAACTGATCCAGCAGGACAAGGTGGTCGGCCTGGTGGCCGGCTCCTACAGCATGCCTACGCGGGCCGTGGCGCCGCTCTTCCAGGATGAGGGTCTTCCGCTGGTGGCGGCGTATGCGATCCACCCCGACGTCACCAAGGCCGGCGACTTCAACTTCCGTAACGGCTTCCTCGGCGCGGTCGAGGGCCGGGCCGCCGCTTACACGGCCGTGGAGCTCCTGAAGGCGAAGAAGATCGCCCTGCTGACCAGCGACAACGACTTCGGCCGGACCCTGGCGGAGGGATTCAACGAGTACCTCGCCAAGTTCGCCAAAGGCAAGGCCGAGGTCGTCATCGCCCTGACCTACCCGATGTCCGAAAAGGATTTCAAACCCTACCTTTCCAAGATCAAGGAAGTGCAGCCGGACGTGATTTTTTCGAGCGGCTATTATTTTCAGACCGGACCGGTGCTCAAGCAGGCGCGCGAGCTCGGGATGCAGACCCAGATCATCGGCGAGGAGGGCGCGGACTCGCCCAAGACGCTCGAGATCGCCGGCGATGCGGCCGAGGGCTTCGTCATCGTCACCAACCTCAACCGCGACGACAAACGGCCCTTCGTCCAGGAGTTCCTGAAGGATTACGAAACCCGCTTCAAGATCCAGCCGGACATGGTCGGCGCCTCGGCCTACGACGCCTTCATGATCCTCTGCGACGGCATCAAGCGTGCCAAGAGCAGCGACGGCAAGGCCGTCCGCGACGCCATCGCCGCCACCAAGGACTACGACGGCCTGACCGGCGTCATCAAGGGCTTCAACAAGGGCGAGGTGGTGAAGGAGGTCCAGGTCCAGCAGGTCAAGGGCGGGCGTTTCCGCTACCTCGAGGTGATCACCGACCCGGCGCTGATCACGCCGTAAATCGATCGCACCAGATCGAAAGAGCCCTTTCCGCTGACACGGAAAGGGCTCTCAATCATTGGCATTCTCCCAAGCCGTTTCCCTCGGTTCAATAAACCAGGTCTTCGTCGGTAATCCCGCCCTTGAACAGGTTGTAGGCCCAGGCCTGGTAGATCAGCACGATCGGCACGAAGACGATGACCACGACCAGCATGATCGTGAGGGTGAGCTGGCTCGATGAGGCGTTGTGCGCCGTCAAGTTCCAGGCCGGGTTCAGGCTGGACGGGAACATGTTCGGGAACAGGCCGATTACTCCGTAGAAGGTGGCGCCGACGATGGTGAGGGCCGAGGCGAACCAGGCCTTGAAGAAGGCTTTCTGCGCCAGGAACACCCGGATCCCGAAAAGCGCCGCCACGGTGATCAGGATCACGGCGAAAAGCAGCGGGTTGGCAAGGTAGTTGGCATAGAGCCGGGTGCTGAAAAAGCTCGCCGCCAGGAACACGACGGCCACCAGCACCTCGGCCACCCAGATCCCGGCTGCGGTCGCGGCCGCCCGTGCCTGCAGCTCGCCCTGGGTTCTCGCAGCCAGCCAGAGCGCTCCGTGCACCACGAAGAGCAGCACGAAGAGCACCCCTCCGATCAGCCCGTAGGGGTTGAGCAGGGTGAACAGCGTCCCCTGGTACACTCCCTTCTGGTCGAAGGGAATGCCCTGGAAGATGTTGGCGAACGCCACGCCGAAGAGCAGCGCCGGCACGAAGCTGCCGATGAAGATGCAGGCGTCCCAGAGCTTCCGCCACCCGGGGCTTTCCACCTTGGCGCGGAACTCGAAGGCCACCCCGCGCAGGATCAGGGCGAACAGGATGAGCATGAGCGCCGAGTAAAGCGAGGAGAACATCACCGCGTAGACCCGCGGGAAGGCCGCGAAGGTAACCCCGCCGGCCGACAGCAGCCAGACCTGGTTGCCGTCCCACAGCGGCCCCATGGTGTTGACCATGGCGCGCTTGTCTTCTTCGGTCTTGCCCAGGAAGGGCAGCAGCGAACCGATCCCGAGGTCGAAGCCGTCGGTCATGAAATACACCGCCCACAGAAGGCCCCATAGAAAGAACCATATGGATTCGAGCACCATTTTAATATCCCTCCTTCATGTCCGTAACCGTTGATCGCACGAGTTTCTCATACCGCCGCCGGCCGCAGGCGCTCGCCGCGGACCGGGGCTGGACCGCCGACCGCGGCGGGGCCGAGCCGTGCGTATTTGCCGATCAGGTAATAGCCCACCCCGCCGAGCAGGCCGTAGACCAGGATGAACGCCGCCAGGCTCACCGCCACCTGGGAGGCGGCGATCGGCGACACCGCATCGGCGGTCCGCATCAGCCCGTATACGATCCAGGGCTGGCGGCCGACCTCGGCCAGGACCCAGCCGGCCGTATGCGCCAGGAAGGGCAGCGGGATGGAGTACATCATGAGCTTGAGATACCAGGGGTTTTCCTGCAGGCGTTTGCGGATGAAAATGCCGATGATCATCATGACGGCGAAGTAGGTCCCCAACGCCACCATGACCCGGAAGGAAAGAAAGGTCAGCAGCACCGGCGGCCGCTCGTCTCTCGGAAACGCTTTTAACCCTTTCACCTCGGCGTTGAAGTCGCCGTGACCCAGGAAGCTTAAAACACCGGGAATGGCGCCGATCTCGACGCGGTTGCGCTCGTTCTGCTCGTCGGGCACTGCAAACAGGTAGATGGGCGCCTGGGCCGTGGTGTTCCAGAGCGACTCCATGGCGGCCAGCTTGGCCGGCTGGACCTGGGTGACATGCTTGGCGTGCATGTCGCCCCCGAGGATGACCCAGAAGGCGGTGACGGCGCCCACCGCCAGGCCGATCCGGAAGGACCGCATGAAGAAGTCCACATGCTGCTTCTTGAGCAGGTGGTAGGCGCTGACGCCCATGATGAAGAACGCCGCGAGCAGCAAGGCCGCCGGCACCACGTGCAGGATCTGCAGGATGCTGAAGGTGTTGAAGACCACGGCGGCGAAATCGGTGAGTTCGGCCCGGCCGTTGCGCAGGGCATAGCCCACCGGCTGCTGCATCCAGCCGTTGGCCGTGAGGATCCAGATCGCGGAGAGGTTGCTCGCCCCGGCCACCAGCCACATCACCGTGGCGTGCGCCCTGCGCGAAAGCTTCTTCCAGCCGAAGACCCAGACGCCGATCAGGGTGGACTCCAGAAAGAAGGCGGCGGTCGCCTCGATGGCCAGCAGCGAGCCGAAGATGTCGCCCACGTAGGCCGAGTAGCCCGACCAGTTGGTGCCGAACTGGAACTCCAGCGTGATCCCCGTGACGACCCCCACGGCGAAGTTGATCAGGAAGAGCTTCCCCCAGAATTTGGTCATCTGGAGGTAGGTTTCGTCGCCGGTGCGCGCGTAGCGGGTTTCCATGACGGCGACCAGCAGCGACAGCCCCAGGGTCAGCGGCACGAAGAAAAAGTGGAAAATGGTGGTTGCGGTGAACTGCAGCCGCGAAAGCAACAGCGTGTCCATCTTACATGGCTCCTTTCTTCAAACGGTTCACTCCACGGCGCTGCCGGCCGTCCGGCGCCGCTGCCGGCGGCAATGCCGGCACGCAGCTGGTTTCCTCCAGAATCCGGGCGAAGGTGGCCTCCTGGAGCGTCTGCCGCAGCTGGTCCTTGGCCTTGGCCCAGATGCAGTGCACCGCGCAGGCATGGCTGCGGTTACAGGACTCCGGCCGCATGACGCAGTCGTTCAGGAAGATCTCGCCGATGACCGCCTCGACCACTTCCAGCAGGGTCAGTTCCTCGGGGGCGACGACCAGCCTGAACCCGCCCCGGGCGCCCTGGACGATCTCGATCACGCCGGCCCGGGCGAGCTGCTGCGCGATTTTGCCCAGGAACTGGTCCGGGATGTCCATCTTGCGGGCGATCTCCTTGCGGGCGCAGACCACCCCCACCCCCTGGGACGCCAGATACAGCACACAGCGCACCGCATATTCGCCCGCCCGAGTCAGTCGCATGAACGTCCGCCATAACAGGATAAATAAGATCTTTTTCATCCTATTTATAAAGATCAAAAAAGGATGTCAAGATTTTTTCCAGCTCCCGCCGGAAAGATGATAAAGAGCTAAATAATCAAAGGAAAAGACCTCTTGTACGCCGCCTCCTACACATTCCTCTCCGGCGCCGACTGGGCCCGCCGCATCGACGAATTGGACCGGATCGCCGCGAACTGCGCGCTCTGCCCGCGGCGCTGCGGCGTGAACCGCCTCGACGGCGAGCGCGGCTTCTGCGGCGCGCCGGGCGGGCTTGTCGTATCGAGCATCTTCCCCCACCACGGCGAGGAGCCGCCGCTCTCCGGCACCGGCGGCTCGGGCACGGTCTTCTTCACCCACTGCACCCTGAAGTGCGTCTTCTGCCAGAACTACCAGATCTCCCACGAGCAGGAGGGACGGCCGTTTGCAGTGGAGGAGTTGGCCCGGAAACTGCTCGGTCTCCAGGAAAAAGGCTGCCACAACGTCAACCTGGTGACGGCCACCCATTTCCTGCCGTGGGTCCTGCGGGCGCTGCGGCGGGCGGCGCAATCGGGGCTGTCGATCCCCGTGGTCTACAACTGCGGCGGGTATGAACTGGAGGAGACCATCGACCTGCTCAAGGACGTGGTGGACATCTGGCTGCCCGACATGAAGTACGGCCGCGGCGAGCCCGCGCGGCTTTACTCCCAGGCGCCGGACTACGTCGAAATCAACCGGGCCGCCGTCCGCCGCATGTTCCGTCAGGTCGGACCGCTGCGCGCCGACGCGGCCGGCATCGCCCGCCGCGGGCTGTGCATCCGCCACCTGGTGCTGCCGAACGACCAGTCCGCCAGCCGGGACGTGCTCGCTTTCCTGAAAGCGGTCTTCGACCCTCAGGACGTTTTCATCAGCCTGATGGCCCAGTACCGCCCCCTGTACGGCGCCGACCGGCATGCCCTGATCGGCACCCGGGTGGATGCCCGGGAATACGAGACGATCAAGCGCGAATTCAGCACGGCGGGCTTCGAAGGCTTCTACCAGGACCCGGAGAAGCTCGACACGGCCTTCGTCATCGATTTCAAGACGCGCAAAGAGGAATCCCTGACCGGCCTATGAATATCACCTTCTAACGAAAGGATGACAGCGATGCGTTGGAGACAATTCTTCACTCCGGTGAAATCCATCGACGCCGTCGCGGCGAAAGATTACCTGAACCGCACGGCCGGCGATGCCTTCACGCTGCTCGACGTGCGCCAGCCCGGCGAATACGAGGCCGAGCACCTGCCCGGCGCCAAGCTGATCCCCCTGCCGGAGCTGGGCGCCCGCCTGACCGAGCTGGACGCCGACAAGCCGACCATGGTCTACTGCGCCATCGGCGGCCGCAGCCGCATCGCGGCCCAGGTGCTGGCGGCCAAGGGGTTCAGGGAGGTGATGAATCTGTCCGGAGGGATCAAGGCCTGGAACAGCCAGAAGGCGGTCGGCCCGGAGGACCAGGGCCTGAGCCTTTTCTCGGGCCGGGAATCCCCGGAAGAAACGCTCCTCACGGCCTATTCGCTCGAGGAGGGGCTGCGCGAGTTCTATCTCGCAATGGCGGGCCGGGTCAAAGCCGACAACGCGCGCCGCCTGTTCGAGAAGCTCGCCACCATCGAAGTCAAGCACCAGGACCGGATTTTCAACGAGTATCGTAGGCTGTCCGGCACCGCGGTGAGCCGGGAGGAATTCGCCCGCAACGTGGTGGCCCCGGCCATGGAAGGCGGCTTGACCACCCAGGACTACCTGGAGCGCTATCAGCCGGACCTGGAGGTGCCGGAGGAAGTCATTTCCCTGGCCATGGCGATCGAGGCCCAGGCCCTGGACCTCTATCAGCGCGCCGCCGATCGGGCCGGAACGGGTGAGAGCGGGGCCGTGCTGTCTCAGATCGCCAACGAGGAGCGCGCCCACCTGGAGCAATTGGGGGCGCTGTTCGCGAAGCACTAGAGCGGGCGCCGCCCGCTGGACGAGAGGAAGCAATCATGCAGAAGCATCTGGTGTTGGCCGGCGGCGGTCACGCGCACATGGTGACCTTGGCGAACCTGCGCGGGTTCGTCGAAAAGGGATATCGAGTCACGGTGATTCAGCCCTCCGAGCACCACTATTACTCCGGCATGGGCCCCGGCATGCTCGGCAAGACATACACGCCGGAGGAGATCCGCTTCGCCACCCGGCACGTCGTGGAAAAATTGGGCGGCGCCTTCGTCCTGGGGCGGGTCGCCCGGATCGAGCCGGCCGCGCGCACCGTCCACCTGGAATCGGGGGATCCCGTCCCCTACGATGTGCTTTCCTGCAACGTGGGCAGCCAGGTGCCGCAGAACAGGATCACCGGCGGCCTGAAGGACATTTACCTGGTCAAACCGATCGAACGGCTGCTGGAGGCGCAGCGGCGCATCCTCGAAATCGCGTCCGTAAGGAAGCTGTCGATCGGGATCGTGGGCGGCGGCCCCTCGGCCGTCGAGATCGCGGGCAACGTCTGGAGGCTGACGCGCGGGCCGGGGCAGCAACCGGCGGCGATCCGCATCCTCACCAAAACCTCGGTGATGCCGCATCACCCGGAGGGCGTGCGGGCCAAGGCCCTGGCGTCGCTGAAAAGGCGCGGGATCGAAATCGTGGAGGGCTGCGATGTCCGCGAAATCCGCACCGGCCGGGTGGCCGCGGCCTCCGCAGCCACCTATGATCTGGACATCCTCTTCGTGGCCGTCGGCGTAACGCCCCATCCGGTTTTTCGGAATTCCGGGATCCCGACCGGCCCCGACGGAGGCTTGCTGGTCAACCGCCACCTGCAGAGCCCGGCCCATCCCGAAATTTTCGGCGGTGGAGATTGCATCCACTTCCAGCACTCCCCTCTGGACAAGGTGGGCGTCTATGCCGTGCGCCAGAACGCGGTCATCTGCCACAACCTGATGGCCGCCCTGGAAGGCCGGCCGCTGCAGGCCTTCGACCCCGGCGGGGGCTATCTGCTGATCTTCAACCTGGGCGACGGGACGGGGATTTTCTATAAACGGCCGATCCTGTTCGGCGGCCGCCCGGCCTTCCTCATCAAGGATTACATCGACCGCAGGTTCATGCGCCGCTTCCAGGCGCTGGAGTCTTAATCTTTCAGCGCCCCCATGGTCAGCCCCTGCACGATCGTCCGCCGCACGAAGAAGGCGAAGACCGAAACCGGCAGCACGATCAGCGTGGCGGCCGCCCCGATCCCGGCCCAGTCGATCTTCCCGTAGGA